>SWCD01004542.1_pt1 | contig 79040 bp, 78 predicted proteins | sample 4693011 | NCBI WGS metagenome assembly SWCD01 (sample SAMN10267278, study PRJNA491770) | bioreactor metagenome | isolation source: DHS bioreactor inoculated with marine | place: Japan: Omine Ridge, Nankai Trough | reverse complement strand
CTCGGCATCCGGCACATCCGCACAAAGCCCTACACCCCGAAGACCAATGGAAAGGCCGAGCGCGTTCGGCGGGGAAACGATTCACGGGATCATTCCCTTGTCCGCCTCACTCCAGACCGGCCTCAGGGAATGGGCCTACGCCCGCGCCTGCCAGACCTCAGACCAGCGCGCCGCCGACCTGCCGGTCTGGACCCACCTCTACAATCGGCACCGGCCCCACCCAGCGCCAAAGTCAAAACCGCCAATCAGCCGGTTGGGTTTGCGTCGGAACAACCTGTTGAGGCTTCACACCTAGGCCACACGCCGGGCCGGACCGGTGGCGCGGCTGGCGAGGTGCTGGGTGTCGGCCATCGCCGTACCGAGGGGGCCCGGTGTGAGCATGAAGGTCATCGCATTGCCGATCCGGTGGCGCCGGATCAGTCCGCCCCGCTCCATGATGGCGAGGTGGTGGGCGAGTGGCGCTTTGCGGATGCCGGAGGCGGACAGGAGTGCGGTGAAACTCCGCCCCGCTTCCGGATCGGCGACGAGCAGACGAAAGAGCCGGGCACGTCTTGGATGGGCGAGCGTGTTGAACGCGAGGGCAAGGTTTTCGTCGGTGGTCATAGTGGCCTCCATGGGGTCGTGGCTTATTGGGTCATCGAAACATGAAATCGTTTACAGCGGGTTAAGTTCGTCAGCTGCGCTTTCGATCTGTTTTCATTGGGCTTTGGCGGCACTCCGGCACGACCGGTTTCCTAGGAAACAGGGGCCAGTTTCCTAGGAAACCAGCAGCCCCGGCGAATGGCGCGCGAAGGAAGTCGACACGGGCCCCATGCCTTCAGCGACCGCCCGCCGCCGTCCCGGTCCTTACCCATCCGCTTCACGTCGCGGAAGGTCCGGCCAACCCCGCCTCCGCCATCAGCCGTTCGGCCTCCGCCGCAACCACCGCCTCGGCGCCGGCACCCTCGACTGGCACCTTGCCGACCTCGAGGAACAAAGGCGCCGCGAAAGGCGTCACCCGGTCCCCGACCATGTGGTCCACCAGCCCCCGGGTGCGCGCCAGCATCTCCTCGATCCGGCCGAACCCGATCAGCCCGCGCATCGCCTCTTCCCGGGTGATGTCGAGGAGAAGGTGGTCGGGGTCGTACCTGCGCAGTGTGTCGTAGAGGATGTCGGACGAGAAGGTCGCCTGGCGGGCGTTGGCGCGCTTGCCGGGGAAATTGCGCGGCGTCAGCCCGGCGATGGTCGCCGCCGTCTTGAAGCTGCGCTTCATCAGGGCGTTCTCGGCCAGCCAGCCCTCCAACCCGTCGACCAGCCCGCCGCGATCGATGAGCGCGGCGGGGTCTTGCATCGGTTCGAGCGACCAGATCAGGGTCGCATAGTCGGTGGCGACGAACCCCAGCGGTCCGAGTCCGGCCTGCTCCATGCGGCGGGTCAGGAGCAACCCGAGGGTCTGCTGTGCCCCGCGCCCGGCAAACCCGTAGACGCAGCTATGCGCCCGACCCTCGTAGGGAAAGCTCTCCACCAGCAGCCGTCCGGCGCGCGGCAGCCGCGAGATCTCCGCCTGCAAGCGGATCCAGTCGCGGGTGTGTGCCGGCAGGGCCGAAAGATCGCCCCGGTGCAACAGGTCGAGGATCCGTTCCGACAGTTGCGTCGACGTCGAGAACTTCGTCCCCATGAAGACCGCCACCTTGGGCTTGCGCCCGCGGTCGCGGCTGACCTCCACATGCATCTCCTTGAGGCTTTCGAAGCGGACGATCCTGCCGCCGATCAGGAAGGTGTCGCCCGGAACGAGCGAGGCGGCGAAGGCCTCCTCGACCTCGCCGAGCGCGGTGCGCTGACCGCGCATCCGCACCGTGACGGTGTCGGAGTCCTGGATCGTGCCGATATTCATCCGGATCAATTGGGTCGCGCGCGGGTCGCGCAACTGCCAGAGCCCGTCGGCGCGCTGTTTCAACCGTTGCCAGCGGTCATAGGCCCGCAGCGCGTAACCGCCGGTGGCGACGAAATCGAGGCAGGCGTCGAAACGCGCGCGCGTCAGTCCGGCATAGGGCCCGGCGCGCACCACCTCGTCGTAGAGCGCACCCGCGTCGAACGGGCCGCAGCAGGCGCGGATCAGGATGTGCTGGCAGAGCACGTCGCGCGGGCCGGGGCCGCGCGGGCTCCCGTCGAGGTCGTGCGCCAGCGCCGCCTCGATCGCCGCCTGGCACTCGATCACCTCCCAGCGGTTGGCGGGCAGCAGCAGCGCCTTCGACGGCGCGTTGTAGCGGTGGTTGGCGCGTCCGATCCGCTGCACCAGCCGCTTGACGTTCTTCGGCGCGCCCACCTGGATCACCAGGTCGACGTCGCCCCAGTCGAGCCCGAGGTCGAGCGTGCCGGTGCAGACGATCGCCTTGAGGCGGCCCGCGACCATCGCCGCCTCGACCTTCTCGCGGGCAGAGCGGGCCAATGATCCGTGGTGAATGCCGATCGGCAGGTTGCCCGCGTTGGCGAGCCAGAGGTGGTGGAAAAAGATCTCCGCCTGGGCGCGGGTGTTGTGAAAGATCAGCGTGGTGCGGTGGCGGCGCACCTCCTCGAGCACTTCGGCCATGGCGTAGCGGCCGCCGCCGCCGGACCAGGGCGGCGGCGCCTCGGTGGTGAGCATGCGGATGTCGGGGGCCGGACCGGGATCGGCCTCGAGCACGTCGCAACCGCCGCCAATGAGAAACCCCGCGAGCGCCGGCGGGTCTTCCACGGTCGCCGACAGCCCGACACGTCTGAGCCCCGGGGCCAGGGCTTCGAGCCGGGTCAGCAGCAGCATCAGCTGGTCGCCGCGTTTCGATTCTGCCAGCGCGTGCACCTCGTCGATCACCACCCGCTTCAAGGTGGCGAACATCCGCGGCGCGTCTTCGTAGGACAACAGCAGCGCGAGGCTCTCGGGCGTGGTCAAGAGGATGTGCGGCGGGTCGGCCCGCTGGGCCTTCTTGCGGGTCTGGCTGGTATCGCCCGACCGGTCGTCCACCCGGATCGGCAGGCCGATGTCGTCGATCGGCCCGGTCAGGTTGCGGCGCATGTCGGCGGCAAGCGCTTTGAGTGGAGAAATGTACAGGGTGTGCAGCCCCGGCGCGGGGGTTTCGCCCAGTTCCGCCAGGGTCGGCAGAAACCCCGCGAGCGTCTTGCCGCCGCCGGTGGGTGCGATCAGCAGGGTCGCCGCAGCAGCCCCGCGCGCCAGCATCTCCAACTGGTGCGGATGCGGCGCCCAGCCCTTGCGGGCGAACCAATCGGCAAGAGGCGCGGGCAGGGCGATCATGTCCGGCAAGGTAGAGAGCGGCCGGTCGAAAAAAAAGAGACGATCGCGCGACGGAACCCGGCGTGGCCGGCGTTTTACCCGCGACAACATTTGAAACCCCAAACCAACTCACGGAGCAAAGAGATGAAATCCCTGCGCAGCTGGGCGACGCCGCTCACCATCGCCGCCTTTCTGATCATGGGCGTGACCGGCGTTCTCATGTTTTTCCACCTCGAAACCACGCTCGGCAAGGTGATCCACGAATGGGCCGGCTGGCTTCTGGTGATCGGGGTCGGCGCACACCTGATCCTCAACTGGCGCGCCTTCAGCACCTATTTCAGACGCCCGCTGCCGGCGACCATCATGGGTGTCGGCGCGCTCATGCTGGCGCTCACCTTCCTGCCGGTCGGGCCGTCGCAGGACAGCGACGACATCAGCCGGATCGCCGTGAGCGCCCTGTCGGGCGGCCAGATCGAGACCCTGGCCGCGCTCGCCGGGTCCGACACCGCGACCGTGCTTGCCGAGCTCGGCGCGGCCGGGATCGAGGCGCAGGCGGCAGACACGCCCGCGAGCCTGTCCGGCGGCGACCGGATGGCGCAGATGCAGATCATCACCACGATCTTCGCGCAATGAGCGACCGGCGCGCGGTCTCCGAAAGCGGCGCGCGCCGCCAACCCGCGTCGGGGTCCGGCACCCGGCCGGGCGCCGTCATCCGCCCTCTGGCGGCCCCTCCGGCGAGCCGATCCCCATGACCCTGCCGGACGGGGCGGGACCCCGGGGGTGGGCGTTCAGGCGCTGCGCCTTGCCGCGCGCAGGCCTTTCCTGAGCGGGCAGCCTCGGCCGGCCCGGCTCGGTCCGGCCGCCAACCCCAGGGCCCTGGCACCCGCCCGCCGGGCCAATTTGAAACCGAAGAAAGGGGCGTCCACCGCGCTGGCGTCCGCCCCTTTTCCTTCGTCGCGGAGATGCCCGAATGCGCCGGTGCCACCTGCCGTGCGACCCCGGTCATCTGCCCCGGCGGCTTTCCTCAGTGCACGATCTTCTCTTCGCGCACGAACATGTTGGCCCAGGCCCGGTCGACCAGCTCCGGGGTCATCTGGTACGGAATGCCCTCGAAATCGCAGACCGCGCACATCTGGTCGATCAGGAAGATCGGCTGGTAGTTGGCGTAGATATTGTCGATCGTCGGGTATTTCTTCTTCAACAGATGCACCAGCGCGGCTTCGTTCAGCGGCATTCCCCGCTTGCGCGCGACCAGGGCGAAGATCTTCAGGAAATCCTCCTGTGTCGGCCCGTCGATCTTGATCTTGAAGAAGATCCGCCGCAGCGCCGCCTTGTCGAAGATCTCGTTGGGGTGGAAGTTGGTCGAGAAGATCACCAGCGTGTCGAACGGCACCTCGAACTTCTCGCCCGACTGCAGGGCGAGGATGTCCTTGCGCTCTTCCAGCGGCAAGATCCAGCGGTTGATGAGCGCCTGCGGCGGGTCCGCCTGGCGGCCGAGGTCGTCGACGATGAACACGCCGCCGGTCGATTTGAACTGCAGCGGCGCCGAATAGGTCCGCGCCACCGGGTTGTACTTGAGATCGAGCATGTCGAGCGTGAGTTCGCCGCCGGTGATCACGGTCGGCCGGTCGCAGAGCACATAACGCTGGTCGAACCGGTTCGAGTTGCGCCGGAGCGACTTCGGGTCCTCCGACATGTCGGTTGCCGCCGTATGCACGATCGGGTCGTAGACGGTGATGACCTGGCCGTTGTAGACCACCGCGCGCGGAATGTAGATCTTGTCGCCCAGGGCGTCGCGGATGCCGTTGGAGATCGAGGATTTGCCGTTACCCGGCGGGCCGTACATCAGGATCGACCGGCCGGAGCCCACCGCCGGGCCAAGGTGGTCGAGCAATTCGGGCGGCAAGACCAGATGGCCCATCGCCGCGGTGAGCTGGGCGCGGGTGATCTGGATGTTGCGGATCGACTGGCGCTTCATCTGCTCGGCGTAGCGGTCGATCGGAACCGGCATGGCGCCATAGTATTCCGACTGGCTGAGCGCGTCGAGCGCGCGCGCCTTGCCGGTGTCCGACAGCCGATAGCCGACCTCGTTGCCGGCGCCGGCGTGCAGCGTGCCGAGTGCCTCGACCATACCCTGGCTGCGGGTATCGTCGATCAGGTCCTGCACCACCCGGCTCGGCACCGCGAGCACGCGTTCGAGATCGGTGACCTTTTCGAGGTTCATGCGGAACATCGTCTTCAACAGGATGTCGCGCATCATCACCGGCGTCAGTCCGGTGTCGGCCATGGTTTTACAGGCAGGCGGCGCCTGCACGTTCGACATGGGTTGCATGTTCATGGGTCTGCTCTTTTGTTTCCGGCCTGTATTCTTTTTCCCCGATTCTACCCGTCTGTTGCCATCCCGGCAACACAATCGGCGGATAGGACCGGCTCGGATCTGTCCGGACCCCATGTTGCCGGACAATTTGGACGAAAAAACGACGAGGACAGAATGAGCCGGCCGAATCCGACCTTCCTGGGCATCTTTCTCATCGGCGTGGTGCTGGCCCTTGCCGGGGCGAGCCTCGCCAAGGGCGGGTTCTACATCGCAAAGCACGAGGGCGACACGCTGCACCTGCTGCAGATCGTGCTGCGCGAAGCACGCGGCGAGTGGCCGCACCTGCAATTCCAGACCCCGATCGGCGTGCTTGCCACCGCGCCGATCGCGTTCTTCGTCTGGCTGGGCGTGGGCATCGGTCACGCGATCCTCTACGCCCAGGCCCTGGTCGCCACCTTGGCGCTGCCGGCGATCTGGTGGGTCGCGGCCAGCCGGTTTCCGCGCGGCATCGCCTATCTCTTCGGGGCGCTGGTTCTGGTGCTGATCCTCGCGCTGGTCCATGGCGAAGCCGACCGCTCGGTCTCGATCTCGATGCATTACAACCGCTGGGCCTGGGCGGCGGCTTTCGTGGCCATCGCCTGCGCCCTGCTGCCGACCGAGGAAGATTTTCGCGCCCCCGGCTTCGACGGCATCGTCATCGGCGCGGCGCTGGCGATCATGGCACTGACCAAGATCACCTATTTCGGCGCTTTCATCTTTCCCATCGCGGTTGCGCTGATCGGGCGTGGCGCCTGGCGCACGATCTGGGTCGCCGTCGCCACCGGCCTGGCCATCGCGCTTGCGCTCACGCTGCTCGCCGGTCCGCTCTACTGGCTCGCCTATCTGCGCGACCTGTTCACCGTGATGGCGAGCGAAACCCGCGCGCAGCCGGGCCTGCCGCTCGCCGCCGTCATCGGGGCGCCGGCCTACATGGGCGGCAGCCTCGCCCTGCTCGTGGGGGTGATCCTGTTGCGCCAGTCGGGGCACAAGCTCGAGGGGCTGGTGATGCTCCTGCTCGTCCCGGGCTTCTTCTACGTCACCTACCAGAATTTCGGCAACGACCCGCAGTGGCTCTGGCTGCTCGGGTTGATCCTGCTCACGCTCCGGCCAGCGCGCGAGCACTACGCCGACGCCGGCTGGGAGGTGAAACAGGCGCTGCTGCTCACCGGCACGGTCGCGCTCACCTTCGCCGCGCCTTCGGTTCTCAACCTGGCCTACTCACCGTTCCGCCACCTCGCGACCGACACCGCCGATTACATGCCGCTGATCCCGGGCTCGGCTGTCCATGATGACCTCCTGGCGCCGGAGATCCGCGCGCTCCGGGTCGACGCGAAGGTGGCGATGGATCTCGAAGGTCAGCCGTTCGCGGCCTATTACGATCCCGAGTTTCGCGAGGATATCGTCACCTTCAACGGCGAGACCTGGCCCGCCTGCAACATCGAGCTTGGCACCGTCGCCTGGTTCGAGACGCTGTCCGACGACCTCAAGGCCTCGGGCCTGACCGCGGGCAAGACCCTCTTCCCCGCCGATATCCTGTCCTCGTTCTGGCTCTACGGCGCCTCCGAACCCTTGCCCGGCGCCTCGCCGTGGTATTACAGCGGGCTTCCCGGCTGGGAGGCGGCCGACTACCTGCTGGTCCCGCTCTGCCCGCTGTCGGCCAAGGTCCGCAAACTCATCCTCGACGAAGTGACCGAGACCGGTGTCGCCCTCGAAGAAGTGCGGCGCAACGATCTCTACGTGCTCTACGCGAAATGAACCGGGGCGCTGATGTGCGCGATCGGCGCGGACGCCGGTGCACCGCTCAAAGCTGCGGCTGAGAATGCGCCCTGCGGTGGCGGTCTTGGGTCGGGCGCCGGCCCAAGCAGATCTCGCGGGGCTCCCCGCACCCCGACCGCTCCTCCGGTCGCCTCGATGACCGCCGGGGCTCTATCGCGCCAAGGCGGCTTTCGCGTCCTTGGCGGTCCCGTAGCTCGGCAGATCTGCCGCACTCCGGCCATGCGCCGCGAGCAGCGTGTCTCTGACGAAGGCGATATGCGCGGTCTCTTCGATGATCTCGGCCAGATACTGGGCCTTGGTCAGCGTCGCCCCGACGCCGATTGTCCCGTGGTTGGCGAGCACCGCAGCGACCACCTTGGGGTCGCGGAAATGCGGACTGATCTCGACCTCGGTCTGCGGCCCGCCATTGGGCGACAGCGCAATCAGCGGCATGCGGCCGATCTTCTCGATGGTCTGCACCGTGAGGCAGGGGATCTCGATCCCGGCGCTGGCATAGCCGGTGGCCCAGGGGCTGTGGCAATGCACGACCGCGTTGATGTCGGGGCGGATGCGATAGAGGTCGAGGTGGAAGTCGAGGTCCTTCGACGGCTTGAACGGCGACGGCTCCAGCCTGCCGTCGAGATGCACGATCTGCAGGTTGTCGCGGCTGCATTCGTTGAAGCCGATGCCCGAGGGCTTGATGAGGATGGCCGCGGCCGAGCTCAGCCGCACCGACAGGTTGCCGCCCGCGTTGGTCTGCAGCCGCAGCTCGAAACAGCGCTTGGCCGCCCAGATCAGGGCGTCCTTCTTGGCGTCGATTTCGTTCTGGTCAAACATGGCGGGGCCTTTCGATAAACGGCTTGAGCGCGGCGATCACCTGCGCGGCGCTTTGCGGAGCATTGATGTGATCGGGAATGGCCGCCACCCTGTAGTGGCGGGCCTCGGCGGTCAACACGTCGAGGCAGGTCTGGCGCAGGGCGGCATCCTCGATCTCGCCGCCCGGACAATCCTGGTGCGAGAACCCGCCCATCGGCACGATCACCTGCACCGGGCCGGAGAGGGCGTTGAGGTGTGCCGCGAGTGTCGCCGCGGCCTTGGCCATTTCGTCCCGGTCGAGCTTCACATGGGTGAAATGCCCGGTGTGCTGGTAATGCGGCCGGTCGCGCAATGCGGCCGGGACGGTGTCGAGCGCCCCGAGACCCAGGAAGTTGAGCCCCCCGGGCAGGACCACCCGCGGCAAATCGGCGGCGGCAGAAAAACGTGTCGGCATCGGCACATAGGCACCGGCGAAAAGCCAGCGGTTGAGCTCGTGCACGGTCATGTCGACCACCGCCTTGAAGGCGCCGGCTTCGGCGAACCGGGCAAAGGCCGCGCCGCCGTAACCGTTGGCATGAAACACGGTGCTTTCCTCGCCGAGCGCCTGCAGGCCGGCGACAAGCCCCTCGGCCGCACCGCCGGTCACACCGAGCGCCGTGATACCGACGGTCTTCTGCCCGGCGATGTCCGGCGCCGGGGCCCGGGCAAGGCCGGCCACCATCGCCGCCGCGGCGGTGAAGACCTGCCGCAGCGCCGGGTTGAGCCCGGCAATGTCGACCAGGGTGGGCACGACGATGATGGAATTGTCCGCGAGCGCCGCGCGCGGGTCGAAGGGGAGGGTGGTGATGAGCACCTTCGGGAAGTCGAACGGCAGCGCGTGCATCACCCGCAGGATGATCTCGCCCCCGGTCCCGCCGCCCAGCCCGACCACCGCGCCGACGGTCCCGTCGAGCCGCGACCGCACCTCGCCGCCCAGCCGGGCGCCGGTCTCTTCGATCGCGCGGATCTTGCGCGCGCCGTCCCAGACCTGGCCATGCGAGCCGAGCGACAGATCGACGACCTCGCAGCTCAGCCCCTGGTCGCCGAGGACGGTTTCGAGAAAGCCGACCTCCGCCCGCTTGGTCTCCAGCGTCGCCAGCAGCAGAACCTTCGCCCGCATCGCTCAGCCCTTGACGGCACCGGCGGTCATGCCGGTGATGATCTGGCGCGAGGCGAGCAGGGTGAAGATGATCGGCGGGATCGCCAACAGCATCCCCGTGGCCATGATCACCCCCCATTTGACGTTGAATTCCGACATGTTGTTCACGATCAGGATCGGTACGGTCTTGGTGTTGCGGTCCGACAGCGCCGAGGCCAGCAGGTATTCGTTCCAGGCGATGCGGAATGTGAAGATCGCCGCCGCGGCGAGGCCGGGCTTGATCAGCGGCAGCACCACCCGGAAAAACACCTGAAACGGCGTCGCCCCGTCGACCCGGGCCGCCTCTTCCAGCGAGTAGGGCACCTGGACGATGAAGCTTTGCAGGATCCAGATCACGAAGGGCAGGTTCATCGCGACATAGATCAGGATGATGCCGGAATGGGTACCGGCAAGACAGACATCGCCGCGCCCACCCATGTTGTCGCGGATCAGCGCGCCGACGTAGCTGGCCTTGTCGATGCAGAACTCGTTGTTCCACAGCCCGAACACCGGCACCAGCAGCACCGCGGGGGGCACCATGCGCACCATCAGCGTGGTCAGCGAGGCGGTGTCGCGGCCGATGAAGCGGAACCGCACCAGCGCATAGGCCGCCATGCACCCGATCACCAGGGTCAGCATCGTCGACACCAGCGCGATGATCAGCGAATTGACGAAAGCGCCGCCGAACTTGAGCGAACAGAAGTCCAGGTGGTCGAGCTCGTAGGGCAGGATATCGCACAGCGCGGTTTCGTAGTTCTGGATCGTCGGCAGAAACAACAGCCCCGAGGTGCCCGAGGTGATGTCGACGTCGAGCTTGAACGAGTTGATGAACATCAGCGCGATCGGCCCGACCGACATGAAGATCAGGACGATGAGCAGGGCGAAAAACGCAGGATTCTGGCGCTCGTAGCTGGGTGCGGCCATGTCAGAAGTTCCCCTCGGCGGCCGCGCGCATCCGCGCCTGCCGCGCCTCTTGCAGTTTGGTATAGCCGAACATCAGCGCCGTCAGGATCAGAAGCAGCATCAACAGGTAGTTCGACATCGCCGCGGCGACGCCAAGCTCGCGAAACTCGGTGGCGGTGCGCGAGATGCGCAGGGCGAGGATCTCGGTCGAGAGCCCCGGGCCGCCTTCGGTCATGACCAGGATGACCTCGAGCACCTTGAACGCATCGATCAGGCGCAAAAGGCAGGTGACGATCAGCACCGGCATCATCAGCGGTATCTTGATGTGCCAGATCTGTTGCCACGCCGTCGCGCCGTCGATCCGCGCCGCTTCCAGCGCCGAGCGCGGCAGCGATTGCAGGGCCGCGAGCGCGAGGATGAAGATGAACGGCGTCCATTGCCAGATATCGGCGATGATGACCGACAAGAGCGCGTTCTGGCCGAGCCAGTCGACCCCGTCGAGACCGATCGACTTCAGAAACCGGTTAAACGTGCCCACCGTCGGGTGGTACATGTAGCGCCACATCAGACCGACGACCACGGGCGCGATCATCATCGGCAGGATGAACAGCGTGCGCAGTACCGACATGCCGCGGATGTTGCGGTCGAGCAGCAGCGCCAGCCCGACGCCGATCACCATCTCGACGGTAACGACGGTGATCGCGAAGCGCAGGGTCACGCCCAGGCTCTCGCGAAAGGCCGGATCGCCCGCCAGGGTGACGTAGTTCTTGAGCCCGATGAACTCGGTCTCGCCGATGCCCTGGGTCGGGTCCCAGTCGCGAAAGCTGCCCCAGATCATGTAGAGCAGCGGATACAGCAGCGCGATCACCATGATGACCGCCGCGGGCGCCATGAAGGCGTAAGGGGTGAGCCGATTGATCGACGCGCGTTTCACCTGTGCGGCCTTCCGGATATCGCTTCAGAAAACGGGGGCCGGGCCGACCCGCCCGGCCCCCTCGGGGAGGATTACTGCCAGGTATAGTAGCCGGCTTCTTCCATCTCGGCGCGGGTCCGCTCGGCGACACCGTCAAGCGCTTCCTGCACGTCCAGGCCCTCGGTCAGAACCTTCGAGAGCGTGGTGCCGAGATCGGCGTTGATCTTGCCCCAGGTGGGGATGATCGGGCGCCAGTCGGGGTCGGCGTATTTCAGCGCCTCGCCGAAGGTCGCCATATGCGGGAAGGCCGCGTTGACGTCCGGATCGGCATGGGTGGAGAACCGCGAGGGGTTGCCACCGGCCAGCGCCACAAGCTTGTCGCCCTCTTTCGAGGTGAGCCACTGCATCAGCAGGAAGGCGGCTTCCTTGTTCTCGGCGTTCGACGGGATGCCGATGCCGAAACCGCCGGTCTGCGACCCGCGGCGCACGCCCATCGGGTGCAGCGCCCAGTCGACCTTGCCGACGACCTTGGACTGGTCGGGGTCGTTGACCTGGCCGGCCACCACCGTGGTGTCGAGGTACATCGCGGTATCGCCGTTGAGGAAAGCCCCCAGCGCCTCGCCAAAGCCGAAGCTCGCCGCCCCCTCGGGTCCGCAATCAACGAAGGTTTTCAACGCGTTGGCGGCGGCGACGCCGGCTTCGTTGTTGACGATCGGGTTCCACTGGTCGTCGAACACCCGGCCGCCGAGCGGCGCGAGGTGCAACAGGAAGGCATGCGCCGCGTGGTGGCCCGAGGCCGCGCGCGAGGCGACGCCGCCCATCCCCGGCTCGAGCTCGGGGATCTTGCAGGCGAGGTCCAGAAGCTCGTCATAGGTCTCCGGCACTTTCAGCCCGTGCTTTTCGAAGATGTCGGTGCGGTAGCCGAGCACCGAGGTCTCCGACCCATAGGGGATGCCGAACAGCGAGCCGGTCTTGCCTTCGAGATAGCCCTTGTTGCCGCCGGCGAAACCGATGTTGTAGACGTAGCCGTCGATCAGGTCGTCGGGGTCGTAGGACGGGTCGGCCAGTTTCGGGTTCATGAAATACTTGGCGAGGTTCTCGAGCTGGTCGGCATAGACGTAGTCGGCCTTCGAGAACACCACGTAGGCGATGAGGTCGTATTCGCCTTCGTCCTGGGCAAGTTCGAGCGTCTGGCGCTCGCGCATCTTCAGATAGGGCAGCTGGTCGACTTCGACCTCGATGCCGGTTTCCTTGGTGAATTCCGGCAGGATCTTCATCACCGCATCGTAGTGCGGGTGGGCCGGGAAGTTCACGATCAGCGTGGTGCCCGCGTAGTCGTCATAGGGGCCCGCGAACAGCGCCGTCGTGGATACGGCAAGACTGGCGGTCGCCAGTTTGAGGGTCTTCAGCATTTGGTTCCTCCCTTTAGCTGAATAATCGGTTCAGATCGCCTTTTCGCTCTCCGTGTCGAAGAGGTGGATGCCTGCCGGGTTGACCCGGAAACGCAAGGTCTCGCCAAGCGGGATCGGAGTTTCGCTTTTCAGCTCGACGACCACCTGCTGGCCGCCGCAATCGCACATCAGCACCGAATGGGCGCCGATGTATTCCGAGACGATCACCCGCAGCTCGAAGCTGGTTTCCTGCGCCGCCTCGGCGTCGAATTCCAGGTCGGACGGGCGGATGCCGAGGGTGATCCGGTCGCTGCCATGGGCCTTCACCGCCGCGGCGGTGCTGTCGTCGAGCGCCAGCTCGAACCCCTGGCCGGCGAGCCAGATGGTGCCCGCGCGGTCGATCACCCGTGCGGCGAGAAAGTTCATCGGCGGGGTGCCGAGAAACCCGGCGACGAACTTGTTCGCCGGGCGCTTGAACAGCTCCTCCGGCGTGCCCTGCTGCTGGATGTCGCCGGCATGCATGACCACGATCCGGTCGGCGAGGGTCATCGCCTCGATCTGGTCGTGGGTCACGTAGACCATGTTCTTCTTCACCCTCTGGCGCATCAGCGCGAGCTCGGCCCGCATCTGGCCGCGCAGCTTGGCGTCGAGGTTCGACAGCGGTTCGTCGAACAGGAAGATCGCGCTGTCGCGGGTGAGGGCGCGCCCCATCGCCACCCGTTGGCGCTGGCCGCCGGACAGTTCGCCGGGCTTGCGGTGCAGGTAGGGCGTCAGGCCGAGCATCTCGGCGACGTCGCGCACCTTCTGTTCGATCTCCGCCTTCGGCCGCTTTTCCAGCCTGAGCGCAAACGACATGTTCCGCGCCACGTTCATATGCGGGTAGAGCGCATAGTCCTGGAACACCATCGCCAGGTCGCGTTCCTTGGGCTCGAGATGGCTGACCGGTCTGCCGTCGATATAGATCTCGCCGCCCGAGACCGTCTCCAGCCCGGCGATCATCCGCAGGGTCGTGGATTTGCCGCAGCCCGAGGGGCCGACCAGAACGGTAAACTCGTTCTCGGCCATTTCCAGATCGATGCTGTGGAGCACTTCGACTCCACCGTACCGCTTGACCAGTTTTTCCAGTCGGATGTTTGGCATCTGTCTCACCCGCTGATTCCGACGAATTTCACCAACCGTCCGCCACTTTGCATGCAAAGTCAAAGAAAAATATCCAAACTGGCATTCCCTGTCCGTCCGGTCTATCAATAGGGAGACTTCGATCGGCGTTTTGGAGCAAGCGATGGCGGACGTTAAAGGCAAACCGGCCACGGCGGAGCGGGGCTCGACCGTGCAATGGATCGAGTCCGCGCTGATGGACGATATCGCCGCCGGGGTTCTGGAGCCGGGGGAAAGGCTCGACGAGGTGCGGCTCACCCTGCGCTTCGGGGTCTCGCGCACGCCGGTACGCGAAGCGCTGTCGCGGCTGGTGGCGCAGGGGGTCCTGGTGCCCGGCGAGAAACGCGGCGTGCGTGTTGCCGAGTATACGCGCGAGCAATTGGCGCAGATTTTCGAAGCAATGCACGAGATCGAGGCGACCTGCGCGCGCATGGCCTCGCAGCGCCTGACCTTGCTCTCCCGGGCCGAGATCGAGACCGCCCAGGCGGCCTGTATCGCCGCCGCTGCTGCCGGCGACATCCCCGCCTATCTGCGTGCCAACGAACAGTTTCACCGGGCGATCTACAAGGCGACCGGCAACCCCTACATGGCGGAAATCGCGCTGGATTTCCGCTATCGTACCGGTCCTTTCCGGGCCAAGAAGTTTGCCGCCAAGGATGATCTGCTGGCCTCTGCGCGGTCTCACGACGCGCTGCTCGCCGACATCTTCTCCGAGGATTCGGCGACCGCGTCGCGCGGAATGCGCGAGCATATGCGCGCGAGTTTCCTCCAGACCCTGGCCCGGTCGGACCGGGAATAGAGAATTGCCTTGCGTTTGGACGCAATGATGCCATTTTGTATGCAAACGAGAATCGCAGTATACGGAGTCTTCCATGGGCATTCAGGAAACCAAGATCTATCCGATCAACACCGGCTGGCTCGAGGCCGATCTCGGCACCTACATTTTCTGGAAGGGCCCGGCCGGCAAGAAGTACTGGAACCCGTGCTACTGCTACTTCATCGACACCGGCGAGCACAAGATCCTGGTCGACACCGGGCTCTGCGACGAAGCGCGGGCAACCAGATACCACCACAAATGCGACAAGCGCGGCTGCCTCGAGGTGCATGAGCACCTGGAGCAGAAACTCGGCGTGCACCCCGACGAGATCGACGCCATCGTCTTCACCCACCTGCACTGGGACCACGTGCAGAACATGAAGAAATTCAAGAATGCCCGCTACATCGCCCCCAAGGGCGAGATCGAAATGGCCTACAACCCGCTGCCGCTCTACTACCGCACCTACGAATGCGGCATCCTCGATATCGAGCCGCCCTATGCCGGCTGCGTGTTCGAGGCGGTCGAGCAGGAAAGCGAGGTGCTGCCGGGCATCACCATGTTCCACACGCCGGGTCATTCTGTGGGCCACATGGCCGTCACCGTAGCCACCGCGTTGGGCGACATCGTGATCGCCGGCGATGCGATCTTCGTCGAGCGCAATCTCGAGCCGAACCCGTCGGAGATGTGGCGCTACTGGGTGCCGGCCCGCTTCGTGAACTCCTGGGAAGGGTGGAAGTCGGTCGAGGAGATCGACAAGCGGGCCGACTATGTCCTGCCCTGCCACGACGAGACCGCCAATGCGCGCTCCGATGTCTACCCCTACGAGGGCATGCCTATCCGCAACCGCCGCCAACCGATCCCCGGGTTCCAGTTCTACTTCGGTGACATGCCCGCCGGGATGGCCGACAAGGCGGCGCCGGCGATGACCCGGGACGAGGCGAAAGCCTATCTCGCCGGGCTCATTGATCCGAAGGACATGGCCGAATACTGATCCGGTGACACAGGTCCTGGATAGCCTTTGCGACATCGCGTCCGACTACGACGCCATCGTGCTCGATCAATGGGGCGTGCTGCATGACGGCAGCGCGCCCTATCCCGCGGCCGTCGCGGCGCTCGCGGGCCTGCGCGAAAACGGGCATGTGCTGGCGGTCCTGTCCAATTCGGGCCGACGGGCCGATCCGAACCGGGCGCAATTGGACCGGATCGGCTTTCCACCGGACCTGTTCGCCTGCGTGATGACGTCGGGCGAGGCGCTGTGGCAGGCCTTCGCCGCCGGCGAAGTGCCGGTCTCGAAGCTCTGTGCGATCGCCCGCGCGCCGGGCGATGCCGAAGCCTGGGCCGAGGGGCTCGCGCTGTCCTTCGTGCCGGTCGAGCAGGCCGACGCGGTGCTGCTGATGGGGCTTGCCGACGATGCCCCGGCCGGCGGGTTCGACGCGGTGTTCGCCGCGGCGCTTGCCGGCAACCTGCCGGTCCTGTGTTCCAACCCCGATCATGCCGCGCCGCGGGCCGAGGGGGTCACGGTCGTCATGCCCGGCACCCTGGCGCGCGCCCACGCCGCGCGCGGCGGCGATGTGCGGTTCTTCGGCAAGCCGCATCTCGCGGTCTTCCGCGCGGTGGAAGCCGCGCTGGGCCTGCCGTCCGAGCGGATCCTGATGGTGGGCGACAGTCTCGAACACGACATCGCCGGCGCCCGCGCGGCCGGATGGCACAGCGTCTTCATCCGTGGCGGGCTTCATGCCACAAGCTTCCGCATTGGCGAGGCCGACGCCTCCATCGTCGATCTCGCCCGCGCGCTGGGCACGCCGCTGCCCGAATTCACACTCGACACCCTGAGGTAACGTCATGCGAGCCCTACTCACCGACAACTTCCGCGCCTTCTCCGCCAGGATCGGGGCCGACCCGCTGCTCATCCAGGGCCCCGGCGGCAACACCTCGATCAAGGACGCCGAGATCATGTGGATCAAGGCCTCCGGCAAGGAGCTGGCCGAAGCGGTGACACAGCAGATCTTCGTCGCGGTCGACCGCAAGGCCGCCCTCGCCGAAGCCCAGGGTGCGGGCGACGGAACCTGCAAGGCGGCGGTGCTCGATCCCGAGATCGCGCTGCGGCCATCGATCGAAACCACCTTTCACGCGGTCCTTGACTGGCGCGTCGTGGTGCACACCCATTCTGTTGCGGTGCTGTCTCATGTCGCCTCGCCCGAGGGCCGCGAGGTCGCTCGAGACCTGCTGGCCGATCTCGACCCGGTCTTCGTGCCCTACGGCAAGCCCGGTGTGCCGCTGACCGGCGCCATCGCCGCGCGCATCGAGCCCGAGACCCGGCTGATCCTGCTCGAAAACCACGGCCTGATCGTCTGCGGCGAAACCACGGCCGCCGCCGAAGCGCTGATGCAGGATGTGGAAGACCGGTTGCGGCGACAACCGCGCCCGGTGTCGCCGGCCGTGCCCGAGACCGATCCGCTGCCCGGCTTCGACTGGGCCGGCGAGGAAAACTGGCTGGCACAGGATGCGGACACGGTCGCACGGGTGACCGCCGGCTCCTACTACCCCGACCATGTGGTCTTCCTCGGTGGCGGCCTGCCCACCGCCGACAGTGCCGCCGCGCCGCCCGCCATCCTGGTGCCCGGGGTCGGCATCCAGATCCGGCGCACGGCGACGCCGACGCAGCGCGCGATGGTGCGTTGTCTTTCCGACGTGCTGCGGCGGGTGCCGGACGACTGGACGCTCGAACCGATCGGGCGCGACGCGGAAGCCGCGCTGCTCAACTGGGACGCCGAGAAATACCGCCAGTCCCTCGCGGCGCGGGGTTGAGCCGATGCTGTCGCTCGGCATCGACATCGGCACCTCGGGCATCCGCACCGCGGTGGTGTCGCCCGACGGCGCGCTGCTGTCGATCGCCAGCACCCGGCATCTGCCGCAGGACCCGGAACGGATCGACCCCGAGCTTTGGTGGCAGGCGGCCCACGCCTGTCTCGCGACACAGCTCGAAACCCTGCGCGCCGACGGGCACGACCCGGCCGAGATTGGACACCTCTGCGTCGATGGCACCTCGGGCACGATGCTGCTGACCGATGCCGGGCTCGCCCCGGTGAGCCGGGCGCTGATGTACAATTCGAAAGGCTTCGAGGCCGAGGCCGCCCGCATCGCCGCGGTGGCGCCCGACCCGCATATCGCCCGCGGCCCGGGCTCGGCGCTGGCGCGCGCGCTGCGGCTGGTGAGCGAGGCCGACGGCGCCCGCCACCTCCTGCACCAGGCCGATTTCATCGCCGCCCGCCTGACCGGGCTGGGTGGGCAGAGCGACGTGATGAACGCGCTCAAGACCGGTGTCGAGCCGGAAACCGGCGCCTGGCCCGACTGGATCGCAGCCCTCCTGCCCGACGGGCTGCTGCCGCGAGCCCACCAGCTCGGCACGCCGCTCGGCCCGCTCCGCGCCGGGTTGGCGCGCGACCTCGGATTGTCCGATGCCGTGCAAGTCCATGCCGGCACCACCGACAGCATCGCCGCTTTCCTCGCCGCGGCCCCGCTCGAACCCGGTGTCGCGGTGACCTCGCTGGGCTCGACCCTGGCGATCAAGATGCTCTGCGCACGCCGGATCGAAGACCCGGCCCTCGGGCTCTATTCGCACCGGGTCGGCGATGTCTGGCTGGTCGGCGGCGCGTCCAACACCGGCGGCCGGGTGCTGCGCCACTACTTCAGCGACGCAGAGCTTGCCGCGCTCAGCGCCCGGATCGACCCGACCGTCGAGACCGGCCTCGACTACTACCCGCTCACCGAGCCGGGTGAGCGCTTCCCCGTCAACGACCCCGCGCTGGCCCCGCGCCTCACCCCCCGCCCGGACGACGACGCCCTGTTCCTGCAGGCGATCTTCGAGGGCATCGCCCGGATCGAGGCGCGCTGCTACGACGCGATCGCCGCGGCGGGCGGCGGCCGGCCGGTGCGTGTCTTCTCGGCCGGCGGCGGTGCTGGCAATCCGGTGTTCACCGCGATCCGCGCCCGCGCGCTCGGGCTCGCCCCGCAGACCGCCGCCGAGACCGAAGCCGCGATCGGCGCGGCCCGCATCCCGTTGATGACAGGGCAGGGAGGGCCTTGCGCCTGACCTCCGCGCCGTCCGGCCCGGGCGTGCGCTTCTCTTACCCCACAGGGAGTACCAGACATGGCCGACCCGACGACCCCTGCCGCGATGAACACCGACGCCTTCAAGGATTGCGACATCCGCGGCACCTATCCCGAACAGGTGAACGAAGACATCTTCGCGCGCGTCGGGCGCGAGTTCGGCCGGATGATCGTCGACGCGGCGCCCGACGGGGCGACCCGCCCCGCGATCGTCATCGGCGGTGACGGGCGCTATTCGACCCATACGCTGATGCAGGCGACGATCATGGGGCTGTCCGGCCAGCCCATCGACATCATCGACATCGGCTACCCGGTCCCCACCCCTGCGGTCTACTGGGCCAAGGACCACCTTGCGGCCCAGGCCTCCGCGATCGTCACCGCATCGCACAACCCGGCGAACTGGGACGGGCTGAAAGTGATGAACGGAGAGATGCCGCCGCGGCCGGAAGACATCCGCCTGTTGGCGGAAAGGGCCTCGGCAGACGCGGCGGTGCCCGCCTCCGGGCCCGGTCGCGCCCGCAAGCTCGAGACCGTGGTCGAGGCGTATATGCAGGCCCTGATCGAACGGTTTCGCGAGCCCTCGCTCGCCGGGCTGAAGGTCGTGGTCGACCCCGGCAACGGCTGCATGTCGGGGGTGGCCAGCCAGGTGTTTCGCGCCCTCGGGGCCGAGGTCGTCGCCCTTTTCGACGAGATCGACGGCAGTTTTTCGCAACGCAACCCCGACTGCGCCGTCGCCGAGAACCTCGCCGTTCTGGTCGCGACCGTCGTCGAAGAAAAGGCGCATTTCGGCATCGGGTTCGACGGTGACGGCGACCGCATCGCCGTGGTCGACGACAAGGGGCGCATCCTCGGATCTGAACGGCTCGCCATGCTGCTGTTCAAGGGCGCGGTGCCGCCCGCGGGCCGCAGCGTCATCCTCGACATCAAATGCTCGATGCATCTCGACCGCGCCATCGCGGCGCTGGGAGGGACGGCGCTGCGCTGCAAGAGCGGGCACGCCCACATGAAGCGCATGGTGCTCGAAGAGCGCTCGGCCGCCGGTGTGGAACTGTCCGGCCATGTGTTTCTCGGCGAGATCAACGGGCGCGACGATCCGCTTCACACCTCGCTCCTGCTGGCGGGCTGGCTGGCGGCCCAGGACCGCCCCGTCTCGGCCTTCGTCGATGCGTTCGCGCCCATGTTCATGACCGACGACATCCGGATCGCGATGGACAAGGCCGAGATCGACCGGCTGCTCGCCGATTGCGCCCAGGGGTTCGACGGCGCCGAGGTGCAAAAAGTCGACGGTGTCCGCCTCGTCTGGCCGAACGGCTGGCTGCTGGTGCGCCGGTCGATCACCGAGCCGAAGGTGACGATCCGCCTGGAAGGCGAGACCGGTGACGATCTCGATCGGATCGGCGCGGCCTTCGCCGGGCATTTCCCCGCGCTGAGCGGTGACATCGACGCTGCCCTGGCCAAGTTCCGCGGCATCTGAACCCTTCCGTTCGCGCGGCCTTGCCGCAAGCCCGGGCCGCGCGAAGGCGCGCCCCTGCGCGGGGGCCGTCGCCCGTGCGGTCGGAGCGCGGTCTGCCCGGCGGGCGCGGGGCGCATCGCCGGCCCTGCATCGACCGTCGGCATGGGCTCTCGTACGAGCGCGCCCCAAAGGAGGTGAAGTCCGCCGGCCTGGGCCGGCAGGGTTCGTGAGGCAACGCCCCCCCAAATCTATTTTCCTCCCAGGGAAACGCCGATTGCGGGATTGATCACACCAAGCGGCGTTGCCTCGACGCAAAATGTAGGCGCAGGATAGTTGCCTGTCGACGGCAAAGGGGGAAACAAAGTGTTGCACCGGGGTCGGGCCGGGCAGGGGGGTTCGCCGCGACCTCGCCCGCCGTGCCATTTAGCGCTAACATCAATGAAAACAGGACATTGACCCCCTGTCCGAGTTCGCCCACCCGCCGCACCTGCGGGCTCAGCTGCCCCAGAGCGCCCCGGCCAGAAGGTAGATTGCCAGCGCGCTCGCCAGACACAGCCCCATCGGGAAATCCTTGCGCGTCCAGCTCTCCCAATCGGGGGTCCGCGCGCGCATCCATTTGCTGGCCCGCGCCAGGCGGTGCAGGGTGAATCCGATGAGCACCACGGCGGCCAGCAGATAGACGAACACCAGCGCGTCGGTGCGCGCGACGAAGGGCGCCATGGCGGCGGCGAACTTCGCGTCGCCCGCGCCCATCCCGCCAGCCATGTTGGCAAGGAAGCCGATCACCAGCACCACCACCAGATGGCTCCAGCGCCAGGCCCAGGTCTCCAAGCCCCAGATCCCGGTCCAGACGACGATCAGGCCGACCACGGCAAAGACCGCGATCAGCGCCAGCACGGCGACATTGGGGATCTTCATCCGCGCCATGTCCGACCAGGCGACCCAGATCGTGATCGGCAGGACGAACGGCAGGAACCACAACGCCGCGGCGGCGGACTGATCGGTCATCAACATGCCGCTCAGCCCCGCTGGACGTCGGCTTCGAGCGCGCGCAGCGACCGCACCGCTTCGTCGAAATGCTGCGGGTGGGTGTCGACCGCCTCTTCGAGCAGCGTCTTGCCCATCGAGACATCGCCCTGTTTGATCGCCGCCAGCGCCAGCGTGTAGAGCAGCTGGGCGCGTTCCACCTGGGTCATGGTGATCGCCGGGATGTCGTATTTGCGCTGGCCGCCGCGCGCCATCATCAGGTTGTTCTTGGCGGTGAACATGCCGGGGTCATAGGTCAAGGCTTCGAGGAAAAGCTTCTCGGCGCCCTTGAAATCGCCGCGCGAAAGCATCGAGAAACCCCAGTTGTTGAGCGTGCGCGCCGGCTGGGTGGTCAGGTCGACCGCGGTCTTGTAGAAGCTGTCGGCCTTGGTCCAGTTCTTGTCGGCATCGGCCACCATCGCTTCGAGCCGGTAGCGGTCATAGGTCTCGTGGGTCGGCGGGATCTGGTTCAGCACGTCCTTGGCCTTCGACCAGTCGCCGGCGCGGATCAGCGCATCCGCCAGCGCCACCCGGTCTTCCTGGGTCGCCTCGTTGCTGCCGACGACCTTGGTCCACATCTTCGCGGCCTCGGCAGGGCGCTTGGCGCGGGTCAGGCTCTTGGCGAGCCCGCGCTGGATGTCGACCCGGTCGGGATATTGCTCGTGGGTCCGGGCGAAATAGGCGACCGCCTCTTCCGGGTCGGCGGAGGCGATCATCACGTTGTTGAGATTGCTCTCGTCGATCACGTTCACGCCGGCGACGGTGCGCTCGACCTCTTCGTCCGACATCTGATCACAGCCCGACAGCGCGACGGCACCGCCAAGGCAGAGACACAATAGAATCGTTGTACGCATGTTGCCTGCGCCCTTTATCCTGCTCGTCGGGCGCGTTCGTTTGTTATTGGCGTGCCAAGAGCAGGTAATCCCCATGCCCTCGCCGCATCAGATCGAACGTCGCCTCGTCTTCGACATCATAGGAGATGTCTTCGAGTTTGGCGAGCGCCAAGGTGAGGTTTTGCTTGATCGAGTCGGATTTGCCACCGTCGAGCCCGTAGGCGATGCGGAACACCCGCGCCGCCTCCGCGGTCTTGCCGGTTTCCATCAGAATGACGCCCAGGTTGTTCCAGGCCGGCGGGAAGGTTCCGTCCTTGTCGATGGCCTGTCGCAGGAAGTCTTCGGCCTGTCCCAGACGCCCGAGCTTGAGGTTGGCGGAGCCCAGGGCCGAGAGCACGTCGACGGTGATCCCGTGATCGACGGCAGAGCGGGTGTAGGCCTGCAGCGCGAGCTCGTATTCGCCGGCCGCCATCAGCCGGTGGCCGACGATCAACCCGTCGATGCTTTCGCCGCGCAGCGGCCGCGCATCGGGCGCATAGGCCCCGCCGCCGCGGTGCCCGAGCCCGGGGGCATCGCAGGCCGCCAGCGCCAGCGCCGCCATGCAGCCCAGGATGATGCGTTTGTGGATCATGCCCGCCTCTTGCCGCTCACGCCCGTTCGGGCCGTTTTGCGCGGCATCGTAGACCCAAGCAGGTGAGGGGGCAACCTTGTCGGCGCAGCCCGGCGGGGCGGTCCGTGCCGGCCGTGCGATCCGGGCGGCGCGCGACGAGGCCGCACCCTCGGGACCGGTCGGCATGTGATTGGAAAGACACGAGGAAACCTGTTTCCCCGACCCGTCGCGCGGCGGCTCCCGCCGGCAAGACGGAAACGGCGCGCGAAGGCTTCCCTCCGCGCGCCGGCCCGGACGCTACCACCTCCCCCGAGGTTAGAAACTGATATCCTTGAGTGTGACGTAGACTTCGTAGACCGACGGGCCGATCAGGATGATCAGGAGCGGCGGCACCGTCAGCATCATCGTTGCCAGCGTCATCTTCGTCGGCAGGGTGTTGGCCTTTTCCTCGGCCCGCATCACCCGCTTGTCGCGCATCTCGCCCGAATACACCCGCAGCGCGTCGGCGATCGAGGTGCCGAAGGTCGCCGACTGGATCATCACCGTGGTGAAGCTTGCCACGTCGACGACGCCGCAGCGTTCGCCGAAGTCGCGCAGCACCTGGATCCGGTCCTTGCCGGCCTTCATCTCGTGGGCGACGATCGAAAGCTCGTCGGCGAGCGAGGGGAAGCCGGCGCGGATTTCCTTCGACACCCGGACAATCGCCTGGTCGATCGACTGGCCCGCCTCGACGCAGACCAGCAGCATGTCGAGCGCATCGGGGAAACCGTTCTGGATCTCTTCCTTGCGGGTTTCGACCCGTCGGTTGACCCAGTATTTCGGCGCCATGTAGCCGACGGCGCCGGGGATGATGATCTGCAGCATCGTCTGCTGCGTGGTCGGGTCGCCGGTCGAGGATTTCAGGATCGCATAGCCGACCCCGAGGATCAGAAAGCCGATCCCGAGCGCCATCTGGGCGAAATGGAAGGAGCGCACCGCGTTCTTGCCGGGGTAGCCCGCCTGGAGCAGCTTGAGCTGCATCGCGGAATATTCCTCGGCGTCCTTCGGTTCGAGGAATTCCTTGTACTTCTCGAGCTTGTTCGGCCGCGAGTTGGCGGAAGAGACCGCCGAGCGCAGCGATTCCTTGCCCACGACATGGTCGTCCTTGGTCCGCTTGAGCTTGTCGAGCGGATCTTCCTTCTTGTTCATCAGGATCGGCAGCGTCGCCAGAACCAAGAGCAGACCGAGGCCGCCGATCGCCAGGAGCGGGCCGAAGGGACCGAAGTTTTCGGTCAGGATGGCCATGATCTGATCCATTACCTGTGCCTCACACCTTGATGTTGGTCAGCGACCGCATGATGAACACGTTGGCCACGAGGAAGGCGCCGACGATGAGCGCTGCGGGAATGAAGAACTGGGTTTCCTTCACGTCGTCGTAATAGTTGGGCTGGATCACGTTGATCATCACCAGTGCCACGAGCGGGAAGCCGCTGAGGAAAGTGCCCGACCATTTCGCTTCGGCCGTGATCGCCCGCACCCGGCGGAACAGCTTGAAGCGCGAGCGGATGACCTTGGCGAGCCCTTCGAGGATCTCGGCAAGGTTGCCGCCCGAGGTCTGCTGGATCGACACGGCAACCGCGAGAAAGCGCAGATCCTGCATGTCCATCCGTTCGGCCAGGTGTTTGAGGCTCTCGGCCACGTCGCGCCCGTAGGCGCTCTCGTCGGCGATCACGCCCATCTCCGAGCCGAGCGGGTCCGGCACTTCGCGCGCCACGATCTGCACGGCCGACGAGAACGGGTGGCCGACGCGCAAGCTGCGCACCATCAGTTCGACCGCGTCCGGCAGCTGCTCCTCGATCATCGAGAGGCGTTTCTTGGCCTTGTTGTTGATCCAGACATAGACGCCGCCGATGCCCATCGCCACGCCAACCCCGATGCGCACGCCGAGGCCGGCCGAGGTGCCGACGCTGAGGCCGACGTAGGCCACCACCGAAACCCCGGCCATCAGCATGAGGATCTGCTGCGGGGAAAAGGCGATGTTGGCCTTCTGCGCCTTTTCGGCGAGCAGCGAATAGAGCGGGATGCCGCGCGCCTCCATGTGCTGGTGCATCTCCTTGCGGAGCTGCTCCAGAACCTGTTCGCGGCCGACCCCCTTCTCGAGCATGTCGAGACGGCGGTTCACCCGGTTGTTGAGGCTGATCGACTTGCCGAAGACCGTCAGGTAGACGCCTTCGACCAGCACCAGAACGGCGATGAAGATCAGCAGATAGACAAGAGGTTCGGCGGAAATGACCATGGTTTACTCCGCGGCAACGGGTTCGAAGATCGCGGCCGGCAGGTCGTAGCCCCACTGCCGGAACCGCTCCGAATAATAGGACCGCACGCCGGTGGCGGTGAAATGACCGATGATCTTGCCATCGGGCATCAGGCCGGTGCGCTGGTAGCGGAACACTTCCTGCATCGAGATCACATCGCCCTCCATGCCGGTCACCTCTGTGATCGACACCATCCGGCGCGAACCGTCCTGAAGACGGCTGGCCTGGACGATCAGGTTCACCGCGCTGGCGATCTGGGCGCGGACCGCCTTGATCGGCATCTCGATCCCGGCCATCGCGATCATGTTCTCCAGACGCGAGACCGCGTCGCGCGCCGAGTTGGCGTGGATCGTGGTCATCGAGCCGTCGTGGCCGGTGTTCATCGCCTGCAACATGTCGATGACCTCTTCGCCGCGGGTTTCGCCGACGATGATGCGGTCGGGGCGCATCCGGAGCGCGTTGCGCAGGCAGTCGCGCTGGGTCACCGCGCCCTTGCCCTCGACGTTGGGCGGGCGGCTCTCCATCCGGCCGACGTGGACCTGCTGGAGCTGAAGTTCCGCCGTATCCTCGATGGTGAGGATACGCTCGGAATTGTCGATGAAACCCGACAGGGCGTTGAGCGAGGTCGTCTTGCCCGAGCCGGTACCGCCCGAGACGATGACATTGAGCCGGCACGACACCGCGGCCTGCAGATAGGCGGCCATCTCTTCCGAGAAGGCGCCGAAATTGACCAGCTCGTCGATGCCGAGCTTGTCCTTCTTGAATTTCCGGATCGAGACCAGCGACCCGTCGACCGCGATTGGCGGCACCATGGCGTTGAAACGCGAGCCGTCGGCGAGGCGGGCGTCGACATGGGGGTTGCTTTCGTCCACCCGCCGGCCGACCGCCGAGACGATCTTGTCGATGATCCGCAGCAGGTGGCGTTCGTCCTTGAACTGCACATCGGTGAGCGACAGCTTGCCGGAACGTTCGACGAAGACCTGGTGCGGGCCGTTGACGAGAATATCGTTGACGGTGTCGTCCTTCAGCAGCGGCTCGAGCGGCCCGAGGCCGGTGACCTCGTCGTAGAGTTCCTGGTTGAGAAGGGTCTTCTCCTCGCGGTTCAGCACCACGTTCATCTCGGTCAGGGCTTCCGAGGCGATCGAACTGATTTCGGCGCGCAGGTCCTTCTCAGAGGCGGTGTCGAGAGCAGGGAGGTTCAGGTTGTCGAGCAACTGCTTGTGCAGTTCGACCTTGATCTCGCCGAGGCGCTGGCGGCGTTTGCGCTCGCGGTCCGGCGGCTGCGGGGCCGCCGGGGCCTGGACGATTTCGCGCCGGCCGGTCTTCGGTCCCGGCGGTACCTTGGGCGCGGCCTTCGCAGCCGGTGCAGCCGCTTGCGCGCCCGCCGGCTTGGATGCAGACGCGGCGCCCGTGTTGGGCACCGCGTGGAGCTTCGGGTTTGCGCCGGATTGTTTTCCGGACCCGGGTTTCTTGTAGCGCGAAAACAAGGGGCAGCCTCCTACTTCGCAGCCGCCTCAGCAGACTGGTTGACGTCGTGGACGGACTTCGCGAGCTTTGCGATTTCCTTGCGCAGCGGCGATTTTGGCGCGCTCTCGGCCAGCGGCAGCCCGTGGTCGCCAGCCTGGACGACCTGTTTGCCGCCGTCGGGCAGCTGGATGTCGATCGAGATATCGAGGCTCTCGGCCATCCGTTTCACCCGGCCCTTGCCGTTGAGATCGGTGAACTTGGGCGCGCGGTTGAGCACGTAGCGCAGCCGGTCGACCGGCAGCTCCTCGGATTTGAGCGCGCGAATCATCCTCAGCGTGTTCTGCGCCGAGCGCATGTCGAGCTCGACCGGGGCAAAATAGACATGTGCCGCCTGCAGAACCGTCTCGGTCCAGAGCACCACGGTCTTGGGCATGTCGATCACGACATAGTCGAACTTGGCCCGGGCCATCGCGATGATGCGCCGGATGTCTTCGTCGCTGACCAGATCGAGCGGCAGCATGTCGGACGGCGCGGTGAGCACGTGGAGCTTCTCGTTGAAGCTGATCATCGCGGCGTGAAAGCTTTCCTCGTCGGCCGACTCGGTGTCCGACAGAAGCTCGTAGACGGCCTCGCGGCGGGGCAGATCGAGATAGGTGCTGACCGTGCCGAACTGCAGGTCGAGGTCGAGCAGGCAGACACTGGGCGGGTTGTCCTTGGTGACGTTGACCAGCTCCCAGGCGAGGTTGATCGCGAAGGTGGTCGCGCCGACACCGCCGGCGAGCCCGTGGACCGCCAGCACGACACCCTCGTGATCGCGGCCGGAGCCGGTGACCGGGGCCCGCGGTGGCGGTGCGACCGGCTCGGGTTCGGGTTCCGGCACCCGCAACCGTTCGATCGCATCGTGCAGGGCGCCTTCGGGAAGCGGGTAGGGCACGAATTCCTCGGCGCCCATTTTCAGCAGCTGGTGCAGCGCGATCGGGCTCACCTCTTCGGCGATCACGATGGCCTTGATCCCGTGACTCGCGGCCTTGCGGATTACTTCCGCATAGCGCGCGAGCGCCGGTTCGTCCTCCTCGTCCATGGCGACGGCGATGAATTCCAGCGTCGCCGCGTCGGGCTGGCCGAAAAAGGCGAGGGCGTCGTCGATGGAAAGGTCGCCCCAGCTCTCGCCCAGCTCGGTCTCCATGTCTTCAATCAGGAGGTCGAATTCCTGCACGTCGCGCGAGATCGTGCACGCAACGATAGGGGCTGGTTCGACTAGCACGGCTGCATTCCCGCTCATGTTGCCCTTTTCCCTTTCACTCGGATCCGCCCGGTCGGCACGTCCGTCGTTTGCCGCGGACACCGGTCAGAACCGGCCCTGGCGACTCGTGCTCGGGGCCTGCTCGTACGCTTGGGAAATTCGCAATCAATGGCGGCAAGATTGGGGCGTAAACCGCGAAAATGTGCGGTCAATTGCGACGATCACACCGGCGGGGCGCAGGCTGTTTCCTGGGGTGGGACAGGCGCGGTCGGGCCGAAACGGAACCGGCCGGCAAAAGCCGGCCGGTGGAACGCTGTTTTTTGGGGCGATCGGTGCCCTCGGACGGGGGATCAATCGCCGCCGAGATCGAGCGTGGCGTCGGCGGGCGGCGGGATCTCCGTCGCGCTCTCGACATATTCACGCTGAATGACCTGGGCATATTTGCCGTCGAGGATCAGCGGTGCATTCTCGACGAAGCCCGACACCTCGGTGACCGTCCGCCGGTTCCGGCGTTCGCGGTCCTGGGTGGCGATCAGCGGCCTGGTTTCGCCGTAGGAGGCAACCGCCTGGAGCCGCTTGCGGCTGATGCCTTGGCTGGTCAGATAGGCCACCACCGCCTGGGCCCGGCGCAGGCCGAGCCGCTGGTTGTAGGCGTTCGAGCCGACGAGGTCGGTGTGCCCGTAGACCCGGAAGCGCACCTCCGGGAAGTGCCGGATGAACGCCGCCTGGCGTTGCAGCACCGCCTTGGCGTTCTGGTCGAGCGCGGCCGAGTTGAACGCGAAGGTCACCGTGTCCGGCACCGTGTCGTGGAACCGCTGGGCGAAGTTGAAGACATATTGACCGGTGTGGTAGCCGGCATTCATGTCGACCGACTGACCGACGCCGTAGTACTCGGGCGCGCGGCCGGCTTCGCCGTAGGACTGGAGCGTATTGCCGAATTCGTCGCAACCGGCGAGCAGGGCAAAGATGGAGGTCGCGACCAGAAGCGGTCGGGTAGGGGTGAGGGCCATGGTCAATCCTCCATCACGTAGCCGTAGGCGCCGCCGAAATCCTGCCGGGCCACTTCGCCCGCAGCGCCTTCGGTGGGCAGGGCAACGGCCTCGGTCGCGCCGTTGAGGAACAGGTCATATTCCGACGGCGGCTTGATCCGGTCGGTCGGCAGGGTCAGCGCCGCCCCGTGGGTCGGGGTCACCAGGTGCGCGGTGATGATGATGACCAGCTCCGATTGCGACCGCGCGTAGTCGGTCGAGCGGAACAGCGCACCGAGGATCGGCACGTCGCCGAGCCAGGGCACCTGGGCGACGTTGCTGACGAAATCGTCTTGCAGCAGCCCGGCGATGGCGAAGCTCTGGCCGTCGCGCATCTCCACCGTGGTCGAGGCCTTGCGGGTGTTGAAGGCGGTGACCGAGATGCCCGAGGCCTCGTAGCTGACACTGTCGGCCAGAGACGAGACCGAGGTGTTGAGCTGGAGGTTGATGATGTCGCCATTGACCACCCGCGGCGTAAAGCCGAGCTGGACACCGATCGGCTTGTATTCGACCGAGACATTGCCGTCCTGATCGACCACCGGGATCGGGTATTCGCCGCCGGCGAGGAACGAGGCCTGCTGGCCCGACAGCGCCGTCAGGTTGGGTTCGGCCAGCGTGCGCACCATGCCCTTGTCTTCGAGGGCCGAGATCAGCATGTTGAATTGCAGCGCGCTGGTGCCGATGCCGAGGCCGATCGCGCCGGCGCCGCCAACGGTCTGTGCGCCGATATCGACCGTCGGGCTGGCAAGAATACCGCCGGCGCCGGTGAAGGTGCCGCTGAAGCCGAACTCGCTCGACAATTCCTTGATCACCGAGCGTTTCATCTCGGCGAACCGCACCTTCAGCATCACCTGCTGGGTGCCGCCGACGTTCATCAGGTTCGAGACCCGTTCCGGCGCGTAGCGCGCGGCGAGGTCGAGGGCGCGGTCGAGCGAATTGATCGAGCTGACGGTGCCGGAGAGGACGATGCCGTCATTTGCCGTGCGCACTTCGATCGGTTCGCCGGGCAGGATCTGCCGCAGCCGCTCCTTGAACTCGGCGACGTCGGGGGTGACGCGCACTTCGACATTGGTGATCAGCCGCCCGTCGGGGGCCAGCAGGGTGAGCGTGGTGCGCCCCGGCGCCTTGCCGAGCACGTAGATGGTGCGCTCCGACAGGGTCGAGATATCGGCGATGCCGGGGTTGGCGATGGAAAGTTCGGCGAAGGCTTCTTCGCTTTCGACCACCACGGCACGGTTCATCGGCACGTTGAGCGCGCCTGTGGTCGCGCCCGAGAGAACCTTGAGCGTTTCGCCGGTGGCGATGCCCGGTACCTGGGCCAGGGCAAGGCCGAGCCCGATAAGGGCGGCCCTGAGAATTGCGTTCGGTGTCATAGTGATCCTGCCTCTCCGATCACGTCTTGATGTCGGGGTTGACCCCCTGTCTGGTTCGCGGTCCGATCCACGGTTTTCCGGGCGCCGGTACGCACTGCTCGTCTTGCGCCGCCCGCTTGCTGCGGGTCTAGGCACATTTGTACTCGCGCACAATGCGGCAGAAATCGGTTTTTTGCAAGTTGCCAGCGCGGCTTGCTGAAAATTCATGAGGCGGGGAGGCAACACCGGCGGGTGAGGGTGGGAAAAGTACTAGCCGTCCCGGTCCGCAACGGGTCGCCTCGGCGCCGCCGCAACGCTTGCCCGGTCTCGCGATCCGTTGCCCGCAAGGCACCGGTGCGCCGTTGGCGCGCTGTGACACGGGGGCCGGCCGCGTCGTCCGTCTGTGGCACGGATCGGGGTGGCTGCAAACGCGATCGGGCCGGTCCCCCGTTGCATCACGGGGGGCCGGCCCTTGGTATCCGGGGTATGGAACCCGGATGAAGCGCTGAGCTTCGGATCGTTCTGTCGCGACCTCAGTTGGTCGGGCAGGGGATTTCCATGACGAAGCGTTCGCCGCCCTTGTTCTGGACCACAGTACAGACTTCCGGGGCCTCTTCGACCTCGACCACGACCCGCTCGATGCCGAGCAACTCGTCCTGGTCGATCTCGACCGGCGCCGAAACCGTGGTGTCGCCGTGGCCGACGAGGGCGAGGGTCAACCGGCCCGAAAGCTGGGCGAGATTGAGCCGGCCGACTTCGTCCGACGTGCCCTCGACGGTGATCGTGCGCGCCACGGTGGGACCGGTCCGGTCGAGGTCGGCCCGCTGGTCGACGGCGATGATCCTCAGATTGGTCTGGATCAGCTTGGTCACGTCCTTGCTGCCACCTTCGCGCCCCGAGTCCAGCCGGCCGGTCCAGTAGACATCGACCAGGTCGCCGGGGGCGAGGAAGCCGGAGACGCCCGAGGTGACGTCGACATTGATGGCGAAGGCGCGCATCCCGTTGGTCAGCCGCGACGCCACGCCGGCATCCTGGCCGGGGGCGGTCACCTTGACTTCGAGGACCGCCTCGTCCTTTTCCATCGTCCGCAGCGCGGTGCGGAACGCCTTCTCGCCCTGCGGGAACAGCAGCTCGAGCTCGCTGAACGAGCCCTCGGGAATGGCGGTTTCGGGCCAGGCCACCTTGCGGATGTTTTCCTCGGTGATCTGGTCGCCGTACTGGATCTGTTCGTTGACGACGAAGACCTCGACGAGCGGGACCACGGCGCCCCTGGCCGCCCGTTCCGCCGCCAGCGCCGCCTGATAGTCTCCGAATACGCCCTTGGCCATATAGACGGCGAAACCGGCGAGGCCGACGCCAAGAACGAGCACAAGGATGAATACCGAGCGCATGTCGTGTCCTTTCCGTAGAAACGCCGGCTACCCGGCTTTCGTTTCGGTCGTTGCGGTCAAACTGCCCCCGGAATGGGGCGAAATTCTGGGCAAAGAGTGGATTTGCGGTGGCGGTTTTCCACGCGCGCAACAATGGCAAGATGCGCCCGCGACCGTCGGCGCGGGTAGCGAGGGCCCCAAACGCCGAATGGGCCGCACCCCTGTCGAGTGCGGCCCAGTTCGTGACGTGTGCGACCTCAGTGGGTCATGATCGTCATGGTGCCGAGTTCGCTCGAGATCTTGTCGGCGAGCGAGGTGGTGCCGCCGGAGACCGAAGTCAGAACGGCAATCCCGAGACCGACGATGGCAGCGGTCAGAACGACCCAGTCAACGGTCACGGCGCCGTCTTCGTCACGGCAGAAGTTTGTGGCAAGCTTGAACAGTTTCATCGCATTTCCCTCCGATAGCTCAGCTCTTGTCAGGGCCAACAGAACCCCCGAACCGCCTGTGAACCGATCCGCTGCCCTGCTTGGCATGAGCCGAATACACACTTTGATTGGGGCGAGAGTTGGACCGGTTTCGTACGTTTTTGGACGGGTGCCTTAAATTTGGCGCAACTCGGGTCAAGCCTATGAAATAACAGAATAAAACGGGTTAACCAAGGCCCCAAAAAGGGTGAGATTCGGGGCGGGAATCGAACCGTCAAAAAAGCCCGAAAAGGAAAAACTGGCCCCGCGGCGCGGAATTTGAGATACTGCCCCCAATAATAACACCCCAGGGCATGATCCCGGGGGCAAGAGGCAGAGTTCAAACCCATGCGAGTCAGTCCATTTCTGACGTTCTTCACCTGTGCCGTCGCCTGCGTCCCGCTCCACGCCGAGACCGAGACGCCGCCGGCCTATCCCGATTTCACCTTCCGCCGCGTGGCCGCGCCGACGCCGGGGCAGGGGCCGAAAATCTCGGTGCAGATCGACCCCGTGGCGCAGGCTGCCTTCATCGCGGCGCGTCCGAAGCCGGGCGCGCAGGCGCACAACCCCGAAGAAATGCCTGCCGAGGCCGAGGCCGTGGTCGCCACCGCCGCCGCGGCCCGGGTGCCCGCCAAGAGCGGGTGGGACTGGTTCTGGACCGGGGTATCGCCCGCACTCGATGCGGCGGGTCCGGCCAACGTCGCCCGCGCGCTCGCGGCGCTCGACGGCGCCGAAGACCTGCCCGAGCCGCGGCTCCAGTCGCTGCAGAACCTTGCCAACGCCTATGGCCGTCACATCCTCGCCGCCACCGTCGGCACCGATGTCTCGCCGGCGCTGGTGCTGGCGCTGATCTCGGTCGAAAGCAGCGGCCTTGCCTCGGCCGAGAGCACGAAAGGGGCGCTGGGGCTGATGCAGCTCATTCCCGACACTGCCGAGCGGTTCGGCGTCGAAGACGCAACCGACCCGGCCCAGAACATCCAGGGCGGCGTGGCCTATCTCGCCTGGCTGCTCGACAAATTCGACCGCGACCCGATCCTTGCCCTCGCTGGCTACAATGCCGGGGAAGGCGCGGTGACCAAGCATGGCGGTGTGCCGCCCTATGCCGAGACGCGGTCCTATGTGCCCAAGGTGCTCGCGGCCTGGCGGGTCGCGCGCGGGCTTTGCCTGACCCGGCCTGAATTGATTTCCGATGGCTGCGTCTTTTCGGTTCGGGGATAGGCGCCGAGCGATCGCGCCACGCCCGGACGCCATTCAGGGACAGGCCTTTCAGGGGTAGCGAATGACGACACGAAAACCGCTGGTGCTGGATATCGACGGCACCTTTCTCAAGACCGACATGCTGCTCGAATGCTTCTGGGCCGGTCTCGGGCGCGATCCGCTGGCGACCCTGCGCGCCTCGGTGACGTTGCTCGGCGACCGGGCGGCGCTGAAGGCGGACCTGGCCCGGATCGCCGATATCCGCACCGATCTTCTGCCCGTCAACGGCGGGGTGATGGCGGAAGTGACGGCCGCGCAGCAGGACGGGCGCGAGGTGGTGCTGGCCTCGGCCTCGCATGTCACGCTGGTCAAACGGCTTGCGGCCGACCACGGGCTTTCGCCACGCGTCTTCGCGTCGGACGGCGCGATCAACCTCAAGGGCAGCGAAAAGGCGGCGGCGCTGGTCGCGGCCTTCGGCGAGGGCGGCTTCGACTACGGCGGCAACGAAAAGGCCGACCGCAAGATCTGGGCCCACGCCGACCGCGCCCTGGTGGTGACCGATGCCGCCTCCGCCGCGCTCCTGGAAGCCGAGGGCAAGCCGGTCACCCGGATCGACGGCGGCTGGACGGCGGCCGCGATCGTGAAAGCCTTCCGCCCGCATCAATGGGTCAAGAACCTGCTGCTGTTCGTGCCGCTGCTTGCGGGCCACGTGTTCCTGCCCTGGCCCTGGCTCGTCACCCTGCTGGGCGCTTTCGCCTTCTCGCTCGCGGCGTCGTCGATCTACGTGGTCAACGATCTGCTCGACCTCGAGGCCGACCGGCTGCATGCCACCAAGTGCCGCCGCCCCTTCGCCTCCGGTCGGGTGCCGATCGGGATCGGCATGGCGGCAGGGCTGGGCGCCGGGGTCACGGCGCTGCTCATCGCCGGCCTGATCGGCTGGGGTTTCTTCGGTGTGCTGACGCTCTACATGCTGCTGTCGCTCGCCTATTCGCTGCGCCTCAAGCGGATGCGCTGGATCGACATCGCCACCCTTGCGGCGCTCTACACCATCCGGGTCATGGCGGGGGCGCTGGCTTCCGGGGTGGGCATATCGGGATATCTCCTGGTGTTCATCTACCCGGTGTTCATCGCCCTGGGCTCGGTCAAGCGGATCACCGAGCTTACCCTGGCAAAATCCGACGAACGGCTGCCTGGGCGCGGCTACGGCCGCCCGGACCGGGCCGATCTGCTCAACGTCGCGGTGCTCGGGATGGTCTGGGCCCTGCTCGCGTTTTTCGGCTATTCCTTCACCGAGCACGCGGTGACGCTCTACCCGACCCGCTGGCTGCTGTGGGTGGCGCTCGTGCCGATCTTCCTGTGGCTGTTCCGGATGATCCGGATGGGCTGGGCCGGCAAGCAGGACTACGACCCGATCGTCTTCGCCATGCGCGACAAGCGCGGCATCGGCATTCTCCTGATCGCGCTGGCGGTGATGTTCCAGGCGGCGGGGCTGTGGCGGGCCTGGTTGGGGTAGGGGCGGGGCTTCGGACGCGCCCGAAGTGGTCGCGACGGTATCGACCAGTTTCCTAGGAAACCGCGGTCAGTTTCCTAGGAAACTGGCAGGGCGGGCCGCCGGAATCTCCCGATGATCGGTAAAAACACAACAAAAACAACGCTATGAGTTTGGCGCCGGGTTAACCCAGCGTTAATCCTCCTTGACAGCGGGCCCCGGCGACGCGGGTCCGGCCCCGTCGTTCTCGCGCCGCGCGCCATCGAAATCCGGGCGCGCCGCGCGGAGGGCCGGGCATCGTCGCTCGAGGCGACGGGGTGCAGCATCGCGGCGAAAGAAGTCCTCGGCCATCCGTGCCAGCCTGCCGAGCGGGGTGCCACCACAGTGCGATCTGCGGACCGGCCGGCGGCGGGTCGCCGGGGAGCGCGGCGGTCCCGTCCGCGACCCGCTCTGCAAGGACAGGCCCCGCCCGGCGACGCGCGATCTCCGACCCGCCTCGCCGGCGACCCGTACCGTGCCGCGCCGTGACCCCGGACCGCCCGCGTTGCCGGGGCTTTCACAGGGCTTCGGACCGGCTGGCACGGGCGAGGTCGCTTGCCGCGGGCGCCGGCCCCAGCCCATCCGCGGTGCAACCCGCCCCCTCCGCGCCTCGGATCGGGCGTTGTGCGAGGGCCGGCCTGGCCGTGAAAGTCCATGGCTCTCAGGTGCTTGCCGACCGGTCCGGCCGTCTCCCGCGCATCCCCGCAATCGTGTTCGCAATTCCGAAACAATTCCATATTATCGCCGTAATAGACCGCTAATCCGGCGAGAATGGCAATGTCGAGCACCGATCCGATTTCCCAGGCGCCCAGCGCTCAGAAACGCCGCCTGCGCGACAGGTTGGTGGTGCTCGGGCTGGTGCTCTTCGTCGTCGCCGGGCTGGGGGCGCTCGCGGCCGCGACCGGCTGGGAGGAAACCCGGGCCCAGATATCCAAACTGCACGCCTGGCAGATCCTTGCCCTGCTGGGTCTTTCGCTCGTCAACTACCTGTTCCGCGGGTTGCGCTGGCACCTGTTTTCCGCCCACCTCGGCCTGCCGCTCGGCTACCTCGCCAATTTCCGCCATTTCCTCGGCGGTTTCGCCATGAGCGTCACCCCGGGACGCCTCGGCGAACTGGTGCGGATGCGCTGGATCGGGCGCGAGACCGGCTGGCGCTTCGAGCGCACCGCGCCGCTGGTGCTGGTCGACCGCGCCTCCGACCTTGCCGCGCTCGGGTTGCTGCTCGGCATCAGCCTCGCCTTTTCCGCCACCGGCATTTCTTTCGGACTTCCGGTGACCCTGCTCGCCCTGACCGGCGCCATCGTCGCCACCCGGCCGACGCTTCTGCGTGCCATCGCCACCTGGGGCCACAGGGCGACCGGCCGCTTGCCGCGGCTGTTCGCCAAGATCCGGCGCGCGGCCAACGCCTTGTCGGCCTTTTCCTCGCCGCTGGCGATGTCGCTCGCCGGCATCCTCGGCGTCGTCGGCTGGTATGCCGAAGGCTATGCCTTCCACCTGCTGCTCGCCTGGATGGGCGCCGATATCGGCCTCGCCAAGGCCGTGGCGATCTTCGTCTTTTCCGGCCTGGCCGGCGGCCTGACCGGCGCGCCGGGCGGGGTCGGCGGCGCCGAGGCCGCGATGGTGGCGCTGCTCACGCTCGAAGGCGTGCCGCTCGAAGCCTCCGTCCCTGCCACCGCCATCATCCGGGTTACGACCCTGTGGTTCGCGATCGGGCTTGGCCTCCTGGTCTTCCCTGTCGCCGAAAAAATATCGTTGAGAAAGAAACATGCTCTGGAAACAAACTGACTATGCCGGTTGGGCGCAGGTCCACAAAGCAAAGGGCAAGGTCGCCCGGCCCGAACGCAGCGCCCAGTTGGCCCGGCTGATGACCGATACCCCGGCGCCCGCCTACGGGATGCTGCGCAGCTACAACGATTCCCCGCTCAATGACGGCGGCGCGGCGATCGACATGACGCGGATGGACAAGATCCTGAGCTTCGACGCGGAAACGGGCGTGCTTGAGGTCGAGGCCGGCGTGCAGCTCGGCGATCTCATCCGGCTGTTCGCACCGCAGGGCTGGGTTCCGGCCGTGGTGCCAGGCACCGGCTTCCCGACCGTCGGCGGCGCCATCGCCCATGACATCCACGGCAAGAACCATCACGTGCTCGGCTCCTTCGGCCAGCACGTGCTCGCGGTGACCCTGTTGCAGCCGGGCGGGGTGCGGGTCGAGGTCACGCCGGCCGGCAACGCGCCGCTGTTCCGCGCCACCATGGGCGGGATCGGCCAGACCGGGGTGATCGTGTCGGCGAAACTGCAGATGATCCCGACGCCCGGCAACGGCATGAAGGTGAAGGAAACCCGGGTCGAGAGTTTCGACGAATTCCTCGCCCTGCTCGACGCCTCCGAATTCCGCTACAACGTCGGCTGGATCGACGGCACCGCCACCGGATCCGCGCTCGGCCGCGGCATCCTTGAGGAAGCCGAGCTTTCCGGCGGCCCCGACAAGGCGCGCGGCCTTCCGGCGCTGACCGTGCCGATCAACCTGCCGGGCTTTGCGCTGTCGGCGCCGACGGTGAAGGCCTTCAACGCGCTCTACTGGCGCAAGGTCCCGAGCCGGGGCCGCACCCATGTGATGCCCATCGCGAGCCACGTCTTCCCGCTCGACAAGCTGCACCAGTGGTACCGGCTCTACGGCAAGCGCGGCTTTCACCAGTTCCAATGCGTCGTGCCGCTCGAAAACGCCTCGGTGCTCAAACAGATCGTGCAGAAGATCGCGCGCTCCGGCCTGGCCTCGCCGCTCGCCGTGATCAAGCGGATGGGTGAGGGGCGTGCCGGCATGCTGAGTTTTCCAATGGAGGGTTACACGCTCGCGATCGATTTTCCCGCCCGCGACAAGGCCGAGACGCTAATCAAGGAGCTCGAGGCGATGACCGTCGAGGCCGAGGGACGGCTCTATCTCGGCAAGGACGCGCTCGCCACCGGCGACCAGATCAAGGGGATGTACCCCGAATGGGAAGCCTGGGCGGCAGAAGCAGCCAAGGCCGACCCCGAGGGCCTGCTCATCACCGATATCGTGCGCCGGCTTGAGCTGCGGGAGGTCGTGCAATGAGCACCTGGATCATTCTCGGCGCCACCTCCTCGATGGCGCGCGCCTTCGCCCGCGACATGGCGGAAAGCGGCGCGGCCGTGCTGGTTGCGGGGCGCGACATGGACGACCTCGAAGCGCTGGCGAGCGACCTCGCCGCGCGCGGCGCACCCTCCGCCGCCGCGCTCTTTTTCGACGCGGCCGACCCCGCCACCTTCGCGCCGATCGTCGAACGGCTTCGAGACACCGAGGGCAAGGTCAACGCCGCGGTCTTTGTCGGCTGGATGCCGAGCCAGGCCGAGATCGACGCCGATCCTGCCCTGATCGACAAGGTCGGGGCGGCCAATTACACCGGTCCCGCCCGGTTCCTGCACGAGCTCGCCCCGCTGATCGAGGAGCGCGGCGGCACCGTCGTCGGCGTGACCTCGGTGGCGGGCGACCGCGGGCGGTTCTCGAACTATGTCTACGGTTCTGCCAAGGCGGGATTCGCCACCTATCTCGCGGGGCTTCGCAACCGGCTGAACCGGTCGGGCGCCCATGTGGTGACGGTGAAGCCCGGCTTCGTCGATACCTCGATGACCTGGGGCGTCGAGGGCATGTTCCTGGTGGCGAAACCTGCGGCGGTCGCGAAGTCCATCGCCAAGGCGGTGAAGAAGAAGAAGAACGTGATCTACACGCCGGGCTTCTGGTGGATCATCATGACGATCATCAAGCTGGTGCCGGAACGGATCTTCAAGAAACTGTCGTTCTGAGCGGGACGAAGCGGCTTCGAAGCCGCTTCAACGCGATTTCGAAATCGCGTTCAAACGCCTTTCGAAAGGCGTTCCCGCCCCCTTGCCGGGATCCCGGCGACCGCCTCGTCGCGCCGACATCGAGGGCGGTTCGAAGCATCGCGGCAGCGCAGGCCAAGGAGTGCCGGCTGGGTCGCAGCGGCGTCGCTTTCCGCTACGGGGCTAGGCGACCACCACCCAATCCTTCGGGTAGCGGTATTCGCGCAGGTTCTCCCCGTCCCCGACCCGGTCGACCACCGCGAACAACCCCGGCGCCTCCAGCGGCGTCAACACCCCGTGCCAGGTGCCGCGGTGCAGGTTTACCGCCTGTCCGGGTGCGGTGAGGAAGGCGAACGGGTCCCCCGGCGTGCCGTCCGCGTCGGGCGCCACGATCACCAGGAAAGAACACAAACACATCGGCACGAAGGCCTGGCTGCCGAGCGGGTGCCGTTCGACCAGGTCGAAGCGGTAAGGCAGCGACCGGGGCACCGCGTCGAACAGGCTGATGCCGGCGCGCGCACCGACAAACTCCAGCTTCGCCCGGTCGTGATGGCGCCCGCAGAGCCCGTCGTTGATGAGGAAATCCGGCCCCCGCGAGGTGTCGAGCACGTCGCCGAAGGGCGCGAAGGCTTCCGCCGTCAGCGGCCGCGCCACGATCTCCCGGCTCATAGCATGTCCTGCAGGCGCAACAGGGCGATCCGCTCGACCTGGGCGCAGGCCTCGGCGAACTCGGTTTCGCCGTCATTGGCAAGCCGTCGTTCGAAGGCCAGCAGGATGCCCTGCTTGTCGTGGTCGCGCACCGCAATGATGAAGGGAAACCCGTGTTTCGCCCGGTAGGCGGCGTTGGCCTGGGTGAATACCGCGCGTTCCTCGTCGGTGAGCGCATCGAGCCCGGCCGAGGCCTGTTCGGCGGTGCTTTCGGCGGTCAGCCGCTCGGCGGCGGCGAGCTTTCCGGCGAGGTCGGGGTGGGCGTTCAAGACCTCCCGCCGGCGCTCCGGGGGCGCGCTGCGAAACACCCGGGCCAGCGCATTGTGCAGGCCGATCGCGCTGTCATGCGCCGGCCCAAGCTCGAGCGCATGGGCGCCCTCGGCGATCCAGGGCGAATGCTCGAACACGCTGCCGAACCTCGCCACGAAGTCCGGCCGGCCCATCTGCGACGGCCGCGGCCGGTCATCCGGCGGATGCGCCGCTGCCCAGTGCCGCGCGATCTCGATCCGCCGCGGAAACCACACGCCCTCGTGCCCCGCGGCATGTTCCAGGAACCGGCGCAGCCCGATGATCCGCCCCGGCCGGCCGATCAGCCGGTTGTGCAGCCCGATGCTCATCATCTTCGGCGCGCCCGCGAGCCCCTCGGCATAGAGCGCGTCGAAGCTGTCCCTGAGATAGGTGAAAAAGTGCTCGGAGGTGTTGAACCCCTGGGGCGTGGCGAAGCGCATGTCGTTGGCGTCGAGCGTATAGGGAATGATCAGCTGGTCGCGGTCGCCGATGCGCGCCCAATAGGGCAGGTCGTCGTCGTAAGTGTCTGAAATATAGGCCATCCGGCCGGTCTCGGCGACGAGCCGCACGGTATTGACCGAACAGCGCCCGGTGTACCAGCCCTCGGGCGGGGTGCCCACCACCTCGGCATGAAGCCGGATCGCCTCGGCGATGGCGGCCCGCTCCGTGGCCTCGTCCATGTCCTTGTGCTCGACCCATTTGAGCCCGTGCGAGGCGATCTCCCAGCCGGCCTCCGTCATCGCCGCGACCTGCTCGGGCGATCTGGCGAGCGCCGTCGCCACGCCGTAGACGGTGGGCTTCAGCCCGAACTCCGCGAACAGCCGGAACACCCGCCAGAACCCCGCCCGCGCGCCGTAATCGTAGATGGATTCCATGTTCCAGTGCCGCTGCCCCGGCCAGGGCTGGGCGCCGACGATTTCCGACAGGAACCCTTCCGAAGCGGCATCGCCGTGCAGCAGGCAGTTTTCGCCGCCTTCCTCGTAGTTCACCACGAATTGCACCGCGATCCGGGCGCCACCCGGCCAGTTCGGATCCGGTGTTTCGCGCCCATAGCCGCGCAGGTCGCGTGGATATCTTTGCATCTGCGTCCCCTGATGCCCGGTCGTTCAGCAAAAGGGTATTGGCTTGCGCACCGGATGAAAACCGTTTTCCCGCCCGGCACGGGCAAGGTTTGCGCGCGACCATCCCGGATGCGCCCGCCGGACCGGGCAAATCTCATCGGCAGATGATCGGCGAAACCCGTACGCGGCACCGCGCGGCGCGTCCGCGACGGAGATCGAGATCGCCCCGCCCCGGATGCCGGACGACAGGCAGGCCAGGATCGCAGGCGCCGTGACCGATGCGGACCGGCCCGCCGGGACGCCGACCCTGCCGCAGGCTCGGGTCACGCCGGCCACCTTTGCGCTCTTGTTCGCGGCCGGTGCCGATCCGCCCGCGCCCCGGCAGAACGCGCCGCCCTTTTGGCGCGAGCGAAACGCGGCAAACGACCCGCCGCCATCGGTGGTCGGACCACCGCTCGAAAAACGCCGGCCCATGGCCCCCGGCCGCTTCCGGCGCTGCCTGGGGTCATGGGCCGGTTGCACGCGCGCGCCTGCCCTGGAACGTCTCGCGACACAGCCGAATGCCGGGCCTTGCACGAACCGCGCCGTTGTTGCCCGCGCCTCGACCGCGGCTTGTGTCTCGAGGTCGGCCCGAGACGGGTCAGAAGTCGAAGTGGGACCTCAGCAGGCTGTCGATATCGGTGTTGCGCAAGACCAGCACGTCGCCATCGCCGCCATCGATCACCACGTTGTTGCCGTCCTGGGCCATGTGGTTGCTCTTCAGGTCGGCCCAGCCTTTCACCGAGGTCAGGCCCGAAACGTCGATCCGGTCGTGCATGAAGAGGGAGGCCTGGAAGTCCCGGACGACGTCCTTGCCGTCGCCGGTTGCGAACATGAAGACGTCCTCGCCGTGCCCGCCCTCAAGCCTGTCACGACCTGCACCGCCGTGCAGAATATCGTTGCCGTTGCCGCCCTTCAGATAATCGCTGCCCCAGCCGCCCTCGAGCAGGTCGTTGCCGTCGCCGCCGAAGAGTTTATCCTTGCCGTTGCCGCCGAACAGCTTGTCCCTGCCGTCATCGCCGCGCAGGATGTCCGCGCCGGCGAGGCCATACATCACATCGGCACCGTCATGGCCGCGTGCTCTGTCGTCGAACGCAGAAAGAACGAACAGATCCGCCCCGGACAACAGCCCTTGCAGCAAGGCGAAGTCGTCGTTCGCGGCGGCGGTTTGCATCGCGTCGTGGATTTCCTGTGCGGTCAGGTTCAGACCGGAAAGGCTGTAGGTCTGGAAGTAGTCGAGAAGCCTGGTGTCATAGAACCATTCGCTCAGGGCCTCGACGGTGCCCGAGATCATCTCGGCCGCGCCGCTGTAGCCGAACCCGTTGCCCTCGAGCACCAGCGCTTCGTTCGGCGTGAAGACGGTGTACCGATCCTGCCACGGGTCGTTCACATCTTCAGCGAGATAATGGGATTCGAAATTTGCGACGTACCAGTTGAGATTCAGAAGATTGATATCGAACTGGAAGAATGCGTTTAAGGTTGCCAATGTCCCCTCCTTTGGCAAGTACGGCTTCGTGACCCCAGCGATTCAGTTGGAACGTGTTACCCCCGCCAGAAACCCATGCCAGCCCGGGTTTCGGACCTGGGCTGGCATTGAAGTATACTACACCGGATGTTCGAATTTTGAAACAAATAAAACATCTTTCCGCCACATATTCCCGGCCGGGAGAACAGTGGTTCGGGATGGATCTTATTATACTTTTTGTCTGCACAATGGTGCCGGTTCATGGAACGATTCCGCCCGCCCGGCCCGGCACCATGCCCGAATCCGGCCCGATTCGGCACGCCGCGCCGGCCTGCCAATCGATGGATCGCGTTATCGTAGTGCGGACGGCAGCGGGGTCTCGGACCGGCCCTGGATGGTCCGACCCGGGCGGGCCCAAGCCCGCAGAAGACTGCCCGCCGCCTCGAACCCCGGGTTCCGAAAGCCGGCGGTCGGAAGGGTTCGCCGGCGGGGTCGAATGGCCCGGTGCGGCGATCCTGACATGAAGGAGGGCGGCAACGGGCCTGAAATGCCGCTGCCGCCCTCCGAAACGATGTGTCGACCGGATCCTGTCCGGGCCGTCCGGTTCAGAAAATGAAGTCGCCCGCGTCGAGCGATGCCAGGCTGACGTTTTCCAGAATGATCTTGTCGCCGTTGAGGCCATCGATCACGACGTCGTTGCCCCGCGCGCTCATGTGGTTGTTTCTCAGGTCGTTCCAGCCCGCGACCGAGGCCAGCCCGCTGAGGTCGAGCACGTCGTGATAGCCGCCAATCGCGTCGAAATCCTTGATCCGATCAACATCGTCGCCGGTGATGAACGCGAAGGTGTCCTGACCCTGGTCGCCGAAGAGAATGTCGTTCCCCTTGCCGCCGCGCAGCCAGTCCTTGCCGCTGTCGCCGCGCAGCAGGTCGTTGCCCGCGCCGCCGCGCAGCCCGTCGTTGCCGGCGCCGCCGCGCAGCACGTCACTGCCGCTGCCGCCGTAGAGCTGGTCCCAGCCGTAGCTGCCGCGCAGGATGTCGGCCGAGGTGCCGCCGTCCAGCAAGTCGGCATTGCCGCCGCCGTTGAGCACGTCGTTGCCGCTGCCGCCGTACAGATTGTCGTTGCCGGTGCCGCCCCGCAGGGTGTCGTGTCCGAGATCGCCGTACAGTTCGTCCGCCCCGGCGCCGCCATCGATCGTGTCGTTGCCGCCGTACCCGTTTGCGGTATCGTCGTCTGCGGACAGGGTCATCACGTCGTCGCCGGACAGCATGGCCTCGATCAGGACGAAATCGTCCACCCCGGCGTCGTCGGTCTGACCCGCGTCGTAGAAATCGCTCATGGCGACGTCGATACCGGTGAAGCTGAAGTACTCGACCCAGCTGGACGAGCCGCTATCCCAGTTCCATTGAGTCCATTTCTCGATGTTGCCGTTCACCATGTTGCCGGAACCGTCAACCGAGAAGGTGTTGCCGAACAGGCTGAACCTTTCATTCAAGGTGGTCGTGACGTGGTATTCGTCCTCGAACTCACCGGCGATCACATTGTCATTGAAAACGTCAGTGTCAAGAAACTGATAGATCCGCCTGATGTCGAGTCCAGACATCACGAACTGTTCATATGCAGTCAAAATCGCCAATTGCCCCTCCTATGGCTTTGTTGTTGCAGCGCCCCCGTGGCTATCCGGTATCACCCCGCCCCCCAGTTCGGGCGAGATGTCTCCGGATGTGCGTCGCACGCAACTTCCTTCGCCCGACTTCTCTGCGATGCGGAAAAACAATTCAAGGGGCATTTACGCCCGATAGCGGCCGGAAACAGTATTGTGACGGAGGATTCCCCCCTCGGCGTTTCGGTTTTGGAAACAATGTAGCAGAATCCAAGGAAATGTTGGCGTCTGTTCCGGTCGCAGGACTCTTTCGCGCCGCCCGGAACGCCTCGGACGCAGGCGTCGGCGAGCTGTCGACCCTGCCCGCGAGCCCGGCCCCCCCGCGGTCGTCGAGCCCCGCGCGCCGGTCCGCGCGACCCTGCCTCGCCTCCGGAAGCGCGCCGAAATTGCTGGCTTTTCAGCCCCGCCCGGCCCGCCTATAAGCGGGGCCAGACCCACGGCCCCCGAGGAAGGGGACCCGTCCCAGGGGAGAGGCGGATGCGCAAGGCCACGATCAGCCGCAAGACGGCCGAAACCGAGATCGGCGTCGAGATCGATCTCGACGGCACCGGCGTCTACGACAACCGGACCGGGGTGGGCTTCTTCGACCACATGCTCGACCAGCTCGCGCGCCACGCCCTGATCGACATGCGGGTGCGCGCGGTCGGCGATCTGCACATCGACGACCACCACACGGTCGAAGACACCGGCATCGCTCTCGGCCAGGCGCTGCGCGAGGCGCTGGGCGACAAGCGTGGCATCCGGCGCTACGGCGAATGCCACCTGCCGATGGACGAGGCCCAGGTGCGCGCGGCCCTCGATCTCTCGGGCCGGGCCTTCCTGGTCTGGAACGTCGATTTCCCGACGCCCAAGATCGGCACCTTCGACACCGAGCTGGTGCGCGAGTTCTTCACCGCCTTTGCCGGCAATGGCGGGATCACCCTGCATGTCGACCGGCTGCACGGGTTCAATGCGCACCACATCGCCGAGGCGACGTTCAAGGCGGTGGCGCGCGCCCTGCGCGACGCGGTCGAAACCGACCCGCGCAAGGCCGACGCGATCCCCTCGACCAAAGGCGCGCTCTGAACCGGGAAACCTGCTATCCTGTCCCGGTACCCGGTCCGAAGACCGGCCCCAGGGAGGAAACCATGGCTCATTCCGGCGGCTGCCTGTGCGGCGCCCTGCGCTACCAAGTTGCGGCCGACCCGTTGTGGGTGGTCATGTGCTTTTGCCATTTTTGCCAGCGGGCCACCGGATCCCAGGGCATGGTCGAGCCGATCTTCGACCTCGCGGCCTTCCGGGTCACCGCCGGCGAGGCGAAACGCTACGCCCATGTCTCGACCGGGAGCGGCGCTGAGGTCTTCGTGCATTTCTGCGCCGACTGCGGCACCAAGACCCATCTCACCTTCGCCCGCTGGCCCGAACGCCTCGGGGTCTATGCCGGCACCTTCGACGACCCCGGGTGGTTCGATCTCACCGCGGACAACAGCAAGTACATCTTCCTCGACAGCGCGGCGCGCGGCACGCTGGTACCGGCCGGGGCCAGGACCTACCCTCAGCATTCGCAGACGCTCGACGGCGCCCCGCTCGCGCCGGTGATACTGGACGAGGTTCTGCACCTGCGCTAGGGGGAGGGGACCAAATCGAGGCCCGCCCCATGCTGACCGCTCTCATCGACTACGACTCCGGCAATCTGCATTCGGCGGAGAAGGCCTTCCAGCGGATGGCCTCCGAGACCGGCGCCGGCGAGGTCGTGGTCACAGACGACCCCGATGTGGTGGCCGGCGCCGACCGCATCGTGCTGCCGGGCGACGGTGCCTTCCCGGCCTGCCGCCGGGCGCTGTTCGAGCATACCGGCCTGTTTGAAGCCATCGACGAGGCGGTCACCCGCGGGGGCCGTCCGTTTTTCGGGATCTGCATCGGCATGCAGATGCTCGCGACCACCGGGCGCGAACACGAAGAGACCCCGGGCTTCGACTGGATCGGCGGTGCGGTGGCCCGGATCGTACCGGCCGACCCGGGGCTGAAAGTGCCGCACATGGGCTGGAACGACCTGGTGATCGACCGAGCCCACCCGGTGCTCGCGGGGGTCGAGACCGGCGACCACGCCTATTTTGTCCACTCCTACCAGTTCGAGGTGGCAAACCCGGCCGACCGGCTGGCGCATGTCGACTACGCCGGCGACGTCACCGCCGTCGTCGGCCGCGACAATATCTTCGGCACCCAGTTCCACCCGGAGAAATCGCAAACTGCCGGACTTCGGATCATCGCCAACTTCCTCGCCTGGGCGCCGTAAAGGCGCGGGCGCCCGGACCCGTCCGGGCGATCCCGCCGCGCTTGCGCGCGGCCGCCTGCGGCGGGCAGGGGGCGCGCGCTTCGCGCGCGCCAAGGCTTCTGGACCCGCCCGTCCGCCCATGCCAAAAGCACCCCAAACCGAAGGAGTGCGCCCGATGATCCTCTATCCCGCCATCGACCTCAAGGACGGTGCCTGTGTGCGCCTGATCCGCGGTGAAATGTCCGCCGCCACGGTGTTCAACGACGACCCCGCCGCCCAGGCCCGTGCCTTCGAGCAAGCGGGCTGCGACTGGATCCACCTCGTCGATCTCAACGGCGCCTTTGCCGGCGAACCGGTGAACGCCGCCGCCGTCGAGGCGATCCTCGCCGCGATCACGGTGCCGGCCCAGCTCGGCGGCGGCATCCGCGACATGGCCACGATCGGGCGCTGGCTCGAAAAGGGGCTCGCACGCGCGATCCTCGGCACCGTCGCGGTGGAGAGCCCGGACCTGGTGCGCGAGGCGGCGAAGGCGTTCCCGGGCCGGATCGCCGTCGGCATCGACGCGCGCAACGGCAAGGTCGCCACCCGGGGCTGGGCCGAGGAAACCGATGTCGAGGTGACCGATCTGGCCAGGCGCTTCGAGGACGCCGGGGTCGCCGCGATCATCTATACCGACATCCAGCGCGACGGGGCGATGCAGGGGCCGAATGTCGCGGCGACGGCGGCGCTCGCCAACGCCGTTTCCATCCCGGTGATCGCCTCGGGCGGGGTCGCTTCGATCCAGGATCTCATCGACCTGCGCGACTGCGGCGCGCCGCTCGACGGGGCGATCTCGGGCCGGGCGCTCTACGACGGGGCAATCGATCTGGGCGCGGCGCTGGCGGTGCTGAAGCACTGATCCTGTGGCCCTGCCGCGCAGACGCGCCGCGGCGCCGTCGCGCCCGCCTCGCGACCGGCGAGCCGGTGTGGGCGAGGGGTGGGCGAACTCGGACAGGGGGGTAAGTCATTGACATATAACCAGATAGCGCTAACGCCCACTTCGCCCGGGCGAAGCCGGCGAGGCGGTCATCTGGCGGCGTCCGTCAGAGCCTGCAAGGCGCCCGCCATCTTGCCGAGATACGCCGCATCCGCCGGAATGCCGAGGCCCGCCAACATCGCTTCGGTCGTTTCCCGGGCCATCCGCGTCGCGCCTTCGGCATCTTCGTAGACCAGCACCTTGAGCAGCAGGTGCAGCCCGGCCATCGGATCGTCGAGGATCGCCGGCGTGCCGAGCGCGGGGTTGCCGAAGATGACGAGGTGCATCTGGCCGACCACGGCGCCGACGGCCTCGGCCCCGGCGCCGTGGTCGATCACCGCGAAGACGTTTGCCCACGCCGCCTCGATGGCGGCCGAAAGCGCGGCGACGGTCTCTGTGACCGTGCCGGAGCCTTGGCTGGCCATCGCCCCGTCCTGCGCGGGGGCGGCGAGCGGGACACGCATCAGACCGGCGGATCGGGCATGGGCGAACAGCGGTTTCATCTCCGGGGTCTCCCGGGCGTGCGGGTCTTGCGAGAAACGGGACCGGAGTCCCTCTACAAGGGCCAAAGACCTTGCCGTGACCGCGACCTGGCCGTGACCGCGACCTCCCGGTGACTGCGGTCGGAGATGTGCGGCGCGCCTCCCGGAACGAATCGGACCACGGGTCGCGGTTCCAACCCGTCGCCTCTTTCGGCCCCCCGCCGACGCCCCGCCCGACATCCCCGCTCGCCCCAATTCTTTGGTTCAAAAATACCTCGGGGGGTCCGGGGGGCGGAGCCCCCCGGCGGGTCGGACCGGCGTCAGCCGGTTCGAAACCTACATCGACCCTGCCGTCACCGGAAACGCCCCGGCGGTGCAGGCGGAGGCCTCGTCCGAGGCGAGGAACAGCACCATCCGGGCCACGGCGTCGGGGTCGATCAGGTCGGGCAGGCATTGCTGCGCCAGCTGGGCTGCCCGTTTTTCCGGCGTCGCCCAGAGCGCGAGCTGGCGCGCGGTCATCACCCAGCCCGGGATCACGGTGTTGACCCGGATCCGGTGCGGTCCGAGATCGCGCGCCATGGTGCGGGTCAGCCCCTCGACGCCGGCCTTGGCGGTGGCGTAGGCCGGGAAGCCGCCGCCGGTCTCGTGCCAGGAATTGGAGCCGATGTTGACGATCGACCCGCCGCCGGCCGCGATCATCCCCGGCGCCACCGCCTGGATGGCAAAGAACATGTGGCGCAGGTTGGTCTGCATCCGCTCGTCCCAGTACTGCGGGGTCACCGTGCGCCAGTCGTGCCGGTCGTCGCGCGCGGCGTTGTTGACGAGCACCCGGACCGGGCCGATCGCCCGGGCGAGATCGGTGAGCGCCGCCTGCAACGCGGGGATGTCGCGCAGATCGCAATTCCTGAACACCGCCTTGCCCTCGAGCGTCTCGAGCAGGGCGCCCGCGGCCTCGGCATCGCGGTCGATGAACCCCACCGCCGCCCCCTGGGCGACGAAGCCGCGCACGATCTCGGCGCCGATCCCCGAGGCGCCGCCGCTGACGACCACCGGCGTGCCTCTCAGGCCCGGATAACTTGCCTGCGATTGCGCCATCCCGCGCTCCTCCCTGTCCCGGCCGCGAGACTAGCGCGGCGGCTTCGCGGTGGGAAGCGGCTGTGTGACGCGGTGGCGGCGGCGGTGGCCTCTTGGCGCCGGCCCCGGCCCGATCGGCAAGCCGCTGGCAAAGCCCGCGCAAACCCGCTATTTCCCGGCCGACACCGGTTTCGAGGAATTGCCATGCTCAAGACCCGCATCATCCCCTGCCTCGACGTCGCCGACGGTCGCGTGGTCAAGGGGGTCAATTTCGTCGATCTGGTCGACGCCGGCGACCCGGTGGCGGCCGCCAAGGCCTATGACGCGGCCGGGGCCGACGAGCTGACCTTTCTCGACATCCGGGCGACCCACGAAAACCGCGACACGATGTACGATCTCGTCACCCGGACGGCGGAGCAGTGTTTCATGCCGCTCACCGTCGGCGGCGGGGTGCGGACCCATGACGACGTGCGCGCGCTGCTGCTGGCCGGGGCCGACAAGGTGAGCTTCAACTCGGCCGCAGTGGCCGACCCGGACGTGGTGGCGGCGGCGGCCGACCGGTTCGGCTCGCAATGCATCGTCGTCGCCATCGACGCCAAGACCGTCTCGCCCGGAAAGTGGGAGATCTTCACCCACGGCGGCCGCCGGCCGACGGGGGTGGACGCGCTCGAATTCGCCCGCAATGTGGCGGCCAGGGGGGCAGGGGAGATCCTGCTCACCTCGATGGACCGCGACGGCACCCGCGAAGGCTTCAACCTCGCCCTGACCCGGGCGATCGCCGACGCGGTGGAGATCCCGGTGATCGCGTCGGGCGGTGTCGGCACGCTCGACCATCTGGTCGAAGGGGTGACCGAGGGCCATGCCTCGGCGGTGCTGGCGGCATCGATCTTTCACTTCGGTATCTTCACCATCCGCGAGGCCAAGGAACACATGGCCGCCGCCGGCATCCCCGTGAGGCTCTGACATGACTGCGCCCGACACTGCCCTGACCCGCCTGGCCCGGACCATCGCCGCCCGCCGCGGCGGCGACCCCGAGGCGAGCTGGACCGCGAAGCTGCTGGCGAAAGGCCCGGAGAAATGCGCCGAGAAGTTCGGCGAGGAGGCCATCGAGGCGGTGATCGAGGCGGTGAAGGGCGACCGCGCCCGGCTCACGGCCGAGGCGGCGGATGTGCTCTACCACCTCCTGGTGATGCTCGCCGCGTGCGATGTGACGCTCGACGACGTGCTTGACGAGCTCGAACGCCGCGAAGGCACCTCCGGGATCGCCGAGAAGGCGGCGCGGGGCTGAGGCCGCCGGGTGCGGCAGGGTGCTGTCTGCAGAGCGTGAAAACCGCGGGCGCTGCGGACCGGGGCGGTGCGGCTCCGCCGGCCGGGATCATCTCGGACCACTGCGCGCCTGTCGCGTCCTGACCGCGCGCCGGACGTGCCGCAGACCTGCTGGTTTCCTAGGAAACCGGCTCACGGGAGTCCAAGGAATATTTTGCAATGTCAAATATTTGACGGCACAACCTGATCAGGATTCCGTTAACCGGTCGGGCAGAACTCAACGCCCAAACGCAGCCGAAACCGCCCCGCGAAAGGATGAACGCCTCAGCGGCCCGCATTCCGATCGGGGACCATCGGGCGTGAAAACGGCGGTCATCCGACCTGCCGTTCGAGCTCCTGCTTCGGGCAGCGGTCCTCGACGAAGGCCAGCCCATTTTCGGCCGCCATCCGCGCCGCCTCGGCACTGGTCACGCCGATCTGCAGCCAGATCGTCTTGAGGTCGGGAAGCGCCGCGAGCGCGGATTCGACGATCGGCGGCACGGCGTCGGAGCGGCGGAACACGTCGAGCATGTCGACGCCGGCCTCCTTCGGGATCGAGGCGAGGTCGGCGACGATGGGCTCGCCCATGAAGTCCTGCCCGGCGAGACCGGGGTTGACCGGGATCACCCGGTAGCCCCGTTCGGCGAGGAATCTGGCGACCCGGTGGCTGGCCCGGTCGGGATTGTTCGAGAACCCCACCAGGGCAATGACCTTCGTGGCGTCGAGGATCTGCGGGATGTCGGTCAGAACTGTCATGCCGGCAACCTAGGCGGCCGGCCGGCCGGGGGGAAGCGCGACAAATGGACCGGGGGGGCGCGAACCCGACCGGGGGGCGGCGGGGGGCAAAAAAAAGCGCCCGGCAGATCCGGGCGCAGTTTCGTGGAACGAGGGACAGTGAATGGAGATAACGGACGTTCCACAGTCCGCTCTCTTCACAGAGATAGGAATGGAAGGCCCAGAGGGAATATCGGGTGCCAAAAACGTGAACGCGAGGTGAACGGTCGGCAGGTTCTGGCCGATTCCCTCAGCCGGTCGAACTTGCCGCGTAGAGCGCGACCGCGGCGGCGTTCGAGACGTTGAGCGAGCCGAAATCGCGGGCGAACGGGATCTTGACCAGCCGGTCGCAGGTCGCTTTCGTCTTGTCGCGCAGTCCCGGCCCCTCGGCGCCGAGCACCAGCGCCACCGGCGCGCCCGGGAGCGCGGCCAGGGCGGCATCGATGCTCTGCTCGGCCTCGCCGTCGAGGCCGAGCACCACATAGCCGAGGTCTTTGAGCAGGTCCATCGCCTGGGCGAGATTGGTCACCCGCAGATAGGGCTGGCGTTCCAGCGCGCCCGAGGCGGTCTTGGCGAGCGCGCCGGTTTCCGGGGCGGCATGGCGCTTCGTCGCCACCACCGCGGCGGCGCCGAACACCTCGGCCGAGCGCAGGATGGCGCCGACATTGTGCGGGTCGGACACCCGGTCGAGCAGCACCACCCGCGGGGCGGTGCCCGGGGGGGCGGCGCAGATCTCTTCGAGCCCGCCCCAGTCGAGCGGTTTGACCTCCAGCGCCGCACCCTGGTGGACCGAGCCCGGGTCGAGCGGCACGGGGAAGCGGCGCGGGTCGGCGGTTTCGGGCGCGAGCCCGCTCGCGGCGATGGCGTCGGCGAGCCGGTCCGCGGCGTTTTTGGTGACCACCAGACGCAGCTTGGTGCGCGCCGGGTTCATCAGCGCATCGCGCACGGCGTGCAACCCGAACAGCCAGAGGGTCTCGCGGGCCTGGGCGGCCCTGCCGCGTTCCTTTTCGACCACCCATGCAGGCTTCTTCGCCACGGTCCGCTCCCTGTTGCGCCCGTCCGGGCGTGCGCGGGGAGAATGCGCAGCGCTCGGGCCGGGCGCAAGGTTTTTCGGCTTGACGGGCGCGGGGGGCGCCTGTATTTCCGCCCTCGTTCCGGGGCGCAGGCGCCGGTACGGGCGACGGGCTGCAAGGTGCGGCAGCGGACTGTAACTCCGCCGGGGAGACCCACGCCTGGTTCGATTCCAGGGTCGCCCACCATTCCCTCCCGGAAATCGTTGAAATCATTCCATTTCTCGCCCCGCGTCCTGCGCCGGAATCGAGGTGAGCGGGGATCATGCGCCTTGCGTTCCGGTCGTGCGCGCCGGCGCGCCCGGGACCGCGCGACGGTTGCGGTCAGCCGGACGTTTCGCGGCGGTCGGTCGTTCGTTCGTCGGCCAACCGGTACCGGCTTCTTTTGTGCGCCGGGTTGTAACCACCCGGGCGGGCACCCACCTTGAAGCTGTATAACATCCAATGCCTTCGTGGCGCGGCGGGGAGGCCGGAGCGCGGGTATTGGATCTCAATCAAGACAATCCCGCAGACGTCCGGTGCCCAGCGGTCGCGCGTTGCCGAAGCCGCCGAAGGTCTCGCGCCTGATCGCGCGCATCACGGCTTTCGGTGCGGTTTCCGATTGCCGCGTCTCGCGACATCCTGCGCACCGGGCTTCATCGGCTCTGGCGGTCGGCGGGACCGCGGTGCAGGGGCTCTGCCCGAAAGCGCGCAGCGGCGCGATCCCGAGTTTCGGCGCCCCTGCGGTGCCACCAACCGACGACCGATATCAACACAGCGAAACGGCGCTCTCTCCGTTGGAGGATACATCATGACACTGCCAGAATGGCTCAAGCCCGGTCTCTACGGCGCCGCGGTCGGCGCGATCGCGGTCTCCATCATCGGGTTTTCCTGGGGCGGATGGATGACCGGCGGCGCGGCCAATGAGGTGGCCGAGAATATGGCGCAGGCGGAACGGACCTCGGCGCTGGTGCCCACCTGCCTGGCCATGTCGCTGGCCGACCCGGCGCGCGTCGCCAAGCTGGCGGTCATTTCGAGCGCCCCCAGCTATCAACGCGGCGCGGCGATCATGGAAGCGGGTTGGGCGACGGCGCCCGGCATGGATGCCCCGGACCGCGACCTGGCGAAAGCCTGTCAGGATGTACTGAAGCTCGATGAGTCATGATCCGCATATAGGGCCGGCAGCGGCGCTGAACCCTCCGCGACCACCGGGGGTGCGACGCGCCGGCAGGCCAGGACCGGGCGCCGGGCCCGGTGCGGCGGCTCTTTCCATTGGGCTCTGCGCACGAACGGCTCTGTTCTTTGCGACCGTCTTGAGCCTTTGGGTCATCGCGGCGCCATCCTTTTCGCAATCGGCACCCGCCGCGATGCCCGAAAACGCCCATCCGAAGAGCTATGGCGTCGGTTGGGAATGTGATCTGGGCTACCGTATCGACGGCGATCTATGCGCCGTCATCGCCGTGCCGGAGAATGCCTATCTCACCAACCAGGCCTATGGCTCGGGTTGGGCCTGCCGGCGCGGTTTCGACGCCGTCGGCGGCGAAAGCTGCGTCGAGATCGAAGTCCCGGCGGGGGCCTATCTGGTCGCTTCCGGCGACCGGTGGAGCTGTCTGCGCGGTTTTCGCCAGAAAGGCGATGGCTGCGACCGGATCGAGGTGCCGGAACACGCCTATCTTTCCGACGATACCTACGGGCCGGACTGGGTCTGCGAGCGCGGCTACGAAGAGCGCGCCGGCGCCTGTGCGCGGATCGAGGTGCCGCAACACGCCTATCTCGACCCGTCGGTCTCCGGACGGCTCTGGACATGCGAGCGCGGCTACACCGAAGTGAACGGCGCCTGCATCGCCGTCGCGGTCCCGAGCAACGGCTATTTCGACGATGCGAGCTACGGGCCCGGGTGGAAATGCGACCGCGGGTTTTCGCGGGTGGAGGACAGCTGTATCGCCATCGATCTGCCCGCCAATGCGCATTTGAACCGGTCGGGAAACGGCTGGGAATGCGACCGGAACTTCCAGGAATCCAAAGGGTTCTGCCTGCTCAGGGATTAGGGCCGAACCCTGCAAAGTCGGTGGAAAAACGGCCGGTGGCGATAATGCCGCCGGCGGCCGCCGTCAAAAAGGACGATCCATGACTGTCACGTTCACGACCCACAAGGTTGCGAGACCTCCCATGCCCCGCGCGCAGCGCCAGCTGCCGACCGGACTGCCCGGCACGCGGCGCCAGCTGGCGACCGGACGCAAGCCCGGCACGCTGCACCTCGGGGGCCGCGACGATGTCGCGACCGCGATCGTCTATTGCGAGGGCAACTTCGCCGGGATCGACGGCAAGACCGCAAACGGCCTCGTGCGCCATTCCGAGGCGTTGCGGATCCTGTCGGTCATCGACAGCGGCCATGCCGGCGCGGATGCGGGCATGGTGCTGGATGGCGTGGCCAATGGCATCGCCGTCTGTGCCAGCCTCGGCGCGGCAATCGGCGCCGCGGGGCGACGCCCGGACACACTGGTCTACGGCATGGCCCCCTCGACCGGCAAACTGTCGGCCGCGGATCGCGGCGTGCTGTTGAACGCCATCGCACGCGGGATGAACATCGTCGCCGGGCTGCACGAGTATCTCGGCGACGATCCGGAGTTTGCGGCCGCCGCGCAGGCCCGCGGCGTGTCGATCCGCGACATCCGCAAGCCGAAGGCGAGCAAGGACATGCGCCTGTTCGACGGCAGCGTGGCGCGGGTCGCGGCGACCCGCATCGCGGTGCTCGGCACCGATTGTGCGATCGGCAAGCGCACCACGGCGACGGTTCTGGCGGCGGCCCTGAATGCCCGCGGCATCCGCACCGTTCTGGTCGGAACCGGCCAGACCGGGCTGATGCAGGGCGCGCGCTACGGCGTGGCGATGGATGCCGTGCCGCCGCAGTTCTGCTGCGGCGAGCTCGAAGGCGCGGTCGTCGCGGCCTTCGAAGCCGAGCAGCCCGACGTCATCCTGATCGAGGGTCAGGGGGCGCTCAGCCACCCGGCTTTCTGTACCTCGGCGTTCATCCTGCGCGGCAGCCAACCCGATGCGGTGATCCTCCAGCACGCGCCGAAGCGCCGGCACCGGTGCGACTTTGCGACCATGCCGATGCCGGACCCGGCCGAGGAGATCGCCCTGATCGAGGCGTTTTGCGATACCAGGGTGGTCGGGCTCACGATCAACCATGAAGGCATGGACGAGGCCGAGATCGACGCCGCCATTGCCACCTGCACGCAGGAGCTTGGCTTGCCGGTCACCGATGCGCTGAGCCGCCCGGTCGAGCGCCTGGTCGAGATGGTTCTCGCCGCCTTTCCGGCGTTGAGCGAGCGCCCCGACGTGGCCGCGCAATGACCTCGCCGCGGATCGAGGCCGATCTGGACAAGATCCGCCACAACGCCCGTGACCTTGTGCGGCGCCTCGGGCAGCGGGGCATCGCGGTGACCGGCGTGACCAAGGCGGTGTGCGGACACCCCGAGATCGCGGCGGCGATGCTCGACGGCGGCGTCTCCGGGCTCGCCGACGGACGCACGGAGAACGTGGAGCGGATGCGGCAGGCCGGAATCGCGGCCCCGATCGCGCTCCTGCGGCCGCCCACCCCGGGCGAGGCGGAGCGGGTCGAGCGGGACTGCTCGGCGAGCTACAACACCGAGCTCACCACGATCGACGCCCTTGCCCGCGCGGCGCGGCGGGTGAAGGCCGTCCACGATGTGATCCTGATGGTCGAGATGGGCGACATGCGCGAGGGCATCCTGCCGCAAGACCTGGTCCGCACCGCCGGCGCGGTGATCCGGATGCCGGGGGTTTCGTTGAGAGGGATCGGGGCGAATTTCGCCTGTTTCGGCGGCGCCGCCCCCGATGCGGCCAAGATGGCCGGGCTGGGCGCTCTGGCGGACGCGGTCGAGAGCGCCTGCGGGCGCAGGCTCGAGATCGTCTCGGGCGGGAACTCCGCCAGCCTGACCTGGGCGCTTGAGCAGACAAAGCCGGGGCGGATCAATGATTTGCGGCTGGGCGAAGCGATACTTCTCGGGGTCGACCCGGTGTCCGGCCGCCAGATCGACGGCCTGTTCACCGATGCCTTCACGCTGTTTGCCGAGGTCATCGAGTCGAAGATCAAGCCGGGCGATCCGTCTGGACAACTGACGCTTCTGGTCGCCGGTGAGCCCGGGGCTGCGGTCCGCCGCGGGCCGACCTGGCGATCGATCCTCGCCATCGGCAACCAGGATACCGACCTCGCCGGGCTCACGCTGCCGGCCGGTCTCGCGGGTCTCGGCGGCACCAGTGATCAGTTCGTCGTCGAAACCGCCGGAGGACCGCTCCGGATCGGCGCCGAAGTCGCGCTCCGGCCCAACTACAGCGTGTTGATGCGGGCGATGAATGCGCCTGGCGTCGCCAAGGCCCTGCACAACCGCAGACCGCCGGCGAAAGCGGGTCCTGCGGACCGCATCCCGCCCGCTCTGGCCCTGGCGTGACCGAAAAGGTGAGCGAATGAACAAACACGACCTGCATGATCTTCCCGACGAGTCCGCCAAACCGCCGCTCCGGGATGTCCCGAAAGTCCGGCCCTGTCTGCGCTGCGGCGGGGAATTCCACAGCGCCGGGTTCGGCGACCGGATCTGCCGTCACTGCAAGGGCTCGAAGACCTGGCGCAATGGCATCGCGACGACCTACGGGGCGTCGGTTCACCGATAGGCGCGTCACCGGCGCCGATCGCCCGCCCCGAAGCCGCGACCCGGGCGCCGGCCGGCGTGCGGCCTGAGAGCCGGGGAATGGCGCCCCTGGAGGCGTCCGCAACCGTCGCGCACCCTGCGGTTGCACCCTGCGGCTTGCCGCCGCCCACATGCGCAGTCCCCCGGGTCGGTCGGCGAGCTGTTTTCGGGTCCGGTCCGAGGCTGCGCGTCGGTGATCCGCCGGGTCTGGACGGCCGACGTCGGCAATGTTGCGGAGATCGCCGGGCCGAGGCTCGCAATCGCACGGCTGCGGCCCCATATCAGTCGGGTGCTGCTGCGACGGACCGAGCCCTTGCAGAAAAGGCCGGTTCCGACCGCTCCACAATTCGTGTGTACGGCCAGGAGGCCCGCTTTTTCAGCGTGGCTTTCAGCGTTATCGACGCCTTTTCTTCACAGACATAAGGGGCCGGGTCCGCCGACGAGGCACCGGCCAGATCCATTCGTCCGGGAGGACCGACTTTGACCACCGCGACCAGGACCACCGCGACCTTTCGACGGCCCTTCGAACTGGCGGGTTTCGACGAGACCTTGCCGGCCGGCGACTACGAGATCGAACCCGTGCCTTCAGGCCCGCGCGACGCGGCCGAGCCCGCAGACAGCACCTCTTCCGTGCGGGTCCACCTTCATCCGCGGGCGTCGCACCCCGGCCTGTCGCGGACCCTCACCGTGCCCCTGTCCGACCTCCACCTCGCGGCGGCGAAGGACAGGCTCGGCGGCAGGGCCCGGAGAGATCACTTCCTGGAAGAGAAGCTGGCCGACCCGATGATCCGGCTGTTCATGCGCGCCGATGCGGTCACCGAAGCGGACGTGCGCAGCCTTTATCCGGCGCGGGCCCAGAAGCGGGTGGGCGGCCATGCAGCGGCCGGTCGGGCCGGGCGCCTTCGAGCTCGTACGGGGCCAGCACAGAGGGGGCCAGCACAGAGGGGGCCAGCACAGAGCGACCCGGATCTCACGGGGCCGGATCTCATCGGGCCCGCCGTGCTGGCCTATGTCGCAGTGCCGCCGCGCCTTGGGTCTTCGCGCCCGGGGATCGGCGAATGACTGCCGGGCCGGTTCGAAGCACCGGGCAATCCTGCGGGATCGGGTCGCGCGGCGGGCTCGGGGGAGTGATGCTTTGACCGACCACCCCATAGACCTCGACGGTCGCAGGACCACCGAGGGGAAACTGGACATAAGGATGCGCCGCGCCGCGAACGCGCGGGTCGCGCCGGACTGCTTTGGCGACCGGGCGGATCCCGCGCTCGACGCGGCGATGTTGTCCGGGCCCTCCGTCACCTGGGCCGAGGCCGCGGACAAGACCCGTTTTCTGCTCGATCGGTATGCGATGACCCCGCAAGCGCGCGATGCCCGGATACAGAAGCTGATCGGCCGGGCCATGGGCGACCTGGCCCGTCTCGGGAAATGCGAAGAGAAGGCGACCTGACAGACGCCCGGCCGACCTTGCCAACGGTCGTCAACGGCCGCCGCGATGTCGTGGCGTAGCGGGGATGCCTCCGGTGCCGGACGGCGCCCCGGGGGCGAAGGCGTTGCCGAACGTGTGCCGCCGGGGCACGGGCGCGTCCTTTCAGTCGAACCTCCGCTTCGGCGACGCGCCAGACGGGCGCCGGGTCGGGCCTGGCCGTCCGTCTCGGGCCATCGCCACAACCCGGACGGTGAACGTCTCGGGGCGACGGCGATGGGCGCGACACAGGCCCGGGTCGCGGTCTTGGTGCCCGGTGCCGGCTGGATCTGGTTCGATCCGACCAACCGGGTCGGGGGATCTGCCGGCCTGATCCCGGTCGCCGTGGCGCGCAGGATCGATCAGGTGGCCGCGGTGACCGGCGGTGTCTACGGATCCGCCGTCGATCGGCTCGCGGTGGAGGTGACGGTGACCCTGGAGGTTGGGCGCAATTGGGTTTCGTCTCTCGCGCAGGGGCAGGAGTGCCGAAATCCGCCGCCTTGAGTCAGGGAAGTATCCAAGTGAAACAACGGCTAACCTCGGGACATCGAAACAACCGTGGCAGGGCCCTCGCAATTGTGGCGATGCGCCCCCATATCCCTAAAGCATTCCTAAAACTTCGGACCTGTTCCTCATCGGCTCAGCATTCGATCTTCAGCTCTGCCGAGCCGTCACATCCCGTGGGCGGCACCTCTCAGAAGGAACATCACGATGGCCAGTGGCACCGTGAAATTTTTCAATACCTCCAAAGGTTTCGGCTTCATCGCCCCCGAGGACGGATCGAAGGACGTGTTCGTCCATATCTCCGCACTCGAGCGCGCCGGGCTGCACCAACTCGACGATGGTCAGGCCGTGACCTTCGAGCTCGAAGCCGACAAGAACGGCCGGTCCTCGGCTGTGAACCTGGCTCTCGCCTGATCTCGCCGCACCGTGAGCGGCCGAGACGGAGCGACCCGGACAGGGTGGCCGCGGGCCGCCGCCGTTGAAACGACCGCGCCCCAGGGGGGGCGCGGCTTCAAAACCGACAAAAGAAGAAGATACATTTGATTGAGATTTACTGGGGAGAGCCGATTTCGCTGGTCTCGCCCGACGGCGATGAACAAAGGTTCAGCACGTTCGAGAAGGCCGGCTACTGGCTGCGCCGGAAATGGCCGGTCGCGGACGATGCGAGCCGGCGGGCCCTGATGCAGGTGCAGGCGGCGATGGATTGTCTGATCCCGGCCTCGACGGCCAGAAACACATTCCTGTCGGCCGCGCGGTCGGCGGGCTTCAAGGTGGCGGAAATCGCGAGCGCGAACGGGTCGCGGGCGGCCTAGGCTTCCCGGACCGGCGCAACTTGCGCGCAATCAAGACCAGATCTGATCGCAACGGAGGCACCGCCATGCGCAAACCCGACCCACACGATCCGACCGGAGGCAAGGCCCGCAGCGCCGCAGCGGGTGCCGATCTGTCCTGGAGACAATTCTTCCAGCGCCTGGGCGACGGAACCTTGCACGACGACGCGGCGGGGCGGGTGCGCCGCGCCAACCCGGAGCTGCACCACGAGACCCGGGAGCGCCCGGCGGCCACCACGGCCCGGTGACCCGCCTCAATGCGGTCCGGTGCGCAAGCGCCGCTCCGTCTTGGCAGCGTCACGACCGGGACGACCGAAACGGCGAAACACAGTTTGCCGTTGATTTTCTCGCCCACCGAAAGGAAACGCCATGGGATATTCGACCCCGAAGAAAAAACTCGACCTCAAGGAATTCCTGAGCCAACCCGCGAAACAGCGGCCCAAGAGGGGGTTTGGCAATCGGTCCAAACCGAAGCCGGTCGACCAGGCGGTTGCCACCGGCGACCAGGCCTCCAAGGCGCCGGCGACGGAGTAATCCTGTCGCCGGACGCGGCGCCCTGTCGGGCAGCGCGGGCATTCCACGCCGGACGCGCCATGACGTCCCGGATCGGCCTTGCGCCGGGAGCGGGAGGACACATGGGCTTCGAGACGCCGCCGGGATCGCGTGTCCGCGGCGGATAACGCCACGACGATGACCGGCGGGGTCGCCGCCACCGGCAAATGCCGATGCGAAGGCCGTTGCTCGGGGCCGCTAACTTGAGAGATCCATCCCCTGGTCTACGGCAACTGCCCCGGCCAGCCGCGTGTCGCGGGGCCGGGCCGCGGCGTCACGGTCTTTCCGTGCGATGCCGGTCGAGCAGGATCAGGGCCGCGACGACGATCACCAGCGGGCCCGACAGCTCGAGGATCCGGTCGGGCCAGTTTCCCCGCACGACGCCTCTGAGCGGACCAAGGGCGTTGAGCGATTCCGCCGCACGGAACACGATGAAGCCCGCCACCAGGGCCAGCCCGAGCAGGGCCAGGGCGGTGCGTCGCAGGGTCGGCAGAAGCGCCCGGACGAAGACCGCGCCGCCGACGACGGCCGAGAGCGCAAGGCCCGTCATGATCAGGCCCTTCAGCAGATCGTACTGGTCAAACCAGCCCTGGGTGCGCAGCAGGCAGCTTGCGGTGGCGATCATCAGCGTCTGCAGGTCGGCCTGCTTGTTGACCGCCATGAGTGTCAACGCGATGGCCACGCCGACCCAGAAGACCCGTTCCCGCCGACGGGTGCGGGCGGGGAAGGACGCGCGTCGCGCCACCGCGATCGCCAGGAGCGCGGCCAGAATGTAGATCGCGACCATGATCCAGCTCACCAGATACGGATCGTTGAAGCCGAACTGCCAGCGTTCCAGGACGCAATCCAGGAAGTCTTCTTGCATTGATGTCACCCTGTTTGCGGTCGCGGCGCCGGCCCCTGAGAGAAAGCCGGTGCGCGATATGTGCCCAAGATCATGCCGGGACATGTGGGTCGAAACAGCGCGCGATGCAAAGCACGTTTGCGCAATGCCGCCATGCGCGCGGCCGCGGCGCGCGTGCCGGTGTCGGTCCCGCAGCGGTCGGGCGCGCATCTGTTCCGTCTTTCGCTTTCGCGGTTTCGGTGTTTTCGCGGGAGTCCGGACGTCGGGGCCGGGTGGCAAGGGAGGGTCGAGGGGGGCGTTGCGTTGACAGAGAGGTCGATTGGAGAGCGGCGGCGATGCCGTTCGTCGACCATCATGCGCCGCTGAGTCGGGGCGGACCCCAGAGCCGCCGTGGCGGCGGCAACCGGTCATCCTGTCGACCGGTCTGCGCCCCCCCCGCGGTGCCCGGCTCCGCGCGCCCGGGCCTTCCGTCGAGGCGGCTGCGCTCGTCCGGGCGGGAAATGTAGCCGCGAAAACCCATCTCTCCGCTTGTGTGATCGTTTGCGATGGTTTACGATCGAACGTGTGCGTTTGTGACGGGAAACGACTTTCCTTTGGTCGGATGCCCGTGCCGTAGCCACACGGGGCAACTCTGAATGTCGGAACAATTTGGCCTGGCCGCGGTGCGGCGCCGAAAGATCGCAGAGCTCGTTCGTGTCCATGGCTCGATGGGCAGCCGAGACCTCAGCGACCGGTTCGGCGTGTCCGAGGCGACCATACGGCGAGACCTGAAAGCCCTCGACGAAGAGGGCGCGGTGGTGCGCACCCACGGCGGTGTTCTGGTCAAGTCGAGCGTCATGGTCGATCTCCCGAACGAAGTGCGCAAATCCGTCGGCGCCGCGGAAAAACGGCGCATCGGACAGGCGGCCATCGCATCTCTGGTCGGCGATGAGGTGGTGTTTCTGGATGCCGGAACCACCGCACACTCGATCGCGGCCGTCGCCCATGAAAAGCCCACCTGCACCTACGTGACCACCTCGCTGGGTGCTGCAAACCTGTTGCAGAACCAGGGCATCGCGCGGTTCTTCATGGTTGGCGGCTCGTACCAGCCGGTGAACGATTCCTTCGCCGGCACATTGGCGATATCGGCGCTGCGGTCGCTGTCGTTCGACATCGCCTTCCTGTGCTGTTCGGCCATCGACGTCGACAGGCGCGCGATCAGCGTGGCGAGCGAGGCCTATTCGCAGGTGCAAAAGGAAGTCATCCCCATCGCCCGCCGCCGCTACGTGGTGGCCGATACGAGCAAGTTCCGGCCCAATGCCTTCATCCAGACCGCCCGGTTCGACCAGATATCCGGCATCATCACAAACCGGGAAGTGGATGACGACATTGTCGCGCAGCTTGAAGACGCCGGATTGGAGGTTGTGACGGCATGACGAACACTGGAGTGGCACTGGCCGTCAAGGGGCTGAAGAAAAGCTGGGGGTCGACGGAGGTTCTGACCGGCATCGATTTCGACATCGAGCCCGGCGGGTTTCTCACCCTCCTGGGCCCCTCGGGATGCGGCAAGAGCACCGCGCTCCGGCTGGTGTCGGGCCTGGACGAGGTCAGCGGCGGCAGCATCCTGATCGACGGCAAGGACGTCGCCAAGGTGCCGGCGGACCAACGCAACGTCGGTATGGTTTTTCAGAACTACGCCCTGTTCCCGCACATGACGGTGGCCGGAAACATCGCCTATGGCCTGAAGGTGCGCAAGGTTCCCAGGCCCGCCCGGCAAGCCTCGGTCGAACGGGTGGCGGAGCTGATGTCGCTCGGCCCGCTGCTGGACCGCAAACCGGCGCAGCTGTCGGGCGGACAACAACAGCGCGTCGCCCTTGCGCGGGTGCTGGTGTCGGAACGCCCGCTGGTGCTGATGGACGAACCCCTGTCCAACCTCGACGCCAAGCTCCGCAGCGAGATTCGCAGCGAAATCAGGGCGCTGAACAAGTCGCTCGGGATCACGGTGGTCTATGTGACGCACGACCAGAGCGAAGCGCTGTCGATGTCGGACAAGGTCGTCTTGATGAACGCCGGCCGGGTCGAACAGGTGGGCGTGCCAAAGGACCTCTACGACGCCCCGGCGACGATCTTTGCCGCCGGTTTCATCGGCACACCGCCGATGAACCTGCTGCCGGCCGCCGATGTCGTCCTGCCCGCGGGAATGGCCGCCTCGGGGGGCGACGATCCGAGCGATCTGCTGATCGGCGTGCGCCCCGAAAGCCTGCAGTTCCCGGCCGACGGCGCCGATTGCACGGCCGCGTGCCGGATCACCAGCATCGAGTTCGAAGGCAGCGTTTCGCTGGTGCACCTGGTGTCGGCGTCGGGGGCTGGGTTCACCCTGTCCTATCCCGGCGGCGACATGCCGGCCCTGGCGCAGGACATCGTCGTCGGCTGGATGCGGAGCGCGACACATCTGTTTTCGAAACGTACAGGCGACCGAATACGAACAACGTAGCAACCGACCGGAGGCAGAACCGCCGGCGTCCCACGAAATATGGAGGAGAAGACATGACCAAATCGAAAACTCTTGCGACATTGCTGGGCGGAACGGCCTTTTGCCTGGCCAATGCCGCGGCAGTGTCGGCGGCTGATCTGGAGTTCTACTTCCCGGTGGGCGTCAACGCCCCCGCGGTCGAGACGATCCAGGCCCTGACCGACGAATGGGCGGCCGCCAATCCGCAACACACCGTCAAGGCGGTCTATGCCGGCAACTACGAAGAAACCACGACCAAGGCCTTGACCGCGGCCAATGCGGGACAACCGCCGCAGGTCGCCGTGCTCTTGTCGATCGACCTCTTCACCCTGATCGAAGAGGACGTGATCCTGCCAATCTCCGACATCGCGAATTCCGACGCGGACAAGGAATGGATCGCGGGGTTCTATCCCGGTTTCATGAAGGACTCGCAGTTCGAGGGCAAGGTCTACGCCATCCCGTTCCAGCGTTCGACCCCGGTGTTCTACTACAACAAGGACGCCTTCCGCGAGGCCGGTCTTGACCCGGAGACACCGCCGAAAACCTGGGACGAAATGATCGAAATGGGCAAGGCGCTGACGGTCAAGGACGCCAACGGCAACGTCACCCGCTGGGGCACGCGCATCCCGACGCTCGGTCTCGGCGGCGCCTGGCTGTTCGGTGGCCTGGTGGTCTCCAAAGGCGATGTGCTGACCACCGAGACAGGTATCGAAGCGCGGATGGACACGCCGGCGACGCTGGCATCGCTGGAGTTTCTGCTGCGGCTGGCCGAAGAGGAAGTGATGGCACCCGGCGGGATCACCTGGGGCGACACGCCGAAGGCGTTTCTCGAGGGCCAGACGGCGTCGATGTGGACCTCGACCGGCAACCTTGCCTTTGTCGAGGAAAACGCCGAGTTCGACTGGGGCGTCGGCTTCCTGCCCGGCGGCGATGGCCCGGGTGCGCCGATCGGCGGCGGCAACTTCTACATCTTCCAGGACACGACCGATGAGGAGCGTGAAGCGGCGCTCGACTTCATCCGGTTCATGACCTCGCCCGAAAGTGCGGCCAAGTGGAGCATTGCGACCGGCTACGTCGCGCCGCGCCCCGACGCCTGGGAGACGCCGGAGATGAAGGCCTATGCCGAACGTCTGCCGCAGGCCCTGGTGGCCCTGGATCAGCTCGACTATGCCGAGCGCGAGTTCGCGACCTTCCAGCGCGCCAAGGTCACGCAATACCTGGTCGATGCGATCGAAAGCGTCGTGACCGGCAACGCCGAGCCCGCCGCAGCCCTGGCGGCCGCCCAGGAAGCCGCCGACAAGGTGCTGGACGAGTACAAATAGGGGTTTGCAGACCCCGGGCTCTGCGCAGGCCGCCCGTGCTTGCGCAGAGCACACCAGCCCACTCCGGCCTTCCCGCAGCGAGGTGACGCGCCATGAACAATCGATTGTCGTTCCGGCTGGCCATGATCATGTTGATCCTGCCCTGCTCGCTGCTGGTGGCGTTCACCCATTACCCGACGGTCATGGCGGTCATCAATTCCTTCTGGAACAACGGCAGCTCGCGGCGACCCTCGCGCTTCGTGGGCACCGAAAACTATCAGGCGCTGCTGGAAGACGACCGGCTGGCGCAGGTGCTGGTCAACAGCACGATCTACGCCCTGGGCACCATTCCGCTGGCGATCGGACTGGCCATCGGCATGGCGCTTCTGGTCAACGCGCGTCTGCCCGGGACCGCCCTGATGCGGCTGTCGTTCTTCATGCCGACGATGCTGCCGATGATCGCGGTCGCGAATATCTGGCTGTTCTTCTATGCACCCGGCATCGGCCTCGCCTCGCAGATCCTCGAAATGTTCGGGCTGCCCTCGATCAACTTCCTCGGCCGCACCGACACGGCGCTGCCGTCGATGATGTTCGTCGCGGTGTGGAAGGAAGCCGGGCTGTTCATGATCTTCTATCTTGCGGCGCTGCAATCGGTGCCGACCAACCTGAAAGACGCCGCCAGGCTCGAAGGGGCAGGGGCATTTAGGGTGTTCTGGGACGTCGTCATGCCGCTCTTGCGGCCGACGACGATCTTCGTGGCGGTCAACGCGCTGATCAATGCGTTCCGGATGGTCGACCATGTCATCGTCATGACCGAGGGCGGTCCGAACAGCACCAGCGCGCTACTGCTCTACTACATCTTCGAAGTGACGTTCCGGCAAAGAGACTTCGCCTACGGCGCGACGCTCACCGTTCTGATGGTGTTCCTGCTCGGGCTGCTGGCGATCTTCCAGTTCTGGATCCTGAACCGAAAGGCGCATTACCAATGAACCGCGGGCTCAACAGGGTGCTGTTTTCCACGCTTGCCATCACCGCGGCCGCGCTCTGGGCCCTGCCGTTCATCTATTCGGTCTGGACCGCGTTCCACGACGAGAAATACTCGGCCAACTTCCAGCTCGGCGCGCCGTGGACGTTCGAGAACTTCTTCGAGGCCTGGCGGGCCGCGCCGTTCTCGCTCTACTTCGCCAATACCGTGATCCTGATCACCATCGTCCTGGTGGCCAACCTGATCCTGTGCACGCTCGTCGCCTACGCCTTCGTGCGCTACCGGTTCCGCTGGGCGGGGTTCCTCTTTGCGCTGATCATGGTCCAGCTGCTGATCTCGCCCGAGATCCTGATCGTCGAGAACTATCTGACGCTGTCTCGCGTCGGGCTGACCGACACGATCATCGGGATCGCGCTGCCCTATCTGACCTCCGCTTTCGGCATCTTCCTGCTGCGCCAGACCTTTCTGACGGTGCCGAAATCGCTCGACGAGGCGGCTCAGATCGAAGGCGCCGGGGCATGGCGGGTGTTGTGGAATGTCTATGTGCCTTTGGCCTGGCCGGTCTATCTGGCCTACTCGCTGGTGTCGGTCAGTTTCCACTGGAACAACTTCCTCTGGCCGCTGATCGTGACCAATTCGCCCGAGGTCCGTCCGCTGACCGTCGGCCTGAGCGTCTTTGCCACCGTCGACAGCGGCGTCGAATGGTCGCTGGTGAACGCCGCGACCTTGATGACCACCGCGCCGCTCATCATCGCCTTCATCATCTTCCAGCGCCAGTTCGTGGCCAACTTCATGCGGGCCGGCATCAAATGACATCCATCCGGTACCGGACCGCACAACGGGGCCCCTGACGTGCTGATTGCGCATACATCCGATTTCCACCTCTTCGCGCAGCGACCGCAAACCTCGCTGGTCCGTCCCGACGTGGCCGAGGCGACGCGCCGGGTCGTCGCCGACATCGCCGGTTTCTCGCCCCGGTTCGATGCGGTTTTCGTGACCGGGGATCTGGCGGATGGCGGGTCGCCGGACGACTACGCGCTGGTGCGCGAGATCCTGTCGCCGATCGAGGTGCCGGTCTTCGCCGTGCCCGGCAATCACGATGCGCGCGCCGGATTCAGGGCGGCGTTCGAGGATCGGCTGCCGTTCCGGCCGGGGCCGAAACTGGACTACGAGGCAGACTGCGGCGATCTGCGCATTCTCGGGCTCGACACGCTGATCGAAGGCGAGGTGCACGGCGGCCTCGACGACGGCCAGATCGACTGGCTCGCCGGTCGGCTGGCCGAAGTGACCGACCGGCTGACCTTGATCCTCATGCACCACCCGGCGTTTCCCTCCATGATCGCGGCGCTCGATCAGATGGCCCTGAAGGTCGGCCAGTCGGGGTTTTCGAGGCTCGTTGCCGAATACCCCGGTCCGCTCCGGATCCTGTCGGGCCATATCCACCGCCCGTTCCAGACCCAGTGGAACGGGATCTGGTGCGCGGTCAGCGGCGGCCCGGCGTTCCAACACGCGCTGGACATGACCGACGCGGCGCTCGATCCGTCGATCGCCGAGGAGCCCTTTGCCTATTTCATTCACCGAATACAGGAGGCTGCCACCGTGACCGTTCACCCGAGGTATGTCGCGCTTTGACCCTGCCGCTTGCGAAATCGAGCGTCGCTCTAGTCGAGAGGCTCGCACATGAGGCCGGCGCCGTCGCCCTGCGCCATTTCGAGGCGCTGAGCACCGTGCCCGTCGTCGCGAAAGGGCATCTGGACCTAGTGACCGCCGCCGACCAGGAGGTCGAACGGTTCCTGACCCAAGGGCTCGGCGCGGCGTTTCCCGACGACGGCATTTTCGGCGAGGAAGGGGCCGCGCAGGCCGGCACGAGTGGCCGAACCTGGGTGCTCGATCCGATCGACGGCACGTTCAATTTCGTCCGCGGCGGCGATCAATGGGCGATCTCGATCGGGCTCTATGACCACGGGCATCCGAGCTTCGGCGTGATCTTTGCGCCGCTGAGATCGCAGATGCTGGTCGGCGGGATCGGCTTGCCGAGCACCCTCAACGGAAAGCGGCTGGCGCAACGCGGCGGGCTCGACCGGTCTCGCGCTTCCTGCGGTGTCGGGTTTCACCCGGTCATACCGGTCGAGCGGCGGCTCGAGACCCTGCGCTTCGTCCTGCAGGACGCCGGCATGTCGTTTCGCTGCTGCGGCTCGGCGACGATCTCGCTCATCGAAGTCGCGCTCGGCCAGGTCGACGGGTATCTGGGCCTCGGAGAATCCTCCTGGGACGTCATGGCGGCTCTGCCCATTCTCGACCAGATCGGCATTCGCAGCACCGTCGACTGGAACACCACGGAGCTCGCGTCGAAACTGCGCTTCGCCTGCGGCACGCCGGAGTTTCTGCACGCGGTGGAGCCCATCGTGGCCTACGGCGCCGCGCTCACGCCGGAGGGCTGAGCGCAGACCGACCGGCGGCACGCACGACCCGGGGGCCCGCCGTCCGGGCGCCCGCCCGCGCGACGGCCTACTGCCCCGCCCGCATCCCGGTCTGCCCCCTGTACCGCCCCGCCGGTCGCCGCGCGGCTCTCGCTGGCCGTGGCAGGCGGCGCCGGGCACTGGTTCGGGCACTGGTTCGGGCACTGGTCCCGCAAAAGCCCCCCGCGACGGGCGCGCGGGGGGCAGGGGCCGGTCTCCTGGGGATGGCAGACCGGCCTCGCCGCGCCGGCTCAGGCGGGCCAGCTGTCGAACGGCTGTTTCTCCAACACCATCGCGCCGTCACCGCCCTTGCGGATGTTGATCCAGGCGTTCCAGTTCGCCTCGTCGATGTCGGGGTAGTCGAGCCGGTAATGCGAGCAGCGGCTTTCAGTGCGCCAGAGCGAGGCGCGCAGTTTCATTTCCGCCGACAGGATCATGTTGCGGGTCTCGTGCGCGAGCCGGAGCTCGTGCATGTTGGCGGCCCGCAGCATCGGCATGTGGTGGTCGCGCAGCTCCTCGATGTAGGCCAGCGCCGCCTGCATCATCACCTCTTTCTTGATGTAGAGCACGAAGTTGGGGATCATGATGCCCTGCAGCGTCTGGGTGACCCAGGCAGGCCCGTAGCCCTGGTCGCGCTTGAGCGGGGCGAGGATCTCGTCGACCACCGCGGCGAGGCGCGCATCGGTGATCGCCGGATCGCCGACCCTGGCGGCGAAAGCGGCGGCGGCTTCGCCGGCAATGGCGCCCTGCACGGCGGAGCCGGCCAGCGACGAGCCGATCTGGGTGTAGATCCCGCCCGCCATGTAGCTGCCGAGCGCGTCACCCGCCGCGTAGAGCCCGGGGATGTCGGTGGCCCCGGTCGCGTCGATCGGCACCAGGCCTTCGGACTTGTGGATCGCCATGCCGGCGGAGGCACCGCCGATGGTCGACCCGGCCATGCTGCCGCCCGGCGGGCCTCCCGGCGCGCCGCCTTCGCCGCCGTCCGGCGGGGGGCCGTCTTCGCCCGCACCCGGCGGCGGGCCGCCCATGTCGCGCAGGAATTCGGCGGGAGTCTGCGGGCCGCCTTCGACGCTTGGCGTCTCTTCACCCGGCGGCGTGCCGGGGCCGCGCTGCACCGGGTTGCCGCTCACATAGGCCTGGTAGTTGACCTCGACGCCGAGGTCGTGGTGCACCTCGACGCCACTGGTCGAGGGGATCTGGTCGAACATGTCGCCCCAGTTGTCGTAACAGGCGGCGGGGTTGACCGAGCGGGTGGAGTGGCCGTCGTTCCATTCCTTGCCGGTCACCCGCGCGCCGATCTCGTAGCCCATGATGGTGCCGTCATGGGTGAGGTCGCAGACCGGGAAGCCCGAGGGCTTGAAGCCGCCCGCGCCGGTGCAGAGCACCACCGTTTTCGCCTGGATCGTCACCGTCTCTTCGGCGTCGAGCCGGAAACCGGCGGCCCCGGCGATGCGGCCGTCTTCCTTGATGAGATGGGTGATCATCACCCGTTCGACGAGCGGGATGTCACGGCCCTCGAGAGCCTTCATGAAGGGGCGGTTGGCGAGCGTCTGGTCGAAGAACCCCCAGCCGCGCAGGTCGGCCGCGCGGTCGGCCGAATGCGCCGCGAGCTGTTTCGTGAACACCGGGTTGGAGGTGCCCAGCGCCGAGCGGTTCACCGTCGCGGCGAACTCGTCGATGCTGAGCGCTTCGGTGGCGGGATCGTAGGCGAAGAAGCCCTTGGCGAAGGGGGTGAGCCCGGAGGACCCGAGCCGGCCCTTGGAGACCATCATGGTGCGCGCACCGGCGTCATGCGCCTTGACCGCGGCGAACAGGCCGGCCATGCCGCCGCCGATGACGAGCACGTCGGTGGCGTAGTCGGCATTGGTCACGGTCTCGGGGTCGAACTCGGGGCTGTTCTGCGCCCAGGCGGCCATGCCGAGGCCTGCGGTTCCGATGGCGGCGCCGGTGAAGCCGAGAAACGCGCGGCGGGTGGGGGCGGAATTGTTGAGCAACTCGGTCATCACTTGGCTCCTTCCGGGAGGGCGGCGGCAGTGGGAGCGCTGGCGGCCAGCCCGGGCCGTTCGCGCCAGTAGAGGCGGGCGAGCATCGTGAAACCCGCGGCGGCAATGGCGATGAAGAAGGCGCTCATGGCGGCGTCGGTGTGGCGGCCGAGGTCGATCGCATGCCAGATCGCGGCGACCGTGAAGCCCACGGCAAGCACCGCGTGGAAGGTGCGCCAGCCGCGGTAACGGGTCTTGAACCGCTTCATCAGCGCCATCCGGAAAAAGGCCGACACGCCGAGCACGATCATCGTCGCCCAGGCGATGAGGCCGAGCAGCACGCCGAGGCTGTCGAGGCTGGTCAACATGGTCCAGAAGGCGTCCCAGGGCCTGACCCCGGCCTCGAAATAGCGCGGCAAGACGATGAAGAACGGGTGCAGCGCGATGATGGCGATGGCGCCGTAGGCGATCCACTTGTGGATCTTCTGCACGGCGGGCGGCTTGAACAGCGCCAGCACCGTCGCGTTCGAGCGGGCGAGGAAGAACTGTCCGAGCATCAGCGAGAAGGACAGCAGCGTGAGAAGCGACAGCCCTTCCTTCAGATACGACCGCCGGGGCGCGTCGCCGAGCAGGTAGAACAGCACCGGCAGGCCGACGAACACCGCAACGGCACTCGCCAGCGCAAAGGTCTTGGCGGTTGGATTGATGGCGTGGTGCATGTCTACCCCCAGGGTACGATGACGGGAATGGATTTTTCGGGCGACATCTCGATCGCGTCGACCGGACAGTACATCCGGCAAAGGTGACAGATCTGGCAATCGGCCGGGTATGTGATCTTCGCCTTGCCGGTGGCGGGATCCATGCGGATCACGTCGCAGGGGCAGGCCTTCACGCATTCCTCGCAGCCGATACAGCCGGTGATGCTTGCTATGGTCATGGGCTCGGTCCGTCTGGTTGCAAAGGGGTGGGCGACACCGTGCTGCGTGAGGGTTGCTGGTCTGTGACAAAGTCGCAGCCCGTCGCCGCCCAGCGGTAATGTGGCGCCGGATTGTGAAGCGAGTGGGCAGGGCGCGGAGAAAGGGTCGATCTTTTCCCGCGACCCTCCGGAAACCCAAGGTGCGGCCGGTAGCCGTTTGATTGCCAAATACAATCGAGGCGAGGCCGTATTGTCTCCATCACGGCGCGATCGGTGGCGGATTGACCGCCGCGGCCGGAGCCTCCATCCTGTCTCCACATCCTTCTGGCCAGACACCCGCCATGCCCCCGCTGCGTCTTCCCCTCGCCTCGAAGCTGTTCGGCGCCATCGGCCTCACCGCGCTTGCCGTGGTGGCGGTGATGGCGCTGCTGGTCGCGGGCAGCATGCGCGACGGGTTCGCGAAATACCTGTTGCGCGAAGAACTGACCCTGCTCTCGCCTGTCGCCGAGGCCCTGGCCGCGCAGTACGATCCGGCAGCGCCCGGCTGGCCCGAGTTGCGGGCCAACCGTTTTGCCTGGCGCGAATTCATCCGCGACCACGGACCGCTGCCGCCCGACGGGCCGCTGCCGCCCGCGCAAGACGCGCCGCCCGCCGGGCCCGCCCCGCTGGTTCCGGCCAACCCCCTCGACACGCGGCTCATTCTGCTGGACGCAACCGGCGCGCTGGTCGTCGGCCAACGCGACGACGGTGTCGCCTATGAAACCCTTGCCATCACCTTGCCGGACGCCGGCCCCGATGCCGCGCCGCTCGGCTGGCTCGGCCTCGCGTCGCACGGGGCGCTGCAGAGCGACACGGATACGTTCTTCCTGCACAGCCAGCTGCGCGGTCTCGGCACCGCCGCGCTGATCGCGCTGGCGCTGTCGGCCGCCGGGGCCTTCCTGCTCGCGCGCGGCTTCCTGGTGCCGATCCGGGCGCTCGAACGCGGGGCGCAGCGGCTTGCGGGGGGCGATTATGCCGCCCGCATTCCCAACGACCGCACCGACGAGCTCGGCCGGCTGATCGATCATACCAACGCGCTCGCCCGCGCGCTCGAAGCGGCCGAACAGGCGCAGCGCCGATGGGTGTCGGACACCAGCCATGAGTTGCAGACCCCGCTCGCGGTGCTGCGGGCCAATATCGAGGCGGTGCAGGACGGCGTGCGCGCGGCCGACGTGCGCACGCTCGGCGCCATGGCGGAGGCGGTCGAGCGGCTGACCCGGCTGGTGCAGGACCTGCGCATCCTGTCGACCTGGCGCGAGGCGGCGCCGGTGGCGGATCTGCGGGTGACCGACCTTGCGACGATCCTGCGGGCGGCGGTCGACGGGGCCCGGGAGCGGTTCGCGGCCGCAGACCTCGCGTTTTCGACCCAGATCGCCGATCCTCTGCCGGTGCGCGGCGATGTGCAGCGTCTGGGCCAGGTGATCGACAATCTGCTGGAAAACGCCCTGCGCTACACCGACGCCCCGGGCGAGGTGCGGCTCGCGGCATGGCGCGACGGCGACGCGGTGCTGGTGACCCTCGATGACACCAAACCGACCCCGCCGGACGCCTCGATGGCGCGCCTGTTCGACCGGTTTCACCGCGGCGAAGCCTCGCGCTCGCGCGCCCACGGCGGCTCTGGGCTGGGGCTCGCGATCTGCAAGGCCCTGGTCGAGGCGCATGGCGGGCGGATCGAAGCCGGCCCGTCCGATCTCGGCGGGCTTCGTGTCCGCATCACCTTGCCGGTTGGAGACCAGCCATGAACGCGCCGAAACGCATCCTGATCGTCGAGGACGAACCCGAGCTCGCCGCGGTGATCCGCGATTACCTGACCCGGGCGGGGATGGAGGCCGAGATCCTCTCCGACGGCACCCTGGCGGTCGAAACCATCCTCGGCACAAGGCCCGTTTTGGTGGTGATCGATTTGATGCTGCCGGGCAAGGACGGGCTCACGATCTGCCGCGAAGTGCGCGCCGCGAGCGATGTGCCGATCATCATGGAGACCGCCCGGGTCGAAGAGATCGACCGGCTGCTGGGGCTCGAACTCGGGGCCGACGACTACCTCTGCAAGCCGTTCTCGCCGCGTGAATTGGTGGCGCGGATCAAGGCGATCCTGCGTCGGGTGGCCCCGGCCGAGACGGGCGGCGGGATCGCCGACGGGCTGGTGCTCGACGAGACCACCTGGAAGGCCAGCCTTCTGGGCAAGCCGCTGGAGCTCACCCGGCGCGAATTTCGCCTGCTGCAGGCGCTGCACCGGCGCCCCGGCCGCGCGTTTTCGCGCGCGCAGCTCCTCGACCTCGCCTTCCCGGACGATGCCGAGGTGTTCGACCGCACCATCGACAGCCACATCAAGAACATCCGGGTGAAAGTCAAAGCCATTGCCCCCGGTATCGACCTGATCCGCTCGATCTACGGCGTGGGCTACGCGTTCGGCGAGTAGCGGCCCGGGCCGGGCGCGTGCGCGCGGGTGCGGCGACCGTGGAGCGGGACATCGCCGCGCCGGACATCGCCGCGCCGGACATCGCCGCCCGGACATCGGTCGGGCGATCCCCGATCGGTCGGAAATGCGCCGGGGCCGGTCGCACGCGTGGCCCGCACCGGACACCGGCATGACCGCGCGCCCAGGACCAAGGGTGCGGTCACCGGCACATCCCGGGTCAGTTCGCCGGCGGCGGCGGGGCGCCGTCCGGCATGCAGGCCAGTCGGTCATCCGGCGTCGCGATGCAAACGCCGCTCACCGAAGTCCCGTCGGGCGTGGTGATCGGGCAGCTGTCGTCGGCGACCCGGCCGGCGCAGGCCTCAAAGGCGGCAGGCGGTGGCCCGGTCCTGCCGCCGGCGGCGCCGGACGGTGGCAGGTTCTGGCCATTTGCCGGATCGGACCCCAGCACCACCAGGCCAAGACCGACACCCGCCGGTTGAGTTTGCGCGTCATCGGATGTCTCCTGTGTTCGGTTCAGATGCCGCCAGTCTGGCGGGCACCGGCGCAGGGAGTATGGGGAGCGCCGGCGCCGCGGCGGTTTCGCCGGAACCCGTGTTTTCGCGGGGGCCCGACCGCCGGAGCGGCAGGCCGGGCGCGGCGGCCGTCCACAATTCATCCATTTTCCGTCCCGCAGCGGCCAGGCGCGCCCGGACGGGAAAGACAAAGCGGCCCGGGCGCGCGGCGATGGGCTGGCGCGGGCCCCGGTGAGTGCGAAATGCGCGCGCCTTTTGCCGTCTCGGCCGCGGTCGGTCCACGTGAAGGGGCTGACCTTGTTTTAGGATATTACCAGGAGGTTGATGCAGCCCCCCTGCTATCACTTTGAAAAGGCTCGATTGTCCAGGTGTCTGGGGGGGCCGGTTTCCTAGGAAACTGGCTCACCGGACGTCGCCTCGCCGCCGGCGCGGGGGGCGGTGACCCAGCCGAGGCGGATCGCCGGACCCGACCTCGGCCGGCGGTTCCGGCGCCCGACCCGCCCGACCCACCGGCGACCTTCCCCGGGGCGAAACCCGCGGGGGGGCCGGGTGCTACTCGCCGACCACGTCGGCCACGCCCCGCGACAGCATGTCGAGAACCGCGGCGTTGGTGGCGAAATGCCCCTTTGCCGCCTCATAGGCCGCCAGGGCCTTGCCGGGTTCTCCGAGCACGGCATAGGAGCGCACCAGCATGATCCACTTGTCGGGGTTGCCGGGCTGTTCTTCGAGCTGGGCGGCGAGCCCCGCGACCATGCCTTCGATCATCTCGTCCTGGTCGGCCTCCGGCAGCGCCGAGATGGCCGCGATCTCCTCCCGGGTCGGCCCTGCCACGCCCCCTGCACCCGCCGCTTCGGCGCTGTCGGACGCCGGGTCGTAGATGTCCATCCCGAGGGCGCGGGCGGCTTCGTCGAATTTCTTCTGCACGAAGGGGGCGGCGGCGAAATGGGCAGCACCCTGGGTCAGCACACCCGCGGCCCGGTCGTTGTCGCCCGCCTGTGCCAGCCGGCGGGCCAGTTCGATCCAGGCGGCGTGGTCCAGCGGGTCGTCGGAGAGCCGGGCTTCGAGCTCGGCGATGCGGGTCTGTTCCACCTCACCGGTCGTTGCCCCGCCGGCGGCGGCGATCTCGGCCGCGGTCGCGTCGGGCAGGATCTCGGTGAGGTCCCGGCCGAGGAAGCGCACCATGTTGACGATGTCGCGGCGCAGCAGCGGCATGAAGGGCGCGTCGGACGCGCTGTCGCGGCTCAGCGCCACCCAGTCGACCAGCGCGCCCTCGAAATCCTGCGATTGTGCCTTGGCGAGGGCCAGGTAGTACCGCGCGCGCGGGTCCGGGGTCTGGCGCAGGACGGTCTCGAAGATGATCCGCGCGGCGACCGGCACCTTGTTGCCGTTGGCGAGCACCAGCGCCTCGCCGTAGGCGGCCTGCACCCCGGGCTCGCCCGGCGCCAGCGCGGCGGCGTGACGGTAGGCCTCGGCCGCCGCAGCATCGTCGCCGATGCTGGCGTAGGAGGTGGCCAGCGTCCACCAATCCTCGAAGCTTTCCGGGTCGCGATCGGTGCGCTGGATCAGGAGCTGGATCCGGGCCTTCATGTCGCCCGAGGCGGCGCGTCGCTCGAGGATTTCGGCTGCGCGCGCGACCAGCGGCTGGTCGGGCACGCCGGGCTGGCCGACAAGGGCATAGCCGCCGAGGGCGACGGCGGCGGCGGCGACGGCAAGGCCGATGGCGGCGAGAGGGGCGCGTTCCGACCGGCTGAAGCCGCCGTCGAGCCGGCGCGCGGCGGCGAGGGTGCGCCGTTCGATCTCCTGGCCGGCGGCGTCGCGTTCCTCGGCGCTGATGAGGCCCGCGGCGAGGTCACGGTCGATCTCGTCGAGCTGGTCGCGAAACACCGAGATCGCGCCGTCGGAATCGTCCATCTCGATGTGGCCCCGCTTGAGGAAGGGCCAGGCGATCCACAGACCGCCGGCAAACGCGAGGGCAAGGGCCGCGAACCAGAACATCAAGCCCCTCCCTTGAGCAGGAGTTGCGCCGCGCGGCGGTCGTCGTCGGACAAGGCGGGCAGGGGCCCGGCCCGGGCCTGCCGGCGCCGATAGGCGAAGACGGTGAGCCCGCCGAGACCCAGGAACAGGACCGGCGCGCCCCAGAGCAGCCAGGTCTGGGCCGTGACCGGGGGCTTCAGCAGGACGTAATCGCCGTAGCGCTCGTGGATGAAGGCGATGACCTCTTCATCGCTGTCGCCCGCCGCCATGCGGTCGCGCACCAGCACCCGCAGGTCGCGCGCGAGGCCGGCATTCGAATCGAAGATGCTTTCGTTCTGGCAGACGAGGCAACGCAACGCGCGCCCGATGGTGCGGGCACGGGCCTCCTCGGCAGGGTCGGCGAACATCTCCGCGGCGTCGAGCGAAACCGCCGGGGCGGCGAGGGCGAGGGTCAGGGTCAGGGCGGCGGCAAGGCCTTTGAAAAGGCCTTGGGCACGCGATTTCGAAATCGCCTCGCAAGCCGTTTCGAAACGGCTTCGGCCGGGCTCACGGGGCAGGGGATGCGACATCCGGGGCCTCCTATTCGGCCGGTTGCGCGGCGAGGCGGCGGGTCGGGGCGCCGACGCGCAACCGCCGGTCGGTCAGCGAGACGAGGGCCGAGAGGGTCAGCATCAGGCCGCCGACCCACATCCAGGGCACGCCGGGATTGTAGTAGTAGCGGGTGACATGGCCGCCGGTGCCATCGGGGTCGCCCAGCACCGCATAGAGGTCGCCGTGCCAGAGCGTGGCGATGCCCGCCTCGGTGGTCGGGCGGCCCTGCACCGGATAGAACCGGCGCTCGGGGTGCAGGGTATGGCCGGGGGCGCCGTCACGCCGCACGGTGACGGTGGCGATGGTGGTCTGGTAGTTGGGCCCGGCGTCGTTCACCACGCTCTCGAGGGTGAAGGCATAGGGGCCGACACGGGTGGTATCGCCGAGCGCCGAGGTCTGGATCGCCTCGACCTTCCACACCGAGACCGCCACCACACCCGCGGCGGCGACGGCGAGGCCGAGATGGCCGAGGGTGAGCCCCCAGGCCGATCGCGGCAGGCCGATGAGGCGGCGCAGCGCCGAAGAGGCACCGACATTGCCGGCCCGGATCCGGGTGGCGAGATCCTGGAGCGTCGCCGTGGCGAGCCAGAGCGCGAGGTACAGGCCGAACAGGCCGACGGGCTCGGCAAGGCCCGCGACAAGGGCGATCGAGGCCGTCAGCGCCGCCGCGACGGCGAGGCCGACCGCGGCTCTGCGCAGCACCGTCCCGGGGCGGGCGCGCTTCCACGACAGCAGGGGGCCGATCCCGGCGGCGAACAGGACGAGGCCGAAGACCGGCAGGAAGCTCTGGTTGAAATAGGGGGCACCGACGGTGATCTTGGCGCCGTTCACCAGTTCCAGAACCAGCGGGTAGAGGGTGCCGACGAAGACCACGCCGGTGGCGGCCGTGAGCCCGAGGTTGTTGGCCAGCAAACCGGTTTCGCGCGACCAGAGCGCAAACACCCCGCCTTCTGCGATCGACGACCCCCGCCAGGCGTAGAGCGTGAGCGCGCCGCCGATGTAGATCGCCAGCAGTGCCAGGATGAAGGCGCCGCGGTCGGGGTCGGTGGCGAAGGCATGGACGCTGGTCAGGATGCCGGAGCGCACCAGGAAGGTGCCGATCAGCGACAGCGAAAAGGTGAGAATCGCCAGCAGGATCGTCCATTTGAGCAGGGCGTTGCGTTTTTCGACGACGATTGCCGAATGCAAGAGCGCCGTGCCGATCAGCCAGGGCATGAACGAGGCGTTTTCCACCGGATCCCAGAACCAGAAGCCGCCCCAGCCAAGCTCGTAATAGGCCCACCACGAACCGAGTGCGATGCCGGCGGTGAGGCCCGACCAGGCGATCAGCACCCAGGGCCGCATCCAGCGCGCCCAGGCCGGATCGACCCGGCCGGTGATGAGGGCGGCGACGGCGAAGGAAAAGGCGGTCGAGAACCCGACATAGCCGAGATAGAGCAAGGGCGGGTGGAAGGCGACGCCCGGATCCTGCAACAAGGGGTTCATCCCCTGGCCGTCGAGCGGCGGCGCGGCGATCCTGAGAAACGGGTTGGAGGTGATGAGGATGAAAGCGTAGAAGCCGACGCCGATCATCGCCTGCACCGCCAGCACCGTCGAGCGCATCACCACCGGGATCATCCGGCCGAACACCGAGATCAGCACCCCGAACAGGGCCAGCATGAAGACCCAGAGCAGCATCGAGCCCTCGTGGTTGGCCCAGACGCCGGTGACCTTGTAGAGCATCGGCTTGGTGCTGTGCGAATTGAGCGCAACGTTGCGGAGCGAGAAATCCGACACGACGTAGGCATAGCTGAGCGCACCGAATGCCAGGGCGGCGGCGGTGAATTGCACCTGCGCGGCGGTGTCGGCGACCCGCATCGCCGAGGCCGAGCGCGAAACGGTACCCCAGAGCGGCACGGTCGCCTGCGTCAGGGCTGCGGCGAGCGCCAGCCACAGCGCCACATGTCCCAGTTCGATGATCATGAGGCGGGCTCCGTGCTGTGGACGACCGGACAGTGCCCGGCCGCCAGCTGGGTGTTGCCGGCGCCGTCGCGCCCGGCCTGCGACCGGACGGCGGCGACCGGGTTGTGCGGCTTTCGCCCCACCGTCACCGGCAGCCGGCGGGCGACGGCCGCCGGGTCCGGCACCAGGTACTCGGTTGGCGACAGGAACCGGAACAGGCCGGACTTGCGCAGTCTCGAGAAGATCCGGCTGACGGTTTCGGCGTTCAGCCCGAGATGGTCGGCGATTTCCTCGCGGCTCATCGGCAGGTGTACCGGTCCGGGGCCGTCCGACAGGGCCGCGGTCTCGGCGAGGAACAATGTCACCCGTTCCGTCGAATCGAGCCGTCCCAACGTGGTCAGGTGGCGGGTGGCGACCTCCAGCCGGGTATGGATCACCTCGAACATCACCTGCATGAACCCGGGATCGTCCTGCAGCGCCACGATATCATCCGACAGGTCGATCTCGCAGATCCGCGACGGCTCCAGCGCCTCGAGCCAGATCGGGCTGTCTTCATGCGCCATCGGCCCGCAGATCGTGCTGCCGGCGCGTTCGATCCCGGTGATCTGCCGGCGTCCGTCCTTGAGCATGGTGCAGATCGCGGCGGTGCCGCTCAACACGATCCAGAACGTCACGCAGGCCCCGGCGGCGCTTTCGATCTGCTCGCCCCGGGCGAGGTGAACCAGGCGCTGCGCCCGTCTGCCGCTGGTCGAATGGGCGAAACGGCACAGCTTCGAGCCGCACGAAAAGCAGTCACCCGGCTCGGCCAAGGTCGCCATTCAATCCCCCCTTTCCGGTGATCCGCGCGGGCGCGGCCTCACGTTTCGAGGGTTGCGCAGGCCTTGATGCAGGTCAACCGATTCCGAAGAAGTGCCCGGCCTTTTTCAAAAGTCGCATTTGTCGTGCAACTTAAACACCTGAACCTAAATGGGAATTCCTGACAATTGTCAGGGGCCACGGGGCCCCCCCC
>SWCD01023480.1_pt1 | contig 79488 bp, 71 predicted proteins | sample 4693011 | NCBI WGS metagenome assembly SWCD01 (sample SAMN10267278, study PRJNA491770) | bioreactor metagenome | isolation source: DHS bioreactor inoculated with marine | place: Japan: Omine Ridge, Nankai Trough | reverse complement strand
CGATACGCCACCAGTTGCGCAGTGTGCCGATGGCATCGATAACGATAACGATGGCCTGATCGATTTTCCGGCTGATCCCGGCTGTGTGGATGCCAATGATAACGATGAGGCCGATCCACTACCTCCAATAGATCCTGGCTTTGCTAATCAAACAGACTTCAAGATCATGATGAACTACGAGCTGGGCATGCACTGTACGGGTTTCGAGTTTGCCTACTGCTGTGTACTGCCGGCATACAACTCAATCCTGGCACAGGTTGTTAAGCCGGATTCCACAGGTCAAGGTTTCCCTGAACTGATGGGAGGTGATCCAAATGTAGGACTGGACGCACTGGGTCGTGAGACCGTGGTACGTGACAGGGATCAGGATAGCAACGGTAACTACAAGAAATATGTGCTGAAATACTGGCATGAAGCGCAGCCACGTAATGATGGCCGTGGTAAGCCACAGAGCAGTCTGTTGATCAGTGCGGTTGAAGGTAATTCACTGATGTCCTGGAATACCAGGTTTGATTCAGCAGCGCTGGATGCAAACGGTAAAGTTATTACCGGTGAATACAACGGAGCACAGGGCGTCGTCCTGGGTGATGGTGATTATGATGATCCATCAGATAACTACCAGAATGCTGTGTGGAATCACCTGTACTTCTATGAAAACCTGGAAGGTGATAACAGTAGCGGTACATCACTGGAAGCCGATAAGATACGCCTAGGTGTATCCGGTCAGCCGGTAATGGATGTTGTGTTCCCAACGGACTGTGGTCCAGCACTGCATCCAATGGGTCCAACGACCCAGAATGGTAACCCGAACGGTGCTGAAGTGGCCAATGACTGCGGTGGCTTCTCTAACGGCAACGTGCTGACCTTCTCTGGTCACCAGGGCACGGTGGTTTATACCCAGATGAAAGTTCTGGAGAACCTGCCAATCATGCTGACTTCACCTGATATTTGGGAAGCTTTAGGTCTGCCACTAACCCCGTTCGAGGACAGTGTTGACTTCTTCGGCGACCCGGGACTGTTGAATGAAGATTCAGTACGTCCCTTCGTAGCGATGAAGGCGCAGATGTATGATTATGATCCAGCTGCGCCAAGTGGTGCGGGTGCCGCGACTTTAGACAGTAACGGTGATCCGGTAATCGGTTTTGGTACCGCACCGATCGATATTCCAAACTGTGAGCGTTGTCACTCTAACCCTGCCGATGGCGCAATTATCCAGAACGCAGCTAATGAAGGCGGTGGCGAGTTGACGGTGATCAATAGCCCGAATGCTGATCCAGCGCAGTATGCAATGGTCCAGCAGGAATATAACTTCTGGAATGCTTTCTATGATATCGATACCACTATGGGTGACTCGGACTGGTACTCACGTCTGAAGAGTGCGGCGGTCAGTATGTTAAATGGCCATGATGTCGAACACGGCACCAGTTTTACGGCGAACTATCCAGGTGCTCAAAACCAGGGTGAAGCGCGGCAGAACACGCGTCTGGGTCATGAGTCCGTGATCTGTCAGCGTTGTCATGCTGATAATGTGATCGCAGCGGTAAAATCAGCTGAATGTGGTTCTGGCAGCGAACTTGGTACCGAGCCATGTCTCACTGGCACGTTGATCAAACCGATCACCGAAGCGATTCATAATAATCACCGCGGTATTAGCAGTGGTGGTGATATAGCCTTCGCTGACTCGCTGGGTCGTGATGGTGGTTGTCAGGGCTGTCATCCTGCTCACCGTTCCGATGGTGATATGGATGGTTATCCGATCACCCTGGCTGGTGGTAACTTCTATGCTGACAGCGATAACCGTGGAGCCAACGGTGGTTGTTTCGTCGGCCGCGATGTTCACTCTAACCCTGGTAAAGACACTGATGGTGTAGAAACACCATCGCATCTGAATGCAGTCGGTCAGTACCTGGCCGATAACGTCGCCAATGATGGTAACGGCATCTGGTGTACTAACTGTCATAACCAGTTAGGCCAGGAAATGTGGAAAGCTGAGAATATGACCAGCCTGGTTCATAACGAGGGTACCAGCAATCCACGTGGCGAACCTACACTGGCAGCGGTTGCTGCGGCAGTCGGCGTTAGTGAAGAACAGGCGATTGCCTGGTTAGACCCAACCGACAGTAACCCACTGGGTGACTTTACCCATGCGATATGGGATACCGATCCTGGTCTGTGTAATTATGTTGCTGGTTACTTCGGCGTGATCCCTGTGGATCCAGCACATGATGGTAACGTGGCTACGGTCGAAGTTAACATCAACAGTGCAGAAGCCTGTTCTACAGGTGGCGGTACCGGTCTGATTAACTGTGGCGCGGCTTATCCTGGTGCCCCTGCATTCCACATCTGTGGATCGGTCGATGGTGACGGTGACTTCAGTGTGAATGCGATGGACTTCTGTACCACGCCAGACTGTGTTGCTGAGGCACAGGCTACTTTGCCAGCTGGTTCTGTCGCAGTGCCAGTACCGTTCTCGGCAGCTACCGATGGTCGTGACCACTGGTTATCTGCCGGTGAGCCACACTGTGCGGACTGTCACGCAGCACCGTTTGTCGAGCAGAGCGGTAACATCAATGCTTATCCTCCATTCAACTACCCACGCAAAGCAAGTCTGATGCGTTACTCACGTGGTCACCAGGACATCAGCTGTCAGGGTTGTCACGAGTCGATCCATGGTCTGTATCCGGTCACGCCGAATATCGATACCACGACTTACGCACAGGCAGCCGCCTTGAACCACGACGGTTCACATGGTCCGCTGAAGTGTGGTACCTGTCATGATGTTGGTAACGATGGTATTCCGAGGTGGATGGATACCGGTGGTAATAATGTCTACGGCATCACCGACTATGATTCTGCAGTGGCATGGGCGCATACCTATACGGCTGAGCAGAGTGTGCTTGATACCACTTGTCAGAACTGTCATGGTGAACAAGGCGACAACTGGTCAGATGTCCTGGAGTTGGAGAGCGACTACCTGAAACATGCAATGCAGGGACGCGTGTCACGTCAGATGATGGACAAGGCCGAGATCGAGCTGACCGGTGCTGTGTTTACATCGGCTAATGGATCGAATGGACTATGTCTGGGTTGTCATGGCGATGAGGGCGATGAAGTGTCTTGTAATGACGACGAGTGGCTTGACCACCTGACAGAGGGTAGGGTTTCACCTGTAACCTTCGAGAAGGTGTCTGAAGCCAGAACCGGTGGAACCTGCTGGTAGTCGTGGCTGGTAATCATCAGGGAGTTCACTTCCTGGGATTACTGTTATAAAGAACATGGAGGGAAAGGTTGCTTTCCCTCCATTTTTTTTCGATTGTTGAGTGGTTGTGGAACCTTTTAGTGTTTTATGCGACTCTCAATGTTTGATGAAAAATAATTACTTTTAGTTGGGAAATACTATTATGCAGTTACATGTTTTTTCTAAAGCTCTACCTATTCTCCTTTTCTCATCTGTGCTGCTTAACTGCGGTAATGAGGAACCAGGCAAAGCCAGTAATACATCCGGTCAGCAAGTAACACAGGCTGCGGGTGTCATCGCCATGGTTGGTGATGAGGAGATTACCTTTGACCAGATCAATACCATGCTGAACAGTTCAGCGATGGTTGGCCTTTCGATACCGGCGCTGGGTACGCCTAAACGCAATCAGGTGATGTTAACCCTGCTCGATAAGATGATCAGCGCGAACCTGTTGTATCTCGATGCCAAGAAACAGGGTGCAGACAGACTCACAGCGTATGCCACCGATATAAAAAAATTCGAGGATGCGATCCTGGCAACAATGTTTAAATCAGATGTGCTGATCGGCGATATTCCTGTCAGAGAAGAGGATGTTATCGCATATTATAATTCGAGCATCAGCCCGGAAACCGAACTAAACGATGATACAAAGCTCGCGATCGAAGCCATGATCCGCAAACAGCGCTTCACTGAATTGAAAAACAGCATGCGTGAACGCCTGCGAGCAGGGACTGATATAAAAATTAATGAAGATGTGCTGAGCACGAAATCAGATGCTGGACGCTCTGATGTTGATGTCGTTGCTACGATTGGTGATAAGCGTATTACCTGGGGTGATGTTAAGGTTCCGATGCGCGGAGCTGATCACCGTGCCTCACAGTCCGAGTTTTATCTCGATAACGAGGAAGAGCGCCTGTCACGTTTACAGGAGTTTATCGATAATACCCTGATGGCAGACAAGGCTTATGCGGCTGGTATGGATAAGAGTCCTGAGTTTATCGAGCGTACCTCAGAATATCGCAAGACGCGCCTGATCAATGTTCATCGCAGCAACCTGATCAAGAAGTGGCAGCCTTCCGAAGATGAGCTGAAGACGGTCTTCGTAGATAACATGGACAAGATCAGCATACCAGAAACCCGTAAAGTACAGATGGTTGTTGTTGCCTCTAAAGAAGAGGCTGAATCTATCAAGGCCGAAATAGATAGCGGCAAGATCACCATGTTCCAGGCCGCGCAGCAGTACTCACTCGATCCCAATGCAAAACGCACACTCGGTGAGATGGGTTGGGTCAGCCAGGGTACGGGTTTCAAAGAGCTTGATGATTTCACCTTCAACCTCGAACCTGAAGTAGTTAGTGATCCTGTGGAATCACCGGCTGGCTGGCACCTGGTCAAGGTGCTGGATGTTAATGATGCCCAGTATCAGAACTTCGATGATCCGCAGGTGCGCAACATGACGCTGCGTTTATACATGCACCACAAGATTAACGATTATGTTATCGATCTGCGTAAGAATCATTTTGAAGTGGCTGTGTACGAGGATGAGCTCAACAGGAACTTCCAGAATGAGGCGGACTATATTGCAGAGCTAACTTTGAAATCTAAAGAGGCAGGCTCGGTTACGCAGCAACGCATGGAAGATCTGCAGAAGTACATAGCTGCACCACTTGCTGAATAGTCTTATTCATATAGACATCATTGCGAACATGGCACAGCAATCTGTTTAAGCTGCTTAACTGTTCGTTGGAAATTGTCGTTCTATGCTCGCAATGATGTCGTTTTCTTCTCTCTCATTTTGTAGCTTTCTGCTCACCAATAATTTTTTGCAGCTCACCGATGTTCTGCTGCAGCCTCATCATCGCTAACTGGTTACGCTCCTGCACCAGTTCTGGTAATACCTTGATAACTTTCTGACCAGACGGGGTAATATAGAAAGCATTGATCTCCTCCAGTTCTTTCTCGGTAAACTTGCGCATGTACATGTCTGCAAGTTCATCTTTTAATGCGTTCCAGCCGATGTGTTTTGTGAAGAAATCGTGCACCTTTTTTTCATGCAGTATCAGTTGAGGATTTTGTCTTAGCTGGAGCTGCACCACCGAATCCACGCTATCCTGTATTTTCTTTTCCATCTGTGTCAGCCTGAACAAAGTTTCGACCTGCTGCCGCTGTGAGCTGTCGCTTGCGTAGAGATTTGCAGAGCCAAGACATAGCAGCAGAGTTGTTATGGTGTTGATCAGGTAGTTACGCTTCATATTTTCACCTTGTATATTTAATGTTGTTTTTTTTATACCTGTAAGTCAGGGCAACATCAGTTCTATGATGGACCTGGTCTCGTCTGTTTCCCAGCCGGGATTTCCGCGTACCTGGTAGCGTATCTGCCCTGTGCTATCAATAAGAAAGCTGGTTGGTAGAGTTTTTACGCCCCAGTCATCAAATGTTTCACTGGAAGTGTCGAGCAGCACCGGTAATTCGAGGTTGATGAGTTTTGAAAATTTTCTGACTTTGTATTTTTTTTCACCGACATTGATAGTGATAACTTCAAATTGACGGTCTGCAAAATATTTATTTAACCTCTGCAGTTCCGGCATCTCATAGATGCAGGGCGGACACCAGCTTGCCCAGAAGTTTACCAGTACGACTTTGCCTTTATAGTCGTACAGGGTGTGTGTTTTGCCTTTTTGATCGGTAAGTATGAATTCTTCATTACCGCCCGTGTATAGCTCTAACGGTCGTGCACCATAAACCGTGATCGGCGATAACAATGCTGTCATTATGATAAATACTGAAGCTTGTATTACTGGCTTTCTTATCATATTAAGAGTTAATGAGCTCCTGTTATGCTTTGATCTTAAGTAACACTATTATTTGTTTGGTCCCTGGTGTATCCATTGCCTGATTAAAGCGTTAGAGACTGATCGCAGATGTAACAATACCCGTAGCTTACATTGTTGTATAAGCGGGGAAAAGCGGTTGAGAAAGCAGGTTAATTCAGCTGGTCTGTAACTTTATCTCGTAGGGGGCGATATCTGCCGCCTCGGCAGAAGTGATGAAAATAGTGCTTAACAGCGAACCTAACAAAGCCAGAAAAATGGCTATGATTAGCTTGTTAAGCAGCTGAAACTTCTCTTCTTCTTTATCATTTTTGATCATTTAGTTTGCTCTGAATATATTGCCAGTCTGGATATATCAGCAATTGTCGTGCCATAGTTGGACTTCATCTAACAAACTGTTTTTATTGTAATAATTACTTAGTGACTTTATTGATATATGTCAAAAGTATGTCAAATATGACATGTTATGCTGACACATTACGCTGCGACGTGACATCACGACATGCCGTTGGATCATACTAAAGCTGGTATTGACGGGGGGATAATATGGATAAGATAGTTGAAAAAACATCGATCGATCTGGCATCACTGGTGAATAGTCACGAGAAACCATTTGTCGTTATCGATAAGGATTTTCATATCCTGGCTGTTAATAGTGCATATGAACAGGAATACGGTGTATCGGGTGGAGAAGCGATCGGCAAGATGTGCTACCAGGTCAGCCATGGAAAGGAACAACCATGCAGTGTCGAAGGTGAGGACTGTCCGCATGACCAGGTCTTCAAAAGTGGTAAAGCAAAAGTCTGTGCGCATATCCACTGTGACGCGGATCATCGCATGCATCACGTAAAAGTGTCTGCTTTTCCCCTGCAGGGCTCAAACAATGAATTGCTCCTCGGTGAATGTATCGAGAAGATCTCATCGATGGACGCCCACCTGCCTGGAGGAGAGCGCATGGTCGGTGATTCAGTTGAATTCATCGCCTGTGTCAATCAGCTTAATATTGCTGCCAGTTCAGATGCACCGGTATTGTTACTCGGTGAAACCGGTACCGGTAAGGAGCTGGCTGCAGAATTTATTCACCAGCATTCTTCACGCAGCAGCGAACCGTTCCAGATCATCGACAGTACCGTGTTCACCGATAACCTGTTCGAGGCTGAGATGTTCGGTCATGCCAGCGGCGCCTATACCGGCAGTGTCGGGGATAAACAGGGCTTATTCGAACTTGCAGATGGCGGCACGATCTTTCTCGATGAAGTGGGTGATCTGCCGGCATCGCAGCAGGCTAAATTACTGCGCGTGCTGGAGAATGGTGAATACAGGCGCGTCGGCGGTAAAAAAACTCGTAAGGTCAATGTTCGCATCATCTGTGCAACAAATCGGCATCTATGGGAATCGGTTGCCGCCGGTATGTTTCGTGAGGACCTGTATTACCGCATAGCCTGTTTGAACATCCGCCTGCCCAGCCTGCGTGATCGTCTCGAGGATGTGCCGGTACTGGCCAAATCTCTGCTTGATGGCATCAATCGCTCGATGCATAGCAGTTATAGGCTGCTGCCGGATGCCAGTGAGCAGCTGAAAAGCTATAACTATCCTGGTAATGTTCGGGAGTTACGAAATATCCTTTTCATTGCTGCCACGCGCAGTCATAACCGGTCTATCGATGCCGGTCTAATCGATAATGTGATAAAAAATCTGCCAAGCTGCGCTTCCGAAAAAACCAGTGTATTTACCGATCCTTCATACAGCGAGGCACAGCCGACAGTAGTAGATGCCAGTGAGCAGGTAACCTTGAAAGACCTTGAGGCACAGCACATCAGTGAGCTGCTAGACAAGTATCATGGTAACCGTAAAAAATCTGCCGAAGCACTGGGTATCAGTGAGCGCACCATCTATCGAAAACTAAAAGAGTTAGGCATTAAATGAGCGGGTTAGGATAGAAAACGCGCAATACAAAACTATTTTTACTTATCAATATTCAGCTTTGAAAATGATCTTCCAGCCGGTCGAAAGCGAGGTTGATGCTGTCATCATCGACACAGTATGTCATCCTTACATGGTGTTCTCCTGATGGTCCGAAGGCGCTGCCCGGGGTGACCGTGACCCGAGTCTGGTTGAGCAGGTCGATGGCAAACTTCCTCGAGCTGCCGTGTTCGGCAACTATCCTGGGGAACACGTAATAAGCGCCCTCGGGTTTCTGGTTGGAGAAGACATGCGGCAGGCTGTTCAGCCGCTGGCATATCAGCTGGCGGCGTTTTTCCAGGATGCTCTCGAATCGTTGTTTATGGTCGGATGGCTGGCTCAGGGCGATGATCCCGGCCAGCTGTGAGATACGCGGCGCACAGATCATGGTGGCGTCGTGTACCTTTATGGCTTGCTGTTTAAGTTCCGCTGGCATCACCATGTAGGAGAGGCGCCAGCCGCTCATGGCGTATGACTTGGAGAAGGAATACAGGTAGACGATGTGTTGCTGCAGTTCTTCTACACTGGCGAGGTTAAAATACTTGTCACGGTTGTCATAGACGAAGTCGCTGTACGGATCGTCGATGATGATCAGGATATCGTGCTGTTTTGCGATCTCGCCAACACGCAGCAACTCCTCCCTGGAAAATATCTTGCCGGTCGGATTCGACGGGCTGACGATCACGATGGCCTGGGTTTTTTCGTTGATCAGTTCCGGCAGGCGCTTGATATCCAGGGCCCAGTTATTGTGCTCGTCCAGCGGCCAGTACACCGGTTTGCCATTGAACAGCCTGATCTGCTGGATGTGCGAGGCGAAACACGGGTCGGTCAGGATGATCTCGTCACCCGGGTCGAGCATGGTATGAAACAGCGTATTCAGCGCCTGCATATTGCCGGCGCTGATCATCACGTTGGCATCGGCATCTACCTCGATGCCGGTCTTTTTTATGTGCTCGGCGACGGCCAGTCGGCGTAGTTCGGGCAGGCCGTCCGGCAGTGTGTATTTGCCGGCATCGACATCGCTATCGAGCAGCTGCTTGATGCCTTCGCGGATATATTCCGGGGTACGAAAAGACGGTAGTCCCCAGGCGAGTGATACCGCGCCCTCGATCCTGGCGCTGCGCATGGACATCTCCTTGATGGCGGAGACCTCTGATTCGAGTACGTAGCTCGAAACGATATCGGTGATGAAAGTCATCTAGTTCAACCTGAGCTCGGCCAGCAGCGGTGTATGATCGGACAGGCGGCTCCATGGTTGCCCGTGCAGGCGGTGGCAGTCATCTATCGTGAGGCCGCGTAGATATATCCGATCCATCGACAGCACTGGCATTATCGCCGGGAAGGTGCGGGCATATACTCCGTGGGTATTCTTGTAGGCTTCTGTGACACCCAGGTCATCATGCAGATGGCGTTCGGCGTTACCGCGCCAGTCGTTGAAGTCACCGGCGATGATCAATGGTTCATCGGCTGGCACGTGAGAATTGATACGTCTGGACAGGGTTTCCAGTTGCCGCTCCCTCTCTCGTTCGAACAGGCCGAGATGTACACAGATGATGTGTATCTTTTTGTCAGTATCCGGTATCTGTATGGTGCCATGCAGCAGGCTGCGGCTGGCGGTTCGCATAAAGGAGACATCGATGTTCTCCCATGCGATAAATGGGTACTTGCTCAGGATGGCATTGCCATGGTGGCCGGACTTGTAGATGGCGTTCTTACCATAGGCATGATGATGCCAGACCTGGTCGGCGAGAAACTCGAGCTGGCAGTTGCTCGGCCAGTCATCAAAACGGTTGTTGGAGATGGTGCGTTCACCGTGTATCTCCTGCAGGAAGACGACATCGGCATTAATATGTCGCAGCGAGTCTTTTATATCATGCAGGATAAAGCGCAGGTTGCCGGTGCTGAATCCCTTGTGGATATTGTATGTAAGGACTTTTAGTGACGTGTCTGTCATGGCTCGGTTGAGAGAAGTTTTCCTGTTGTCCTGTTGCTCTGCTAAATTATAGACTGTCTATCTGATAGTGGCGAAATCATGATGAACATAGAATTTCTACAACTCCTTTTGCTGATTATAATCGCAAACGGTGCTCCGGTACTGGCTGCAAGGCTGTTCGGCGACAGTTTTCAGCTCGCGGTTGATTTCGGTCAACAATTGCCCGATAACAGGCCAGTGTTCGGTACTTCGAAGACATGGCGGGGCGTCGTTGCGGCGCTGAGCGTAACCGCGTTGGCTGCCTGGCTGCTGGGGTATGAGCCTGTAACCGGCTTATGGATTGCAGTGTATGCTGTACTTGGTGACCTGTTCTCAAGTTTCGTCAAGCGTCGCCTGTCGATGCCATCGAGCAGCATGGCGCCGATGCTTGACCAGGTGCCCGAGTCATTTCTGCCGGCATATATGCTGATGGAAACATTTGATATGGATATCTGGGCGGTGATGTTGCTGGTTTTGACCTTTATCATATTAGAACTGGGTCTTTCTCGTGTACTCTATTTATGGGGTATGAGAAAGCGGCCTTATTGATTTTCAAGGTATTGACTGTGAACGATGCAAAAACCAGGAGTGTAAAAGAACAGGTGGTCAACCTGCCGAACCTTGTCAGTATGATAAGGATACTGATGGCGCCTGTACTGCTCTATTTCGCGTTCATGCAGCAGCCACACTGGTACATCGGGATGCTTATATTTACCGTGTTTACCGATCTGCTCGATGGCTTTCTGGCGAGGATATTGCAGCAGATAACCGAGGTGGGCTCTCACCTTGATAGCTGGGGTGATTTCGTCATCTACAACACCATGGCAGTGTGTGCATGGATACTGTGGCCTGAGATCATCGAGCGTGAAAAAATCTATTTCATTATTATTGTACTTAGTTTCATCCTGCCTGCGATCATCGGCTATATCAAGTTTCACAGATTTACCAGTTATCACACCTGGGCGGTCAAGCTCGCGGTTGCTGTCACCATCGTCAGTTATATATTGCTGTTTACCGGGATGATGGACTGGCCATTCAGGGTCGCGGCCGCATTCTGTCTGTATGCTGGCGCCGAAGAAATCATAATCACCTTACTTATCCGTCACCAGCATATCGATGTACGATCTTTCTGGCAGGCATTGCAATATCGTCGGGAGCAGCGTTAGCTGGAGACTGGAGAAATATCTGGTGAAACTGATGGTGCCGATGAGAATCGTTGCATTGATTCGGTATTTAAAACCCTGATGTTGATTTAATCCTTGATTTACAGTGCCTTACTGTAGTACAAAAGGGGTTCAATTCGTTTATCAGGGGAGTCAGGAATATGTCAGAAAAACAAGATACAGCTGCCGCACAGCAGCAAACAGTCGAGGGTATCAGTCGCCGGGATATGCTGCTGGGGATGAGCGCGGTCGCAGGCATGGCCTATGCCGGTTCGGTGTCTGCAGCCTCGAAAGAACACGATCACAGCAAGCATTCGACACAGCTGACCGACCTGATGGATGCAGTAAATAACTGTACAGATAAAGGCCGTCGCTGCATCGCGCATTGTCTGGTCAGTTTTACAGAAGGCGATACCGATCTTGCCGACTGTGCCAGTAAGGTGCATGAGATGATGGCTGTCTGTGGTGGTTTCGCTTACCTGGTGGCATCGAATTCCAGCTATACCAAAGAGTATTCAGCGATCTGTGAAAAAGTATGTACCGATTGTGCAAAAGAATGCAGGAAGCATGAAAAGCATATCGAGTGTGAAGCCTGTGCAAATGCCTGTGACGACATCGTCGATGCGATCAAGCTCAGTCTTGCCTGATTGAAGTCACCTGCCAGCTTCTGCCAGTGCACTTGGCAGCGCCGACATAACGTCCCTGAGGCGTTATGGTGTGAGCGCTGTCATGTGTTTTCTCGCAGGTTATAAAACCAGTTCCGAGTTATTGCCCCGGATTTTCCGGAAAAATAGTACGTGGACTCATGTTTGAAAATATATTAGTATTTACTTATGCGTAACAGCCAAAAACAGCTTTCAGTGAAATTCCTGGTCATGTACATGATCATGGCACTGCTGTTTCTGACATCGGTGAAGCTGCATATCCATACTCCGGAAGGGGCTTCCAGTGCCGATCACGGCTCGGCCGTTTCCATCAGTACGCTCTCTGATGATTTCATGACTAAGAGTGTAGGTGATGAAATCAATGTCAGTCCGGACAGTGTGCTGAAAATGAAGCAGGACAGTATCAGCATCTTCGCCGTATTCCTGTTAGTCGCCGTTATCTTGTCCGTTCTGTGCGGCACATTTATCGGTCGATTGCGGGACAGTCTTACGCAGTTACCGCTCACCCCTTTCTATGGCGCACCGTCACTGCGTGCCCCGCCGCAATAAACTCAAACAAACCTGATTTTTTTAAAGTCGGCCGTCTATAACTGCTGACGTGTTTATCTGAAGCGGCCACTGTCTTTTTCAGTGGCGGTTTTTAGTTTGGAGTTTTACCATGTTCTTAAAGAGTTGTTTGTCAAGATATTACATTTCCGCCAGGCTGCCGTTTATGCTGGCCATGGTGCTGCTGGCAGGCCCGTCTCTGGCTCAGCAATGGACGCTTGAATCGAGTGTTCAGCAGGCGATGACGATCTCGCCTGAACTTAAAAAATCGAGCGCTGAGCTCGGTGCGCGACAGCAGGATATCGATCTGTCCAGCATGTGGCCCGATCCTGAAATAGCTTTTCGTGTGGATAATAAAATGGGTCAGGATGACGGCGCTGGTGGTTATGACCTGACCGATATCCTTGTCCGGCAGCACATTCCAGTATCACGTCTCAAGTACCAGGCGTCTGCAGCCGAGGCCAGCCTGGAGGCTGCGCGCTTCTCGCATCAGTATCACATGCTGCAGGTTCAGAACCGGGCGGCAAAAGTTTTTCACGAGTTACAGCTCGCATCGGCGGTGATGGCTCTGGCTGAGCAACAGCAGAAACTGGCCGAGAACATGTATGGCCAGAAGAAGAATAGCAATGGTGTCGTGGTACGTTATCTGTCGCCGCTGGAGAAGATGCGTCTCAGTATAATCCAGGAGGAGGCCAGGCAATCAGCCATCAGCGCTGAAGGTAAATATAAAGAGGCATTGAGCGAGTTTGTGAAGTTGCTGGGTGTCGATATGGATAGTGTCACCAGTGTTTCCGAACTGCTGCCCGTCTCTGTCATCCCTGACAGGAACCGCCTGGCCTCGTTGCAGGATACGCATGCTCAACTCTCCAGTCAGCAGCAGCAGGTGCTGGCAGCAAATCATGAGATCGACGTTGCACGCAGCTCACAGATGATCGATCCGAGCATCGGTCTCAGCTGGTCTAAAGATACGCTTTCGACAGGGCGCGAAGATATCTATGCCGTTATGTTTAATATTCAGATACCTATCAGTGATCGCAAAGACACCGCAGCCAGCAAGGCGACCTACAAAGCCAGTCAGCAGAAAATAGAATTACAGTTACTGAGACGTGAGCTGAAAATTAACCTGAACCGCAGCTATGCCCACCTGAAGCATGTCATCGAACAGGCGGCTGAATATAAGAAGAAAGTACTGAAGCCGGCTAAGGCGATGCTGGAGTTGACCAATAAAGGTTTTACCAGCGGTGAGTTAAATATCCTGTCGCTGGTCGATGCCAATAACACCTACTTTGAAGCGCGTCTTGCTTACCTCGAACTGCTCTACCAGGCGAGAGTAGAACTGGCCGAGGTCAAGCTTTATGCAGGACAGATGATCACCGATGTTGTTGAACGAAGCGTCAGTTCGAACGAAGGGGAGTCGTAACATGATAGCCGCAATCTTACGTTTCTCACTCATACAGCGTCTGATGATAGGGCTGGTAACGCTGGGCATATCGGCCGCAGGGATATGGTCGTTCAAGAATCTGCCTATCGATGCCTTTCCTGATATCTCTGCGCCCCAGGTGCAGGTCATCATCAAGGCACCGGGGATGTCACCGACCGAGGTCGAACAGCGCATCACCTTCCCCATAGAGATGGAGATGCAGGGTATCCCGGGTCAGACAGTACTCAGATCAACCACGAAATATTCGCTGAGTGTGATCATCATCGACTTCGAAGATGATGTCGATATATACCTGGCGCGAAACCTGGTGACAGAGCGTCTCAACCAGGTCTGGTCTTCATTGCCTGCGGATATAGAAGGTGGCCTTGCGCCAATCACGACTCCGCTGGGCGAGATCTTTATGTATCGCATCATCGGCGAGGAATACAGTAACCAGGAATTAAGGAGTCTGCAGGACTGGGTCATTCGGCCGCATCTGCGCAAGGTGGAAGGGGTCGCCGATGTGAACTCGCTTGGCGGTGAGGTGCGTAGCTACGAAGTGGTCATCAAGCCCAAGGCTCTGGTGAAACATGGTATCAGTATCGATGAGGTCGAGCATGCATTGATGCAGAGTAACCGTAATGCCGGCGGTGACCGCATCAACCAGAACGACGAAGTTTTACTGGTGCGTACCGTTGGCAAGCTGCATGATATGGATGACATAAAAAATATCACCGTGCGCACGCGCTATGGGGAGCCGGTGCATGTCAGTGATGTCGCCGAAGTTCGCGTCGGCAGCATGACGCGTTACGGAGCGGTGACGGCTGATGGTGAAGGAGAAGTGGTCACTGGCCTGGTGTTGTTGAGAAAAGGCGCAAACAGTCTGCGAGCCGTGGCAGGTACCAAGAAAGCGCTGCAGTCGCTGAAAGATATTCTACCGCCAGGTGTCAGCATCGAATCTTTCTATGACCGTACCGACCTGATCACCAAAGCTGTGTGGACAGTGGAAAAAGCCCTTGGCGAAGCAGTGATACTGGTGCTGCTGGTGTTGATCATCATGCTCGGAGATATCCGCAGTGCATTGACCGTGGCACTGATCCTGCCGTTGTCAGTACTGTTTACCTTCATCATGATGAAGCTGTTTGACGTGTCGGCTAACCTGATGTCTCTCGGCGGCCTGGCGATAGCTATCGGCATCCTGGTCGATGCTGCAGTGGTGGTGGTCGAGAACATACATACCCAGTTCAGCAAAGCGCCGCCTGGGGTCAGCCGCCTGCACCTGGTATACCGTGCGGTGATGGAAGTATCATCTCCCGTCATTTCCGGCATCCTGATTATCGTTGCAGTTTTCCTGCCTCTGTTCAGCCTTACCGGACTCGAAGGGAAGATGTTCTCTCCGCTGGCTATCACTATTACTTTTGCGTTGATCGGTTCGCTGATGCTGTCATTGACGGTGATACCTGTACTGGCAAGTTTCTTTATGCGAGTCCATACAGGCGGGCATGGCGAAGAGAGCGATGGCCGATTGTTGCGTGTTTTGAAGTTCCTCTATCTACCGGTGATGAATGCCGCCCTGCGCTTTCGAAAAACAGCGGTAATGCTGGCGCTTATTGCTTTGACTGCGACAGCGACCCTGTTCCCCCATATAGGCAAAGAGTTTATGCCGATCATGGATGAAGGCAATACGGTTATCCTGCTGGAAAAAGACCCCAGCATTACCCTGGAAAAGTCACTGCAGAAAGACTCGCCGATCCAGAAAGCGATGATGGAACTGCCGGAAGTGATCGGGGTCACTTCGCGAACCGGTGCCGATGAACTGAGGATGGACCCCATGGGACTGAACCAGACCGACAATTTCCTGGTAACCCTGCCGCGCGAGGAATGGACCATATCTCTACAGCAGTTCCAGGAAAACCTGCGAGAGAAACTGTCTCGTTTCGATGATATCGATTATGCCTTCAGTCAGCCCATCGATATGCGTGTCTCGGAGATGCTTACCGGGGTACGTTCTGCGATGGCGATCAAACTCTACGGTGATGACCTGGCCGTGCTGGAACAGAAGGCTGCAGAGATCGAAGCGCTGGTAAAGAATGTCGAAGGCGCCGTTGATGTCTTCCGCACGGATGTATCCGGCCAGAAATATCTGCAGATCGATATCAATCAGAAGATCATCGCGAAATACGGTATCCACGTGGAAGATATCAATGCACTGGTGGAGACGGCAGTCGGCGGCCGCGTGGTGACCGAGCTGCTGGAGAATAACCGCCGTATCGGTATCCTCGTTCGCTACCAGGAGAAAGACCGCAGTTCGCCGGAGGCCATCGAAAAGATGCTGGTGACGCTGCCTAACGGTACCAAGGTCTCGCTGGGACACCTGGCCAAAGTGGAGGTAGTCGACGGACCGGTGCAGATTATCCGGGAGTCGGCTAAGCGCCAGGTAGTGATCCAGGCCAATGTCGATGGCCGTGATGTCGTCGGCTTTGTCGATGAGGTGCGCAGCAATATCGACGACAGTGTGGATCTGCCAACAGGCTATTACGTGACCTTTGGCGGGCAGTTCGAAAATCAGCAGCGTGCTGCAAAAAGGCTGGCACTGGTCGTGCCTATCGCTATCGTGCTCATCTACTTCATGTTGTTCACCACCTTCCGTTCGTTATTGCAGGCGGGAGTGATCATCCTGAATATACCGTTTGCCATGATCGGTGGTGTAGTCAGCCTGTATTACTCAGGGCTCTACCTGTCCGTGCCGGCATCGGTCGGTTTTATCACCCTGTTCGGTGTCGCCGTGCTCAACGGTGTCGTCATGGTGAGTTACTTTAACCAGTTGAGACAGGGTGGTCTGAGTATCAAGGAATCGGTCAGAAAGGGTGCGGAACGACGACTGAGGCCGGTGCTCATGACAGCGATGATCGCCAGCTTTGGCCTGTTACCGCTATTGACAGCAACCGGTCCGGGTTCAGAGTTGCAGCGGCCGCTTGCGGTGGTCGTAATCGGGGGTCTGTTTACTTCAACTATCCTGACACTAGTCTTGCTGCCTGCTTTATATGCCTGGCTGGAAGAGGTCGTCGAGAATAAAAACCGTAGGGAGCCAGCATGAAAAAATTATCTATAATCGTGCACACGACACAGCAGCAGGAGCTTGCCGACCTGCTGCGAAGTCTGCAGCTTGACAGCTTTATGTTCAGTCATATCGAAGAGCACAGCGCGCAGCAGGAGAATGATGCCCTGTTGTCAGCGCGCGACAGGGTCGTTGGATACGTTCCCAAGGTGCGTGTCGATGTGATCATCGAAGACGAACTGGCCAGGACAATGTTGCAGGAAATCCGTAGTTCGACGATCGTTTTCAATGGCAAGGGTATGTACTGGATTACTGATATAGATGAATCTGGTGTTCTATAGCCAGGGACTGGTGTCGATCGGTATCTTAATAACGATGCTGCTCCATGTCTCGGTGCGTAATCATTTTTTTGTTTATTACGTTATTTTCTATTAGTTGACTATATTTGTATGTCATAGATCATCACTTTTTCTGTAGCGCAAATAATATTTCAACTTTTGGGCTGTGCAGGATAACTAACACGGAATACAGCTTCTGTTGGTTAGTGAGATATTCGTGATTATAAAAACCTGATAAATAGAGTCTATGTCATTAATCGAGCCAGTTTCTAGCCTGTCCATCAAGCGGGCTGTAAATCTCTATACGATAGTCCTGTTCCTGTCGTTCGGCATACTGTTGTACTGGCTGGCAGTTGATCGGTATCACACTTTTATCGAATCGCATGAAGATAAGGCGAGCAATACCACCAAGGTTGTGGCATTTGAAATACATAAGACACTGAAGGAAAAACAGCGGATCATCGATATTTTTATCGATAGTTCAATCGAGCTGATAGGAGAGTTGTCTGAACATCCGGATGATGACGATGTCCGGCAGGTGCTCATTGAGCGTCTGAGAAGATACCAGCCAGACTTCTTCGCATTCAATATTATGGACCAGGCAGGTGAACCTGTAATCGGTGATTTCGATGGTGATATCGGCGAACTCTGTCTGCAGGATCTGCGGCAGTATATCAAGAATGGTGAGCAACATATCCGTCTACACCCGAATCACAACGCTTACCACTATGACATTGTGAGTACTTATACATTCAACGGGGTCAGGCGGATATTCTTCGTCAGTTTCTTTACCGATGATATCTCCGATATGCTTGGCTCTGTGCAGTCAGCGAATCACAGCCTGATACTGGTCAATAAAGAAGCCAACAACCTGATCGAGCTGACATCTGAAGGCAGCAGGAAAACGATGAGCGGCAGGCTGGATTTCAGGATGAACGGGGACGAGAGTTTCAGGGTCCTGTCAGCAGACAAAGTTAAAGGAACGGGCTGGCATGTCGTTGATATGCGCAGTGACGGACTTTTTAAGGATCACAGAAACAAGATCATAACCGAATATACCATCGCTTTTTATGTGTTTTCCATAATCGTGCTGTTCATGCGGCATATACTTCTCAACCAGGATGAAAAACGTACTAACGCGGAAAGACAGCTGCAGAAAAATAACAAGAAGATCGTCGAGCTGAATAACCAGCTGGAGCTGCTGTCAAAAACTGATAGTCTGACCGGGATGTATAACCGCCGATATTTTGATGAGATGATCAATCTGGAGTGGAACCGCGGGTTGAGGTCGAATAACCCGATGGCATGTATCCTGTTCGATATCGACTACTTCAAGGATTACAATGATTTTTATGGTCATCAGGCGGGTGATAGCTGCATCAAAAGTATAGCGACCCTGATGAAAGATACATTCAGGCGCGCGGGCGATATCGTCGCCCGTTATGGCGGCGAAGAGTTTATCGTGGTGATGGCTGATTGTGATGAGACGGGTGCTATCGCGGCGATAGAGAACTTTCACAGGGAGCTTGTGAAACTCAGGATACCGCATGAGGAATCGAAATCAGGAGAATATATCACTACCAGTGCCGGCTTCTATGTGCAGGTGCCAGTAAGAGACGAGTCGGTCGAAAGTATGATCAGGAAAGCGGACCAGGCGCTGTACCAGGCAAAGGCTTCTGGTCGGGCTCGCTGGGTTATGTTCAGTGAGTAACCGTCGTTGCGCTTTTGCGCCGATATCGTAGCAGGCACATCTGATTGCACAGGAGTATATGTTTATGCCCGGTTATTACCCTGGTCATTCAGCCATTACTGATTGAATAAATTCCTCCAGCTTATATCTGTTTTCCAGTTCACTGTCTTCGATAACCGGAAGCTGTGGATAATGGTTACAAAATTCTCTGGCAAAAACTCCGCGGCTGGTTGCGGTGGCGCATTCCCCGTTTATGAATACCGGTGTGCTGTTCAGGCCGCAGCTGGGTGAGCGGCTCTTGAAGATGAAGCCGGCCAGTTGTTTCAGTTCGGCCGGTCTGCTGTTACAGTACGCCATCAGTGTCTCTGTGACATCCAGAGCAGGGTCATCGCGTCCGGTGATTTTCGGGTTGATGATACTGCTTGTGAGCTGTATCGGCGGCCTTGGTACTGAGAGCCCAGCCTCGACTTCCGGGCAGACCGGTAGCAATTCGAATAGCTGACTTAGCTGTTGGCGGATGATCTGGTTGGATTTTGACTGGCCATCGTAGCGTACGGCATCGCCGAGCAGGCACTGGCTGACACCGATGAGCGGTTTTTTTCTGTTCACTGTTTCCTGCTGTGAAGCGCTCACCGAAGACAGGTTTTATCCGGCAGATCCGCTTCGTGGTTCATTACTTCTTTGCACCCATCTGTATCGCACGCTGCCTGGACTTATTGGCTTCTACGGCCAGTTTGCCGGCATCCCAGTTCGGCATCGTTTCCGGCCAGCCGAACATGTGCGCGGTGAGTATTTCGCTGAGGGCGGACATGTGGTCTTCGCTATCATTCAGACAGGGGATGTAGTTAAAGGCTTCGCCGCCGGCTTCCATGAACAGGTCTTTATTTTCCATCTTGATCTCTTCCAGTGTTTCCAGGCAGTCTGCGGAAAATCCGGGGCAGATCAGGTCAACGCGCTTAATACCCGAGGCGGGCAGCTCCTGCAGGGTGACGCTGCAATAGGGCTGCAGCCAGGGCTCACGGCCAAACCGCGACTGGAATACGACTCTCCATTCATCGTCTTTAAGCTGCAGTTGTTCAGCCACCAGTCGCGCAGTTTTCTGGCAATGGCAGAAGTAAGGGTCACCATTATTGACATAGCGTTGCGGGATGCCATGAAACGAGAATAACAGCAGTTCACCACGTTCGTTATTGGCCCACTGCTTGCTGATGCTATTGGCGAGTGCCTCGATGTATTTCGGATGGTCGTGATACTGGTTGATCATGCGCAGGTCGGGCAGCCAGCGCCAGCCCTGCAGAACATCGGTGACCTGGTCGAAGACGGCGGCGGTGGTGGTGCCGGAATATTGGGGGTATAGCGGCAATATCAGCAGGCGTCGTGCACCGGCTTTTCTCAGGCCTTCCAGACCGGCTTTTATCGACGGTTTGCCATAGGTCATCGCCATGTCGGCGATCACATGTCCGCGAAAGCGATCTTCCAGCCTTTTCTGTATCGCCTGGGTCTGTAACCGTGTGTAGTGAAGCAGCGGTGAGCCGTTCTCGGTCCATATCTTGCGATATGATTTTGCTGCCCGCGACGGGCGAATCCGTAGTATGACGCCATGCAGGATCAACCACCAGATAAAACGGTTGCTCTCGACGACCCTCGGATCGGCAAGAAACTGTGCCAGGTACCGACGCACCGCTGACGATGTAGGTGCATCCGGTGATCCAAGGTTGACCAGGAGGATCCCCAGTTTCTCCTGGGGGCCATGTTGATAACTGATTTTTTCTGACACTTTATTATGGATTTTTAATGGTTTTAGACTATTCTTGATGAAGAGTGACAGATTTGGCTTTGATGCTCAAGTAGTTCGTCTTTTTACTAGCAGGTTCTTTTCATTGTCAGGCGTCCAGACTGGGCTATTGATTTTTTAGAATTGTACGATAACACTCCATTCTAATTGAGATTAATGTAATATACCGCCCATTATTTTTTTTGTTGACCATGCGGAGTCCCCATGCCCACTAGGCTGGTTGTACCAAATGAGATTGCTCCAGGTGAAAGACGCATCGCGTTAGAACCCGGAGTTGCCAAGAAACTAAGTGCCACAGGTATCAGCATCGCAATGCAGCAGGGTGCGGCACTGTCCTCCTATTTCAAGGACGAAGATTTCACTGATGTCGAAATCGTCGCTGATGCTGCAGCGCTTTATAAAGATGCCGATCTGATCTTTAAAGTGATGCCTCCGAGCCTGGACGAATTAAAGCAGATGCGAGACGGCTGTACTATCGTCGGTTTCATGATACCCAGTAAAAACACCGAAATGATGCAGCTGATGTGTGAGAAAAAGATCACCTCGCTGGCGATGGAGCTGGTACCGCGTATCACCCGGGCGCAGTCGATGGATGCATTGTCATCGCAGGCATCTATCGCCGGATACATGGGCGTGCTGATGGGCGCGCAGCTGGCATCGGTATTCTTCCCTATGCTGACTACTGCGGCGGGTACTATCCGTCCAGCGAAAGTACTGGTCATCGGTGTCGGTGTCGCTGGTCTGCAGGCGATCGCTACCGCAAAACGCCTGGGTGCAATCGTCGAAGCATACGATGTGCGCAGTGCGACAAGAGAGCAGGTGGAATCACTGGGCGCCAAGTTCATCGATACCGGCGTCAGTGCTGACGGTCAGGGCGGTTATGCGCGTGAACTGACCGACGATGAAAAACAGCAGCAGCAGGATGTGCTGGCCAAACATATCGCACTGGCTGATGTCATTATCAGTACCGCAGCTATTCCTGGCCGTCCTTCACCGAAGATCATCTCTGAAGCCATGGTAGAAGATATGAAGACCGGGGCGGTGATCGTCGACCTGGCATCGGAAGGCGGCGGTAACTGCGAGCTCACCAAACCCGGTGAGACGATCCAGTACAAAGACCGGGTCACGGTTCACGGGCCGTTGAATGTTGCCGCTGAGCTGCCGATCCATGCCAGTGAGATGTATGCCAAGAACCTGTTTAACCTGGTGTCTCCATTTATCTCTGAAGATGGCAATCTGGAGCTGGATTTTGAGGATGATGTTATCGCCGGTTGCGTGTTAACGCGTGATGGCGCCATCGTGCATGAGCAATACAAGAATGAGAACAAATCAGGTGGAGCAGAATAATGATTGAAGGCCTACCCGCTTTATATATATTTATGCTTTCGGCCTTTACCGGCTACGAAGTCATCAGCCGTGTACCGGTCATCCTGCACACCCCATTGATGTCAGGTTCCAACTTCGTCCACGGTATCGTCCTGGTCGGTGCCATGATCGTCATGGGGAATGCCGAAGGTGCGATGGAGTTAACCATCGGCTTTATCGCGGTAGCGATGGCGGCCGGTAATGCCGTCGGTGGTTACGTGGCAACGGTTCGCATGCTTGAGATGTTCCACACGGCGAAGCCTAAGAATGAAGGAGCGCAATAATGAATCTATTTATTGACGCTATTTATTTTGTTACCGCTGCGATATTTATCATCGGCCTGAAGCAGATGTCATCACCGGTAACAGCGCACCGCGGTATCGTCTGGGCTGGTATCGCCATGGTCGTGGCTTCTATCGCCACCTTTGGCGCACCCCAGATAACGCTGGATATCGGCAGTATTAACCTGCAGCTGATGCTGGTCGCCATCATCGTTGGTTCCGCGGTGGCGTATGTTTCAGCAAAACGTGTTGCCATGACTGATATGCCGCAGATGATCGCCATGTATAACGGCATGGGCGGCGGTGCAGCTGCCGCTATCGCGGCGGTCGAGCTGGTCAAATTATCGGCCGGTGCTGAAAGCCACGGTCTGACAGTACAGGTTCTGGCGGTACTCGGTGCGGTGATCGGTGCCGTCTCCTTCTCGGGCTCTGCAGTCGCCTTTGCCAAGCTGCAGGGCATCATGAAGAAGACCCTGCGCCTACCGCTGCACCAGGTGATGAATATCGCGCTGTTCGTTGCGGTCGTGGTCTTCGGTTACCTGGTCGCCACCGGTCATCCGGTCAGTTTTGAGTATGTCATCATATTCTTCGTGCTTGCCATCGTCTTAGGAGTGATGGTGACGCTGCCGATCGGCGGTGCCGATATGCCTGTCGTTATCTCCTTATTTAATGCGCTGACAGGCCTGGCGGTAGCGTTTGAAGGTTTCGTGCTGAACAACGCCGCGATGATCATCGCCGGTACCGTGGTTGGTTCATCAGGTACCCTGCTGACCCAGCTGATGGCAAAAGCCATGAACCGTCCTATCTCCAACGTGCTGTTCAGCAGCTTTGGCAGCGATGGTGGTGCCGCTGCTGAAGAAGATATCGAAGGCAGTATGAAAGAGATCCAGGCAACGGATGCGGCCATCATGATGGCCTATGGCCAGAAAGTGATTATCGTGCCGGGTTATGGTATGGCGGTGGCGCAGGCGCAGCATAAGTTAAAAGAGATGCAGGACCTGCTCGAAGCACGCGGTGTCGATGTGAAGTATGCGATCCACCCGGTGGCCGGCCGTATGCCAGGTCATATGAACGTGTTGCTGGCTGAAGCCGGTGTCGATTATGACAAGATCCTGGACCTGGACGAGATCAATCCGGAATTTCCGACCGCAGACGTTGCCCTGGTGATCGGTGCTAACGACGTGGTTAACCCGGTAGCTCGGACAAATCCAGACAGCCCGATATACGGTATGCCTATCCTGGATGCGGATCATGCGCATAATGTTATCGTCATCAAACGAGGTAAAGGCGCTGGTTTCTCCGGTATCGAGAACCACCTGTTCTATGCTGATAACACGCAGATGTTATACGGTGACGGCCAGAAAGCGGTGGCTGAGTTGATCGCTGGTATCAAGACACTGTAAAGACGTCAATCCTCTGCTGTACTAATCAATTTAAGTTCGTCTGTTTTAAGTAAAAAGCCTCGATAAAATATCGAGGCTTTTTACTGGCTGGAGTGAATGTGTGGTATCTGTTTCGCTAGATCAGTTCACTTATGAACTGGTCAACCTCCAGGTAGAATGCATCTGCAGTGCCGGAGGTGACAGCGATTATGTTTAATGCGATAAATATGGTGGACATGGTGAGTGCCACGATCATCTGTGTTTTACAATACATCACGGAGTTCTCCTTGTTCTCATTTAACAGGTGCTTTATCCTGTTTGCTGCTTCTTTGATATTTATGAGCAATTAATATGCCAATATGGCATGCGAAATATAACGCATTTATTTTCAATTGGTTATGAAGTTTTTGTTAAATATTTATGACCGTTTATGATGTGAAAAGTGTAACAAGCTGGTGCGCGCTGTCTAATTCTGGTGCACAGAGTAATTTTTGAAATTATCTAAAATAATTCGTGTAATATTTTTTCTATTGTTTAAAATTTACACAGTTGAATAACAGGGGGCTTAAAATGAGGACGATACTGGTGTTAAACGCCAAAGGCGGCTGCGGGAAAAGTACCATATCCACTAACCTGGCCAGTTATTTCGCCTACGAGATGGGGAAGAAAGTCGTTCTTGCCGACTATGATCCGCAGGAATCCAGTATGGCGTGGTTAGAGGCGCGCGGTGAGCAGTGGCCGCATATCGAGGGCATCGCTGCATATAAAGATCCGTTACGGGTTCCGAATGATACCGATTTCCTGATCATGGATGCTCCCGCCCGGGTCCATGGCAAAGAGCTCACCCAACTGATGAGGAAAGCCGAAACCGTTCTATTTCCTGTGTTGCCGTCTCCCATCGATATGCGTGCAGCGATCAAATATATGGAAGAATTAAAGAAGAATGGACGGGTTGAACGTAAAGAAGTGAAGATCGGTGTGATCGCTAACCGTGTTCGTGAGAACACCATCATCTTTTCCGAGTTGTATGATTTCATCAAATCGATGAGACTACCGTACGTCGCGACGCTGCGAGACACGCAGAATTATATCCGCGCCGAAGAACGTGGTATCGGCATCTTCGAGATGGCGCCATCACAGGTCTACCAGGACCTGGAAGACTGGGAGCCGCTGACCCGATGGCTGCGCAGTAAACGCAGTCAGCCCTAGTTGTTTACAAAAATAATTTGAACCACAGAGGCACAGAGGCCTCAGAGAAAACAGCATTTTTATTAACTCCGCCGCAGGCGCAGTTAATAAAAACAGAACTCTGTGCTCTCTGTGCCTCTGTGGTTCAAAGTTCTTAATATGTTTATCGCTGAAGATCTAGATCAATTCAAACAACTGTTTGTTTCAAAGTTAAAAGCCATGCTGTCGGATGCTGAGCTGGGGGCGTTTATACTGGTGCTGGCAAACAGTTATCAGGATAAATTCTTGCAGGGAGAGCTAGAGGATGACCTTAAACAGACCTTCGCTGCACTGCGAGATAATTATTTCACTGGGAGACTCGATGCGACGCAGGATGATATCGATGTTTTTAAACAGTTGCTGGAGCTCGACCTGGCTGAGCTGCCGGTCTGGCAAAACAGGCAGCTTGGAGACTGGGAGGTAACCTATAACGCGATGCGCCGATTGCGTCCCGCGCGTGCTTCCTCCGAGGTTCTAACGACTATAATGCAACCATATGATGCATCGAAGTTTCATTTTAACAAGCCGTTTCTGGCACCGGAAATCTTGTGGCAAGGGGAGTTCGAAGGTGTTAACTCACGTGTACTGTTCAATAAATTTCCATTCTCAGACTACCATCTGTTAATCGTTTTATCGCCAGAAAAAAACAGCTCACAGCTATTAACAAGGAAAGATCATCAGCATGTGTATTCACTGGTCGAGCAGTTGGCTGATGTTTTCCCCGGTTTTGGTGTCGGTTTTAATAGCCTGGCTGCCGGTGCGTCAGTGAATCACCTTCACTTCCAGGGATTCGTGCGCGATACTACGTTTGCCATCGAGAGGGATCACTGGTCACATAATGGCGGTGATATCAAATATCCGTTAACGGTGAAGTGTTTCACCGATGCAGAGTCTTCCTGGGCTTATCTGCAGCAGTTGATCTTGCAGGATAAAGCATTTAACTGCCTGTATCGAGATGGACGCTGTTATGTCGTCTCGAGAAGATATCAGGGTAGCGTCGAATTACCTGGATGGCTGCAGGGTGCCGGCTGGATAGATGTTGCCGGTGCGGTTACTGTTTCAGAGCGAGAGGCATTCGAGCAGTTTACTGAAGAGCAACTTGCAGCGGGTATCGGTCTGTTGAATCAAGTTGCCTGATCACCACAGCGTTTCAAATTTGATGGTCAAGATGCCGTCCTGTGAGTTCTCATCGAGGACTTTGTAATTTCCTCCCTGCAGTGATTCTTTGCCGGCATGCAAGGCGACGCGTTTACTGGATGCTATTTCCCCGATCTTTTTTATCATCCAGTTCCTGGTCTGAAAATGGTCTGCGGTTACTTTCGCCGACAGGCTGCCTTTGCCGGATTTTTCATTATAGTCATAAGCAACAATCTCGGTCGGCTGTTTAGCAGTTGCGGTATCTGATGATCTGTTATTGCTGGTGTAAACAGATACATCCAGCTCGCCCTGGTTGTCGAACTGCCATTTGAATGGATCGTTCATGGCGAAGTAGAGCATGCCATAGTCGTTTGCCTGGAAGGTTTTATTGATACCGATCTCGAAGGGGGGGCCGTCGTGACCGAGTTTGGCCATCAGTGCGCCGCCTGTTATATATGGTACTTCAGTGGCCCAAAGCGTGCTGCCCTCGCCGCCGCTCCATTGAAACAACAGTGGCGCCGGGCTCCATTTGCCTGTTGCTTTTACCGTGATGTGCTCACCGTTATCCAGCAGGATGCCGCTGGATTGCCAGCTCTTATCTGATGAGACCTTGATGTTTCTAGCGCTGAGTGAATCGATGTTTAATGCGTTATCGGCAAGGATATTGATGTGATTATTTACAGGTTTAACCGGGGCGCCGCCGCAGCTGCTCAGGGTGAAGACGAAAACTGCAAGCAGGCAAGTATGCAGCAATCTGTGTTCGAAATCTCTTATCATCTTTTTCACCGGCGATAGTTTTAGCTGCAACAGATGTTACGACAGTCTCCCGAAAAATTCACCCTGCTATTTCGGGGAAAATTATCTGGCTGATTTGCTGGCGCCATTGGCTATATTGTCGATCGTCCAGTCGCCGATGCTATAACGGATCAGGCGCAAGGTTGGAAAGCCGGTTGCTGCGGTCATACGCCGCACCTGGCGGTTGCGTCCTTCGCTGATAGTCAGCTCTATCCATGAGGTCGGGATATGTTTGCGTTCACGGATAGGGGGTAGCCTGGGCCAAAGATTTTCTGGCTCTGGTATCCGTCTTGCTTTTGCTGGCCGCGTTAATCCGTCCTTGAGTTTTACCCCTGACCTTAACTGCTTGATGGCATCGTCCGTTATCTCACCTTCGACCTGTACCCAGTAGGTTTTTTGCATCTTGTTCTTTGGCTCGGTGATCTCGTGCTGCAGCTTGCCGTCATCGGTGAGCACTACCAGTCCTTCGCTGTCACGGTCCAGCCGGCCGGCGGCGTAGACGTCTTTCTGTTTGATAAAATCGGCGAGGGTCCTGCGCCCCTGCTCATCGGTGAACTGGCAGAGTACGTCATAGGGTTTGTTAAACAGTATGATCATAGAAACTTAGAAGCCTGAACCGCAGAGACGCGGAGGAAACCCTCATTTTGTTTACAGCGCCTGCGGCGCTATAAACAAAAAAACAACTCTGCGTCTCCGCGTCTCTGCGGTTCAGTTTTTTGACTTTTTTTTGAAGTAGAAAATATTGGCCAGACATTACGCCGGTTGCAAGTTGTACCAGCGATCACGCCGACTGCGTGCGGCATCGAGGCGGTTGAACATGGTCAGCATGGCATCTTCATCGATGCCCGACCAGCGGATATCTTTTTTGGGTCCTTTGAATTCGGCATCGGTAACGATAGTGGTAAGTTGTTTGGTCATGGGTAATATATGCTGATGCTGCTCGACCAGGGCCTGGATTCGTTTCGAGCCGCGAAACTTCATCTCTGATATCCTTTCGACATTTTCCAGGATGTGTTCTATACCGGGGTATTTCTTCAGCAGGTTGGACGCCATCTTGTAACCGATACCAGGTATACCTGGAATGTTGTCCACCTTGTCGCCACTCAATGCCAGCAGGTCTGCGATCAGCTCCGGTTTAACGCCGAAGCTTTTCTCTACATCTTTATAATGCAGTATCTTGTTGCGTGCATAGTCCCACCAGACATCGCCCGGTTTGAGTAATTGCGCCAGGTCTTTGTCAGCGCTGAGTATGGTTATCCTGAAGCCATCCTGACGCAGCCGTGTCGCCAGGGTACCGATGATGTCATCACCTTCAAAACGGTTGCTGGAGAAGTCGGCGATGCCCGCTGCCCGACAAAAATCACGACAATGCTTGAACTGGCTTTTCAGTTCGATCGGGGCCGGTGGTCTATTGGCTTTGTAGTCCGGGAATATCTCACGCCGATATGAGTTGGTCTGTTTGGCATCGAAAGCGCAGGCGATATAACCCGGCTGTTCGAGCTCCAGCAGTTCGCGCAGGAACTCGGTGAAACCATAGACTGCATTACTCGGATTGCCTTCACGATCAACGATTTCTTCAGAATAGACGTGCCAGCCACGAAATATATATATGCTGCTATCGATCAGGTAGGCGTGTTTTGTATTATTATGTGACATCGCCCGTGCATTCTACGCGAGCGAAAAATGGATTGTAAAATTTTTATAACATGTCAGGAGTTTGTTAGTGGTGTACATGTATGGTTGATTTATCCAGAAGAAGGCTTCTCAAGCATGGTCTGGGTGGGCTTGGCATCTATGGTACAGGTGTGGTCTGGTCAAACGTCTTCCTCGGAGGTTGCAGTAGTCAGCAGGGCAGTATGCTACAGGAAGCGGATGATAGCGATGTGCGCTTGCCTGTCGGTTTCAGTTCGCGCATCATTGCCAGTTCTTCACTACCGGTAATCACAGGGCGGCCCTACCTCTGGCATGATGCACCTGACGGTGGCGCATGCTTTGCCAGAGAAGACGGTGGCTGGATCTATGTGTCCAATAGCGAAGTCCAGCCGAACGGTGGTGCTGGTGCGATCGTATTCAATGCAGACGGTGAGGTGGTTGATGCTTATTCTATCCTTGAGAATACGCGTCGTAACTGTGCCGGTGGCGCTACGCCGTGGGGCAGCTGGCTATCCTGTGAAGAGGTCGAAGATGGTCTGGTCTGGGAATGCTATCTCGATGGTCAGACACCCGCAGTCGTGCGTCCGGCACTTGGGGTATTCAACCATGAGGCGGTTGCTGTCGATACGGTGCATAACCGGCTGTACCTGACAGAAGATAAACCTGATGGCTGCCTGTACCGTTTTACCGCAGACAGCTTGAATGAAAACGGTTTTCCGGATATTACTACCGGGCGACTTGAAGTGGCTGTCAGGCCGGCAGGCCAGGAGACCCTGGACTGGTCCGTAGTGCCTGACCCGCAGGCATCGAAACTTGCTACAAGATACCAGGTGTCTTCTGCGCTGAGGTTTGATGGTGGTGAAGGTGTCGCATACGCTGATGGCCGGGTTATATTCAGCACCAAGGGTGATAACCGGGTGTGGTCATATCATACGATGAGCCAGGTGCTCGAGGTGCTGTATGATGCGGCTGATTACGTAACGCCGCTACTCACCGGGGTAGATAATGTTACCGTGTCGCAATCCGGTGATATCTATGTTGCTGAAGATGGTGGTAATCTGCAGATAGTCGTGCTCGACAGCCAGGGTGGTTTGTATCCCATCGTCCAGCTGCAAGGTCATGACCAGTCAGAGGTCACCGGAGTGGCGTTCAGTCCTGATGGAAAGCGCCTGTATTTTAGTTCGCAACGCGGTGCCGCAGGCCGGTCTGAAAACGGTGTTACCTATGAAGTAACGGGCTTTTAATACAAGTGGACGAAATCTCACCAAAAATACGCTATAAATTACTGAACTATCATTGTATGATTTGTTCTTTGAATGCTTATAAAAAACGAAATAAATAATAATGTCAGGAATATCCAAAAAAGCGGTCATCGAGTTATCCAAGAAAGGTAGCCGTCTTTTTCGTGCAGGTCGACTGGAAGAAGCTGAAAAAGTTTACCTGGAAGCGAGAGAGATCGACGAGGACAACCCGTATGTGCTATCTGGCCTGGGTGATATCTACAGGAAACTCAATCGTTTTGAAGAGTCAGGCGCACAATATGATGCGGTACTGAAAAAAGACCCGAACAATATATTCGCCCTGCGTGGTGCTGGTGATGCTCGCCGCGGCATGAAACAGCCGCTGGCAGCTATCCCGTTCTGGTTACGTTATCTGGAGATCAATGAAAAAGACAGCCATGTGATGGTTCGTATCGCTGATGCATACCACAAGCTGAATGACAGCGAAAATGCCATCGACTTCTATGAGCAGTCTCTGGTTATCAAGCCGTATGACCCTTTTGCATTGCTCGGTCTGGGCAATGTCTATTATGCGCAGCATAACGATGAAAAAGCACTGCTGTGTTTTGAGAAACTGTTAGCAAAAAATACCTCTCACAATGTCGTACTGATGACCATGATCGGCAATATCTACCGTCGACGTAAGGAATATGACCGTGCCATGGATTATTATGAAAAGGCTCTGGAGCTGGATCCACGGAATAACTTCGCACTGTTTGGCATGGGTGATTGCTTTCGCGGCAAGCTGGATATCAACAAAGCCGTCTTCTGGTGGGAAAAGATCCTCGACCAGGAACCGGAGAATCAAACATTGTGGACACGTGTTGGCGATGCGCTGGTTTCACTGGGCCGCCTTGATGAAGCAGTGCAGCACTATAATTCCAGTCTGAAAGTGGGCCATGACCTGTATGCCGTACTGGGTCTGGCCCGTGTTGAGCAGAAGAAAGGTGACTACGACAGGGCTTGTCATTACTGCGAACAGGCGCTGGAAGTCGATAAAGATAATGTCCGTGCCCTGGAAGAACTGGCAAAAATATGTGATGACGCCGGTTATACTGAGAGAGCGCAGGCTGCTCGCGATCGCATCGTAGTATAGGCAGGTCTGTCCCTGCAATAATCGGATACCTTATCCCGTACTTTCAAAACAGCCCCTCGCTGCGCTGTAACATCCTGTTTTATCGATGTTTTGTCCATGGCAATTTTATAGCCCGAAATTAATACAGTTTATTTTTCAATAAACGCATATAATGCGCCCCTTTTTTCCCATTTAAAGAGAATTATCGTGAGCGCTAAAATCCGCAACATTGCAATCATCGCCCATGTCGACCACGGCAAAACGACGCTGGTTGATAAACTGCTTGAACAATCCGGCACGCTGGATGAGCGTAAGGCGCCGACCGAGCGCATCATGGATTCCAATGATCAGGAAAAAGAACGCGGCATAACGATCACCTCGAAGAATACTGCGATCAGCTGGAATGACTACCATATCAATATAGTCGACACACCGGGACACGCCGATTTCGGTGGCGAGGTGGAGCGTGTACTCTCAATGGTCGATTCTGTGCTATTGCTGGTCGATGCTGTCGACGGCCCGATGCCGCAGACCCGTTTCGTTACCCAGAAAGCATTTGCTATGGGCTTCAAGCCTATCGTGGTGATCAACAAGATCGACCGCGAAGGCGCTGATCCCGACCGGGCGCTGGACCTGACTTTTGACCTGTTCGATAAGCTCGGTGCTACCGATGAACAGCTGGACTTCCCGGTGGTCTACGCTTCAGCCATCAACGGTTATGCGGGTACGGAATCAGATGTGAGCGGTGGCGACATGACGCCACTATTCGAGGCGATCATCGAGCATGTGCATGCGCCTGATGTCGACGCAGAAGGGCCTTTCCAGCTGCAGATCTCGACACTGGACTACAACAGTTATGTTGGCATCATCGGTATCGGCCGTATCCGCCGTGGTATCGTCACACCTAACATGGCGGTCAAGGTGATCGGTGCTGACGGCAAGGAACGTGGCGGTCGTATCGGCCAGGTGCTGACCTTCCATGGCCTCGAGCGTGTCGAATCGGAAGAAGCGCATGCCGGCGATATCGTCGCGATTACCGGTATCGACCCGTTATCGATCTCGGACACTATCTGTGACCCTAACGCGGTCGAAGCGCTGCCGGCGATGACGGTCGATGAGCCGACCATCAGTATGATGTTCCAGCCGAACTCTTCACCGTTTTCCGGCAAGGAAGGCAAGTTTGTTACCAGCAGAAATATCTGGGACCGTCTGCAGCAGGAGCTGAAGCATAATGTTGCACTTCGTGTTGAGCAGGTCGAAGGCGACAAATATAAAGTATCAGGCCGTGGTGAGTTGCACCTGTCGGTATTGATCGAGACCATGCGACGTGAAGGTTTCGAGCTGGCCGTTGGCCGTCCGGAGGTCATCATCCATGAACAGGATGGCGTCAAACAGGAGCCCTATGAAGAGCTGACCGTCGATGTCGAACTTGAGCACCAGGGCTCGGTGATGGAAGCGCTGGGTATCCGTAAGGCCGACCTGAAAGACATGGTTCAGGACGGAAAAGGCCGGGTTCGCCTCGATTACATTATTCCTGCACGCGGCCTGATCGGTTTCAGGACAGACTTTCTTACCATGACCTCAGGTACTGGCCTGCTGTATAACGTGTTCGATCACTACGGCCCTATGGTGACAGATAGTATCGGCCAGCGTATCAACGGTGTCATGGTGTCGAACTCGCAGGGTAAAGCGGTTGCCTACTCCCTGTGTCCGCTACAGGAGCGTGGCAAGTTACTGGTCGGTAATAATGATGCGGTTTATGAAGGCCAGATCGTCGGTATCCATTCACGTGATAACGACCTCGTCGTTAACCCGATCAAGCCCAAGCCTTTAACAAACGTACGTGCTTCGGGCACGGATGACGCTTTGACGCTGTCACCACATATCCGGTTTACACTGGAGCAGGCCCTGGAGTTTATCGATGATGATGAGCTGGTCGAGGTGACACCGGAAAGTATCCGTATCCGTAAGAAGCTGCTCAAGGAGCATGAGCGTAAGACGGCTAGTCGCGGACGTCCCGGCAAGTAGTTTTTTCGCCGGATAGTTGGGGCAATGGGCTGCTGGCTGGCAGCTCTAGCTGTTTTACTGGTCTGCTTCGTACTGTAATGCTGTGCACGGCGTTTCAGCGTTTTAGTTTGATCAGCGCTTCGATAAAGGTCTGTGTGCTATCGGGGTCTATGTAGCATTTTCCGGTAGTTTCGGCGTCGCTTAAATTTGGTGATGCTAATGGCTCTTTCATGGCAGTTTCTGTAAATATCCACACTCCTGTTTTATCAAATCGCCAGGCTCAAACTGCTTGATCGGGTGATAAGCCGGTGGGAGATGCCGGTATATTAGTACAGCGGTGTTTAGCTAGGTGTAGGATTTTTCTGAAACGCTTATCAGATACGGCTTATTTTTTTACAGGCGACTCGTGGCTGATTGAGCGCTCACTAGAAGCTGTATTCAAGAATGTTGGATACCGGTCTCTCTATCTCGTTCTCATTCTGGAACAGGCTGTCAGAAACAGGGGTCTGCAGGTCGTCGTAGTTGTATCTAGGGAACAGATCAACTCTTATCCTGGGTTTGATCAAATCATCTTCCTGGTTTTCACGCCAGGGGTTTTCTTCTTCCGGTTCGCTGCGCCAGTCTTTGGTGTCATCGTAAACCATATCTGAGAGCGGCGTACGGTATGATTCCGGAAGTTTCACCATGCCGTTGGCCTGTGCCCAGACAACGGCGCTGATAGAGAACAGTAATAGAAAGCCGTTAACACGTCTCATGTCGATGTGGCGTGTGGCTGGCTGATTACTGTTGAACGAAGTGGCAGAAGGCATTTATTTTGCGACCTGTCGTTGCCATTTGAGGCTGCTGAACCAGTATTTGTGAGAGCTCTCAATCCAGTCATCAGCTTCGTGTGCGATGATCCAAGCATTCAGATAATTGATCATCTCCTGATTATTCTTATTGATGGCGAATGCCTCTTTGGTCGTCAGCAGCGGGTCTTTCAGCGGCAGGTCGACTTCGTCAGGATGTTTTATCGAGATAAATTCAGGGATGGGCGATGAGGACACAAAGGCATGTACACTACCGTTGACCACCGCTGAGGTCGCATCTTCTTCCGTTTTTCTTAAATCGAGTTTAGCTTTCGGAAAAACCCTTTCTGCAAGGTCTGCCGAAACAGTACCCTGTACCGCGGTGATGAAAACTTTTTCGTTATTCAGGTCCTTGATGCTGGTGAAGTCTTTGGTCAGTGACAGGTTGGTTACCAGGCTGTACCCCGAGCTGGAATAAGGTTGTGAGTAATTGATCTCGAGCGCACGTTTGGGTGTGATAGAAAGGCCCGAAGCGATGATATCGATCTCGCCTTTTTTTAATGCAGGGATCATCTTGCTCCACTGGTATTCCTTGAATGAAACTTTCACCCCCATATCTTTTGCCAGCTGCCTGGCAACATCGATCTCAAAGCCGATAAGTTCGCCTTTTTTATCTTTCATTACCCATGGCGCCAGTACGGAAACACCCACCCTGATCTCTCCGTTTTTCTGGATGCTGTAGAAGATATCTTTGTCAGGGCTGGCCAGCAGGTTCTGGCTGAATGCAAAGGCGAAGGCGACTATCAGGATGGGTCGCAGGAGGGATCGAAAAAACTTCATTGCTGGTTCCTATTTGGTGTTCCTAAGCGGAGCTGTGAATAGCGTAGTATTATCAAGCTATATTGCGTCATTTGCCGGTTTTGCGCAATTATCAAATTGAGTAAATGCGGTTACCAGGCGCTGTGGTCATTGTGTGCTGCCTCGGCTCCGGCAGGGCGGTATTTTGAGTTTATCTACATGATGTATAGCCACGGTGTTTACAGAAAGCAGCAATATTTGGCCTAAGTTTCAAATGATATCAATAATTTAGCTGGATACTCGGCTCTTATGTAATTGAAACAAATTGTATTTTTTGCCCGTTTAAGTCCACATTTTTATCTGAGTTTGCTGTATAATTCGCCGGCTTAATAAATCCTGATTAGTGTTCTCGAAAAGCGGGTCGTCGAAAAGCTGGTATTTTGTGCCGGCTTTGTCACTTAGAGGGTTTGTGAATTTTTTAACTGATAACGTACATTAATAAAGATATGTGCATTTTAAGGTAGTAAAACCATGGCAGCAGACTTAAGTAAATATAGAAACATCGGCATCTTTGCCCACGTGGATGCGGGTAAGACGACGACCACAGAACGTATTCTGAAACTGACCGGTAAAATTCACAAGACCGGTGAAGTACATGACGGTGAAGCTACGACCGACTTCATGGAACAGGAGCAGGAACGTGGTATCACCATCCAGTCTGCAGCTACCAGCTGCGAGTGGAACGGCCATCGTTTAAATATCATCGACACACCGGGACACGTTGACTTCACCATCGAGGTTTACCGTTCACTGAAAGTACTGGATGGCGGCATCGGTGTATTCTGCGGTTCTGGCGGTGTAGAGCCCCAGTCTGAGACCAACTGGCGTTATGCCAACGATTCTGAAGTATCCCGTGTGATCTTCGTCAACAAGCTAGACCGTATCGGTGCTGATTTCTACCGTGTGGTGAAACAGGTTGAAGATGTTCTGGGTGCGGTTCCGCTCGTCATGGTATTGCCTATCGGTATAGAAGAAAAGTTCAAGGGCTGTGTCGACCTGCTGACCCGTAAAGCCTGGATCTGGGACAATGACAAGGACACCACGTCTTACCGCATCGAAGAGCCGCCTGCAGAGATGGCTGACGAGATCGAAGAGTGGCGTGAAAAACTGATCGAGACGGCTGTTGAGCAGGATGATGATGTCATGGAACGCTACCTCGAAGGTGAAGAGCCAACGATGGAAGAGATCAAGAAGTGTATCCGTAAGGGTACGCTGACCATGGACTTCTTCCCGACTTACTGTGGTTCTGCGTTCAAGGACAAAGGTGTACAGCTGGTACTGGATGCTGCTGTTGATTACCTGCCTGATCCGACTGAAGTCAAGCCACAGCCAGAAGTTGACCTGGAAGGTAACGAGACAGGCAAGTTTGCCATCGTTGATCCTGACAAGCCGTTGCGTGCGCTGGCATTCAAGATCATGGACGACCGTTTCGGAGCATTGACCTTTATCCGTATCTACTCCGGTAAACTGAATAAAGGTGATACTGTGTTGAATACCTTCACCGGTAAGACTGAGCGTATCGGCCGTATGGTCGAGATGCACGCCGATGAGCGTATCGAACTAGATAACGCACAGGCAGGTGATATCATCGCCGTCGTCGGCATGAAGAACGTGCAGACCGGTCACACCTTATGTGATGATAAGAATCCTGCGACTCTGGAGCCTATGGTATTTCCTGATCCGGTTATCTCGATCTCTATCTCACCTAACGATAAAGGTGCATCTGAGAAGCTGGGTATCGCACTGGGCAAGATGATCAAGGAAGACCCATCATTCCGTGTCGAGACCGATGAAGATTCAGGCGAGACCATCCTTAAAGGTATGGGTGAGCTGCACCTCGATATCAAGGTTGATATCCTGAAGCGTACCCACGGCATCGATGCGACTATCGGTAAGCCACAGGTTGCCTACCGTGAGACTATTACCCAGAAGATCGAAGATTCTTATACCCACAAGAAGCAGTCAGGTGGTTCAGGCCAGTTCGGTAAGATCGACTACATCATCGAGCCAGGTGAGCCGGGCAGTGGTTACCAGTTCGAATCAGTGGTAACCGGTGGTAACGTACCACGTGAATTCTGGCCAGCGATCGAGAAAGGCTTCCAGGGCATGTCAGAGCACGGCGTATTAGCAGGCTTCCCATGTCTTGACTGGAAAGTGACGCTGGTCGATGGCCAGTTCCACGCGGTCGACTCATCAGCCGTCGCCTTCGAACTGGCAGCGAAGGCTGCCTACCGCCAGTCGATGCCGAAAGCGGGTCCTCAGCTGATGGAGCCGATCATGAAGGTCGACGTATTCACACCTGAAGACCACGTCGGTGATGTTATCGGTGACCTTAACCGTCGCCGCGGCATGATCAAGTCTCAGGAAGCTACGCCAACCGGCGTTCGCATCAAGGCGGAATGTCCGCTGAGTGAGATGTTCGGTTACATCGGTTCGTTGCGCACCATGACTTCTGGCCGTGGCCAGTTCTCCATGGAGTTCCTGCACTACGTGGCAGCGCCGAAGAACGTTTCTGAAGACGTGATCAAGGAAGTTAAAGAGCGCGAAGCGGCTAAATAAGCCAGCTCCTGTGCTGATAAAAAGCCGGCTCATCGAGCCGGCTTTTTTATTGCTGACATGATATTTATCGTGGAAATATAATGGCTAACGATGAGATACTGACAGTTTTATATCTGCACTTTTAACATGCAGCTCTAGCAATCACGTGGTCAGATAGATGACGATAGAAACAAACTGGTTAATCGGTCTGCATATCCCGGCGGCTTTGATGCCGACCACCGTGCTGTGGTTGTTGAATATACTATTCCTTTCGATCATGGTGTATGCCGCCTCGAAAATATCATTCAAGAAATTCCTTGATAACGTTTCCGGTCAGCATGTTTACTTCGGTGCGATGGTTATTTTGTTTCTGCTGTGGGGGATTAAAGCAGGTGTTTCGCCGGGCCTCGGTTTTCACCATCTTGGGGCGACACTGTTTACCCTGATGTTTGGTTGGCCGCTGGCAGTAATCGGCCTCAGTGTGATCATGCTTGCCTCTGTTCTGCTGCAGCATAATGAATTGATCAGCCTCGGAGCAAATGGCGTCTTGAGTATCATTATTCCTGTGATGACGAGCTATGCTGTTCTTAAATTGTCCGAAAGGTTTTTACCGGATAATTTTTTTATCTATATATTCGTGGTAGCTTTCTTTGGGGCGGGTATCGCAGTTGCCGCAAGCCGGCTGGCTTCGATCGTGCTGCTGGCCGTGGTCGATGCTTATCCGCTAGCGAAGCTGATCGAGGAGTCTCTGTTGTACACGCCATTGTTTATGTTTCCCGAGATGTTCGTCACCGGCATGCTGGTCAGTATCTTTGTTGTCTATAGACCGGACTGGGTCGTTACCTTCGATGATGAGCGCTACATCATAGGGAAATAGTTTTTCGATTTTAAAAAGATTGAACCACAGAGACACAGAGGGCACAGAGAAAATATTATATAAGTTTATTGCGCCGTGGGCGGCGCAATAATTAAATTGTTTTTTCTTTACTCTGTGTCCTCTGTGCCTCTGTGGTGAAAAGTTGTTTTCAGCTTTGAAGGATCAAGTTGCTCAGTGATTCGATCAATGGTTCAATATGACTCCGTCTGTGACTTGCTGATAGAGTAATCCTTAAACGTGAAGTACCTTCCGGTACTGTCGGTGGTCGGATGGCGGTTACCAGGAAGCCTGAATCAAATAATTGCTGACTGATATTTATGGCTTTTTCATCGTCACCGATGAGCAATGGCTGTATGGCGGTTTGACTGTATTCGATGGTTAAGCCTGCTTGATCAGAACAGTGTCTGAAATAGGCGATATTATCGTTAAGGTTTTGCAGGTGTTCAGGCTCGGTCTGTACGATGCTTAAACTGCAGCGTGTGGCTTCGGCTATCGCGGCAGGCATCGCTGTGGTATAGATATAGGTGCGTGCCTGCTGGATGATGGTTTCGATCAGTTCCTCGCTGCCGGCGATAAAGGCACCGGCCGTTCCCATCGCTTTGCCCAGTGTTGCCATATACACGGGTACGTCATCGGTTGTTAATGAGAAATACTGTAAGCTGCCTCTGCCGGTTTTCCCCAGTGTGCCGAAGCCGTGTGCATCATCGACCATCAGCCAGCTGTCACTGTGTTTACATAGGGCTGCCAGCTCTGGCAATCTGGCGATATCGCCGTCCATGCTAAAAACACCATCGGTCAGGACAAGTTTCTCAGTATCGTATGCAGATAGCTTTGACAGTTTGTTCTGCAAGCTGGAAACATCGTTGTGCAGGTAACGCTGCAGACGTGCTCCGCTGATCAGGCCGCCGTCGATCAATGAAGCATGATTCAAGCGGTCTTCGAATACGTAGTCGTTCTTGTCGAGCAGCGCCTGGCACAGGCCGAGATTGGCCATGTAGCCGGTAGAGAATAAAAGGGCGCGTTGATAACCGCAAAAGTCGGCCAGTTCCTCTTCGAGTTGATGGTGAGCGTGGCTGTGACCATTGACCAGGTGGGCGGCGCCACTGCCAGCACCGTAGCGTTCGACAGCACCGATCATCGCCTGTTTTACCTGAGGGTGATTTGCCAGGCCCAGGTAGTCGTTGCTGCAGAAGCTGATGACCGGGTGATCATCGATGATCATCTCGACCTGTTGCGGGCTTTTAGTTATGCGGCGGGTACGGTAACGGTGCTGCTGTTCTCTCTCGGCAAGAGCTTTACTGAGGTCTTTCAATCTAGTGGAGTTAGTTAGCGCTGTTTGCTTCGGATCAGGTGCAGCCGCAGGCAGACTGCTGGGTCGCTTCTTGTGTGATGTTGGCGTGTGCTTTTTTCAGCCCCAGTTTGTCGAACAGTAACTGGTCGTGGTTCTGATCCGGGTTGTCCGTAGTCAGCAGTTTGTCGCCATAGAAAATCGAGTTTGCTCCGGCGAAGAAACACAGGGCCTGGGTCTCATCGGACATCTCGGTGCGGCCGGCTGAGAGGCGGACATAAGAGGCCGGCATCAGGATCCTGGCGACGGCGATGGTGCGGATAAAATCCAGTGCATCGATTTTCTCGACACCGTGTAACGGGGTTCCTTCGACCTGGACCAGCATGTTGATCGGCACGCTTTCCGGGTGCTGCGGCAGGTTGGCCAGCTGTTGCAGCAGGGATACGCGGTCTTCCTGTTTTTCTCCCATGCCGAGGATGCCGCCGCTGCAGACGTTGATATTTGCTTCTCTTACGTGCTGCAGTGTGTCGAGCCGGTCCTGATAGGTGCGCGTGGTGATGATGTCACCGTAGTATTCGGGAGATGTATCCAGGTTGTGGTTATAGTAATCCAGGCCGGCTGCTTTCAGGCGTTGTGTCTGTTCGTTGCTCAGCATGCCGAGGGTAACGCAGGTCTCCATGCCCAGGCCTTTGACCGCGATGATCATGTCGATCACCTTGTCCAGGTTCTTGTCTGTCGGGTTGCGCCAGGCGGCGCCCATACAGAAACGGCTGGCACCATTGTCTTTGGCAATCTGTGCCTTTTCGATGACCTCATCCAGTGGCAATAAACGCTCACGTTCGACTTCCGCGTCATTGCGTGCGCTCTGTGAACAATAGCCGCAGTCTTCCGGGCAGGCGCCGGTTTTTATGCTCAATAGCGTGCTGACCTGGACCTGGTTTGGGTCGAAGTGCTGGCGATGAATCGTCTGCGCCTGGAACAACAGGTCGTTGAACGGCAGTTCGAACAGATCGTTGATCTCATGTTTTGACCAGTTGTTGCGGAGTTCAGGAGTATGAGATTCTGGCATAGTGGGTCGTTTTCGGTTATCGTGCTTGTTAGAATTGATGCATTCTACACTACACGGATGGGTAGCCAAAATGGAACTTGCACGCAAGCTGTTCTCACACCTTTTTCCCTCACGTTGTATCCTCTGCCATAAGACAGTAAGTCAGGCTATCGAGATCTGCCCGGAGTGTTATCGCTTATTGCCGCAAAATGAAAGCTGCTGTTTACACTGCGCATTACCGCTACCGGAAGATCTTAATAATAACGTCATATGTGGTCGTTGTATCAGGCAAGCGCCGGAATATGATTATGCCCATAGCCTGTTTCGCTATGAAGACGGTGTTGTCGGGCTGGTGCATCAGCTCAAGTTCGGTGAAAAAATCAGTTATGCCAGGAGTATCGGCGAGATGATGTGGGAAAAATTATGCGAGGTTGAAGAGAGTCCAGATTGCCTGTTGCCAGTTTCTTTACATGATTCGCGCATGCGCCAGCGAGGGTTTAACCAGTCGATCGAGATATCTCGTGTGATGGCGAAGAAATCAGCCATCCCTGTCGAATATGATGCGGTAGTCAGGCACCGGCGAACGTCTTCCCAGACCGGGCTTGATGCCAGGCAACGGAAGAAAAATATCCGGGGTGCGTTCTCTGTGGTGAAAACATTCGGCTATCGGCATGTGCTGATCATCGATGATGTGATGACCACGGGGGCAACGGTTAATGAGCTGGCCAGGATATTAAAGAGACATGGTGTGGCAAGGGTGGGAGTGCTGACCATCGCTCGTGCGCCGGTGAAAGCCTAGATGGTGTCTGCAAACTGGTAATCCAGTAATACCCCGATAAAGACTGCCATGCCAAACCAGTTGTTGTTCAGGAATGCCTTAAAACAGTCATCCCTCTCCCTGTTCCTGATCAGGTATTGCTGGTAGACGGCGAACAGGCTGGCAGCCGCTATGCCGAGGAAATAGAACCCGCTCAAGTCGGCACGATGTCCGATGAGGATGAGGTTGAGTATCAGTAGCAGCTGGATGATGCCGATGATCAATCGATCCTGGTTGCCGAACAGGATCGCGGTCGATTTAACACCGATCTTGATATCATCGTCGTAATCTACCATGGCATACATGGTGTCGTAGGCGGTTGCCCACAATATGGTGGCAAGAAATATCAGCCAGGTGATAGCAGTGACCTCGTTGGCCTGGGCGGCATAGGCCATAGGGACTGACCAGCCGTAGGCGGCACCCAGGTGCACCTGCGGCAGGTAGTGATAGCGTTTCATGAAAGGATAACTGGCGGCGAGGATGACACCGCCCAGCGACATCCAGATGGTCAGCTCGTTCATCAGTAATACAAGAGCAAACGCGAGCAGGCTTAATGAGACGAAAACCAGTAAGGCTTCCTTCTCGCTGATTTTTCCCGAGGTCAGCGGGCGCTGCTTGGTGCGTTTGACCTTGTTGTCGATATGCCGGTCTGCGTAATCGTTGATCGCGCACCCGGCTGAACGCATCAGGATGACGCCTGCGATAAATACCATTAATACCGGTATGTCAGGCCAGCCTCCAGCGGCAATCCACAAGGCGATCAGTGTCGGCCAGAGCAGCAGCAGGATGCCGATCGGTTTATCCAGCCTGACCAGCTGCGCGTACAGGATGGCTTTTTTATAAGCGGCAGAATCTATTATGGTCGCTTGCAGTAGTGATAGCTTTTTACTTATACCCCGGTAAGCCGACTCTGCTTTGTCCAGCAGGGGGTGGTGTGCAATCTTCTCTATCAGCTGGTCGACCAGCTTCATCGTCGACTTGAATATCTTGCCGAGAGTGTCTAATGTGATCCTGGCATAAGACAGGACGGCACGGAGAAAATTCACTAGCAGAGAGTAGTATCGCCGCCAGTATATTTTTATCTTTGGCAGTAACGTTGATATAGTGCTGGCACGGTCTGGTGGAGAAGTCATTAACCGGGATTTTACCTGATTCTGCTATGTATTTATTCTTTGAACACCGTTAGATGGTATAGTTTTTGTTTTCTTATAAAGACTCAGATAGACAGAACAGGCATGAAAAATATACGTAACTTTGAAGAATATATCCCGCAGCTGGCTGACTCGGTATTTGTCGATGACAGTGCGGTGGTTACTGGCAATGTAACCATAGCTGACGACAGTTCAGTGTGGCCCTGCTGTTCTGTGCGGGGTGATATTCATTCGATCAGTATCGGTGCTCGCACTAATATTCAGGACGGTAGCGTGTTACATGTGACGCATGACAGTGAATACGCGCCAGGTGGCAATAAGCTGGTCGTTGGAGATGATGTGACCGTTGGCCATAACGTGGTGTTGCATGCCTGCACGATTGGAGATATGTGCCTCATCGGTATGGGATCGATCGTGCTGGATGGTGCTGTCGTCGAGTCAGGTGCGATGGTCGGTGCCGGAAGCCTGGTGCCGCCCAACAGGGTGCTTGAGGGTGGATATATGTGGCTTGGCAGCCCGGTCAAACGAGTCCGTGAGTTGACGGAGAAGGAAAAAGCTTTCCTCAGCTATTCAGCGCAGCATTATGTGGCGTTAAAAGACCGGCACCAGCGATAAGCGAACTTTGGGATTATTTGTTCCTTCGGTCGGTTATCGATCTTATTACCGCTGTGTTCGAAGGCCACCTGACAAAGTTGTCATGTAATTGCCGGTTTTTTACCTTAAATAAACGACTTTTCTTTCCTGCCTATACTATACTGCCAATAATATCTGTTTGTAACTTGTTGATTATCATTGGATTTAGTCTAGGCTTTTATGAATAACGGGAACTCATCGAATATCATAGACCTTGGTCAAAGTCTCCGGGAGAAGGAGAGCGAGATCGAGCTCTTGCAAGAAACGTTCACCGTCATCGGCAGCGAATTAGATCTGGAGAATATATTCAAGGTAGTCTCTGAGCGTGCCCGTGAACTGATCAGTGCCGAAACGGTACTGATCCCGATAATCGACAATAATAATAAGACTTATACCTATCGTGGTGGCTCAGGTTCAAATTCGAAAGAAATCATAGGTGAGTCACTGCCAATGGATCTGGGCGTCTGTGGCTGGGTATGGAAGCATAATAAGCCATGGTGGCAGGGTATGCTTGATGAGCTCAGTGATGAAGAAAAAAATCAGTGGGAGCAGGAAGCTGGCAATATGATCCTGGTGCCTCTACAGGGTAAACGACAGTTTTTAGGTGGCATCGCAGGGCTGAATAAAGTCGATGGCACCAGTTTTGGCAAGAAGGACCTAAACTTACTCCAGCTGTTCGCCAGCATTGTCTCGGTCGCTATCGAAAATGCGATGGCTGTAAAGAGCATCGAATTGTCTCACGAGCTAAACGAAGATTATCGGCTTAAACTGGAGCACCTGAATAAACAGCTCATCGATAGTAGTAAAGAGCTTGAATATCTTTCCTTGTATGATTCTGTAACTGCTTTGCCTAATCGTTCGTTATTCTATGATCGGCTTACGCGTGATATTAATACTGCTGAAAGCAGTGGCGGCACTATAGGTGTGCTACTGATAGATATCGATAGCTTCAAAGATATCAATGATACCCTGGGTCATGATCACGGCGACAGTCTGCTGAACAAGATAGCGCATCGGTTTAATGATGAGGTTTCTAACAACGAGACGCTTGCGCGGCTTGGTGGTGATGAGTTTATCGTGGTGCTGCCCGAACATGACAGGATAAAAGTGATCAAGCGTGCCGAACGTTTTTTGAGCTGCCTTAAGGAGACATTCGCCATCAAGGAGAGTGTGATTCACGTCGATGCAAGTATCGGCGTCGCTCTATACCCTGAACATGGCAGGTCTATCAGCAACCTGTTGAGCCATGCCGATTTTGCGATGTATGAAGCCAAGAACAGTAACGTAAAAATTCGTGTGTATGATCCGGATAACGACCATCTGGCTCAGGGACACCTGGCGATGGTTGCCGATGTTCGTAAGGCGCTTGATGAGAAACAGTTCGAGCTGCATTATCAGCCAAAGATCAGTGCGAAGACCGGGCAGTTGATCGCTGCGGAAGCGCTCGGGCGCTGGTATTGTAAAGACCGCGGGCAGGTGCCGCCGAGTATATTCATACGTGTACTGGAACAGAATGGCCTTATCGATGAGTACACTTACTGGGCGATCGAAACAGCGCTGGCCCAGGCGAAAGAATGGAAGAGCGGTTTCAGTATATTGCGTGTCGCGGTCAACCTCTCGCCGCAGACATTGATGCATCCGGACTTTATAGAAAAGATCGACCGGATAATCAAAAGCGAAAGTGATGGTGAGCTGCTGACATTCGAGATCACGGAAAACCTGTTCCTCTCAGAATTTGATCGCCTGGCTGAAGTGCTGGAGCATATCTGTTCACTGGGTGTCGAGTTATCGATTGATGACTATGGTACCGGCTATTCCTCGTTAAGCCGCCTGCGGCGTCTGCCGGTCAGCGAACTCAAGATCGACCAGACATTTATTAAAGAGATGGTCGATAACAAGGATGATGAAGCGGTGGTGCATTCGACCATCGAGTTGGCGCATAACCTCGGCCTGAGTGTCGTTGCTGAAGGCGTGGAACACCAGTCTGCGCTAGACCTGCTGACCAGGCTGGGCTGTGACACTATACAGGGTTTCCTGATCAGTAAGCCGCTAAGCGTAGAGATGTTTAATGAATTCATTGAAGGTGATGACTAAGCCATCCTCATGGCAGAGTATCTGGCAAGCTCATGATATTAAGCAAGGTCGTTCATAGCGAATTCCGTATCTGTTTGATGACCGTGCTTGTTTCAGGTCTGATATTACGCCAAATATAAAAAGCTTCCGCCGCCTGCTCGACCAGCATGCCCAGGCCATCGTAAACCTGTGCCGCACCATTCTGTTTTGACCATTGCATAAACACGGTCGCTTCATCCGCATACATCATATCGTAACTGCAGGTGTGCTCATCAAACACAGTTGTTGGTATCGCAGGCAGGTCACCCTGCAGGCTGGCAGAGGTGCCATTGATGACGACATCAAAACGTTGATCCTTGATCTCGTCCAGGCCGCAACCAGTGATATTACCAAGGTCAGAAAAATCTTTAGATAACTGCACAGCTTTTTCTGCCGTGCGATTGGCTATAAATAATGACGCTGGTCGTTGTTCAAGTATCGCTTGCAGTACTCCGCGTACCGCGCCGCCGGCACCGATGATCAAGATGCTTTTATCTTCTACCTGGATGTGGTGGTTCTGTATAAGGTCGTTCACAAGGCCGACACCGTCAGTGGTATCGCCATACAGGCTGCCATCATCTTCGAGTTTTAATGTATTGACGGCACCAGCACGTCTGGCGCGCGTACTATGCCGGTCGGCGAGCTGCCAGGCATCTTCTTTGAACGGCACGGTGATGTTCAGACCTTTGCCGTTATTTTCGATGAACTGTTTAACGGCAGAGTCGAACTGGCCTATCTCGACAAGCTCGGCGGTATAGACCAGGTGCTGCCTGGTCTGTTCAGCAAACAAGGTGTGTATCAGAGGTGATTTGCTGTGTTTGATCGGGTTACCGAATACAGCATAACGGTCGATAGATTCTGACATCGGTTAGTCTTTCAGTGTGTTATCTGATCTGGCTAGCTGTTAAGCCACTGAGCTACGGTCTTTGCATAGTATGTCAGGATGCCGTCGGCGCCAGCGCGTTTGAAGCCTAGCAGGCTCTCCATAACGGTCGCTTTTTCATCCAGCCATCCATTCTGCGCGGCGGCTTTCAGCATGGCGTATTCGCCACTTACCTGGTAGACATAAGTGGGTATCGCGAACTCATCTTTAACCCTGCGTACTATATCCAGGTAGGGCATGCCAGGTTTCACCATGAACATGTCGGCACCTTCATGGATATCTAGCTCGACCTCATGCAGGGCTTCATTAGAATTGGCTGGATCCATCTGGTAGCTATATTTATTGCCTGAGCCCAGGTTGCCGGCCGAGCCTACTGCATCCCTGAATGGGCCGTAAAAACTGGATGCGTATTTCGCTGCATAAGACAGTATCCGGGTATAGATAAAACCGTTTTCTTCAAGTGCCTTGCGGATAGCACCGATTCGACCATCCATCATGTCGGAAGGGGCAACTATATCGGCACCCGCTTCAGCATGTGATAGCGCCTGCTTGACCAGTACTTCTACTGTCTCATCGTTTAATACGTAACCACTGTCATCGATCAGGCCGTCCTGGCCGTGACTGGTAAACGGATCAAGCGCAACATCAGTGATAACGCCGAGTTCTGGATAGGCTTTCTTTAGTTCTCTGACCGCTGTCTGTGCCAGGCCGCCAGGATTGTAAGCTTCAGCTGCATCATCCGATTTCTTCTCCTGGGAGACTACAGGGAAAAGTGCGATCGCCGGAATGCCGAGCTCTACACATTGTTTTGCTTCCGCTAACAACTGGTCGATGCTGACGCGCTCGACGCCTGGCATTGAATCGATAGCTTCACGCCTGTCTTTGCCTTCGATGACAAACATCGGGTAAATGAGATCGTCTACCGACAGACTGTTTTCACGCATCAGCCGACGGGAGAAATCATCGCGTCGCATACGACGCATGCGGGTAGCAGAAAAAATACCGGTTTTGGACACGGCTCGCTCCATAAAATCTTAACTGGCTTATTGTAACAGGCAGGAAATTTGATGGCATCATTATGATGTCATTATTCAGGCTTCATAATACAATGGCGCTTTGCTTGTTTAACAAAATGCCTTGACTTGATCCAGGAGAATCATGAGACATATTTTTATCAGATGGTTTAGCTTTGCTTTGTTTCTTCTGTTGTCGGTATCAGTCCTTGCTGATGATGATATTCAGCTGGTGTATAAGCAGCAGGTCGATAAGCCGCTATCGGAGGTTTATGGCCAGTTGTACAAAAGTCTGGAAAATGCACGCTTCTTCGTAGTATTTGAGCCTAACATCGGCGAAAATCTCGCTCGATTCTCTGATAAATGGGGCGATGAATATAATCGTAATAATATTTCGGCTATCCGAAGCATGGTCTTCTGTAATGGCTGGTATGCCAATAAGGTGAGCAACCTTGATCCGGATATGCTGGGCTTCTGTCCGCTTCATCTCACATTGATCGAACGAGAAGGAAAAACCACGGTGTTGTTCAATCGTCCCGCCAGCATGGCTGGAAATAGTCCGGCGAAAGAATTGCTCAAGACGCTCGAGAATGAAGTAATCGAGGCTATCAAGCAGGGAATGCTATGAAAATGATTTTATTGTGACAAAATTTTTACAAAAGCCTGTTGTTGCAGGTTTTTTTTATGATTGTTCAGCCGATATACGATGTTTACTGGATTTACTGATACAAATTGCTATAAATAAAGTATTCAAAATGTGACCAAATCCAGGGTTTAGCCAGGTATTTAATTCTACTTTATCTGTCAGACGCCTCTACCAGTCTGCGATTCATACGAATTGCTTACTACACAAAGTATAAGAAGTATTTGGGGAACATCGTATGCCTGATAATGTTGCAAAGCAACGTGTCCTGCTGGTTGAAGAGTCTGCAACGTTGCGTTATATGCTTGGTAAAACACTGCAGAAGCAGGGATACGAGCTGATAACGGTTGATAGTTTTGAATCTGCGATCGAAACGCTTCAATCCAATACATTAGAGTTGCACGCCATCCTGGTTGGCTGGCCAAATTACGATCATTTCGAACAATCCAAGCACCTGCTTGTACTGTTAGATCGGGAGCCATACAGTGAAGTGGCTGTCATCCTGTTGTCGAACGATGCTGAGCTGGAATTACTCAACTGGATGAGTACGCGACGTACCACGGCTTTAGTACCCTGGGAAAACTACCAGGAAGTGGTCTCGTCATTGCAGGCGATGCTGGATCCTCTGCCACAACAGCCTGTAGTTGAACAGCGTTCGGTCCAGCCTAATGCGAGGCCGACCAGTGTGTTGTTTGTTGATGATTCCAAAAGTATACGTATCTATTACCAGCGCTTACTGGAGAGAAATAACTACAGGGTAGTAACGGCAAATTCAGTTGATGACGCCTATAAAGTAGCGCTGGAGAAGAATATCGACATCGCCATCGTCGACTATTTTATGCCCGAGCAGAACGGTTACGTGCTATGTCAGAAGCTGAGAGATAATCCACAGACCGCTGATATCCGTACTGCTGTCATCACCGGCACCTACCTTGATTCGGTTATTCGCGACTGCCTGCAGGCAGGTGCGATTGAATGTATGTTCAAGAACGAGGCAGAGGAATTATTTCTCGCGCGGCTTTCTGGTATGCGTCGGTTCATCGAAGTACAACGCTCTATCGAGAAGCAACGTGAGAACCTCGCGGCTATCCTGGAATCGGTAGGTGAGGGTGTCTACGGTGTAGACAAGGACGGACGTATTACTTTCATGAATCCGGCTGCGCTGAAAGTCCTTGGCCTGCATGATGTAAAACCGTTGCTGGGCGTTAATGCTTACGACGCGTTTCATTACAGCAACCAGGATATGGGTCGTGATTTGCTGAAAGAAGCATATTTTTCAGGTAAGCAGCTAAAGGGGTGGGAGACGAAGTTCCGTCATCAAAATGGTAAAGAGATACCGGTTGACTGTACCCTGTACGCATTATCAGTGAACGGAAAACAGGAAGGTTCGGTCATCGCCTTCCGAGATATCTCTGAGCGCAAGATGATGGAAGAAAAACTGCGCTGGCAGGCTACGCATGATCACCTCACAGGTTTATACAATCGTCGCTATTTCGAGAGTTATCTTGAGAGGGAGATTAGCAGTGTTAGCCGTACAGGCATCATGAGTGCCCTGGTGTATCTCGATCTTGACCGTTTTAAATATGTTAATGATACCGCGGGTCACGAGGTCGGCGACCAGTTGCTGGTTGACTTGAGCCAGGAAGTTAGCAAACACCTGCGCCGGCATGATGTGGCTGCGCGTATCGGTGGCGATGAGTTTGCACTTATCCTGAAAAATGTTGACGAGAGCGTTGCTGTTTCCATATCGGATGAGATCAGGACCTCGCTATCCAAACTGCGCGTACATCATGATGACAAGGCTTACCATGTCAACGCCAGCTTCGGTATTGCGATGATGGACACGCCGGATGCGACTGCCGGAGATGTTATGGCGAATGCCGATATCGCCTGCCATATCTCAAAACGTCTGGGCCGTAATCAGACACATATGTATGAGAAAAGCAGTGATGAACGTAATGCCATGGGTAGCGAACTCGGCTGGTCGGTACGTATCAAGGAGGCGCTGGAGAACAATATGTTCCAGTTACACTACCAGCCTATCATGCAGATGAAAGATGTAGACCTGATCAATCTACCTGCCCAGGATGGTGTGTTATGGCAACGTCACGTCAATGAAACAGATACCATCAATAGCTATGAGGTTCTGGTCCGTATGGCCGATGAGAATGGCACACTGCATTACCCGGATAGCTTTATCCCGACGGCAGAGCGTTTCAATATGATGACGGATATCGATATGTGGGTGCTGGAGAATGCTCTGCGAGAAGTCGTGGCTACCGGCCCGGCCAGTAAAAACATACGCTTATCTATCAATATATCAGGTAATACCGTAGACAGTGACGAGACGCTCGACAGGATCAAGAGCCTGATCGAGCAATATGGCGTCAGCCCGAGTTCGTTAACCTTCGAAGTGACCGAGACCTGTGCGATAGCAAACCTGGAGCAGGCCAATGATTTTATCAATGAACTGCGCATGATCGGTTGCCGCTTCTCGCTGGATGATTTCGGTTCCGGTTTCTGTTCGTTCTCTCAGCTTAAGAATCTACCGACAGATTTTGTCAAGATCGATGGTCAGTTTGTCCGCAGTATGGCGCGAGGTGCAACAGATCGCGCGATCGTTACCGCGATGAATGATGTGGCCCATTCACTTGGACGTTATACTGTCGCCGAGTATGTCGAGAGCCCGGAGATTGTGCGCCTGTTGAAGATATGCGGTGTCGATAAAGTGCAGGGAAATTATATCTCGGTACCACTGACATCACTGCCGGACACTAACGTGGTATCGTTCACGAAACAGATAGTGTAACGATCAGCCGGTTAAGACGGATAATGCTTAAACCCATTCTTTTGGTTTAAGGTAGTAGTCATACAGTTTCGACTCTTCGGTATTTTCAGGTATCACCTTGTTGTATTCAAAATGTACCACTGGCGGTAACGACATCAGTATCGATTCTGTTCGTCCGCCGGTCTGCAGGCCGAATAAGGTTCCTCGGTCATAGACCAGGTTGAATTCGACATAACGGCCGCGACGATATAACTGAAAATCACGCTGTTCATCGCTATAAGGTTCATTCTTCCTGCGCTGTACTATCGGCAGATATGCACCGATGTAATGGTCACCGACACTTTTCATGAAGTCGAAGCTTCTGCTGAAGCCTTCTGCATTTAAATCATCAAAGAACAGGCCGCCGATGCCACGCTGTTCATCGCGGTGCTTGATATAGAAATAATCATCACACCAGGTTTTGTATTTTCTGTATACCTCTTCACCAAATGGTTCGCAGGCTTTCCTGGCGGTAGTGTGCCAGTGTATGCAATCTTCTTCATTGCCATAATAAGGTGTCAGGTCAAAACCGCCGCCAAACCACCATACGGGCTCTTCGTTTTCCTTAGTCGCGATAAAGAATCTTACGTTGGCGTGTGAGGTTGGTACTTTCGGGTTTTTCGGGTGGATGACCAGTGAAACACCCATCGCCTGAAATTCGCGGCCGGCAAGCTCCGGGCGATGCGCTGTAGCAGAGGCGGGCAGTTGTCCGCCAGACACGTGAGAGAAGTTAACCCCGGCCTGTTCAAAAACGCCGCCGTCACTCAAGACACGGGTAATACCGCCGCCGTGGCCATTCTCGCGCTGCCATTCATCGGTGATGAAGTCTTTTTCACCGTCTTCGTCTGCCAGTGCAGAACAGATGTTTTTCTGTAATGTTACCAGGTAGGCTTTTACGGCCTCGATATCGGGCTGGTCGTTCATGCTCATAATGATCTGTATTTTATTATTGTCTGATGACGTGATTATCGCATAGTCGGATAACTTTTGAAGGACGGCCTGCCAGCATCTGGTGCTCGGCCAGGATCATATCCAGGCTATGGTGGAAGTATTGATGAAGTTCCAGGGAGTTTCTGGCCGGTGGTTTACCCGATGGGTTCGCGCTAGTTGATATGATGGCATGCCCCAGTGCATGGCATAAGCGCTGTACATCGTGTTGCTGGCTGATACGTATCGTTATACTTCCGTCTTTGCCGACCAGCCATGACGGCGCCGATGATCTTGCTTCGATAACCCAGCTGACAGGCTCTGATGCGTGAGTTATTTTTTGCTGTTGTTGGTAATCCAGATCGACCAGGGGTGATACCTGTTTGATGCTACCTGCCAGTAATATGAACTGTTTGTTCAGAGGGCGCTGCTTGATCTCATTTATGGATAAAACCGCATCGACATTATAAGGGTCGCAGCCGAGTCCATAGATAGTGTCGGTCGGGTAGGCTATGATGCCGCCGTGACGGATGATGTGAGCGGCATGACTGATCGAGAAGTCGCTTGCCATAATACTTTACCCCGGCGTAGCGTTAGTCAGCTGACTTTTTCTTGGCCGCTTTCTTGCTGGTGGATTTCTTTTTTACCGATTTCTTTTTAGTGGTCTTTTTCTTTGCGGCCGCCTTTTTCTTGACGACCTTCTTTTTCGCGACCTTTTTCTTTTTACCGCGGCGGAAGGGGGCGGCTTCCAGCAGGTCTTCACATTCTTTTTGTGTCAGTGATGTCGGTTCTCTATCTTTGGGGATCTTGGCGTTTTTTATGCCATCAGTAATGTACGGGCCCCAGCGGCCATTCAATATCTCGATATCGGTGCCGGGGAAATCCTTGATATGCTTGTTGGCATCAAATTCTTTTTTCGCTTTAACCAGTTCCATCGCCTGTTCATGGGTGATGTTGTAAGGGTCGATGCCTCTATCCTGATACTCCTTGTTGATCGAGACAAACTTGCTGGCATATTTTACATAAGGACCGAATCGGCCATAGTTGGTCGAGAGCGCTTCGCCTTCGTCTGTTTCGCCGAGGTCGCGCGGCAGCTGTAACAGGAAGTAGACATCATCCATGGTGATATCGGCCATCTTCTGTCCGGGGCGCAGGCTGGCAAAACGTGGTTTCTCTTCGTCGTCCTTATCGCCGATCTGTACGAACGGTCCGTAAGGCCCCATGCGTACCGAGACCGGTTTACCGGTGGCTTCATCGGTACCGAGATGGCGAGACTGTGCGACATCGGCACGGCTGACATTCTCTTCCACGTGGTCGACGGTCTCTTTGAACGGGGTCCAGAATTTTTTCAGCAACGGCACCCAGTCGTGCTCACCGCGAGATATGCAGTCGAGTTCGTTTTCGAGGTCAGCGGTAAATTCGTAATCGACGTATTTGGTGAAATAATCGGTCAGGAAGCGGTTGACGATGCGGCCGATATCGGTCGGTGTGAACCGCCGATTCTCAAGCTCGACATATTCACGATTGACCAGCGTCGAGATGATGTTGGCGTAGGTCGACGGCCGTCCGATATCATATTCTTCCAGCGTCTTGATCAGGCTGGCTTCAGTGAACCGTGGTGGTGGCTGAGTAAAATGCTGGTCATTGCGGATGTCCAGCAGCTCGACATTCTCGCCTTCTGCCAGTTCAGGCAGCATTTTTTCCGCCTGCTTATCGAGGCGGCTTTCTTCACTGCCTTCCATATACACAGACATGAAGCCGGGTGTTTTGATGGTGGAGCCGCTGGCGCGGAAAACATTGCCGCTGCCACAGCCCAGTTGTATGCTGACGTTATTCAGTGTCGCGTGAATCATCTGGCAGGCCATGGTGCGTTTCCATATCAGCTCGTAGAGGGCGAACTGGTCGGGAGTTAACTTGTCCTTGATCTGCTCCGGTGTATGATTCACCGATGTCGGGCGGATGGCCTCGTGGGCTTCCTGTGCATTTTTGGATTTGCTCTTGTAGATGCGCGGGCTGTCTGGCAGGTTGTTCTTGCCGAAACGGGATGCTATCAGTCCGCGTATCTCATCGATGGCTTCATCGGCCAGATGTAGCGAGTCAGTACGCATATAGGTGATGAGACCCACGGTCTCGCCGCCGATATCGATACCTTCATACAGGTTCTGAGCGGTACGCATGGTGCGCTGTGCAGTGAAACGAAGCTTGCTGGCAGCGTCCTGCTGCATGGTCGAGGTGGTAAACGGAGCTGCCGGATTACGCTTGCTCTGTTTCTTTTCGACCTTGTCGACCGATAGTTTGCCATTGGCCTGTGACAGCAGGTCATCTCTTACGGACCTGGCTGTTTCTTCGTCGGTAAAGCTGAATTTTGTTTTCTCCTGCGGAACATCTTCTCCGCTCTCGCCCTTGATGTTCTTTCTAGATGCCTGTTTATCTATTACTTTTTCATCTTTATAGAGGCTGAGGCGGGCGATAAAGTCCTGCTCGTTCCTGGAAACATCGGCTTCGATGGTCCAGTACTCCTGCGCATCGAAGGCTTCTATGGCTTCTTCACGCTCGACGATCAGGCGCAGTGCCGGGCTCTGCACGCGACCGGCAGACAGGCCGCGCTGGACTTTTTTCCACAACAGTGGCGACAGGTTAAAGCCTACCAGGTAGTCCAGTGCGCGACGGGTCTGCTGGGCATTGATCAGGTCTGTTGACAGGTCTCCCGGATTATCGATCGCTTCCTGGATAGCCCGCTTGGTGATCTCGTTGAAGGCGACCCGGTGAACTTCTTTATTGTCGAGCAGGTTTTTCTCTTTCAGCAGCTCGTACAGGTGCCATGAGATGGCTTCACCCTCGCGGTCCTGGTCAGTCGCCAGATACAGCGTGTCGGCTTTTTTCAGAAACTGAATTATCTTGTTGACGTGTTTTTCATTCTTTTCGATGACCTGGTATTTCATCGAAAAGTCATTCTCGGTATCGATAGCGTCAGCTTTAGGGATCAAATCGCGGACATGGCCATACGAGGCCAGGACTTTGAAGTCTTTGCCCAGGTATTTCTCGATGGTTTTCGCTTTGGCGGGCGACTCTACGATAACTAGGTTTTTGCTCATGCGTTTTTTATGTGGCGATATCGATTATCGTCGATATGCATTACTGGATGATGTCTGTAACTTCATCAAATATAAAATTTTCCATCAGGGCGAGAACATTTTCTTCTCCTGGATGGCTGTGCAGGACGATCATGATGATCCATTTCATCTGTTCAGCATCTAGTGGCGTACCTAATGCTGCAACACGATCAAGTATCAATTCACGTGTTAGTGGAGTGAGTATATTCGTTTGTTCCAGAAAGTGTAAAAATCCGATACTTTCGACGCCGATTAGTTTTTTCTCTTCGTCGCTATAGATCCGTGTGCTGGTTTCCTTGATGGGTAAGAACTGCTCCTTATCCTGCAGGTTCTCAAGGTCTTCAAGCCAGTCAAAAGCCTGGTTGATCTCCTGGTTATGAAAACCCATTTCTTCCAGACGGACCTGGATACTGTCACGTTCATCAGTCACGCGACCGCTCTCATTCAATTCATCATCATCAAGGTAACGTTCGAATAAAAACATTAGGACATCGACGACGGACTGTTTGACTATCATTCAGAAAAACCTGCAAAAAATTTTTAAGGAACCTATATAAAATATTTATATATCAATATCTTATGTTTCTGTGTCATGCTGCTAAGTTATGCATGTATAGCGACCATTCTGGCATACTATGATTCCTTCGAGCTCGAGAATCAATAACATGGAGGCGACTTCAGCAGCACTGAATTCGCTACGATTTACCAGCTCATCGATGCTGGTGGGTTCATAGGCGAGGCATTTGAGCAGTTTTTGGTGATCCGGGTCAAGTGTATTGTGCCGATCTTTTAGTTTTTCCGGGGTATCTTCACGTGTTTTTATGGGATATGAAGGGTTTTGCAGGGACGGGATGCGCAGCTCTTCCAGGATATCGTCAACTGATTCGACCAGTTTGGCGCCTTGTCTGATCAGCTGATGGCAGCCGCGGACCATCGGGTTATGGATGGATCCGGGTATCGCAAATACCTCTCTGTTAAGTTCGAGAGCGAGCCTGGCGGTGATCAATGAGCCACTCTTGAGCGCAGCTTCCACTACCAGGGTGCCGAGCGATAATGCACTGATCAGCCGGTTGCGCCGTGGAAACAGGCCGCGTTGTGGTGTAATGCCTATCGGCAGCTCTGAGATGACAGCGCCTTTTTCACTAATGGCCTGTGCCAGTTGCTGATGCTGAGCGGGATAGACGATATCGAGGCCGTGGGCGACGACTGCGACTGTTCCTGCCAGTCCCTGCAGCGCTCCCTGGTGACTTGCGCCATCGATACCGATGGCCAGTCCACTGGTGATGGTGATACCGCTGTCAGACAGGTGATTGGCAAATTGCTCGGCAGTATTTCGACCGGCTGCGCTTGGATTGCGCGCACCGACCATGGCCAGCTGAGGTTGTAACAGGTAGTCGGGATCACCCCTGACATATAGCACCGGGGGCGCATCGGGGAGATCTTTTAGTTGTGCCGGATAGCGCTCATCGGTGAAGGTGATGATATGGTGTCCAGGGCCTGTCTGCCAGTCGAGGTCGGCCGTGATGTCAGGTTTTTCCTGGCTGGTGAGAGCATTGACTGTTTCACCCGTCAGCGCCAGGCAGGAAAGCTGGCTGCCATTGGCATTGAGCACTGCTTCTACTGAGCCGAAATGAGTGAGCAGGTTATGGAATGTCGCTGCACCGACGCCCGGTGTATGTAACAGGGTCAGCCAGCTTTCAAGTGAGGAGCTTCGTCCCGCGTTCCGTGCAGGTTTGTGATTATTCATCCGTGAATATTACACTATATATTGTTCTCTATGATATGGCTGCAGCTGATCAGTGTTGCTGGAGAGTACCGGGCTGATTCATTGGCTGATTAAAATTTTGGCGTATGCAGGTAGTCATAGTTATGTATAACACGTTTTGATTCCAGTGTTATGGCATAACTGACCTGATCGAACGTCTTGAATATCATCACCAGGCCGCTGCGTTCATTGGGTAGTTTTACCGGTTTGCTGCTGCGTTTATTGTGGCGGTCTCGTACTGTATCGCCGCTGGCATAAGTTGCCAGCAGGTGGCCGACTTCCATACCGTCACGTTCACCTTTATTGATCGTTACCACCTGTAACTGAGCAACACCTGTTAGTGCTTCGTTAAGTTCCATGATCTGTGCAGTGATGTCTCTATCTGGGACATGAGGAAAATACAGATTCTCCGTCTTGCTTCTGTCTTCCGGTAGTAAACGGTCACCGATCAAGACTTCGCGCTCAGTATAGGTGAGATCAGCTGAGGCCGGATCATCGTATGCGATTATCCGTACTTCACCGGTGTAGATCGCTTCATAGCCCAGTATCTCATCATTCTCAGGGTCTCGTAAGGCTTTGCCCGGTCTGAATACCGAGTAGCGAACACGTTCTTTATCGATCTCACCACGTATGTAGACGCGGTTGCCCTGACCAAGGATCAGGTTGCCGAATTCACTGCCGACGATATAAGGCGCCTGGTCCAGGGTCTCTTTTGTGACTACTCTTGGTTTAGTGAGGAATTGTCTGATCGCATCACCGGGTATGCTTGGTATGCTCGCTGCCAGGGGGGAGGTGCGAATGTTGGGACTTAGCTTTCTGACTGGTAAGCCACCTTCTTCGCTAGTCTGAATAACATTTCTATGCTGTGATTCGTTCAGCCGCATCTGTGGTTGGCCATCGACATATACCAGTGTCAGTACATCGCCTGGGAAAATCAGGTGGGGGTTCTGTACCTGCTGATTCTTTTGCCAGATCTCGGGCCAGTACCATGGGTCCTGAAGGAATAAGCTGGAGATTCCCCATAAGGTATCGCCTTTCTTAACCGTGTACTGGCGAGGATGTTGCGCTTTTACGCGAATCTCTTTTTTTGCTGGCTCGACTTCTTCGGCGATAGTTGTTGCTTCGGCAGGTTCATCTACTGCTACAGGCTTCGTCTCGGATGAGCTGCAACTGGTGGTTATACCAGCAGTAATGGTAAGTAGCCCTGTAAGCAGGAAAAAGGGTACAATATTGCGAAATTTTGGAGTATTTGAAATATTCATTTTTATTTTTATTTTTACTCTCTGGCTCTCGTTCTTACAGTTGCCCGGTTATTTTGATATCTGTTGATATTAGGGACAAATATCTCTACTACTCTCAACAGTTTAGTAGATGAACTTCGATTAGTAAGGTAAGTTTTTCACTGAGTGTAGCAGAAATAATAAAATAGGTGATGATTACGAAAATTTTATCCCTATATTATGAGTCAGGCTGACAGTAAATTTACAGAAACATTATGGCGATATTAGATATTTTGCATTTCCCGGATAAACGGCTGCGAACGGTGGCGAAACCGGTAGAAAAAGTGGATGCATCCATCAAGAAACTGGTGGATGATATGTTCGAGACCATGTACCTGGCGCCTGGAATAGGGCTGGCAGCAACACAGGTCAATGTGCATCAGCAGGTAATCGTAATCGATATCTCCGAAGAGAAGAACCAGCCGTTGTGCCTGATCAATCCACAGATCATCGCTGAAGAAGGTAGCGAGACCTGCGATGAAGGTTGTCTGTCAGTGCCTGATATATACGAGACAGTCGAACGTAGTGAAAAAGTAACCGTGAAAGCACTCGATCAAAACGGTGATGAGTACACCTTACAGGCCGACGAGTTACTGGCTGTCTGTATCCAGCATGAGATGGACCATTTAAAGGGCAAGTTATTTGTCGATTACCTGTCGCCACTGAAACAGCAGCGCATTAAAAAACGCCTGTTGAAACAGCAGCGAGAAGAGCGTCGCGGCGTTGCTTTGTAAATACGGCTTATAAGCTTTTCGATCATATCGACATCACGTTACCGGCTTTAGATATTGAGTAATCATCTTCGCATCATTTATGCCGGCACACCGGATTTTTCAGTGCCAGCCCTGCAGGCATTGATAGCATCTGAATATGAGGTGATCGCTGTCTATACGCAACCGGACCGGCCTGCTGGCCGTGGTCGAGACCTGCAGATGTCGCCAGTCAAGCAGGAGGCCCTGAAGCACGGTATTCCCGTCTACCAGCCGGCCTCATTAAGAGATGAGGCTTCACGGAAGACATTGACATCACTCGGTGCCGACCTCATGGTGGTTACTGCCTATGGTCTACTGTTGCCACCTGAAGTGCTTGCGGCACCGAAACTTGGCTGTATTAACATACACGCATCATTACTGCCTCGCTGGCGCGGCGCGGCACCTATCCAGCGTGCGATCCAGGCGGGAGATAAAACAACCGGCATCACCATAATGCAGATGGACCAGGGACTCGATACCGGTGATATACTGGCAGTTGCCGAATGTGAGGTCACAGCGGATGATACCGGCTCCAGCCTGCACGATAAGTTGATGGCCCTGGGGGCTGAGACACTGGTCTCGGTGCTGCCCGGAATCGCTGCCAGGTCTTTGGACAGGGTCAAGCAGGATGATACTGCCGCCTGTTATGCCGCAAAGCTGAATAAGGCAGAAGCCAGGATCAACTGGCTGCAGTCAGCAGCAGAGATAGAAAGGAACATCCGGGCGTTTAACTCATGGCCGGTAGCCTATTGTGAATATGATAGAAAGGGCAAGCCGTCAAAGCTCCGCCTGTGGGGGGCTGAAGTTCTATCCGTAGCGTCTCTACCGGAGGGTGTCCCCGGTAAAGTTATTGCCGAGTCAGTTGAAGGTATTGATGTGATGACGGGTGAGGGGGTCTTACGTATTACCGAGTTACAGGCCGAAGGAAAACGCAGGATGTCGGCAGCTGATTTCCTCAATGCCAGTTCACTGCTCGGCCAGGTTTTGAAATAGTCCCGTGGCAGATCTATTACCTCCTGCAAAGAAAAAAAGCTCGCCGGCTCACGGCGTCGACAAGAAAACAAACAAGAGGGCTGGCAAGTCGAAGGTCAGCGCGGCCCGTACAGCAAGCCTGAAAACTTTGCGACAGGTGTTTAACGGCCAGTCATTATCCGCGGTGCAGCCGCATACGACCGATCTGCTCGACGATCCACGTGACCGTGGGCTGGGCAATGAGCTGGTGAATGGTGTCCTGCGCTGGCGCTGGCAACTTGAATATTTCATTTCCTGCCTGCTGAAGAAACCGTTAAAGGCCAAGGACATCGATGTCCAGCTGGTGCTATTGCTGGCACTGTATGAACTGAGTGAGTGCCGGACGCCGGATTATGCTGTCATCAACGAATCGGTTGAACTGGTCAGGAAATCGGGCAAAAAATGGGCGGCTGGTCTGGTCAATGCAGTACTGAGAAATTTTACCCGTGAAAAAGAGAAGCTGGTGTCATCGATAAATGATGATTCGGTCAGCTATTCGCATCCGCCCTGGATGGTCGAGAAGATAAAAGTTGACTGGCCGCAACACTGGTCCGGGATATTGCAGGCGAACAACCAGCGCCCGGCATTCTGGCTGCGTATCAACCAGTTGCAGTACAGCGTTGAGCAATATCAAAAGATGCTTGCTGATGCTGCTGTCGAGTTTGATGAAGCAGTCTCCAGCGCCTGGATACCATGGGCTGATCATGCATTGAAATTATCGCAAGGAGTCGATGTGCGTGAGCTGCCAGGCTTTGCCGATGGTGCGTTTTCTGTACAGGATGCAGGCGCTCAGCTCATCGCGGACATGCTCGATGTGAGAGAGGGTGACCGCGTAGTTGATCTGTGCGCAGCGCCTGGGGGTAAGACCTGTCACCTGCTGGAACGATATCATGAGCTTGATGGCCTGGTCGCCATCGAACTCGATGAGCAAAGGATGTTGCGTGTCAGTGAGAACCTGCAGCGTCTCAAGCTGGCTCCGAGAGCAGAGCTGGTCGTCGCTGACGCACGTGATTCGAAACACTGGTGGCAGGGTGAAAAGTTTGATCGTATCCTTATCGATGCGCCCTGTTCAGCCAGCGGTGTGATAAGGCGGCATCCTGACATAAAGACCTTGCGTCGAGACACGGACCTCGGGCCGCTGCTAAAGCTGCAATCTGAGATACTGATGTCAGCATGGCCGATGTTAGAGTCCGGGGGCGAGCTGTTATACGTCACCTGTTCGATATTCAAAGATGAGAACCAGAACCAGATTAAGAATTTCTTAGCAGATAATGCTGATGCCAGTGAGGTCAGTTTCGATGCGAACTGGGGTATTGCCTGTGAGCATGGCCGGCAATTGCTTCCCGGCGAGCGTGATGCAGATGGTTTTTATTTTTGCCGTTTGAAGAAGTTGAGTTAAAAAGTCATCGCTAAAGACAGCCGTTCCATATAATCAGTTAAACAGGCATGAAAATCAGGATGTATGAGCGTAAACTCGCGTCTATAAAAATCGAGTGAGCATAAACACGCGAATACGTTACTGAGTTACTTGGCATAATAATGAATATTATAATTTTAGGCGCAGGTCAGGTCGGGGCAAGTGTGGCTGAGAACCTGGCGTCAGAAGCGAATGATATTACGCTGGTGGATATGAATATCGTCCTGCTGGACGAGCTCAGTGACCGCCTGGATATCCAGACAGTCGTCGGCCATGCATCTCACCCCGATATCCTGATCCAGGCTGGTATCCGTGACGCGGATATGCTGGTCGCCGTTACTAATAGCGATGAGACCAATATCGTCGCCTGTCAGGTTGCACACAGCCTGTTTCGTACGCCGACGAAAATTGCGCGTGTCCGCTCCCAGGAATATCTGAAATACAATGAACTGTTTAATAATAAAGCACTGCCGATCGATGTACTGATAAGCCCGGAGCAGCTGATCTCGGAGCACATCCAGCGCCTGATCGAATATCCGGGTGCGCTGCAGGTGCTGGATTTTGCAGATGGCAAGGCCAGGCTGGTAGGCGTCAAAGCTTACTACGGCGGGCCACTCGTCGGCCATGAAATCTCTGACCTGAGAAAACACATGCCCGGTATCGACTCGCGGGTGGCGGCAATATTCCGTCGCGGAAAGGGCATCGTTCCGGATGGTCACCAGGTGATTGAAGCGGATGATGAAGTGTTCTTTATCGCTGCGACAAAAGATATTCGCGCTGTCATGTCCGAGCTGCGCAAGCTCGATAAACCGATCAAGCGGATCATGGTGGCAGGCGGCGGAAATATCGGCAAGCAGCTGGCGCAGGCCCTGGAAAACAAATACAGCGTCAAGATCCTTGAGCGTAATGCGAAGCGTGCTGAAGAGTTGTCCTGTGATCTGAATAAAACCATCGTCCTGCTTGGCGATGCGGCAGATGAAGACCTGTTGCTGGAAGAGAATATCGAACAGATGGATGTGTTCTGTGCCCTGACCAACGATGATGAGGCGAATATCCTGTCGTCGATGCTGATCAAACGACTCGGTACCAGGAAGGTGATGTCGTTGATCAACCGCCACGCCTATGTCGATCTGATGGAGACCCAGGGCAGTATCGATGTGGCTATATCGCCCCAGCAGATTACGATCAGTGGCTTACTCGCTCATGTGCGCCGAGGTGACGTGGTCGCAGTGCATTCTTTACGCCGCGGCGCGGCCGAAGCTATCGAAGCTATCGCCCATGGAGATACTGCGACTTCAAAAGTGGTCGGAAAGACGGTGGAGCAGGTGGCCCTGCCAGCCGGAACTACAATCGGCGCCATCATCCGTGGAGAAGAAGTCATCATGGCGCACCATGACATCGTTATCGAAAATGAAGATCATCTGATCCTGTTCCTGCTGGACAAAACGAAATTCAATGCTGTCGAAAAACTGTTTCAGGTCGGCGTAACTTTTTTCTAGATCCTTATGCACCTGACGATCATACAACGCATTATGGGGCAGTTTTTAATGCTGTTCAGCATCACCCTGCTGCCCCCTGTTGTTATTGACCTGCTCTACCAGGAGCATGCAGCGCATGCCTTCTTTTATAGTTACCTGTTGTTGTTGAGTATAGGTTTCCTGATGTTCATCCCGGTGAGAAATCATCGAAACGATCTGCGTTTACGTGATGGCTTTGTCGTCGTCGTACTGTTCTGGCTGGTACTGGGAATCGCTGGAGCTCTGCCGTTGTATCTGTACGAAGAGCTGGACATCACCGTCGTCGACGCATTGTTCGAATCTATCTCGGGCCTTACCACTACCGGTGCAACCGTGTTATTGGGGCTGGATAACCTGCCGCACAGCATCCTGTTTTATCGGCAGGAGTTACAGTGGCTGGGTGGTATGGGTATCATCGTGCTGGCGGTTGCTGTCATGCCGATGCTGGGTATCGGTGGTATGCAGTTGTACAAAGCGGAAGCACCAGGGCCGGTAAAGGACAGTAAGTTAACGCCGCGTATCGCAGAGACCGCCAAAGCGCTCTGGTATATCTACCTGGGGTTGACCGTAGCCTGCGCTATCGCTTACTGGCTCGCTGGCATGAACCTGTTCGATGCGGTGACGCATAGTTTTTCCACCGTGGCGATCGGTGGTTTCTCGACGCATGATGCCAGCATGGGTTACTTTAACAGTCCGGCGATAGAGTTCGTTGCGATCGTATTCATGTTCCTGGGTGCGGTGAATTTTGCACTGCACTTCTCCGTAGTGCGCTCAAAAAGTCTGTTGCCATATCTTCGTGATTCTGAGTTCCGCCTCTATGCCGGCCTGTTGATCACTATCTCATCACTGAGTATATTCGTTTTATACAGCCACTCAGATCTGCATGACTTTTCAGATGCGTTCAGGGAGGGTCTGTTTCAGGCCGTATCGATTGCGACAACTTCCGGTTTCGCTACCACGGAATATGCGAGCTGGCCGGTTTTTATCCCGGTGCTGTTACTGTTTTCCAGTTTTATCGGCGGTTGTGCAGGTTCGACCGGCGGTGGTATCAAGGTTATACGTTTGCTATTACTGTTAAAGCAGGGGCAGCGTGAAATAATGCGATTGATACACCCCAATGCCCAGGTTACGGTTAAAGTCGGTAAGCAGCCGGTTAAGAATTCCATCATCGATGCGGTCTGGGGTTTCTTTGCAGCTTATGTCGCCCTGTTCGTGTTGATGATGCTGCTCCTGATGTTCAATGGCGTTGACCAGATTACGGCGTTCTCTGCTGTTGCCGCAACCATCAATAACCTTGGTCCTGGTCTGGGTGATGTGAGTGCTAATTATGCAGGTCTTTCTGACTTCAATAAGTTGTTACTCTGTTTTTCCATGCTGCTTGGACGACTTGAAATTTTTACCTTGCTGGTGTTATTGATGCCAGCCTTCTGGCGTAAATAAAAATCGCTACAGAGATATTTGCAGACTGTCGATAAACGATGAGTATCAAAGAATCCAATATTGAACGTTACCGTTTCCGCCTGGCCTTATTGCATCCGCGTTACTGGTTGACCTGGGTCGGGCTCTCTGTTTATTTCGTTTTTACTCTATTGCCGATGTCCGTCATCGACTATGTCGGTGTATGGTTAGGGAATGTCGCTGCCGGGAAAAATAAAAAACGTTTCAATATCGTCAGGACGAACCTTGGCTTATGCTTTCCTGAGAGGTCACCAGGCGAGATTGAAGCCATGGTATATGAGCACTTTCAGGCACAGTTTCGCAGCCTGTTGCATTATTATATCCTGTGGTGGCGACCGAAGCCGGTGGTAGAGAAAAAGATACATACCGAAGGCCTGGATCAGATCGAGCATTATCATCAACAGGGTAAACAGGTCATCGTCCTGTTGACGCATAACGTCGGTCTCGAGTTTGGCTGTACGGCAGTATCAATGGATAGACCGACGATCGGCCCCTACAAGAAGATGCGTAACGAAGTGATCGACTGGATGGTGGCAAATGGCCGGCTGTCATTAAGTAAACATTGCGGCAGTAAACTCTTTACCCGTGATGATGGCTTAAAGCCTTTGATACGGGAGACGCGTAAAGGCAAGGTGCTTATCTATCTTGCAGATGAAGATCTTGGTATAGACAATTCACTGTTCGTCCCTTTCTTCGGCGTACAGAAAGCGACTATTTCAGTACTGGGCAGATTGGCACGGTCATGTGACGCGGTAGTTCTACCGTGTGTGAGTTGTTATGACGCCAGGAGCAGGCGTTATGTCGTCACATTGTTACCCAGGATCGAGGGATTGCCTAGCGGTGATGACGAGCTGGATAGCCTGAGTATGAATAAGGCTATCGAAGAGGCCATCGGAAAATGTCCTATACAGTACCTGTGGACACTGCGGTATTTCCAGACGAGACCACCGGGTGAGGCACCAGTTTATGAATGAATCTGCAGTGAACATAGCGGCTATGGACCTCGCTCATGATAAGGCATCGAGTGACAGGTCTTCAATCAAGTCTTTATTTAAACGCCTCAAACATAATACTGGTGATGCGATACTGCGTTATAGCATGATCGAAGAAGGAGATCGGGTTATGGTGTGCCTGTCTGGTGGCAAGGACAGTTATACCATGCTGGAATTGCTGATGGCGCTGCAGAAAAAAGCACCTGTGTCTTTTGAGTTGATCGCTGTCAATCTTGATCAGAAACAACCGGGGTTTCCTGAACACGTGTTGCCTGCATATCTTGAAACACTGGATATCGAGTATCACATCATCGAGCAGGATACTTACAGTATCGTCAAAGACAAGATACCAGAAGGCAAAACAACCTGTGGATTATGTTCGCGCTTACGCCGCGGTATATTATATTCATTCGCTGAACAGATCGGTGCCACAAAGATTGCTCTAGGTCATCATCAGGATGACATTATAGAAACATTTTTTCTGAATATGTTTTTCAATGGCCAGTTGAAGACGATGCCGCCTAAACTGTTGAGCGATAATGAAAAGCATATTGTTATACGGCCGCTGGCATTGTGCAGAGAAAAAGATATTGCTGCCTATGCCGAAATCAGAGATTATCCGATCATTCCCTGTAACCTTTGTGGTTCACAGCAGAACATGCAGCGAAAAGTGGTGAAACAGATGGTGGCTGGCTGGGAGCAGGAGCACCCCGGTCGTTCGGAGATCATCATGCGTAGTCTGCAGAACGTGGTGCCGTCACATCTGCTGGATGATGCAATGTTTGATTTTCAAAGATTAGTTAGCCAGGAAGCGATGAAAGTAGTAGATGAAAACAAATAGGAAAAGCTTTCGCTACTGCTCTCACCCCTTCACCTATATCCATGTAGGCAGCGTCGCACCGCCATCCCTGGCTCCTTGCGACATACGACCACCATGGATGGTGGAAGTGCAGATATTGCAGGAGCGAATATCTGTCCGTCCATCCATGGACATAAAAAAACCCCAACTTTAAAAAAGTTGGGGTTTTAGGTCCCTGCTTGGTGATGAGCCTCGCGCTATAGCTATTCCCTGGAGATCTGATCCATAGAATTAAATACAAATCCGTGTAAACTTTAGTATCCTTTATCCATGTCCTTGTCAAAATTCCTTTAGCTACCTATATCCTTATGTCCCTGTATGGCTCTTTCCTTGTGTCCCTGATTAGTATTATGGTTATAAGCTGTGTTTTGCGCCATCAGCAGATGAGGCAAGTTGGTGTAGGAAAAACCTTACACGAGATTATATTGATTCTCAGACGGATTATGAAATTGCATGATCCGGCAGCAGGTAATTTATGATTGCATTGATGCAGCGGGTGAAGTCGGCATCGGTAACGGTCGATGAAAAGATGATATCAAGCATTGATCAGGGCTTGCTGGTACTTCTTGGTGTCGAGAAGGCAGATGAGTGCTCAGCGGCTGAGCGACTGGCAGATAAAATATTGAAATACCGGGTCTTCGCCGATGATGAGGGTAAGATGAACCTCAGTGTTCTGGATATCGGCGGTTCAGTTTTGATGGTGCCGCAATTTACCCTGGCTGCCGATACGAATAAAGGGCTGAGACCAAGCTTTTCCAATGCGGCCAGTCCGGAAAAAGGATTAGCGATGTTTAATCAACTTATTGATATAATACGTGTAAAAGGTGAGTCATTACGACCGGATTTACCGTCTGGCTGGTTACAGACTGGCCAGTTTGGTGCTGATATGGCGGTAAGGCTGCTCAATGACGGCCCGGTGACTTTTAATTTAAAGATATAACGCTTTTTAAAGTGGGGAAGAAATGACGCAACGTCAGGCAAGTGTGGAACGCAATACACTGGAAACCCAGGTCCAGGTAACAATAAACCTGGACGGCACAGGTGAATGCAAACTCGATACGGGTGTGCCTTTTCTCGAGCACATGCTGGACCAGGTAGCGCGTCATGGTTTGATCGACCTCGAGATCAAGGCGGTAGGTGATCTGCACATCGACGCGCACCATACGGTTGAGGATATCGGCATTACCCTGGGCCAGGCATTCAGCCAGGCTATCGGTGATAAAAAAGGTATCGTACGATATGGCCATGCCTATGTACCACTTGATGAAGCGTTATCCCGCGTAGTGATCGATTTTTCCGGTCGACCGGGCATGGAATATAACGTCAAGTTCGAGCGAGCCAGTATTGGCGATTTCGATGTTGACCTGTTCCACGAGTTTTTCCAGGGCTTTATCAACCATGCCAATGTGACCCTGCACATAGATAATCTTAGTGGCGATAACGCTCACCACATCGCTGAAACCGTGTTCAAAGCATTCGGCCGTGCGGTGCGCATGGCTATCTCTGCTGATCCGCGTATGCAGGGTGTGACACCCAGTACAAAAGGTTCCCTGTAAGCGATAGACGAGTAATTTTTATGAGTACTACAATCGCAGTCGTAGATTACGGCATGGGCAATCTCCGCTCCGTCTTTAAAGCACTGGAGCATGTGGTCAGCGAAGGCCAGCGCGTTATCGTTACCTCTGACGCGAGTGAAATAGCTAGTGCCGAGCGTATCGTATTTCCAGGCCAGGGTGCGGCGAGAGACTGTATGAAACACCTGGAACAGATGCGACTGGAAGAGGTCGTGTTGCAGGCTGCCCATGAGAAACCGTTCCTTGGTATATGCATGGGCATGCAGGTGCTGATGACGCATAGTGAAGAGAATGACGGTATCAAGTGTATGGACCTTTATGCCGGCGATGTCCGTGCTTTTGCCGATGAGTCGCTGATATCTCAGATGCAGTCGCTGAAGATCCCGCACATGGGCTGGAACAGGGTCGTGCAAAAGCAGTCGCATCCGCTGTGGCAGGATATAGCAGACGGCAGCCGATTTTATTTCGTACACAGTTATTACGTGGATCCGGCTGATAGCACACTGGTTGCCGGAACCACGGATTACGGTATCGAATTCGTCTCGGTCATCGCCAGAGACAATGTTTTTGCCGCGCAGTTTCACCCTGAAAAAAGCGCACAAGATGGTTTACAATTACTTAAGAACTTTTGCCGTTGGAATGGGCAAGTATAAATATAGAGAAAAAGAACAGATGTTATTAATACCAGCAATTGATTTGAAAGATGGACAATGTGTTCGCCTGCGCCAGGGTGATATGGATGACAGCACGGTTTTTTCAGATGATCCGGTGGCCATGGCGGGGCAATGGGTTGATGCAGGTGCTCGTCGTCTGCATATCGTCGATCTCGATGGCGCTTTTGCCGGTAAACCAAAAAATGCAGAGGTGATCCATGAGATCGCATCCGCGTATCCTGACCTGAAAATACAGCTGGGCGGCGGTATCCGCGATGAAGATACTATCGCAGGTTATCTCGATGCAGGGGTGGACTACCTCATCGTCGGCACCCAGGCAGTGAATGAACCGCACTTTATAGCGGAAGTATGCGCCGAGTTTCCGACGCATATTATCGTCGGACTTGACGCCAAAGACGGCAAGGTCGCTGTCGATGGCTGGTCAAAACTGTCCAAGCATGATGTCATCGATATGGCGAAGCGTTTCGAAAACGATGGTGTCGAAGCGATCGTTTATACCGATATATCACGTGATGGCATGATGCAGGGCGTGAATATCGAAGCGACGGTGAAGATGGCGCGAGCGATAACGATTCCGGTCATCGCCTCCGGCGGTATAACATCGATGGATGATGTAAAGGCATTAAGCGCTGTCGCAGATGAAGGTATCATGGGCGCGATCACCGGGCGTGCTATCTACGAAGGCACGATCAATCTGAAGGAAGCCCAGGCGTGGCTGGATCAGCAGTAGGTTTATATAAAAATTTAACCACAGAGACACAGAGGGCACAGAGGGCACAGAGGGAAGCAAGTTATATGCTTATAATGCCGAGTCTGTGATGCTATTAAATAATATATTTTCTCCGTGTTCTCTGTGCCTCTGTGGTAAGAAGTTTTTGATTTTAATAGATGTTAAATATGGCATTAGCTAAGCGAATAATTCCCTGTCTCGACGTCGATAATGGCCGTGTCGTAAAAGGCGTGCAGTTTGTCGATATCCGCGATGCCGGCAACCCGGTAGAGGTGGCTCGTCGATATGATGAAGAAGGGGCGGATGAGATCACTTTCCTCGATATCACGGCGAGCTCGGATGACCGCGAGACCATCGTTCACGTGGTCGAAGAAGTGGCCAATGAAGTTTTTATCCCGCTGACCGTCGGTGGTGGAATCCGTACCCTGGATGACGTTCGCCGTATGTTGAATGCCGGCGCAGACAAAGTTGCGATAAACACCGCCGCCGTATTTAACCCTGAATTCGTGCGCGAAGCGTCTGCCTCGGTTGGTTCTCAGTGTATCGTCGTCGCCATCGATGCCAAGCAGGTCAGTGCAGAGGGCGAGCCCTTGCGCTGGGAGATATTCACACATGGCGGACGAAAGCCGACCGGTCTCGATGCAGTCGAGTGGGCAAAGAAAATGGTCGATCTCGGTGCTGGCGAGATATTGCTGACCAGTATGGACCGTGATGGCACCAAGATCGGTTTTGACCTGCCCCTGACCCGTGCGATATCAGAAGCAGTCTCGGTGCCGGTGATCGCATCCGGCGGTGTCGGCAATCTCGATCATCTCGCTGATGGAGTCATCGAAGGCAAGGCTGATGCGGTGCTGGCCGCCAGCATCTTTCACTTTGCCGAATACAGTATCCAGGAAGCCAAACAGCATATGGCTGACCGCGGCATCGAGATGCGCCTGTGATCCGGGTCGTGCTACGATGAGCTGGCTGGATGAAATCCGTTTCGACGAGAATGGCCTGGTACCGGCGATCGCACAGGATGCCGTCAGCGGAAAGATATTGATGATGGCGTGGATGAATCGGGAATCGCTGCAGTTGACCGCCGAGAGAAAGGAAGCGGTATACTGGTCTCGTTCCAGGGGAAAGCTGTGGCACAAAGGCGAAGAATCAGGCCACACGCAGAAAGTACTGGAGATACGTTTTGACTGTGACGAAGATGTAATATTGCTGGAAGTCGAGCAGCAAGGCGGTATCGCCTGTCATACCGGGCGGGAGAGCTGTTTCTACCGTCAGTTACAGGATGATGAATGGGTCGAAGTCGAGCATGTCATCAAGGACCCGAAAGAGATTTATAAGCAGGAAGGTCAATAACAATGGTCAGTAACTATAATGAGTAATCCAGATATCCTGACTCAACTGACCGATATACTGGAGCAGCGCAAAGGTGCGGCAGCGGATTCGTCTTATGTGGCAAGCCTGTATGACAAGGGATTAGATGCTATCCTTAAAAAGGTAGGAGAAGAAGCCACAGAGACAGTGATGGCTGCCAAGGATGCCGACGCAGATAAGCTGGTTTATGAAGTTGCTGACCTCTGGTTTCATACCATGGTGTTACTGGCCGACCAGGGACTGTCTGCGGATGATGTATTGAACGAGCTGGCGCGAAGATTTGGTGTGTCAGGCCATGATGAAAAAGCGGCTCGCGGCAAGTAGTCCGGGGCAGAGCTGCTGGAGAGTCATTGAATAAGCCGTCATTGCGGGATACGAAGCAATCTCATGATGATGAAACAAATGCCTGGGTAAATTGCTTCGTACCTCGTAACATGCGAGGTCGGCTAGACGAGTAGATATCTGCTGGTTATGTGCAAGATAAGCTGCTCGTCGATTTCAGATAAAGATATAAGAGAGAAAGATTATGGGTATTAGTATTTGGCAATTGTTAATTTTGCTGGCCGTGGTTATTTTGATTTTCGGCACCAAGAAGTTAAAAAACGTAGGCGGTGACCTGGGGTCAGCGATCAAGAGTTTCAAATCAGCGGTGAAAGATCCTGATGCCGGTGATGCCGACCCGCAGGAAAAAGTTTCACAGGATTCAGCTGATACCAAGAACACTGAATCGGTCAAGAAAGAAGATAACGTTTAACTTCCCTTACTGTGATACGTGGCGGCCTGCGGGTTGCCGTGTGCGCATGGGTTTTGTAAAAATATATGTTTGACGTTGGCTTCTGGGAAATCCTGCTTATACTCGTGCTGGCGCTGGTCGTTATCGGACCGGAGCGTCTGCCCGGTGCTGCACGCCAGGCAGGTTTCTGGGTTGGTAAGGCCCGGCGTTACATAGAAGGTGTGCGCAGCGAAGTCGAGCAGGAACTCGATGTCACTGAATTCAAGCGCATGCTGCACAACCAGGAAGTGCAGATCAATGAGCTGCAGCAGCAGCTCAAGTCCAGTGTCGATGATGTCGGCTCTGAGATAAGCAAGGACATGCCTTCATCTGGTTCTGTTACTGATGTTCCTTCGCACACTTTCAAGGATGAGAAGCCTGATGAATCGGTCGATCCTGATGAGACAACAAAGCCATCGAAATCTGATGACGAAAAGTCCTGACTGCAAGTAGAACGGAACGATGGCAGAGAAAGAAGCAAACCCGGAAGACTTGAAAGACCCGCAAGAGCAGACGCTGATGGATCACCTGATCGAGCTGCGTGATCGCCTGCTGCGTATGGTACTGGCCATCCTCATCGTCTTCGTCGCGCTGTTCGCCTTCTCTGAAGATATCTTCACCATCGCGGCCGAGCCCTTGCTGGCACTGATGCCGGAAGGCACGTCGATGATAGCAACGGGTGTTACCTCACCGTTTTTAGTACCATTTAAACTGGTGCTGCTGTTATCAGTGTTGCTGACCATCCCTTACCTGCTGCATCAGATGTGGGCATTTATCGCCCCGGGTCTTTACCAGCATGAAAAGCGCATGGCTACCCCTTTACTGGTCTCCAGTGTCATCCTGTTCTATTGCGGTATCGCATTCGCCTACTTTGTCATCTTCCCTATACTGTTTGGTTTCTTCATCGGCATCGCTCCGGAAGGCGTAGCGGTAATGACCGATATCGGTCAGTACCTGGATTTTATCATCGCTATATTCCTCGCATTCGGTATTGCTTTTGAAGTACCGGTGGCGACTTTCCTGTTGATAGCCGCCGGTGTCACCTCGGTCGACAAGCTGGCTAACAAACGCCCCTATATCATTATCGGAGCATTCGTTATCGGTATGTTGTTGACCCCGCCTGACGTTATTTCGCAGTCGCTGTTGGCAATACCGATCTGGTTGTTATTTGAACTGGGTCTGATCGCATCGCGCATCTTCCTGAAAGAGAAGCAGGACGAAGACGTGATCATGGAGAATGATGAGTTTTCTCTGGTCGAGGAAGCGCCGCTGATGCATCAGCCGGATATCCCGGAAGATGACCATGATGAAGAAGGCCGTCCGCTGACCGACGATGAGATGGAAGCACTGCTCGATGAGATGGAGCAGGAAGAAGCGGATAACAACAGTGAAGATGACGAAACGTCTGACAACAAAGGCGATAAAAAGCCTTAGAAGCTATTCACCGCAGAGGCGCGCGGAGACGCTGAGAAAGCATGGCTTTGTTGTTAGCAGCGCCTTCGGTACTGCTAAACGTTATAAAGCATCTGCGCCCCGACAACCGCTCCTCGGTAATTGCTCCTGCATTGCTCTATCACCTGCATCCATGTAGGTATGTCCTAATCTGTGGTTCAATTCATTTGTTTTTACTCCGCCCACGATATATAAGGTTGCATCGTTAAACTCGTGAAATCTATCGCAATAGTGTAAAATCGCGCGCTCAATGAAAATGCACAATAGAAGAGAGAAGGGCAGAGAGTTCTAATGGCCGAACGAAGCGTCCCCCGAAGACCCACCCTCCTGATCATACTGGATGGTTTTGGCGTCAATCCAAGTCGAATCAATAATGCGGTCCAGGAAGCTAACACGCCGCGTCTGGACGAATACTTTTCCAGGAATTCCCATACCACCCTCGATGCCTGTGGCAGTTCGGTTGGTCTGCCCGATGGTCAGATGGGTAACTCGGAAGTCGGGCATATGACGCTGGGCAGTGGTTCTGTTATCCGGCAGGACCTGGTGCGTATCAACGATGAGATCGAGAGTGGTGAGTTCTTTACCAATGCCGCTCTGGTCGCAGCAGTCGAAGATGCTGCTGCAAATGAACGCCCGGTCCATCTCGTCGGTCTGACTTCCAATGGCGGTGTGCATAGCCATATCAACCATCTCAAGGCGCTGATCAAACTGTGTGCTGATCACAAAGTAAAACCAGTGGTACATATGACCACCGATGGTCGTGATACCGCGCAGATGTCGGCACTGACTTTTCTCGCTGATATAGAAGGCCTGCTGGAAGACGCAGAAGGCAGTATCGCAACCGTTAGTGGCCGTTATTATTCGATGGACAGGGACAATCGCTGGGACCGTACACATAAGGCTTTTGATGCCATGGTGAACGGCAAAGGCCTGCAGGCTGAGAATGCGCGATATGCCATCGAGGCTGCATACGCACATGATGAGACCGACGAGTTTATCGAGCCCACCGTCCTGGAAGGTGCTGATCTGATCGAGTCGGGTGATAATGTCATCTTCTTCAATTTCCGTAATGATCGCTCCCGCCAGCTTACTGCGGCCTTGAGCCAGGAAGACTTTGATGATTTCGATACCGGTGATTATGACGGCGCACTGGTAACCTGTCTGACAGAGTATGACCCGGAGTTTTTATTACCGATAGGTTACGCACCGGAACGCCCGCAGGCGACAGTGGCATCAGTGGTGAGCCGTGCAGGTTACAAGCAGATGCATTGTGCCGAGACCGAGAAGTATGCACATGTCACCTACTTCTTTAACGGCGGCAAGAAAAAACCGTTCGCAGGTGAAGATCATGTCATGGTGCCTTCTCCTGATGTCGCGACCTATGATCTTAAGCCTGAGATGAGCGCTGAAGGTGTAGCTGACAAGATCATCGAAGGGCTGGAATCTGGTGATTATGGTTTTATCCTGGTCAATTTCGCTAACGGTGATATGGTCGGACACACCGCAGTACGAGAAGCGGTAATCAAGGCGGTAGAAACGCTGGATAGAGAAGTCGGCCGTGTGCTTGATGCTGCCCAGGAAGCAGGTTTCTCAGTGATACTGACGGCTGATCACGGTAACTGTGACGAGATGGTCGATCCGGTAACCCAGGAACCGCATACCCAGCATACCCTGTACCCGGTGCCCTGCCTGGTTATCGATGAAGCTAACTGGCACCTGCGCCCGGGCGGTGATCTTAGCGCGGTCGCCCCGACGGTGTTACAGTTGATGGGTTTACAGCAACCACCTTCGATGACGGGTAAATCGTTACTGCTTTGTGAATATTAAACAGCCTGCGATTCAGCTGTTCGCTTGCTAATCCTGCTGGGCAATTTTTAGCAGTTCTGCAGAGTTACACATATAGAGTTTGTTATCGGTCTTATATAGTATCTTCTGGCGTTTGAACTCGGCTATCATGCGGCTGACCGTCTCAACCGCAATGCCTATCATAGCGGCCATGTCCTCCCGGCTGAGCAGTATAAATTCATCATTGCTATCAGCAAAAAACTTATCCAGCACCAGTAACAGCTGGGCTACACGCTGCTTTGCTGTGCCGGCACCTAATGCGACGATCCACTGATCAGCCATATCCAGCTGGTCCTGCAGCTGCTGCAAGACATGTTGGTACAATTGCGGATAGTTACTCTCGAGCTGTTTGACCGTCGTTACCGGAATTTTGCACAGGTCGATCTGGTTGATCGCGATAGCGGAATGATGATAACTCTCTGCACCATCGAGTAACTCGAGTCCGATAGCAGAGCCCGGGCCTAATAAACGTACTATTCGGTTTGTGCCGTCCTCAGCGGTATGGACCAGCTTGACCATGCCGCGTCTGATCGAATAGATGAACTGTTTTCTTGAACCTGCCTCAAAAATAGTCGATCCCGCCGTGTGTATGAACTGGTCGACAGGCTGCAGCATATGCTCGAAGGCGGAGTCGGGCAGCTCAGAAAAGAGCATCAGGCGGCGAATATGACATTTATCACAATGTGCACGCCCTACCCATTCTACGCTGGTACAGACGGTCTTATCTAATTCTCTATTCATGTCGGTTAGTGTAACCCAAATTCAACAAGGGTAAAGTGGCGTGCTGTAAAAATTATCAATAAATTCAGCCTCTTGTTGAAATTAAAGGTGCGCGTGAATGTTGCCGTTGAGCATTCAGGGCGATACATGGGGTACGAGTCATTACTGCCGCTGAGTATTTTTTAAAAAACTGATGATTCTCAATGTTATCAGTAGGTATAACCAATAACCTGTAGTTATCCATATCACAAGGTTAAGCGTTAATAAATGAGCAAAAAATATTATCCATAAAATTTATTAAGGTTTGTGAACATGAAAATTTTAAATAAGGTTTTGCTTAATGGAGTTATTGGTCTCGCTATTTTTGCAGGTACCGGCAGCTTATTGGCTGCAGGAGCCAGGTCATCGTCAGCAGAAACTGATGAAGCGGCACTGGACTATAATGAGAAGATGCACCTGATGTTCATGCGTGAAGAAGAGAAACTTGCACGTGATGTCTACCTGACACTGGGTACCATGTATCCTGATTCAGCTATCTTCGGTAATATCGACGATTCTGAACAAAAGCACACTACGGCTGTCAAGTCCATGATCGAGAAGTATGGTTATGAAGACCCTAACACCAACGATAACGTCGGTGTGTTTACGGGAGAAGACTTCGGCTGGTACTTTACGGAAAAATATAACCAGCTGGTCGAGCGGGCATCTATAAGTGAGCTCGAAGCACTGTACGTAGGGGCATTTATCGAGGAGCTGGACATGATGGATATCAATCAATGTCCGCAGGTAATCGTCGAGACTGATAATGGCATCGATGATGTCGAGCAATGCGGTAAGGTATATACCGACAATGCTGATATTCAAAGGTTATATAGTTCCTTGCTGGATGGCTCAGACAGCCACCTGGAAGGCTATGTCATGAATATCGAAAAACATATCGGTGAGGGTAACTACCAGGCACAGGTCTTAAGCCAGGAGCTGCTTGATGCAATACTGGATCGCTAATCAGATAAATTGCGCCTGAAAACGGGAGCCGGCTAAGCAGGCTCCCGTTCTACTTTTTATGGTTCTCACATCGATTTGTGTTCAAAATACGCTTCATACAGTGTTAATTGTGACATTGAAATCCATTTTTTTGAACAATCTTGATAGATATCAAATACATCTGAGGATGTATTAATTAGCGTTAATGCAAAAGATGATTTTTTATCAGGTTGATGCTATCGGTGTGACAATAGTACTGGATTGGATATTATGAGACTTAATATTGTTTTTTTTCAACGAGCTGCGAATTTTTTATGTATATGTCTATCATTGTTGGCTCTTTCTGCTTGTAGTGATTCCGGTGATTCGACGGGTTCATCGATTACACCACCTGTATCAACACTTCCGGTTCAGGCGGGAGTCTATGACTCGACGGTAGTGGAGGCTGCTGATGACCTTGAATTTGTAATCAGTTTGTCTACTGCAAGTAGCGAGACTGTCACCGTGGATTATGCGACAGCAGATGGAACTGCGATTGCTGGTTCGGACTATTCTGCAGACAGTGGTACAGTACAATTTGCACCTGGTGAAACAAGAAAGTTTATCCCGGTTAGTGTGATAGCCGATGCGGCTTCACCAGTTTCAAGCAGTATAAACATGCAGCTCATCCTGAGCGCTCCACAGAATGCAGAACTAAGTGACGATACCGGTATAGGTACTATCATCGATCGTGATTACATGTCGACTGACGCTGAATTCAATCCTGACTGGTCTTCTCAGGGCGCCTTTACAAACGCAGCTACCTGCGGTGCTTCGTGCCATAAATCAGACGGTTCGGTAATGGATGCTGCAGGTACAGATGTTAGTCCCGGTTCGCAGTGGCAGCACAGTGTGATGGCTAACGCATTCCATGATCCATACTGGCAGGCAGCAGTGGAAGATGAGGTAGACAGTTTTCCTCACCTGGCCGGCTTTATCGAAAACACCTGTACTACATGCCATGCGCCGATGGGGCGTACACATGCGCACCATGCCGGTACCGACCTGGATGCAGATGAGTATTTTCGTTTTGATACCGCGAAAAGCCAGGATCATTCGCGTGAAGGCGTGAGCTGTACGGTCTGTCACCAGATCGATGCAGGTAACCTGGGTACAGCAGGTTCGTTCTCCGGCGGTTTTGTGATACCGGATGCAACAAGTCCAGATTACAAGAAAATCTATGGTCAATACGACAGTCCGGTAGGCAATAACATGAAATCGCAGACCGGGCATGAGCCAACCCCTGGTCAATACATATCAAATTCAGAGTTATGTGCTACCTGCCATACCCTGTACACGCCGGCGCTGGACCCTGAAACAGGTGCACCATCGGGATCCAGCTTCCTTGAGCAGGGTGTCTATCTCGAATGGCAGAACAGCGTGTATGCGACAGGTGAAGCGCAGGAGTCGCAGTGTCAGGACTGTCACATGCCGGAACCCTCACCAGGTTACCAGACCCCGATTACCCTGCTGCCGGGTACGGCTCCAGACAGGAGTCCTTTTGGTCAGCACACGCTTACCGGCGGTAATGCCCACCTGCTGGAAATACTGCGTGATTACCGTGCCGTGTTAGGCATCGCGAACACCACCACAACGGCTGGCTTTGACCAGCAGATCGCATTGACGCAGAATTTCCTGGGTAGCGCGGCAGATGTTAACGTTCCTGCACTGGTGACAAATGGAGATACCCTGGAGTTTGATGTCGAAGTTGTCAATAATGCTGGTCACAAGGTACCTTCTGCTTACCCAAGTAGGCGCGCCTGGTTGCATGTCGTTGTTAAAAGCGCAGGTGATCTCATCTTTGAATCTGGCAAGCCTGACTCCAGAGGTTATATCTCAACGGATGACGCGCGCTTGAAAGCTGACTGTATGGCAGGGCATAAGCTTGAAGGTTTTGATTCCAGCGTGTGTTTTGAGCCACACCGTGATTTCATCAACGACGAATCGCAGGTAGCGATATATGAAACGGTCCTGGGTGATGTCAATGACAATATCACGCATACCCTGCTTCAGGGTGCGCAGTATCTCAAAGACAACCGTATTCCACCTCAGGGATTTACGAACAGCAGAGCAGCGACGATAGAAACGCAAACGATTCCTTCGGGTGTTGATGGCGACAGTAATTTTAACTGCACAGGCACGATAGAAGGTTGTGGTATGGACACTGTACGATACCAGGTTGATATCGAAGGACAGGCAGGACCTTATACTGTTGAAGTCGAGCTGCTATATCAGGCAACACAGCCGGGTTTTGTTGATGGCATGCACAATGTCGGTGACCGGGTTAATCGCTTCAAGGTTATGTATGATGCCGTGTCACCAAGCGTGGAAGTGATGGCAACAGCCATTAAATAGTAGTGGTTAAATAATTAGTGAAACTCGAAGTGACAGTGAGGTCAGTGTTGTTACGGCTACATTGGCGTCAGGATGCTGCTGAATCTTAATAACAGCCCTGCAAGGGCTGTTATTAATTATAATGACTGCGCCTGGCGAACCCAGCCAAACAGAGCAAACCGGAACCGAATAGCCAAACCGCCGCGGGTACTGGTACGGCGGGTATATCTGCGCCTAGTGTAGCCGTAGAAACCGTACCGTTTATAGAGGCATAATCGAAGCCATACTGGTTTTTAGAATACCAGCTGCCATCGCTGCCGCCAGTCAGTGAATATAAAAGCTCGCCTGTAAAGTGGCCTGCTATACCGTCATTGACCATCTGATCAGGTGTACCTCGTCTTTTTTTACCGAGGTATGGTGCACCGCTCTGCGCATTCCATACCAGAAGATAATCGGTATCTGCTTGCAGTTCAAAACTGTTATGTGCCGCCAGGTCTATAGAAAACTTCGAATTACTCGAGTAAATCGTGGATGTATCAAATGTGCCGAACAGCGCACCTGGCTGAAGATCACTGCCGTGCGTACCGGTACTTTCATAAATGCCGATCTCAAGATATTGTGCTGTATTACTGTTGGTGTTACCAAAAGTGGCGGTCATACTTTCGACAGTAATATTGTTGCTGCCTACATGAAAGACTGAAGCGGTAGCCCAGTCATATGCTGTCGTGTTGCTTTGATCACCCGCTATCAGGGCGCCTAAGTTGTCAGATGACGACAGTGTTGAGATTAATGCTGCATGGGCATTAATCGAGACGACTGCCAGGCCGGCAAAAATAGCACCTGTAAAAAATTTAAAATTCACTTCTCTCTCCATTATCCTTGAGTAGTATATTTGATTATGTTTCGTAAAGTAACATCTCGGGCAAAGTATGCCCAGGTGCCTTGCTTAAATAACCACCCTGGCTATCGCGTAAACGATACTCAGCACAATTACCCATGCTGATATTTCAATGATTATTGTTTCTCTTTGATTGTCTTTACTGTGTTTCACTATATTTATCTCATATTATATTTATTTTCAATTGTTATATTTTTTCGCATTTAACTTCATGGCTGCTAGATATCTTTTAAATCCTGGCTATTAATGGCAGGTTGAAGTTCTGCAGCCCATTGTCTGGTATCCATTTACAGCCTAATAAGCAACTGTCAGCCTCGAGTGATCCGCTCGCTTGCAAGCTGAATTCTCTGTCTCATCAAAATAACCATAGTCAGGACAAAGCCTGTATTGATCCATGATTAAACCTGTGCGAACAGGTAACTGACGAAAAAGACAAATGCCCAAAATACCCATACTGCGGCTTCTATGATTACTATTTCTTTCTGAGTGTCTTTGTTGTGATGCATTGTTACTACCCATGGATCTATAACTCTAAAGTAATGAGTGCAAGACATATGCCAGAAAACAGTCTTTTGGCGTGAGTTTGGATAATGCTTCCTGGTTGAGCTGCAAAAGCACTGGAATGCCGCTGCAATGGGGTTTGGCGGGGGG
>SWCD01003580.1_pt1 | contig 79637 bp, 89 predicted proteins | sample 4693011 | NCBI WGS metagenome assembly SWCD01 (sample SAMN10267278, study PRJNA491770) | bioreactor metagenome | isolation source: DHS bioreactor inoculated with marine | place: Japan: Omine Ridge, Nankai Trough | reverse complement strand
TCCTGCGCCGCGCTGTGCTGCATGGCGCTCGCCTTCGACGAGGGCGATGCCTTCGCGCTCGACAAACCGGCTGGCCTGCCCTGCCCCAACCTCGACGCCGAGATGGGCTGCACGCTCTATGGCCGGCTCGAAGCGGAAGGGTTCAAGGGCTGTGCCGCCTATGAGTGCCAGGGCGCGGGCCAGCGGGTGACGCAGGAGCTGTTCGAGGGGCGCGACTGGCGCAGCGAACCGGACCTGGCCCAGCCGATGATCGCGGCCTTCGCGGCGATGCGCCAGGTGCACGAGGGGCTGGAGCTTCTGGTCGCCGCCGGCCGGCTCGACCTGCCCGCTTCGCTCGAGGCCGCGCGCGAGGATCTGCTGGAAGATTACCTGCCGGCGGAATGGACCGAACAGCGCCTCGCCGCCTTCCTCGCCTCCGATGCGCCGGTGCGTCTCAAGGCCTTCCTGCCGCGTCTGCGCGACTGGGTCTGAGCCCAGCGCGCACGCCAGCCCTTGCGAGCGGCGCATTACCCGCCTATTTCTGTCGGAAACCATCTTCACGGGGAGACCACGCGCATGGCGATGGAAGCACACGAAATCGAGGCCCTCATCCGGGTGGCCTTTCCCGATGCCGGGATCACCATCACCGACACCGCCGGGGACGGCAATCACTGGGCCGCCGAGGTGGTCGACGAGAGCTTTCGCGGCCAGAACCGCGTGCAGCAGCAGCGCGCCGTCTATGCCGCGCTGAAGGGCACGATGGACGGGCCGAACGGCGCGCTGCACGCGCTCGCGCTGACCACCAAGGTTCCCGAATAATTCAAGCACGCGAACAGGAAGGACACAGGATGAGCGTTCAGGACAAGATCAAGACCACCGTCACCGCCAATGACGTGGTGCTCTACATGAAGGGCACCAAGGAGATGCCGAAATGCGGGTTTTCGTCCCGCGTCGCCGGCGTGCTCACCTTCATGGGCGTCGACTTTCAGGATGTCGACGTGCTTGCCGACGAGCAGATCCGTCAGGGCATCAAGGATTTTTCCGACTGGCCGACGATCCCGCAGCTCTACGTGAAGGGCGAATTCGTCGGCGGCTCGGACATCATCACCGAGATGACGCTGTCGGGCGAGCTCGACCAGCTGTTCGACGATAAGGGCATCGCCTATTCGAAAGATGCCGCCGACAAGATCCGCGAAGCCAACGGCTGATCCAGACGTCGCCGTCGATTTAAAACTCAGCGCGCCGCCCGATCCGGGCGGCGCGTTTTTTCGTTCTATCCGTTTTGACGGCGCGGGGTCCGGATCAGCGCGCTGCCTTCTCCTCGACGACCTTGGCAATCGCCTCGGCGCGCGCGGCGATCTCGGCCATGGTGTCGCGCACCGCGTCGGGCACCGCGTCGCCGGTGCCGGCCGCCTGGGCCTCGGCCAGCGCCGCTTCCAGCTCGCCAATCCGCGCTTCGGCCAGCTTGAGCTGGTCGTCGAGCCCGGCGGTCTTGTCGGCCAGCATCAGCCCGGACATCAGCAGCATCCGGCTTTCGGTCAGGTGGCGGATCTGGCTCGCGAGGGTCTGCGCCTCGGCATCGAGCATCGCCGCGGCGGAGCGCAGAAAATGCTCCTCGCCCTCCTGGCAGGCGACGTCGAAGTCGCGCGTGCCGATGGTGATCTTCACGTCAGGCATCGGCGATATCCCCCTCTGTCGTCGCGGCGCGGGCGTGCGCCTCGGCCACCAGCGGGCCGATTTCGCCCAGCACCGCGTCAAGCTCGGCACGGTCGGCGCCCTGCACCGCGCGCAGCGCGTCGAGTTCGGCCATCATCGACTTGTTCACCAGGTGCGGCTCGGCCAGCCCCTCGGCAATCGCCTCGCGCAGTGCTACGTTGTTGGCGCGCAGCTCGGCGTTCACCCGCGACAGCCGCGATACCGCCGCCTCTTCCTCGACCAGCAGCGCGCGCAGCCGGTCGACTTCGCTGGCGAGGGTCTCGACCGCGCCATCCTGCTTTTGCTTGATCGCGCGCACCCGCTCTTCGAGCTGCGCATTCGCGGTGCGCTCGTCGGCGAGTGCCGCGGTCAGCTGCGCCACCTCTTCGCTGTCGCCCGTGCTGGCCTCGGCCTCGGTGGGGCGCTCAAGCGCCTCGAGCCCGCTGCCGATCCGGTCGAGCGCGGCTGTGATCCTGGCCTGGAGATCGGAAATGTCCGTCATGGTCTGCCCGCTGTCTGGCTGTTGTCGTTAAAAGCTCACGCCCGGCGCTTGCGCGAATCGCGCGCGCCGGTCTCGGCTGCGAGTTTACCCAAAGCCTGCGGGAAATGCGCCCCCTTTGCTTCCAAGCACTTGGGAGGCGCGCTTGAACTTGTCGCCCCGGCTGATATGCACGGGGTCATGACCGCATTGGCAGGACGAGGAGGCCCCCCGTGGACATCGCAACCCTTCGAGACCAACACCCCGAGCACTGGATGCGCGCCGCCGCCGTGCGGATGCTCGCGGTCGACGCCGTGCAGGCGGCGAACTCGGGCCACCCCGGCATGCCGATGGGCATGGCCGACGTCGCCACCGTGCTGTTTTCCAGGCACCTGAAATTCGATGCCAAGGCGCCGAACTGGTATGACCGCGACCGCTTCGTGCTGTCCGCCGGGCATGGCTCGATGCTGCTCTACGCGCTCCTGCACCTCACCGGCTACGAAGACATGACGATCGAGCAGATCAGGAACTTCCGCCAATGGGGCGCGATTACTGCCGGCCACCCGGAATACGGCCACGCCTCGGGCGTCGAGACCACCACCGGCCCGCTCGGTCAGGGCATCGCCACCGCCGTTGGCATGGCGATGGCCGAGGAGGCGCTGCGCGCGCGCTACGGGCGCAAGATGCAGGACCACTACACCTACGTGATCGCCGGCGACGGCTGCCTGATGGAGGGCATCAGCCACGAGGCGATCGGCCTCGCCGGCAAGCAGCGCCTCGGCAGGCTGATCGTGATGTGGGACAACAACAACATCTCGATCGACGGCGAGATCTCGCTGTCGGACGTGACCGACCAGCGCAAGCGCTTCGCCGCCGCCGGCTGGCAGGTGCTGGCCTGCGACGGCCATGACCCCGACGATATCGATCGCGCGCTGACCGAGGCGAAACAGTCGAAAAAGCCCACGCTGATCGATTGCAAAACGCATATCGGCTTCGGCTCGGCGGTGCAGGACAGCCCGAAGGCGCATGGCTCGCCGCTCGGCGCCGACAACATCAAGGCCCTGCGCGAAACCTATGGCTGGAGCCATCCGCCGTTCGAGATCCCCGCCGATATCGCCGGCTGGTGGGCCGAGGTGGGCACGCGCGGCGGCAAAGACCGCGACGCATGGCAGGCGCGCTTCGCGGCGCTGACCACGCAGCGCCAGGCCGAGATCACCCGGGTGTTCGAGGGCGGCGCGCCGCGCCGGTTGTCAGCCACGATCAAGGCGCTGAAAAAGCAGATCAGCGACGAGGCCCCGAAGCTGGCCACCCGCAAATCGTCGGAAATGGTGCTCGAAGTGGTCAACCCGATCATGCCCGAGAATATCGGCGGCTCGGCCGACCTGACCGGCTCGAACAACACCAAGACCGGCGATCTCGACATCTTCGACGCCACCAACCGCAAGGGCCGCTACGTGCATTTCGGCATCCGCGAGCACGCCATGGCGGCGGCGATGAACGGCATGGTTCTGCATGGCGGCGTGCGCGCCTACGGCGGCACCTTCATGGTGTTCACCGACTACGCGCGCGGCGCGATGCGGCTCTCGGCGCTGATGGGGGTGCCCACGGTCTATGTGATGACGCATGACAGCATCGGGCTGGGCGAAGACGGGCCGACCCACCAGCCGGTGGAGCACCTCGCGATCTGCCGCGCCACGCCCAACACCCACACCTTCCGCCCCTGCGACACGGTCGAGACAGCGGAGGCCTGGGAGCTGGCGCTGACCAGCACCAAAACGCCCAGCGTGCTGGCGCTGAGCCGCCAGAACCTGCCGACCCTGCGCACCGAGCACCGCCAGAAAAACCTCACCGCCCAAGGCGCCTACGTGCTCGCCGAGGCCAGCGGCAAACGCCAGGCGATCCTGATCGCCACCGGCTCGGAGGTCGAGATCGCGATGGCGGCGCGCGCGGCGCTGGAGGCCGAGGGGATCGGCACCCGCGTGGTCTCGATGCCGTCGATGGAGCTGTTTGGCGCACAGGACGAGGCGTATCGGCGCAAGGTGCTGCCCGCCGGCCCCGTGCGCGTCGGCATCGAAGCGGGCTTGCGCGATGGCGGCTGGGACCGCTGGCTGCTCGGCGAACGCGGGCGCGAGGCCAAGCAGGCTTTCGTCGGCATGGACAGCTTCGGCGCCTCCGCCCCGGCCGAGCGGCTCTACGCGGAGTTCGGCATTACGGTCGAGAACGTGGTGGAAAAGGTGAAAGCGCTGATCGGCTGACGCGCCGCCGCCCGCCGGGCGACCTTGCGCGCGCAACACCGCCCCCGCCCGGCTCCGGCCCGGCGGGGGTTTCGTTTTCAGTGTGCCGCTGTCGTCTTGCCGGTCACCGCCGCGATCGCCGGGCCGATCACCCGCGTGGCCAGCGGAATCAGCAGCACGCCGAGCACGAGGCCAAACACGCCGTCCAGCGCCGCCGTGGCGGCCCAGTTCACCGCCCCGGCCCAAGCTTGCGGCACGTTGTGCGCGACCGCCTCGGCCCAGTGGTGGATCGTGTCGTAGACCGGGTTCCAGCCCAGCTCGTGCAGCCCGTGGACGATGATGTTGCCGCCGACCCAGAGCATCGCCGCGGTGCCGACGATGGTGAGCAGTTTCATCACCTTCGGCATCAGTTTCACCAGCCCGCGCCCGGCCGAACGGGTCAGCCCCAGCCGGCCGCGTCCGGCCATGACGAGGCCGACATCGTCCATCTTCACCAGCAGCGCCACCGAGCCGTAGACCGCCACGGTGATCCCCACCGCGACGATCGCGAGCGTGGCCGCCTGCATCCAGACATTGCCGGTCGCGATCGCCGAGAGCGCGATCGTCATGATCTCGGCGGAGAGGATGAAATCGGTCTTGATCGCGCCCGAGACCTTTTCACGCTCGAGGTGCATCGGGTCGCCCTCGACATGCTCGGCGGCGTCGATCACGTGCTCGCCCGGAAACAAGGCGTGCCAGATCTTCTCGGCCCCTTCGAAGCACAGGTAGGACCCGCCCAGCATCAGGAGCGGCGTGATCAGCCAAGGCGCGAAGGCCGACAGCAGCAGCCCCGCCGGCAGCAAGATCACCAGCTTGTTGCGGATCGAGCCGAGCGCGATCTTACCAACGATCGGCAGCTCGCGCGAGGCGGCGAAGCCGTGCACGTATTTCGGCGTGACGGCCGCGTCGTCGATCACCGCGCCGGCCGCTTTCGCGCCGGCCTTGGCCGCCTGCGCCGCGACATCGTCCAACGAGGCTGCCGCCACCTTGGCGATGCCCGCCACGTCGTCGAGTAACGCCAGAAGTCCGCTCATCCTTCACCTCTCACCGGTCGATTGCGGCCAAGGTAACGGATCGTTCCCCGCAGGCAAGGGCAACAATGCCCGGCGCCGGCTCAGCCAAACAGCCGGCGCACGTCCATTGTGAAGGCGCGCTCGACATCCTCCATCTCGCCCGCCGAGACATGCGCGCGCAGCACCGCGACCACGGCCGCCACCGCCTGCGCCACGTCATCGAGCGGATCGGTCTCGAAATCGCGTTGCAGCCGCGCCGCGACATCGGCGACGCTGCGCATCTTCACCGGCGCGCGCGACGGATTCCAGCCCTCGTAGTAGATGCCCCGGATCAGCGTCGGCATCTGTGCGGCAAACTGCGCCGCCTCCTCGACCCCGAGGTGATCGCGCAGCACATGCAGCACCGCACGCAACAGCCGGTAGGCGCGTTGCTTGTGATCCCAGCCAACATGCGCGTCGACCTGGTTGATCCAGATATTCGCGGCCTCGACCGACTGGTCGATGATCGCGAGTCCCCGTGCAGACATGACATCCTCCTATGTTAAGTTAGTATCTTATAATATATAGGCCTTGCCCGCCGCGTTCACCTGCGTCACGGCGGGGATTGGCCGATCGCGGCCCCGATTTGCCGCAGATCATGGCGCGCGCGCACCTGGCGGGGGGATAATTTCGTTGTGGAGGATGCTATGGAAACCAGACCGCAAATCACCTTCCGTGGGCTTGATACGTCGCCCAATCTGACCAGCATCATCGAGGAGAAGCTCGACAAGCTCGAGCGGTTCTACGACCGGATCACCTCGTGCCGGGTCACCGTCGAACTGCTCAGCGCCCAGGGTCGCAAAGGCAAGATCTACAAGGTTGATGTCGAGCTCGAAGTGCCCGGCGGCGTGATCATCGTCAACCGCAAGCCCGGCGACATCGCCGCGCATGAAGATCCGCGCGTGGCGATCCGCGACAGTTTCGACGCCGCCCGCCGCCAGCTTGAAGACCACGTGCGCAAGACCGGCGGCGTGCATGTGAAACCGGAGCTGGAAAAGCGCTACGGTACGGTGGTGCGCCTGTTCGCCGCCGAGGGCTATGGCTTCGTGGCGATGGAGGACGGGCGCGAGGTGTTCTTCGACCGCTCCAGCGTGACCGGGACCGGCTGGGACACGCTCGACCTCGACTCGCAGGTGGCGTTCGCCCTGATGACCGGCGAAAAGGGGCTCTACGCCGCGAACCTCTCGCTGCGGGGCTGACCGCGCCCGGGCCCGAGCTTTTGGCCTTGCCCGGGGGGGCCGGATCGGCCAGAACCCGGGCATGACCAACAAGATCGCCATCGTCCTGGGGCTGCTGATCGTCGCCGTCTTCGCGGTCGACGCTTATGCCTACGGCGGCACCTTGCCGGTGTTTCTCGGCAAGAAGATGATCGAGTTTCTCACCTGGATCTCGTTCTGGCGCTGATGCGCGCGGGGTGCATGGCCGCCATGCCTTGACACTGGCGCGCCATTCCCGAAGGTTGGCTCCGCGTATTTCCGCGCGCGCCGGCCCGGCCGGAGCGCCACAACTAGCCCAAGGATTGAACAGATGACGGTCAAGGTAGCCATCAACGGTTTTGGACGGATCGGTCGCAACGTGCTGCGCGCGCTGGAGGAATCGGGGCGCAAGGATGTCGAAGTTGTTGCCATCAACGATCTCGGCCCGGTCGAGACCAATGCCCACCTCCTGCAATTCGACAGCGTGCATGGCCGCTTCCCGAAACAGGTCAAGGTCAAGGGCAACAGCATCGACGCCGGCTCCGGCCCGATCGAGGTGACCGCGATGCGCAACCCCGACGATCTGCCCTGGGGCGACGTCGATATCGTGCTTGAATGCACCGGCATCTTCACCGCCAAGGAGAAGGCCAAGATCCACCTCGAAAACGGCTCGTCGCGGGTGCTCGTCTCCGCCCCCTCGGCCGGCGCCGACAAGACCATCGTCTACGGCGTGAACCACGACACGCTGACCAAGGACGACCTGATCGTTTCGAACGCGTCCTGCACCACCAACTGCCTCGCCCCGGTGGCGAAGGTGCTGCAGGATACCGTCGGCATCAAGCGCGGCTTCATGACCACGATCCACAGCTACACCGGCGACCAGCCGACGCTCGACACGATGCACAAAGACCTCTACCGCGCCCGCGCGGCGGCGATGAGCATGATCCCGACCTCGACCGGCGCGGCCAAGGCCGTGGGCCTGGTGCTGCCCGAGCTGAACGGGCTGCTCGACGGCGTGGCGATCCGCGTGCCGACGCCGAACGTCTCGGTTGTCGACCTCACCTTCGAGGCGCACCGCGACACGACCGTGGAAGAGATCAACGCCGCGATCAAAGCCGCCGCCAGCGCCGGCCCGCTGAAAGGCATCCTCGGCTACACCGAGGTGGCGAATGTGTCGATCGACTTCAACCACGACCCGCATTCCTCGACCTTCCACATGGACCAGACCAAGGTGATGGACGGCAATTTCGTCCGCATCCTGACCTGGTACGACAACGAATGGGGCTTCTCCAACCGCATGCTCGACACCGCGGTGGAGATGGGCAAATACCTCTGATCCACGCCCCGGATCACGCAAGCGTGACAGAAAGGCCGCCTCTCGGGGCGGCCTTTTCCTTTGTGAACAAGGGCTTCTCAGCCATGCGCCCAGCGCAAGGCCGTTATCGCTAACAGGCCGTTGTGCTGCGCCGCAGCATCCCTAGATCCAGGGCAGCAACAATGACCCAACCACGAAAGGACATGTCATGACTGCATTCGATACCATCCGCGAGGCGCTGGCCAAACGCGCCATGTACCGCAGGACCGTGCGCGAGATCGAGGCCCTGCCCGTCGAGTTCGCGATCGAAGACATCGGGCTGAACCCCTACGACGCCAAGGATATCGCCCGCAAAGCCGTCTACGGCGCCTGAGGCGATGCCACGGGAAGGCGAGCCGGCGACACCGGGACCGCAAAAACGGGATATGACATGCTGAAGGGCCGGTTTCGCACCGGCCCTGTGGTTTTCGGGGGGGATTGCGCCGGGTGGGGCGCAGCCTGCGCGATCAACCGGAGAACTTGACCGCGAGCCGGGCGCGCACGTCAGGCGTGACGAAGCGCGACACGTCGCCGCCGAGCCGGGCGATCTCCTTCACCAGCTTCGAGGCGATCGGCTGATACTTGGCTTCCGCCATCAGGAACACCGTCTCGACCGAGCTGTCGAGCACGCGGTTCATGCCGACCATCTGGTATTCGTATTCGAAATCCGCCACGGCGCGCAGGCCGCGCACGATAATCTGCGCGCCAACGTCATGGGCGCAGTGGATCAGCAGGTTTTCGAACGGGTGGGCGACGATCTCGGTGCCGGTCTCGGCGGCGAGCGCGGCGCATTCGGCCTCGACCATCTCGACCCGCTCCTCGAGCGTGAACAGCGGCGTCTTGCCGTGGTTGATCGCCACGCCGATCACCAGCCGGTCGACCAGCGCGCAGGCGCGCTTGATGATGTCGAGATGCCCGAGCGTGATCGGATCGAAGGTGCCGGGATAGAGACCGATGCGCATGGGGCTACTCCTCGCTTGGCGCGCACGCAACAATATTACGCCTGTGATTGCAAGGGCTTTCCGCGCCGCGGCGTGCCCCCGCCCGGCTCAGTAGCCCATGATCATGTTCTTCAGCGCCTCGGCCTGGTTGGCGAGCTCGTCGAGCCGCGCCTTGACCACGTCGCCGATCGAAACGAGGCCCACCATCTTGCCGTCTTCCATCACCGGCATGTGGCGGAAGCGGTGTTCGGTCATCATCTGCAACACCCGGATCGCGCGGTCGCCCGGCACGCAGGTGATGAGCTCCTTGGTCATGATGTCGTCGACCTTGTCCTGCAGGCAGACCGTGCCGCGCTTGCCAAGCTCGCGCACGATATCGCGCTCGGTGACGATGCCGAGCGGCGTGGCCTCGCCTTCGCAGACAATCAGGCCGCCGATCCGTTTCTCCGACAGCACGTTCGCCGCCTCGCCCACCGTGGTGCCGGGCGCCACCTTGAGCACCCCCTGGGTCGCTTTGTCCTTCAGGATCTGGCTGATGAGCATCTGTGTCCTCCCTGGCTCGGCCCCGTTTGGCGGGGGTCACGAAGCCTCGCGCAGGGTGCGACATGTTGTCAAGTCATGGCTTCGAGCCGGGCCACCTCGGCGCGCAGCCCCGCGACCAGCAGGTCGGCCACCCGTGCCGCCCGGGCGTTGCGCGCATCGGCGGCGTGGCGCAGCAGGTAGTAGCTGCGGGTGAGCGAAAACGCCTCGGGCAGCACCTTCACCAGCCCCGGCACGAACGGCAGCGAGAAATCGTGGGCGATCCCCAGCCCCGCCCCCTCGCGCAGAAAGCCGAGCTGCACCGAGACCGCGTTGGACGCCAGCGCCACCGTCTCGGCGCCGATCTCGGCGAGGTAGTCGAGCTCTTCGTCGAAGATCATGTCGGGGATGTAGCCCACCACCGGATGCCCTCGCACGTCCGTGAGCGCACGGATCGGCGGCGCGGTCTTGAGGTACTCGCGGTGCGCGACGAGGTGCAGGCGATACTCGGTGATCTTCTGCACCGTCAGCCGCCCGGCGGCCGGGGGCGACACGACGATGGCAAAATCGGCCTCGCGCCGCGACAGGTTCACCACCCGCGGCAGCGCGACGATCTGCAACTCCAGCGCCGGGTGCTCGGCGCGGATCGCGGCGCAGACACGCGGCAGCAGGAAGTTGGCGCAGCCGTCGGGCGCGCCGATCCGCACCTGCCCGGTCAGCCCCGCCGCCGGGCCGCTCAGCGCCTCGGCCCCGGCCTCGACCGCGCGCTCGGCCGCCTCGGCATGGGCCATCAGCCGCCCGCCCGCCTCGGTCAGCGCGTAACCGCTGGGCGCGCGCACGAACAGCGCCGCGCCGAGCGCCCCTTCCAGCCGGGCGATCCGCCGCCCCACCGTGGCCGGGTCGCGCCGCAGCACCTTGCCGGCCGCCGACAGGCTTTCGCCGCGCGCCACGGCAAGGAAGACGCGCAGATCGTCCCAGTCCGGGGCCATGCTCAGCCCTCTTCGCCGTCGAAATAGTCGAGCGTGTCCGCCGCCCGGCCGATGAAGCGGACCACCGGCGCGCCGGTCCCGGCGAAGGAGGTGACCGCGAACTTGCCGCTGTCGGGGTATTCCACCACCTCCGGTTCGAGCCGGGTGGAGACGGTCAGGAACTTCAGCGGCGCCTGCGAGGTGTTTTCGACCTGGTGCGCGGTGCCGCCATCGCCCGGCGGCGCGGCGATCACATCGCCGGCGCGCACGGGGGCGCTCTGATCGCCGCAATGATAGGTGCCCTCGCCGTCGAGGATCAGCATCATCTCTTCGTTCACGTGGTGGGCATGGCGGGGAAAGGCGCGCTTGCCGGGCGCCAGCACGCACAGGCTCACGCCCAGCTTCTCGGCCCCGATCGCATGCGTCAGCGAGGCGAAGTCGGCCACGAAGGCGGCGCCGTTGCCAATCGCGCGGGTCTCGACATCGTCGAGGTTGAGGATCTGTTTCATGCGCGCCTCCCGGATCTCATCTTGCAATATTGCAAAACCACTTTGAGAACTTGCCGCTTTTCTTGGCAAATTTGCAAGCCTAGAGTGCCCGCAACCGAAACCGGGAGGATCACCGCATGTATGAAGTCGACCATTGGATCAACGGCCAGCACGTGAAGGGCACGTCGGGCCGCACCGCCGATATCTACAACCCCGCCACCGGCGAGGTGCAGGGCCGCGTGCCGCTGGCCACGACGGCCGAACTGGACGATGCCGTCGCCAAGGCCGCCGAGGCGCAGATCGGCTGGGCCGCGACCAACCCGCAGCGCCGCGCCCGGGTGATGATGAAGTTCGGCGACCTGATCCACCGCGATATGGACAAGCTGGCCGAAACCCTGTCGCGCGAGCATGGCAAGACCATCCCCGACGCCAAGGGCGATATCCAGCGCGGCCTCGAAGTGGTCGAGGTCTGCATGGGCGCGCCGCATATGCTGAAGGGCGAGTTCATGGATTCCGGCGGGCCGGGCATCGACCTCTACTCGATGCGCCAGCCGCTCGGCGTGGTCGCCGGCATCACCCCGTTCAACTTCCCCGCGATGATCCCGCTCTGGAAGCTCGCGCCGGCCATTACTGCCGGCAACGCGATGATCCTGAAGCCCTCCGAGCGCACCCCGTCGACCAGCGTGATGCTGGCCGAGCTGCTGCAGGAAGCGGGCCTGCCCGATGGCGTGCTGCAAGTGGTGCATGGCGACAAGGAAAGCGTTGACGCGATCCTCGACAACGAGACGGTTCAGGGCGTGGGCTTTGTCGGCTCGACGCCGATCGCGCAATACATCTATGGCCGCGCCGCCGCCAACGGCAAACGCGCCCAGTGTTTCGGCGGCGCCAAGAACCACATGATCATCATGCCCGACGCCGATATGGAAAAGGCCGCCGACGCGCTTGTGGGCGCGGGCTACGGCGCCGCCGGCGAGCGCTGCATGGCGATCTCGGTCGCCGTGCCGGTGGGTCAGGAGACCGCCGACAAGCTGGTCGAGTTGCTGGTGCCCCGGATCGAAAAACTGAAGGTCGGCCCCTATACGGCGGGCGACGATCTCGACTACGGGCCGCTGATCACCGGCCAGGCGCTCGACCGGGTGAAGGGGCTGATCACCTCGGGCGTCGAGCAAGGCGCGACGCTGGTGACCGACGGGCGCGATTTCTCGCTCCAGGGCTATGAAAACGGCTTCTTCGTCGGCCCGACGCTGTTTGACAACGTCACCCCCGAAATGGACATCTACAAGGAAGAGATCTTCGGCCCGGTGCTGAGCCAGGTGCGCACCGACAGCTACGAAGAAGCGCTCAAGCTGGTGATGGACAACACCTATGGAAACGGCACGGCGATCTACACCGCCGATGGCGAGATCGCGCGCGATTTCGCCTCCCGGGTCAACGTCGGCATGGTTGGCATCAACTTCCCGATCCCGGTGCCGCTCAGCTACTTCACCTTCGGCGGCTGGAAAAAGTCGGCGTTCGGCGATCTCAACCAGTATGGCCCCGATGCCTTCCGCTTCTATACCCGCACCAAGACGGTGACCGAGCGCTGGTTCCAGCACATCGGGCATGGCGCCGAAACCGCCTTCAAGCCGATGGACTAAGCCGCGCCAGACGGTAAAAGAGACCAAGGGCCCGGGCCATGCCCCGGGCCCTTTCATGTTGAGGACACAGGGGTGTCATGCCGGTTTCATTTCAAATCGTGCCGGAGCGCGGCCTCACGATCGTCACCTATTCGGGGTTCGTCACGATCGAAGACTCGATGATCGCGGCCGAGCGCTACGTGGCGCACCCCGATTTTCACGCCGATCAGAAGTTCCTGTTCGACTCGACCGAAGTCACCGGGCACGAGAAAGACTTCGTCAAGTTCTTCCAGATGCAGGGGAAAATGGTCGAACTCTTTGCCACGACGGGGCGCGACCAGCTCGTCGGCTGCCTCGCCCCGACCGAGACCGCCCGCGAGATGGCGGTGCTGGTGCAGCGCGGCTGGGCGCCGGTCGACCACCTGGTGATGTTGATCCACGAAGACGAGGCAGAGGTCCTGGCTTTCCTCGGCCAGCCCGAATCCAGCCTCGCCGATCTGATCGCGGCGACGCGCGTGAGCGGCTGACACCGGCGCGTCACGCGCGCTCACATTCGCGCGAGAGCATGTGTCTGCGGGTAGCAACGCCGCCCTGCGGGTGCTAGCAGATTGCCATCGAGCAACATGCGAACAGGCTTGACCATGCATCATTCCCGTCTCACCCGGCGCGGCTTCGTCGCCGCCGCAGCAGCCCTGCCCCTCTTTGCCCCCGCCGTGCTGCGCGCCGAAACGGCCGCGCCCGACGTCGAGGCCGACGAGGTGATCCGCCGCAACATCTCGTCGTTCCAGACGATGAACTGGCAGGACCATTTCGAGACCCTCGGCAAGGGCGCGATCGTCGCCGACACGGTCAGCCGGGCGCTGCATTTCTGGTCCGGCGACGGCGAGACCTACAAGCTCTACCCCACCTCGGTGCCGCGCTCCGACGAGCTCACCAAGCGGGGCTACACCGAGATCGTGCGCAAGAAGGTGGGGCCGACCTGGACCCCCACCGCCTCGATGCACGAGCGCTTTCCTGATTTGCCCGAGGTGCTGCCCGCCGGCCCCGCCAACCCGCTCGGCACCCATGCGCTCTACCTGTCCTGGCCCGCCTACCTGATCCACGGCACCCATGACACCCGCAAGATCGGCCGGCGCAGCTCGGACGGTTGCATCGGGCTCTACAACGAAAAGATCGCCGAGCTTTTCACCCTCGCCCCGGTCGGCACCCAGGTGCGGCTGGTCTGAACCCGGCCCGGCCGCCACGAGGGTAGACAGACGCACCGGCACCGCTATCATCCCGCCATATTGCCCGTTCCGGGCGACAACGGGAGACCCAGGCCTTGGGCGTTTCATTTCACATCCTGCCCGACCGCGGGCTGGTCTATGTCGAATATGTCGGCAAGGTCGACGTTGCCGAGACCAGCCAGGTATTCGGCGCCTATATGCGCCACCCGGATTACCGGCGGGGGCAGAAACAGCTGGTCGATCTCAGCGCGGCCAACGGGTGGGAAAAAGACTACACCCGGCTGATGGCGTTGCAGGCACAGAAGGCCGAAGCGCTGTTCGACCCGGCCCACGAGACCCTGTTCGTCTATCACGCGCCAACCGAGCAAACCCGGGCAATCGCGCACATTGTGCTGCGCTCGTGGGATGGGGTCGGCTCGGTGGTGCCCCTGATCATCGAAACCGAATCCGAGGCGCTCGCCGTGCTTGGCCAGCCGGAAACCAGCTTCGCCGACCTGCTGCAATCGGCCTGACCCGGCCCGCGCTTGCCCGATGCGCGTTTTCCTGCCAACCTTTCGGCCCGGACCGACGCATTACGGGAGGCGCACATGGCCACGATCACGCCGGAGTTCACCATCGGGATCGAGGAGGAATACCTGCTCGTCGACCGCGAGACGCTGGCCCTCGCCGAGGCGCCCGACGGGTTGATGGAGGCCTGCAAGGCCGAGCTGGAAGACCAGGTTTCCCCAGAATTCCTGCAATGCCAGATCGAGATCGGCACCCATGTCTGCCACAATGTCGGCGAGGCCCGCGAAGACCTGCGCAAGCTGCGCGCCAGCGTCGCGCGCCAGGCGGCCCGGCACGGCCTCGCGCCGATCGCCGCCTCGTGCCACCCGTTCTCGGCCTGGCGCGATCAGCACCACACCGACAAGGACCGCTACAACGAGCTGCGCCGCGATCTCGGCGGCGTGGCGCGCCGGCTGCTGATCTCGGGCATGCATGTGCATGTGGGGCTTCCCGACGAGGAAGACCGCATCGACATCATGAACCAGCTCACCTATTTCCTGCCGCACCTGCTCGCGCTGTCGTCGTCGTCGCCGTTCTGGCAGGGCGAGGACACCGGGCTGGCCTCCTACCGGCTGACGATCTTCGACAACCTGCCGCGCACCGGGCTGCCACCGCAATTCCGCTCGTGGTCGGAATACGAACGCTCGATCGAGGCGATCGTCGGGCTCGGGCTGATCGAGGACGCCTCGAAGATCTGGTGGGATCTGCGCCCCTCGGCGCGCTTTCCCACGCTGGAGGCGCGGATCTGCGACGTCAGCCCGCGGATGGAAACGACGCTCACGCTGGCCGCCCTGATCCAGTCGCTGACAAGGTTCCTGTGGCGGCTGAAGGCGCAGAACCGGCGCTGGCGGATCTACGATAACTTCCTGCTCGCCGAGAACCGCTGGCACGCGATGCGCTACGGCATCAACAACGGGCTGATCGACCTCGGCCAGCGCAAGCTGGTGCCGTTCGAGCGATTGGTCGAGGAGTTGATCGACCTGGTGCGTGAGGACGCCGAGGCGCTCGGTTGCCTCGCCGAGGTGGAAGGCGCGCGCGACATCCTCGTCACCGGCACCTCCGCCGACCAGCAGCGTCAGGTCTACCAGGATGCGATCGAGGCCGAGCTGCCGGTGGAAGCGGCGCTGCGCGACGTGGTACGCTATCTGATCGACGAGTTCGGCGCGGGACTCTAGGGGCGCGCCGCTCAGGCCGCGCGGGGGCGGACCGCGCCGCGAATGGCCTCGCCCAGCGCGTGGCGGGTGCGCTCGATATCGTGCTCGATCTGCAGCTGGAGCCAGAAATCCGCCGCCGTCGAGAAATACCGCGCCAACCGCAGCGACAGCTCGGCATCCACCGCCCGTTCGCCGCCGATCAGCCGCGTGAGCGTCGACACCGCCACGCCGATCTCGCCCGCGAGCGCCTCGGCGGTGAGCCTGTTCGCCTCGAGGTATTCTTCGCGCAGCACCGTGCCGGGGGTCGGGCACAGGAACAGCGGCGCCACCTTCTGCTCGTCGGCGTGCGCCACAATCGCTTCCTCCACCGGCAAGCCCGCCGTCTTCCACGCGGTCAGCCCGCCCTCCATGTGCAAGACCTTGCGGTGCCCGGCCTTCAGCAGCATCCGCCCCGCCGCCGCCGAGCGCTTGCCGATCGCGCAATGCAGAACCAGCGGCTTGTCGGTCAGCACCGGGAACACCCCGGGCTCCAGCTCCGACAGCGGCATCAGCAGCGCGCCGGCAATGTGTTCGAGATCGTATTCGCGGGTTTCGCGCACGTCGACGAGCACCACGTCGCCGCTTTCCAGCCAGCGGGCGATCGTTTCGGGCGCAATCGCGACGGGATCGGGGGGGGTCTCGGTCATGTTTGCCTCCTGCCTTTGCTGGAGACTTGGTAGCGCAATCCGCGCGACGATGTCCGCCCGAAGGTTCTCGCCGCGCCGAGACCCCGGACCGGCGGCGGGATGGAAATTGGAACATCGTTCCGGTTGGCCTGGCACAAGGGGCGACTCCCCGGACGCCGGACACAAAAACGGCGCCCCGAGTGGGACGCCGTTCTCCTGCCCTGTCAGGCTGGTTCTTGGTTCAGACGGCTTCGCCGATGAACTTGATCGCGTCGCCGAAGGTCTGGATGCCTTCCGCCGCGTCGTCCGGGATCTCGATGCCGAATTCTTCTTCGAAGGCCATGACCAGCTCGACGGTGTCGAGGCTGTCAGCGCCGAGGTCGTCGATGAAGGAGGCCGATTCCGTGACCTTGTCTTCTTCCACGCCGAGGTGCTCGACAACGATTTTCTTCACGCGATCTGCAACGTCGCTCATGTGTAAATCCTCACATTATCAGGCGCTTCGGCCTTTTTCGTCCGGCCCCGAAGGACCACCTGGTTGGCCCGGTCAAAAACCCGGGAACCCCCAACGGGGGCGAAATCTGCCCCCCTTTAGCACAAAGTGCCCCGGGGGCAAATGATTTGTCCGGGGCTTTCGGCGGCGGCATTTGCGCACGCGCTGCGAACCGCTCAGATCATCGCCATGCCGCCGTTCACATGCAGCGTCGCGCCGGTCACGTAAGCCGCCTCGGGCGACGCCAGGTAAAGCACCGCCGCAGCGATTTCTTCTGCGCTTCCCATCCGCGCGGCGGGGATCTGCGCGTTGATCTTGTCTTTCTGGTCCTCGGTCAGCTTGTCGGTCATCGCCGTGGCGATGAAGCCGGGGGCCACGCAATTGGCGGTGATCCCGCGGCTGGCGACCTCGTAGGCGATGCTCTTGGTCATGCCGACCATACCGGCCTTGGAGGCGGCGTAGTTGGCCTGGCCGGGGTTACCGGTGGCGCCGACGATCGACGAGATATTCACGATCCGCCCCCAGCGCGCCTTCATCATCCCGCGGATCGCGCCGCGGCAGAGCCGCATGGTCGAGGTGAGGTTGACGTCGAGCACCGATTGCCAGTCGTCGTCGGACATCCGCATGAACACCTGGTCGCGGGTGATCCCGGCGTTGTTGACAAGGATATCCAGGCCGCCCATCGCCTCGACCGCCTGCTTGGGCAGCGCGTCGACGGCGGCGGCGTCGGACAGGTTGCAGGGCAGCACGTGGGCGCGCACGCCCAGCTCGGCGGCCAGCGCCTCGAGCGGCTCCACCCGGGTGCCCGAAAGCCCCACCGTTGCCCCGGCCCCGTGCAGCGCTTTGGCAATCGCCCCGCCAATGCCGCCCGAAGCGCCGGTCACGAGGGCGGTTTTTCCTGTCAGATCAAACATGTGTAGTCCTTCCTTCACGGCCTCAGACGGCCAGGCTTTCGATCGCCGCCGTCACCTCGTCGGGCGTGCCAATCGTGCGGGTGGCGATGTCACGGTCGATCCGGCGCACCATGCCCGAGAGCGCCTTGCCGGCGCCGATTTCCCAGGTCTCGGTGACGCCATGCTTGGCCATCCACAGCACGCTTTCGCGCCAGCGCACCGACCCCGTCACCTGCTCGACCAGCAGCGCGCGGATCGTCGTCGGGTCCGAGATCCCGGCGGCGCGCACATTGGCCACCAGCGGCACTGTCGGACGTTCGATATTTACATGGCTGAGCGCTTCGGCCATGGCGCGCGCCGCGGGCTCCATCAGCGTACAATGGAACGGCGCGGAGACCGGCAGCAGAACCGCGCGCTTGGCGCCCTTGCCCTTGGCGATCTCGACGGCGCGTTCGACCGCCGCCTTGTGGCCCGAAACCACCACCTGGCCCGGGTCGTTATCGTTCGCGGCCTGGCAGACCTCACCCTGCGCGGCCTCCTCGGCCACGTCCTGGGCGGTGGCGAAGTCCAGCCCAAGCAGGGCCGCCATCGCCCCCACACCGGGGGCCACCGCCGCCTGCATCGCCTCGCCACGGGCGCGCAGCAGCCGCGCCGTGTCGCCCACGGTAAGCGCCCCGGCCGCGGCCAGTGCCGAATACTCGCCGAGCGAATGCCCCGCCACGTAGGCCGCCGCCTCGATCGTCACACCTTCGGCCTCGAGCGCGCGCAGCGCCGCCAGCGAGGTGGCCATCAATGCCGGCTGGGCGTTGCGGGTGAGGGTGAGTTCGTCCTGGTCGCCGGCCCAGATCAGCGCGCTCAGCTTTTCGCCCAGCGCCTCGTCGACCTCTTCGAACACCAGCCGCGCCTCGGGATAGGCCTCGGCCAGCGCCTGGCCCATGCCGATCACCTGCGCGCCCTGGCCGGGAAATACGAATGCTCGGGTCATGACCTCTCCCTCGTGTCTGTGTCGCCTGTCGATAGCGTGACACGGGGCAAAAGAAAAGCACCGCGCGGAGACCGGCGGCGCCTGGCGCGGGGCAGGTCTGGCAGCGCGGCGGCGCTCAGGCGACGACGCTTGCGTGACGGCGCAGCAACGTCTCGACCGGCTGGCGGGGATCATGCGCGAGGTCGCGTGTGAGCGTGAGGCGCAGGGCGTCGAGCTCGGCCTCCGGCCCACTGGTCACCTCGATCGCGGCATCGGCCGCGGCCAGGCGCAGGAACAGCCGCGCCGGCTGGCTGCGGTCTTTCGTGCGCAGCAGGTAGACCGAGGCGACATCGTCGAAGCCGAGCGTCGCCGAGAGGTGAAAATCGCCCTTCAGCCCGCGCCGGCCGACACGGATCCTGGCGCGGCTGGTGTCGATCTGGATTTCCGGGTGCTGCGCCTGGCGCCCGGCGATCAGAAAGGCTGCGCCGAACAGCGCGAACATCACCGTGGCGGCCAATTTCATGCCGAAAATGCCCGTCCCATGCGCGCCATCCGGCAGCACCACCAGGCCGGCGGCGGCCAGCAACAGGATCGTGCCGACGAACCGCCCGGCCATCGCGCCAATCGCGGCCAAGCCCTGCCTGGGCAACCGATCATGGATCGCGTAGCCCCAATGAGTCTTGTCAATTGCCGGGCCCGGCGCGACCTTGCCGCCGCGTTCCTGAGGCCGGAAATCGAAATCCGTTGCCAACATGGCCATCTGGCTGTCCTCGGTGCTGTCTGTTCCACCACCCGGCATGGCACCGCAATCCGGCGTGAATGGGGCAGGCAGCGGGCGAATTGGGGGAATTTTCCGCCCTGCCCCGCCCTTGCCCCCGCCCTTGCATCGACCGGCGGAGGGTGTATAAGGCCCCGTCCTTCCGCAAGACGATGAACCGCGTGGCCTCTCGTGGGTGGGAGCGGAAGGATTGTCCCGCCCTTTGAAGCGCGCCAGAAAACAGGAGTAGACATGCCGCTTTACGAGCATGTGATGATTGCGCGTCAGGATTTGTCCAACGCGCAGGCCGAAGGCCTCATCGAACATTTCGGCACCGTACTGGCTGACAACGGCGGAAAGGTCGTGGACAGCGAGTACTGGGGCGTCAAGACGATGGCCTACAAGATCAACAAGAACCGCAAGGGCCACTACGCCTTCCTGCGCACCGACGCGCCCGCCGCGGCGATCCAGGAAATGGAGCGCCTGATGCGCCTGCACGACGACGTGATGCGCGTGCTGACGATCAAGGTCGACGCCCACGAGGATGGCCCCTCCGTGCAAATGCAAAAACGTGACGAACGCGGCGACCGCCGTGAACGCCGCGACCGCTGAGAGAAGGAGAGTTAAACCATGGCTGCGAAACCGTTTTTCCGCCGTCGCAAGGTCTGCCCGTTCTCCGGCGACAATGCACCCAAGATCGATTACAAAGACACCCGGCTCCTGCAACGCTACATCTCTGAGCGCGGCAAGATCGTTCCCAGCCGGATCACCGCCGTCTCGGCCAAGAAGCAGCGTGAACTGGCCCGTGCGATCAAGCGCGCCCGCTTCCTCGCCCTGCTGCCCTACGCCGTGAAGTAAGGAGACAGACATGCAAGTCATCCTGCTCGAACGTGTGGCCAAGCTTGGCCAGATGGGCGATGTGGTCGACGTCAAGTCCGGCTACGCCCGCAACTTTCTTCTGCCCCAGGGCAAGGCACTGACGGCCTCGCAGGCCAACATCGCCTCGTTCGAAACCCAGAAGTCCCAGCTCGAGGCGCGCAACCTCGAGAGCAAGAAAGAAGCCGAAGCGCTCGCCGACAAGCTCGCCGGCCAGTCCTTCATCGTGATTCGCTCCGCTTCCGACTCGGGGTCGCTCTACGGTTCGGTCACCCCGCGTGACGTCGCCGAGGCCGCGACCGCCGAGGGCTTCACCGTCGACAAGAAGCAGATCGTGCTCAAGGCCCCGATCAAGGACCTTGGCGTGCACGCCGTCGACGTGCGCCTGCATCCCGAGGTCGAGGTTGAAATCTTCCTGAACGTCGCGCGTTCGCCGGAAGAGGCCGAGCTGCAAGCCTCGGGCAAGTCGATCCAGGACCTCGCCGCCGAGGAAGAGGCCGCGGCCGATTTCGAGATTGCCGAATTGTTCGACGATATCGGCGCCGCGTCGCAAGACGACGACGACGACATGGGCGGCCCCGTGGCCGCCGCCGACGAGGCGAAGGACGAGGCGTAACCCTCCCCTTCCAACCAGACATCGGGCCGCGCGGATCACCGTCCGCGCGGCCCTTTTCTTTGCCGGGGCGGCGGGGCTTTGCCGATGCCGGCAAAAGCGCTTTCGCGTCGTCCGCACCTGACGCAAGATCGGTGCGGTCAACCCGGAGCCCGCCATGCCAGCCGTCACCCGCCGCCACGCCGTCTTCGCCCTCGCCGGGCTTGCCCTCGCCGGCTGCAGCGGCGCCCGGCCGTTCGGTACGCGGACCGCCGCGCGCAGGGCCGACGCGAGCCCGCTCTATCCGAACGAAACCCCCGAGCTGCGTGCGCTGATCAACAAGTGGGCCGACCATTACGAGGTGCCGCGCGACCTGGTGCATGCCCAGATCAAACGCGAGAGCACGCACCAGCCGCACCTGCGCCACGGGCCTTATTGGGGCCTGATGCAGATCCTGCCGCAAACCGCCCGCACCATGGGCTTCGCCGGCCCGAACGAGGCCCTGCTCGATCCGGACGTGAACCTGAAATACGGGGTGAAATACCTGCGCGGGGCCTGGCTCGTCGCCGATGGCAACAAGGCCGAGGCAATGAAATGGTATGCCAAGGGCTATTACTACGAGGCCAAGCGCCGGGGGATGCTGGAAGAGACCGGGCTGCGCTGAGCCGTTCCCCGCCGGGACCTGACCCGATCCAGACCCTGTGCCCAAAGAAAAAGGCCGCCCCAACGGAACGGCCCTTTCAATTTCTTGCGCGCGAGGCTTACTCCTCGTCCAGCGCCTCGATGGCCTTCTCAAGCTCTTCTTTCGAGACCTCTTTGTCGGCCACATGGGCTGCCTCGAAGATATGGTCGACCACCTTGTCCTCGAAGATCGGCGCCTGGATCTGCTGGCGCACCTCGGCGTTCTGGTTGACGAAGTCGAAGAAGGCGCGCTCCTGGCCCGGATACTGGCGGGCCTGGTTCATGATCGCCTGGGTCATCTCGGCGTCGGTCACCTCGATCTCGGCCTTGCGGCCCAGCTCGGCCAGCAGCAGGCCCAGCTTCACCCGGCGGTTGGCCAGCGAGGTGTGCTCGTCGGTGGTCTCGATCGCGCCGTGGTCATGGCCGTGATCCTCGGGGTGCTCTTCGTGGTAGAGCTGGTGGGCGATCTGGCTCGCCTCGGCCGCGACCAGCGACGGCGGCAGCTCGAAGCTCACCTGCGTGTCGAGCTGGTCGAGCAGCGCGCGCTTGATCACCGCGCGGGCCGCGCCCTTGTATTCCGACTCGAGCCGCTCGGCGACCTGCGCCTTGAGCTGGGCGAGGTCTTCGGCGCCGTAGCGCTTGGCCAGCTCGTCGTCGAGCTCGGCCGCTTTCGGGGCCTTCACCGCTTTGACCATGCAGGCGAACACCGCCTCTTTGCCGGCCAGTTCCGCTGCGCCGTAATCGGCCGGGAAGGTGACCGTCACCTCTTTCGCCTCATCGACCTTCACGCCCATGAGCTGCTCTTCGAAACCGGGGATGAACTGGCCCGAGCCGAGCACCAGCGGAAAATCGTCCGCCGCCCCGCCCTGGAATTCCTCGCCGTCAACGCGGCCGACGAAATCGAGCACCACCTGGTCGCCGTCCTTCGCCTTCGAGCCCTTCTTGCGGTCTTCGAAGTTCTGGGCATTCTCGGCCAGCGAAGCCAGCGCCTCGTCGATCTCGCCGTCGCCGGCCTTGACCACCATGCGCTCGAGCTTGAGCTTGGCATAGTCGACCGCGGGGATCGCCGGCAGCGTTTCGTAGGACAGCTCGACATGCACGTCGTCGCCCTCTTTCCAGTCCTCGTTGGTCATCTTGACCTGGGGCTGCATCGCCGGACGGTGGCCGGTCTCTTCGAAATGGGCGTTCATCACCGTGTCGATGCTTTCCTGCATCGCCTCGCCGAGCAGGCGCTCGCCAAACTGCTTTTTCAGCAGCGGCAGCGGCACCTTGCCTTTGCGAAAACCCTTCAGCTCGATCTCGGGCTGCGCCTCGGTCAGCTTCTCGGTGACTTTCGCCTCGAGCTCCTGGGCAGTGATAATGAGCTGGTAGGCGCGCTTGAGGCCTTCGTTCAGCGTCTCGGTGACAGCCATGGTGTGATCCTTATATCGTCAGGCGCGCCACCCCTGCGGCGCGTGGGAAAATTCACGCCCTTCTATGGGCGGAACGCTGGCGGCGCAAGGTGTCTCGCGGGGAATTTCGGCCGCAGCGATGGGTGGGACGGGTGCGGCGCGGCGCGACCGGCCCGCCGGGGGCCCACCGTGCTGGGCAGGCCGGGCTTGACCCCTCTCGGCAGAGTTTGCGGAGCAAACTCGCCTGCCCGGCCACAGATTTTGCCAATGGAAAAATCGTGGTTGGTGCGGGTGAAGGGACTCGAACCCCCACGCCAAAGGCGCCAGAACCTAAATCTGGTGCGTCTACCAATTCCGCCACACCCGCACGGAGCGCCTTTTAGCACCGCCCTCGCCCGCGCGCGAGAGCGGATCGCGGCGCCCGCGTGGCAAAATCATGGCAAAAATCGCTCGCCGTTTACGGTTTCTTGGGCTAGCCTGTGAAAAAAAGAAAACAGGCACATTGAGCAGGTATCCCATGACCCAGATTGAGACTGGGGGTGCGCGCAGCGTTCGCGTGACGCTTCCCTTGAGCCGATCGGGCTTCGGCCTTGGCACCGGCATTCTCACCACCGACGGCGAGTTGCCGGTCGAGTTCCTGGAACCCGGCGACCGGATCGTCACCTTCGATCGCGGCGCCATAGCGCTGAGCCGGGTGATCGTGCGCTCGGTGCCCGCCAGCGCGCTGGTGCGGGTGCGCCCCGCCGTACTCGATGCCAAGGGCGACGGGCGCGACTTCCTGCTCTCGGCGCAGCAGAAGATCGTGTTGCGCGGCTGGCGCGCGAAGGCAATGTTTGGCAAGCCCGCCGTGCTGGTCGCGGCCGACCGGTTGGTTGACGGCGCGCACATGGCCCGGCTCACGGGCAGCACCCCGATGCGGCTGTTCCAGCTCGTGTTCGACGATGCCCGGCACGTGGTGCAGGTGGCCGGCGGCACGATGCTCGCCGCCTCGGCCCGGCTGCCGGTGGTGACGCGGGCCTGATCCTCACCCTGGCGCGAAGTCCTGCGGCGCGGCGCTGACACAAGGCGCGGCGCCAATTTTTTTGCCTCCGGCGGAGGTATTTTTTCCAAGAAAAAGCAGCGCGCTACAGCGGCAGCGCGGTGGTGAACTTGATCTCCTCCATCGACAGAAGCGCCGTCACGTTGAAGATTTTCACCTCCGAGATCAGCGCCTGATAGAACGCGTCATAGGCGCGGGCGTTCTTCACCCGGACCTTGAGGATATAGTCGATCTCGCCCGCCAGCCGGTGCGCCTCCATCACCTCTGGCCGGGCGCGCAGCGCGGCAAGGAACGTCTCCTGCCAGTCCGCCTGGTGCTCCGAGGTGCGCACCAGCACGAAGAAACAGGCCTCGATCCCAAGCTTTTCGGCATCGACGATCACCGTCTGCGGGCCGATCACGCCAGCCTCGCGCATCTTGCGAATCCGGTTCCAGACCGGGGTTTTCGACGAGCCCACCTTGGCGGCAATGGCGTCGAGCGACTGGCTCGCGTCGGCCTGCAGCTCGGTCAGGATCTTGCGGTCGATCGCGTCAAGGCGATTGTCCATGCGGTTGGCCTTCCTGCTTACCCGGCGCTAGCACCCGGCGTTTGGAACCATGTTCCGGTTCGTCCGCCCGCGATGCGCGGTTTCGGGACAATGTTCCAAGCCGGCTCGGAAATCAAGCGCCCGCCCCGGTTTTGCCGGTCGCGGCCGCCACCCTCGGCATATGACCATCCGTCGCGGTTTGGCGGCTGGACCCCAAAGGCGCATTTCCTATATAGGATTGGCCAAACGGGCGGGGCCGGCGTGCCCCGCTCCCCGATATGGATGGTGTAAGACCCGTGACCGAGACCAAGATCAGACCCGTGCCGACCCTGCCCGATGCCCAGACCGTGACCGAGGTCGAGCATTACACCGACCGCCTGTTCCGGTTCCGCTGCACCCGGCCGCAGTCGCTGCGGTTCCGCTCGGGCGAGTTCGTGATGATCGGCCTGCTCGACGACAACGGCAAGCCGCTGCTGCGCGCCTATTCGATCGCCTCGCCGAGCTGGGACGAAGAGCTGGAGTTCTACTCGATCAAGGTGCCTGACGGCCCGCTCACCTCGCGGCTCCAGCACATCAAGGTCGGCGACGAGATCATCCTGCGGCCCAAGCCCGTGGGCACGCTGGTGCTCGACGCACTCCTGCCCGGCAAGCGGCTGTGGTTCTTCGCCACCGGCACCGGCATCGCCCCGTTCGCCTCGCTGATGCGCGATCCCGACACCTACGAGCGCTACGAGCAGGTGATCATGATGCACACCTGCCGGACCTCGCGAGAGCTGGAATACGGCCGCAAGCTGGTCGAAGACCTCGAACACGATCCGCTGATCGGCGAGATGGTCGAGGGCAAGCTGATCTACTACCCGACCACCACCCAGGACGAGTTCCACCAGACCGGCCGGATCACCACCAACCTGCAATCGGGCAAGGTGTTTGACGATCTTGGCCTCGGCATCGACAAGCTCGACCCGGCGACCGACCGTGGCATGGTCTGCGGCTCGCTCGCCTTCAACCTCGACATGAAAGACATGCTCGAGAGCTTCGGGCTGAATGAGGGCGCGAACTCGGACCCGGCGGAATACGTGGTGGAAAAAGCCTTCGTCGACTGAGGCGCGGACGCCCCGTCACCGGATTGCACAGGCCGGGGTGGCGCGGCGAGATGCGCCGCCGCGCAGGCGGCGGGCGCAGTCAGCGCGAGCGAGACCGCCAAAACCGTGAGAAAGCCAAAGCGCGGCGGTGTGACCATGGTGAGCCCCGCCGCGACCACAGGCGACAGCGTTTCGTCGCAAATCTGAATCCCGCAGTGCGCCAGACAGCGCGCCGCAGCCGTCAGCGCGTGGCGGGTTCGGCCTGCGCGCCATCGCCGCTCAGGGCGGCGGCGCGCAGTGCCCGCATCGCCCCGCGCGAGCCCGGCCCGATCGCGCCGTCGATCTCTCCGTCATAGAGCCCGCGTTCGGCCAGCATCGCTTGCAGCGCGCGCGCGGTCTGGCCTTCCCAGGAGCCACTGGCGCGGCTCTCGGGCCAGCTGTCGCCGGCGGCCAGCGCGCGCAGGTAGAATCCCGCCGCGCGCTCGGGATCGCGCAGCTCCGGCGTTTTTTCAAACACCTCACCGATATAGGAGAGCGCCTCGATGCGCCCGGCGGCGCGGGCCCGGGCAAACCACGCCAGCGCCTTGGACGCATCCTGCGCGACCCCGTCGCCGACCAGGTGCAGGTTGCCAAGGTTCAGCATCGACTGGGTGTCGCCCGCCGCCGCGGCGCGCGCATACCAGTCGGCCGCCCCGGCGAGGTCCTGCGCCGTGCCGATGCCGTTTTCCATCATCCAGCCGAGGTTGCCCATGGCGCTCGGCTCGCCCGCCTCGGCACCCTGGCGGTAGAGCGCGACCGCGCGGTCGGTGTCGCGCGGGACACCCCGGCCATGGGCGTAGAGCCAGCCGAGATTGTTCATCGCCCGGGGCTCGCCGGCCTCGATGGCGCGTTCGTACCAGCGCACGGCGAAGGCAATCGCGGGGGCCACGCCCCGGCCGGTCTCGAAGGCCCAGCCCAGCTCGAACTGCGCGCCGGGATGGCCCGCCTCGGCGGCGCGGCGAAACGCCTGCGCGGCACCGGCCAGATCGACCGGGCGTCCGCGCCCCTCGACCAGGTCTTCCCCCAACGCAAAAAGCGCCTCGATATCGTCGGGAAATACGATTGGCTCGGGTTCGGGTTCGGGTTCGGCGACGGGCTCGGGCACCGGTTCAAGCGCCGCCACTTTCGCCGGCTCGGCGGGCTCGGGCTCGGGCTCATCTGCGGCGGCGGGGCTCTCAGGCGCGGGCTCGGGCGCGGCTAGCGCCATGTCCGGCGCGGCCTCAGCTGTGTCCGCGCCCAGATCGGCAGCGCCAGCGGACTCCGCCCCCTTGGTCATCGCATCGCCGCGCTCATCCTGCGGCGCCACGGCCTCGGCCCCTTTCATCAGGTAGCCGGCCTCGGCCACGAATGTCGCGACGTCGGCCACGCCGGGCGCAACGTCGGGCGAGACGGCCTTGTTAACCCGGTCAGGCACGGGGGACATGTCCTGTCCCGGCGCGGGGCCGGCGGCAACGAGCGTGACAATGGTGGCGGATACGATCCCGGTCTTGAACTGGCGCATGACATCTCCCCTGGTGCGGCGGAGATTAGCGGCGTGCGGGCCGGGGTGCAATGTGGGTCGGGAGCCGGATTTTCCCGGCTCCCGAAGGTGTTATCAGAGGCCCATCGCCTGTTTGATCTGGTCGATCACCGTCTGGATCATCTCGGGATTGTCCCCCGCGCCTTGCACGGCGGTGACGAGAGCGGTCTTCTGCATCGCGCCCAGGTCGCTTTCTTCGATCATCGTGGTGATCTTGCCCGCGTCGAAGGTGTCGACCGAGAGCAGATCGGTGAGCGCCATCGCTTCGGGCGCGGCGTCAGTGGCGGCCCCGGTGGCGGCATCCGTGACCGCATCGGTCGCGGCGTCGACGGCATCGGTGGCGGTCTCGGTCGCCGCATCCATCGCGTCGGTGGCGGCGCCGGTGGCGGCGTCAACAGCATCGGTGGCGGCTTCCATCGCCCCCTCGGCCGCATCGCCCACGGCGGTGGCGGCATCGTCGGCCATCTCGCCCGCGGCCTCGGTGGCATCCTCAACCACATCGCCAGCCGCATCGGCCGCGTCACCCACGGCAGCGGCGGCGTCTTCTGCGGCACCGGTCACGGCGTCGGCGGCCTCGTCGATCATCGACGCGCCCTCGTCGGCGACCTCGGCCCCGGCGTCGGTCTCGACCTCGGCGGCGCCGTCGTCGGCCTCTTCCGCCTCGGCGGCGTCACCCGGCAGGATCGGCTGGGTCTGATCGGCGGTAAGTTTCGCATTCTGCGCGTTCCACCAGCCATAACCACCAAGCACAGCGGCAACCAGCAGGACGACAACAATCCAAGTCTTCTTCATAAACACATTCCCCGGTGTCTGGTGAGGCCGGTTTTGGCCCCAGTTCTCTCATAGATGTAGATGCCTGCAACCTGGCCAATTTCAAGGGACAAATGCCCCACCGCCCCGGCCCGGCAGAAATCAGCTTGAAAGCCCGGGGGCGCGGCTTTACCTTCCGCGCGAACAGAACCGGTTTAACCGCAGAAGGATAGCCACCATAGCCCGCAGACCGCACAACGCCCCGCCGACACGTGACACCGGCCCCCGCGTCAACGACCGAATCCGCGCCCCCGAAATCCGCCTGATCGGCGCCGAAGGCGAAAATGTTGGCGTCGTGACGCCCGCACGCGCAATGGAGCTAGCCCAGGAAGCGGGACTCGATCTGGTCGAGATCTCGCCCAACGCCGCACCGCCGGTCTGCAAAATCATGGATTTCGGCAAGTTCAAATACGAAACCCAGAAGCGCGAGGCCGAGGCCCGCAAGAAGCAGAAGACGATCGAGATCAAGGAGGTCAAGTTCCGCCCGAACACCGACACCCACGATTACGAAGTCAAGATGCGCAACGTGGTCAAATTCCTCGAAAACGGCGACAAGGTGAAGATCACGCTCCGGTTCCGGGGCCGCGAAATGGCGCACCAGCACCTTGGCCGCGAGCTGCTCGAACGGGTGGCCGACGACACCAAGGAGATCGGCAAGGTCGAGAACATGCCGAAGATGGAAGGCCGCCAGATGGTGATGATGATCGGACCGATCCCGAAGTAGGTCCACGGCCCGCAACAAGTTCCAACCCCTCGCCAAGCGGCGGGGGGTTTTCTTTTGGCCAGCCACACCGCCGCTTGCCCGCACCCCGCACCTCGCCTATATCGCGCCCATGCTCGACGCACCCGCCCAGAACCGCCCCGCCCTGCCGCCGGAGATCGCTCGCCGGCGGACCTTTGCCATCATCTCGCACCCCGATGCGGGCAAAACGACGCTGACGGAAAAGTTCCTGCTCTACGGCGGCGCGATCCAGATGGCGGGCCAGGTGCGCGCCAAGGGCGAGGCGCGCCGCACCCGCTCCGACTTCATGAAGATGGAGCAGGACCGGGGCATCAGCGTGAGCGCCTCGGCGATGAGCTTTGATTTCGGCCCTTACCGCTTCAACCTGGTCGATACCCCGGGCCACTCGGACTTTTCCGAAGATACCTTCCGCACCCTCACGGCAGTTGACGCGGCGGTGATGGTGATCGACGGCGCCAAGGGCGTCGAGAGCCAGACCCGCAAGCTGTTCGAGGTCTGCCGGATGCGCGATCTGCCGATCCTCACCTTCTGCAACAAGATGGACCGCGAGGCGCGCGACACCTTCGAGATCATCGACGAGATCCAGGAGTTGCTGGCGATCCACGTCACCCCGGCCTCCTGGCCGATCGGCATGGGGCGCGATTTTCTCGGCTGCTACGATCTGATCCACGACCGGCTGGAGCTGATGGACCGCGCCGACCGCAACAAGGTGGCCGAGAGCATCAAGATCGAAGGGCTGGACGACCCGTTGCTCGAACAGCATGTGCCGGCGCACCTGCTGGACCAGCTGCGCGAAGAGGTCGAGATGGCGCGCGCGCTTCTGCCCGCGATCGACAAGACCGAGGTGGCGGCGGGGATGATGACTCCGATCTGGTTCGGCTCGGCGATCAACTCGTTCGGCGTGAAGGAGCTGATGGACGGCATCGCCGAATACGGCCCCGAGCCGCAGCCGCAAAAGGCCGAACCGCGCCAGATTCTGCCTGAAGAATCAAAGGTGTCCGGCTTCGTGTTCAAAGTGCAGGCGAACATGGACGCCAAGCACCGCGACCGCGTCGCTTTCGTGCGCATGGCGTCGGGCCACTTCCAGCGCGGCATGAAACTGATGCATGTGCGCTCGAAAAAGCCGATGGCAATCACCAACCCGGTGATGTTTCTCGCCTCCGACCGCGAATTGGCGGAAGAGGCCTGGGCCGGCGATATCATCGGCATCCCCAACCACGGCCAGTTGCGCATCGGCGACACGCTGACCGAGGGCGAAGCCCTGCGCGTCACCGGCATCCCCTCGTTCGCCCCGGAGCTGTTGCAGGGCGTGCGCGCGGGCGACCCGATGAAGGCCAAGCACCTGGAAAAGGCGCTGATGCAATTCGCCGAAGAGGGCGCCGCCAAGGTGTTCAAGCCCGACATCGGCTCGGGTTTCATCGTCGGTGTCGTCGGCGCGCTGCAATTCGAGGTGCTGGCGAGCCGGATCGAGCTGGAATACGGGCTTCCGGTGCGCTTCGAAGCCTCGCAATTCACCTCTGCACGCTGGGTCTCGGGGCCGAAGCTGGAGATGGAACGGTTCATCAAGGCCAACAAGCAGCATATTGCCCACGATCACGACGGCGACCCGGTGTATCTGACCCGCCTGCAATGGGACATCGACCGGGCCGAGCGGGATTATCCCGAGCTGACGCTGAGCGCGACCAAGGAGATGCACGGGGCATGACCCAAGCCATCCCCCGCGCCCTTGTCGCCGACGCGCTCGGCATGCCCGTGGCCGATCTGCCACCCGGCGACCTGCCGCTCGAGCGCCTCGCCACGCGGTTTCTCGACTATCTGCACGCCGGCGACGAGATCGCCCCGGACCACCCCGACGCCTGGACCTTCGCGCTGTTTGACGACCTGACCCGCGATCACCCCGCACTGGGCCTTGCCGCGAGCTGCGCGGTGCTGGCCGCCTGCGAAAGCCCCGAGGACGTGGCCGACATCGCCGCCGGTCCGCTCGAAGACCTGATTGCAAATCACGGCCCCACCCTGATCGGCGAGATCGAGGCGCTGGCCGCCCGCGCGCCGCGCTTTGCCTATGCCCTCACCGGGGTCTGGCCGCAGGGCAAGGAGGGCGGCCTGCTCTGGGCGCGCGTCGAGGCGGCCCGGCGCGGCGCGCCGGGGCTCGACGACGGCGCGCCGCTGCCGCCCGCCGATGGGCTCGGCTGACCGGTCAGACCACCTTCGCATCCATCGTGATCTCGCAGGACAACAGCTTCGACACCGGGCAACCGGTCTCGGCCGCCTTGGCCGCCGCCAGCAGCGTGGCCGCGTCCGCCGGGCCCGAGATCGTCACGTCGAGATGGGCCGCCACGATGTCGGCGCCGTTTTCCAGCGACAGCGAGATCGTCGAGCGCGTCTCGATCCGGGTGACGGTGATGCCCTGCTCGGCGAGGATGTTCGAACAGGCCATCGAGAAGCAGGCGGCATGCGCCGCGCCGATCAGCTCTTCGGGGTTGGTGCCGGGCTTGTCCTCGAACCGTTCCTTGAAATCATAGGCCACCCCATCGAGCCCGCCGCTTTGCGACGACAGATGCCCCTGGCCCTCTTTCAGCGTGCCTTCCCAGACGGCGGTCCCAAATTTACGGATCATGTTGTTCTCCCTGTTCGCAACAGCTCGATCCGGCCCGTCAACGACGCGCCTGTCAAGGGGGTCCGTCGCCAACCGCCCCCCTTGCGCTGATTTCCTTGACCTTTGCGCGGCGGCACAGTAATGCCTGCGGCAGACAAGACGTCCCGGCAATCCGGTCGGGCGGGCCGCGTAAGGTTTGCGGCCAGATCAAAGCCGCCAAACCAAACGAAAGGCATCCCTTGACGAAATTCTCCGAACTCCACCTGAGCCCGAAAGTCCTCAAAGCCGTCGAAGAGGCAGGCTACGAGACCCCGACCCCGATCCAGGAGGGCGCCATTCCGCCCGCGCTGGAGGGGCGCGACGTGCTCGGCATCGCCCAGACCGGCACCGGCAAGACCGCCAGCTTCGTGCTGCCGATGATCACCCAGCTCGCCCGGGGCCGCGCCCGCGCCCGGATGCCGCGCAGCCTCGTGCTCTGCCCGACGCGCGAGCTCGCCGCCCAGGTGGCGGAAAACTTCGACAACTACGCCAAGCACGTGAAGCTGACCAAGGCGCTACTGATCGGCGGTGTGTCGTTCAAGGAACAGGACCAGCTGATCGACCGGGGCGTTGACGTGCTGATCGCCACGCCGGGCCGCCTGCTCGACCATTTCGAGCGCGGCAAGCTCTTGCTCACCGGCGTGCAGATCATGGTGGTCGACGAGGCCGACCGGATGCTCGACATGGGCTTCATCCCCGATATCGAGCGGATCTTCGGCCTCGTGCCGTTCACCCGCCAGACGCTGTTCTTCTCCGCCACGATGGCGCCCGAGATCGAGCGCATCACCAATACGTTCCTGTCGAACCCGGCTCGCATCGAGGTTGCCCGCCAGGCGACTGCCTCCGAGACGATCACCCAGGCGCTGGTGATGCTCAAACCCTCGCGCCGCGACCGCGCGGCCAGCGAAAAGCGCAACCTGCTGCGCGCGCTGATCGAATCCGAGGGCGAGGCCTGCACCAACGCGATCATCTTCTGCAACCGCAAGACGGATGTGGATATCGTCGCCAAGTCGTTGAAACAACACGGCTATGACGCCGCCCCGATCCACGGCGACCTGGAGCAATCCAAGCGCATGGAAGTGCTGCAAGGGTTCCGCGATGGCAAGCTGCGGTTCCTCTGCGCCTCCGACGTGGCGGCGCGCGGGCTCGATATTCCGAACGTGAGCCACGTGTTCAATTTTGACGTGCCGAGCCATGCCGAGGACTACATTCACCGGATCGGGCGCACCGGCCGGGCCGGCCGCTCCGGCAAGACGCTGATGCTCTGCGAACCGCGCGACGACAAGAACCTCGACGCGGTCGAACGGCTGATCGGCAAGGCCATTCCCCGCATCCCCTCGCCGCTCGCCGGCGCCACGGACGCCGAGCCGGAAGCCAGCCCGCGCGCCGCGCGCGACGAGGAACCGGCGGCGAAAAAGCCGAGCCGCTCGCGCCGCTCGTCCTCCAGCCGCAGCGACGACCGCGCGCGCACCGAAGCGCCGCGCGAAGCCGCGAAGCCGGAAGACACACCGCGCGAAGAGGCGCCCCGCGAGGCCGCGCCGCGCGACGAGACCCCGCGCGAAGAGGCCAGGCCCCAACCCGCCAGCCCCTCGTCGCGTTCGCGCAGCGCCAGCAGCCGGGGGCGCAAGCCCAGCGGCGGCAACGGTGGCGGCGGTGGCAAGGGCGTGGTCGGCCTCGGCGATCACCTGCCGGGCTTCATCGCCCAGAGCTTCGACGAGCGCCGCGACGACTGACCTTGCGCGATGGCGCCGGCGGACGTATCTTGAAGGCGTAGGGCCAAAGCGCCCTGCCCTCCCGAAAACAGGATAACTCCATGCTGACACATCGTTTCGACGATGCCCTGTCGCTTGCGTCGATGTTGCACCGCGAGCAGCTGCGCAAGGGCTCGGGCGTTCCCTACCTCTCGCATCTTCTCGCCGTGACGGCGCTCGTGCTCGAATATGGCGGCGACGAAGACCAGGCGATCGCGGCGCTGCTGCATGACGCGGTCGAAGATCAGGGCGGCACCGACACCGCCGATCTGATCCGGTCCACGTTCGGCGCACGGGTGGCCAACACGGTGCTGGCCTGCTCCGACAGCACCGACCAGGCGAGCGAGCCGTGGGAGCTGCGCAAGACCCGCTACCTCGCCGGGCTCGCCGACAAGTCCGACGACGCACTGCTGGTGACGAGCTGCGACAAACTGCACAATGCCTCCACCATCCTCGCCGATCTCGATACGGTCGGCGACGCGGTGTTCGACCGCTTCACCGCCAGGCGCGACGGCACGCTGTGGTATTACCGCGCGCTGGCCGATGCGCTCACCGAACTGCGCCCCGGCCCGCTCTCAACGCGGCTCGCGGCGGTGGTGGGCGAGATCGAGGCGCGCGCCTGAGCCACCCGCCGCCTCCCACCCGCCTCAGCCGGTGTAGCCCATGAGGCGCGGCAGGAAGAGCACGATATCCGGCACCAGGATCATCGTAATCAGCGCCGCGATCAGCACGGCGAGGAACGGCAGCACCTCGCGGATGATCTCGCCGAGCGGGATCTTGGTGACCGCATTGATGACGAACAGCAGGATGCCATAGGGCGGCGTGATCAGCCCGATCATCGCGTTCACCACGATCACCACGCCGAAATGCACGAGGTCGATCCCCAGCTCGCGCGCGGTGGGGACGAACAGAGGCACGATCACCAGGATCAACGTCGTCGCGTCGAGCAGGCAGCCCAGCACCAGCACGATCAGGTTGACCGCGAAGAAGAACGCGAGCGGGTGGATGTCGAGCCCCACCAGCGCCTGCGACATCATCGCCGGCACGTTCTCCGAGGCGACGATATAGTTCAGGATCAGCGCCCCGCCGATCACCAGCCCGACGGCGGCCGAAGAGCGGGCGCTGTCGACGAGAATGGTGAACAGCTGGCGCGCCTTCAGTGCCCGGTAGACCACCGACGACAGCAGCAGCGCATAGGCCGCGGCGACGGCGGCGGCCTCGGTCGGCGTGGTGACGCCGCCGTAGATGCCATAGAGCAGGATCGCGGGCATCAGCAGCGCCGGGAAGGCCTTGACCGTCACCCGGGGCATGTCGCGTAGCGGCACCGGCTCCTCGATGCCGAAGCCGCGCCGGTGCGCCATGATCGTGTTCATCCCCATCAGCACCGCGCCCATCAACAGCCCCGGCACGATACCGCCCAAAAACAGGTAGCCGATCGAGGCGTTGGAGACGAGCGCGTAGAGCACCATCGGGATCGACGGCGGAATGATCGGGCCAATGGTGGCCGAGGCGGCGGTAATCGCGGCGGCGTAGCCGCGCGGATAGCGGCCCTCCTTGGTCATCATCTCGATGATCAGCTTGCCGATCCCGGCGGCGTCGGCCACCGCCGAGCCGGACATGCCGGAAAAGATCAGCGAGGCCATCACGTTCACATGCCCCAGCCCGCCCTTGAAGCGGCCCACCACGGCGATGGAAAAGTTGAGCAGCCGGTCGCTGATCGTGCCGGCGTTCATGATATTGGCGGCGACGATGAACAGCGGCACCGCAAGCAGCAGGAAGCTCTGGTACAGCCCGTCGACGAGGTTCTTGCCGATGATGCCGATGCTCTGCCCGGCGACGCCGACATAGATCATCGACGCCACCAGGATCGCATAGGCGATCGGCGTGCCGATCCCGGCAAGGAAAAACAGCGAGCCGAGCAGGAGGAGGAGTTCGAGACTCATTCGTCGAGGGCTTCCAGGTGGTGGTGGGTCTCGACCGGCGCGCCGTGGCGCAGCACGTCGATCACGCGCCAGGCGTAGCGCGCGCCGACCACGGCGAGAAACAGGAAATAGACCGAGTAGAGCGGCAGCATCTTCACCGGCAGCGTCGCCGACGACTTGATGCGCAGGATCTTCATCTTGCCCCAGGTCGGCTCGATCGAGGCCAGCACCGCCACCATGATCGCCACCGCGCCGATGATCGCGAACCACTTGCGCACGCCGGGGCGCACCGCGTGGTAGAGGATATCGAAGCTCACATGGTCGGTCTCGCGCACGATAAAGGCGTTGCCCCAGAAGATCGTCCAGAGCCACAGCACCATGATCGCTTCAAGCGTCCAGCCAAAGGCGGTCGCGTCGATCACCTGGCCGAAATGCTCCAGAACCCAGGCCGAGCCGAGGATGTAGCGCACTGCAATTTGCAGGATGAAGGTGAGAAAAATGGCGGCCATCATCATGGCCGCCACGGTTTGTGTGAAGCCGGAGAACAGCCGCGCGATTACTTGCATCTCGACGTCCTCCCGCCTCTCAGTCCGGTGCGATCACTTGCCGAGCGCGTTGACGGCTTCCAGCACCCCGTCGGGCCAGGTTTTGGCGAAATCCGAGGTCAGGTAGGCTTCCTGCACGTGGCTGCGGAAGGCGTTGAGGTCGGGTTCGTAGATCGTCAGCCCCTGCTCTTCGAGGAACGACACCAGGTCGGCCTCTTTCTGCAGCTGGTTGGCACGGCCATAGTCGGCGGCGGCCCAGGCGGCGGCGGTCACGGTGTCCTGCTGCTCCGGGGTCATCGCGTCGTAGGTCGCCTTCGAAAAGGCGATGAAGTTCCAGTCGACCAGGTGCGAGGTGAGCACAATCTGCTTGGTGACCTCGTAGAACTTCGCGTCGACCACGGTCGGCAGCGGGTTGTCCTGGCCATCGACCGAGCCCGACGACAGCGCCGCATAGACCTCGGTGAAGGCCATCGGCGTCGGGTTGGCGCCGAGCGCCTTGCCGAGGAACTGCCAGGCGTCGGTGCCGGGCATGCGCAGGTTCACCCCGGCGAGGTCGGCGGGGGTGGTCACGTGCAGCTCGCTCTCGGGCATGCGCAGGTTCACCTGGCGGCGGCCGAGATACATCGGCGCAAGCAACTTCACGCCCAGCTCGTCCTCGGCCTTCTGCTTGAACGGCGCGAACAGCGCATCGTTGAACACCGCGACCTGGTGGTCGGCGTCCTGCAGCACGTAGCCGGCGGTGAAGATCGAGAATTCGGGGAAGAACGTGGCAAGCTCCTGCGCCGAGGCAATCGACATTTCGAGATCGCCCGAGGCAATCGCTTCAAGCTCGGTGCCCTGCGCGAACAGCGTCGCGTTGTAATGCGGCTCGTAGGTGGCGAAGCCGGCCACGGCAGGGCCGAACTTCTCGGCCAGCGCGATCGTGCGCGCATCCGTCTCGGAGGCGGGCGCCGACATCTTCAGCGTGATCATGTCTTCGGCGAGGGCCACGCCGGCGGCGGCGAGGGTGGCAACAGCGGTGGCCGCAGCGAGCACACTGCGGCGGGCAAGTTTGATGGACATAGGTCTCCTCCCATTCAGTGCCATGGCTTGTTTTTTGAAATCTGGCACCCGGGCGAAGGTTGCACATGCGGGGGGCGAAATCAACGCCGCCAACCCGGCAAACCGCCAGATCCGCGCACCACCTCGGACGCTTACCTTGAAAACGAAAACAGGCTTGGATAAGACGGCTGCATTGCCCGCGACCGGGCCGGCACGCGGGCGAAAGGGCAGCGCGACATGACCAGCGAGAGCAACCTGGCGGTGGTTGGGGCGGGCCTGGTGGGCCGGCGTCACCTCGACGCGATCGCGCTGGCGGCCGGGGTCCGGCTCAGCGCCATCGTCGATCCCGCCCCCGCGGCCCGCACCGAAGCCGAGGCGCGCGGCGTCGCTCATTTCACCACGCTCGACGAGATGCTCGCCAGCGCCAGGCCCGACGGCGTGATCCTGGCCACCCCCAATGCGCTGCACGAGGATCAAGCCCTCGCCTGCATTGCCGCGCGCCTGCCGGTGTTGGTGGAAAAGCCGCTCGCCACCGGCCTTGGCGCGGCCGACCGGATCGTTTCAGCCGCCCGCGCGGCAGGTGTGCCGCTCGCCACCGGCCATCACCGCCGCCACAACCCGCTGATCCGCGCCGCAAAGGCCCGGATCGAGGTCGGTGAGATCGGCCAGATCGTCGCCGTGCAGGCGCAATGCTGGCTCTACAAGCCCGACGATTATTTCAGTACCGATTGGCGCCGCCAACCCGGCGCCGGGCCGGTGTTTATCAACCTGATCCACGACATCGACCTGATGCGCCACCTCGCGGGCGAGATCGTTTCGGTGCAGGCGATGGAATCCAGCGCGCGGCGCGGCCACGCGGTGGAGGACACCGCCGTTGTGCTGCTGCGCTTCGCCGGCGGCGCGCTTGGCACCGTCACCGTGTCCGATACCATCGTCGCGCCCTGGAGCTGGGAGCTCACGGCGGGCGAAAACCCGGCCTATCCGCAGACACCCGAAAGCTGCTACCAGATCGGCGGCAGCGAGGGGTCGCTGTCGCTGCCCGACGGCGCGCGCTGGCACCACGAGGGCGCAAAGAGCTGGTGGCGCCCGATCAGCGCCACCCGCGCGCCGCGCGCTGGCGAAGACCCGCTGGTGGCGCAGGCGCGCCAGTTCGGCGCGGTGGTCCGGGGCGAGGAAGCCCCGCTGGTCTCGGGTCAGGACGGGCGGATGGCGCTGGCGGTGATCGAGGCGGTGAAACGCGCGACAACAAGTGGCCGCGAGGAGCCGGTGGCATGAGGATCACCGGCCACACCCGTATTCTCGCCCATATCGGCGTGCCGACCGAGAGCTTCACCGCGCCGATGATCTACAACCCCTATTTCGAGGCGAAGGGGATCGACATCGTCACCGTGCCGATGGGCTGCGAGCGCGCGCAGTTTCCCGAGTTCCTCCACCTCATGTTCCACCTGCGCAATATCGCCGGGGCGCTGATCACCATGCCGCACAAGATCGAGGCGGCGGCGCTGGTCGACGAGGCGAGCGCGGCGGTGCAGATCGCCGGCGCCTGCAACGCCGTTAAGCGCGACGCCGAGGGCCGGCTGATCGGCGACCTGTTCGACGGCCAGGGCTTTCTGCGCGGGATGCGCGCCAAGGGGCAGGAGGCCGCCGGGCGCTCGGCCCTGATCGTCGGCGCGGGCGGGGTCGGCTCGGCGATCGCCGCCGCGCTTGCCGGGGCCGGGGCCGCGCGGATCGTGCTGGCCGAGGTCAACGCCGCCGCCGCCAACAAGCTGGCCGCCAGCCTCGCCTGGCACTATCCGGGCCTCGATATCGAGATCGGCGCGCCCGATCCGGCCGGCCACGAGATCGTCGTCAACGCGACCCCGCTCGGCATGCGCGCGGGCGATCCCCTGCCCGTCGATGTGACGCGGCTCGCGCGCGAAAGCTTCGTCGGCGAGGTGGTGTTGTCGGAGACGGAAACGCCGTTTCTCGCCGCCGCGCGCGAAAAGGGTTGCCGCACCCAGCCCGGCACCGACATGCTGTTTGAGCAGATCCCGGCCTATCTCGAATTTTTCGGCCTTCCCACCGCCAGCGCCGACGAATTGCGCGCGCTGGCCCAGATCAGGACATGAGCCCATGAAAAACCCCGAAAACCGCCTCAAGCGCGCCCTCGCCGAAGGCCGGATGCAGCTGGGCATCTGGCACACCTTCGGCGGCTCGGTGAATGCCGAGCTGCTCGCCTCGGTGGGCTTTGACTGGGTGCTGCTCGACACCGAGCACGCGGCGGTCGAGGTGAGCGAGGTGCTCGCCAGCCTGCAGGGCGTGGCCGCCTGGCCCGAAACCTCGGCCGTGGTGCGCGTGTCGGACAACGATACCGCGCTGATCAAACGCCACCTCGACCAGGGGGCACAGTCGATCATGGTGCCGAACGTGCGCTCGGTGGACGAGGCGAAGCGCGCCGTGGCGGCGATGCACTACGGGCCGCGCGGCGTGCGCGGCGCGGCGGGGCTGACGCGCGCCACCCGCTTCGGCACGGTCGACGATTACGCCACCACGGCGAGCGAGGAGCTCTGCCTGATCCTGCAGATCGAAAGCCCCGAGGGGCTGGCGGCGCTCGATCAGATCGCCGCGCTCGATGGCGTCGACGCGCTGTTCATCGGCCCGGCCGACCTGTCGGCGGCGATGGGCTACCCCGGCGACCAATCCGCACCCGAGGTGCGCGCCGCGATCCTCGACGCCATCGCGCGGGCCAAGGCCGCCGGCACGCCGATCGGCATCCTCACGCTCGACGACGGGTTCCGCGCGGAGTGTGTGGCGGCCGGCGTCACGCTGAACGCGGTCGGCGTGGACATGGCGCTGCTGATCGAGGGGGCACGCGCCTTGCTGGCCACCCAGCGCGGCTGAGGCCGCCTGCCTCGCGCGCGGCCGGCCGGGGGCCGGTAACCTTTTGTTGCGATTTTCGTGCCATCCTGCCCGCACTCCTCTTGCGTGAAGGACAGGATGATGACCGCAGCACATTCCGACCGCCGACGCCACAAGCGCCAATCGCACCCCATGGCGATCGAACTGATTGTGGCCGACCGCCCAATCCTGGCCCGGCTCGGCGATATCTCCCAGGGCGGCCTGCGGTTCCAGGTCGATCCGGAGAGCCTGGACTATATCGCCGACAAGATCGACGCGGTGCGCCTCTACGGCAGCGGCCCGCTCGCCATCCGGGTTGTCTGGGGCTTCTATGACGGCACCATCGGCGCGGTTTTCGAAAATCCCGCGGCAGCCCTGCCGGTGGTCACCCGAATTTTGGACGAGCATGCGGAATACGCCGAGGCGAGCTGAGTTGAGTTGAGTTGAGCTGGCGCAGCGCGGGCCCGGCGGCTCCGCCTACCCCTCCAGCCGGCTCACCACCACCGTCACTTCGGGGCGGCGGCCGATCTCGTCCTGCGTCGATTTCTTGGCGATGCGCGTCAGCTCGTCTTCAAGCTTGTCGTCGTCGCGCAGGGTCTTGGCGCCGGCGCGCATCAGGAACTGGCCAAGGTCTTCCTCCAGCACTTCCGCGAGCGCGGTGCCGCTCTTGCCGGTCTCGGGCAGGCCCATCGTCTCGACCCAGGGCTCACCCAGCGGCTCGTCGTCCTCGAGGATCACCTGCACGATCACGTGGCCATTCAGCGCGAGGCGAATGCGGTCGCGCACCACGCCATCGAGCGCGCCGATCAGGATATCGCCATCGAGATAGACCCGATCCGCCTTGACATGTTCAACGACGCGCGGGCGCGCGCCGGTGAGGTCAGCGACCGCGCCGTTGACCACCACCAGAGAGGTGCGCCCGTTGGCCTCGGCGAGCTTGGCATGTTCGCGCAGGTGCCGGTGCTCGCCGTGCATCGGGATCACGAATTCGGCGTCCACCACCGCGTGCATCTTCTCAAGATCGGGCCGGTTGGCGTGGCCCGACACATGGTAGCGATCGTCCTCGGCCACCACGTCTACCCCCATCTCGGAAAACGCGTTCAGGATGCGGCCCACCGAGCGTTCGTTGCCGGGGATGGTCTTGGAGGAAAACAGGAAGGTGTCGCCCTCGGCCATCGCAAGGCCGAGATACTTGCCGCGGCTGAGCTGGGCCGAAGCGGCGCGCCGCTCGCCCTGGCTGCCGGTGACGATCAGCATCAGGCTTTCGCGCGGAATGTCGCGCGCGTCTTCGGGGGTGACGGTGGCGGGGAAATTGTCGACCACGCCGGTTTTCACCGCCGCCTCGATCATCCGCCGCATCGCCCGCCCGAGCAGGCACACCGAGCGGCCCGAGGCGCGCCCGGCTTCGGCCAGCGTTTTCACCCGCGCCACGTTCGACGCGAAAGTGGTCGCCACCACCATGTGCGGCGCCTTGGCCACCATCTTGGCGATCGGCGCCGGCAGACCGGCTTCGGAGCGGCCGGGGTTGGGCGAAAACACGTTGGTGGAATCGCACACGAGGGCGCGCACCCGCCCCGCCGTCGCCTCGCGCCACAGCGCCTCGTCCCAGGGTTCGCCCACGCCCGGCTCACGGTCGAGCTTGAAATCGCCGGTATGCACGATGCGCCCGGCCGGCGTGTCGATCACCAGCCCCGCGCTTTCGGGGATCGAATGCGAGATCGGCAGGAAGCTCACCTTGAACGGCCCGGCCTTGACGGTCTCCGGCCAGGCGGCGACGATCTTCACGTGCGACGGGTCCTGCCCCGCATCTTCCATCTTCAACTGCGCGAGGTGGCCGGTGAAGGCGCGGGCATAGACCGGCACGCGCAACTCGGGCCAGAGCCGGCCGACAGCGCCGACGTGGTCTTCATGCGCATGGGTGATGAAGATCGCCTCGAGCCGGTCGATATTGTCCTTCAGGAAGCCGATGTCGGGCATGATCAGGTTCACCCCCGGCGTGGTGTCCATGTCGGGGAAGGTCACGCCGAGATCGACCAGGATCAGCCGCTCCGCGCCCGGTTTTCCGTAGCCGTAGACATAGGCGTTCATGCCGATCTCCCCCGCGCCTCCGAGGGGGAGGTAGATCAGCCTGTCCTTGGTCATATGGTGCCCTGCTCTTTGTTATAATTGTAGATTTTGACGAGGCCATGCATGGTCAGTTCGTCAGCGAATTCGTCGAACACCGGCGCGTGGCTCTGAAACAGCGGCGCGAGGCCGCCGGTGCCGATCACCTTCATCGGCCGGCCGTGCTCTTCCTTGATCCGCGCGCTGATCTCCTTCACCAGGCCGACATAGCCCCAGAAGATCCCCGCCTGCATGCAGGCCACGGTGTTGGTGCCGATCACGTGGTCGGGGTGGGTGATATCCACATGCGGCAGCGCGGCGGCGGCCATGTGCAGCGCCTCGAGGCTGAGGTTCACCCCCGGCGCGATGACACCGCCGATATAGGCGCCGTCGCTATCGACCACGTCGAAGGTGGTGGCGGTGCCGAAATCGACGACGATCAGGTCGCCGCCGAACATATCGTACCCCGCGACGGTGTTTACAAGCCGGTCCGGCCCCACCTGCGTGCCCGCGTCCACCCGCACGCCCACCGGCAGCAGGCAATCCGGCTTGCCCACCACGAGGGGGCGCAGGCCGAAATAGCGGTCGGTGAAGACGCGCAGGTTGAACACCACGCGCGGCACGGTCGACGAAATCACCACGCCGGTGATCTCGGGTTTGATGCCGTGGTGGCGCGTGAGCGTATCCCACCAGACGAAATACTGGTCGGCGGTGCGCTGGTGCTCGGTCGACGTGCGCAACGTGGCGAGAAATTTCTCGCCGTCCCAGATCGAGAAGACCGTGTTGGTGTTGCCGCAGTCGATGGCCAGAAGCATGGGATACGCCTTCAGAAAAAGATGTCGCCCGCCGCGATGCGGCGAAGACCCTGGGGGGTTTCTAGGACAAGTCGCCCCCCCTCGTCCACCTCACGAAAGGTGCCGGTGATCTGCTCGGTCGGCAGGCGTGCCGTCATCGCCTCACCAAGCCGCGCGGCGCGGGCGAGCCAGGCGGTGCGGATCGGGCCGAAGCCGAAGCTGGCGAACTGCCCTTCCCAGTGGGCGAAGGCGGGCGCGAGCGCGGCGAGGAAGTCTTCGGGGCTGACTGGCGTGCCGGTTTCGCCCGCGAGCGAGACCGGTGTCAGCGCCCCCGGCTCCACCGCGCCCACCCCCGGCGCCTCGGCCAGGTTCACGCCGATGCCGATCGCCATCCCGGCGATCTGGCCGCCCGCGATCAGGCTCTCAAGCAGGATGCCGGCCACCTTGCCGCCGTTCAGCAACACATCGTTGGGCCATTTCAGGCTGAACGGCGTGGCGCGTCCGGTGAGGGTCACGAAGGCCTCGTGCAGCGCCAGCGCGGCCACGAAGCTGCGCAGCGGCGCGCGCTCGGGATCGGTCACCGGCAGCACCAGGGTGGCGGCGAAATTGCCCGCCGGATGCACCCAAGGCCGCCCGCGCCGCCCGCGCGCGGCAGACTGGCGCGTGGCGGTGATCCAGGTCGGCCCGCGCAGATCGCCGAACCGGCGCGCCGCCTCGTCGAGCGTCGAAGTCACCTCGCCGAGCGGCAGATGGGCGTAGCCTGCGGGCCAGTCAGCCGGCATGGCGTCGCCGGTCGCCGGTCAGTACTGCGCGAACCGGCTCAGTTGACAAGGGCCGCCGCCGCCGCCGCCGCTGCGCCTTCGATGCCGAACAGGTTGATCACGCCGAGCACCATCGCCCCGGCCGAGACCATCAGCATCACCCAGGCCGCCGGGCTCATCGGCGTTTGCAAGCTGTCTTCCGCGTCGGCGAAATACATGAAGTAGACGATGCGCAGGTAGTAGAAGGCGCCGATCACCGAGGCGATCACCCCGGCGATGGCGAGCCAGGTGAGGTCGGCCTGCACCGCCGCGTTGAGCACGTAGAGCTTGCCGAAAAAGCCCACCATCGGCGGCACGCCGGCGAGCGAGAACAACAGCACCAGCATCGCCAGCGCCTTCACCGGCTCGCCCTTGGCGTAATTCTTCAGCGCCGAGATCTCGGTGACCTGCACGCCGTCGCGCTCCATCGCCATGATGAAGGCGAAGGTGCCGACGTTCATGGTGAGGTAGATCGCCATGTAGACCAGCATCGCCTGCACGCCGTAGGCGCTGCCCGCCGCGAGGCCCATGAGAGCAAAGCCCATGTGGCTGATCGAGGAATAGGCCATCAGCCGCTTGATGTTGGTCTGGCCGATCGCGGCGACCGCGCCGAGGAACATGCTCAGCACCGCCATCAGCGCAATAATCTGCTGCCAGTCGGCCACGGCCTGGCCGAAGGCGTCGAACATCACCCGGCCGAACAGGCCCATCGCGGCGAGCTTCGGCGCGGTCGCGAAGAACGCCGTCACCGGCGTCGGCGCGCCTTCGTAGACGTCGGGCGTCCACATGTGGAACGGCACGGCGGAAACCTTGAAGGCGAGGCCGGCGGCGACGAAGGTGAGGCCGAACAGCAGGCCAAGGCCGACATGCCCTTCGGTCGCGGCGGTGATGATGCCGCTGAATTGCGTGGTGCCGGCATAGCCATAGGTCAGCGAGGCGCCGTAGAGCAGAAGCCCTGAGGAGAGCGCGCCGAGGATGAAGTATTTCATCCCGGCTTCCGTCGATTTCACGCTGTCGCGCTTCATCGCCGCGACGACGTAGAGCGAGAGCGATTGCAGCTCGAGCCCCATGTAGAGCGTCATCAGGTCGGCGGCCGAGACCATCATCATCATGCCCACGGTAGCAAGCGCGATCAGCAGCGGGTATTCGAACCGGCCAAGACCGCGGCGCGCCATCGTCGCCTCGCCCGCCAGCAGCACCGCGGCGCCGGCGACGAGAATGCCCACCTGGCCGAAGCGCGCATAGGCGTCGGCCACCATCAGGCCGCCGAAGGCCGGGCCGGTCACCGTGTCGCCGAAGCCGATGTAGAGCGCCAGCGCCAGCATCACCGCGGCCGTCGCCCAGGTCACCAGCGGGGTGAACTTGTCCTTGCCGGTATAGACCGCCGCCACCAGCGCCCCCATCGCGAAGACCGCGAGGATGAGCTGGGGCAGGATGGCTTGCAGATCGAACGAGGTCATGTCGTTCCCCTCAATGCGAGGCCGGAACCGCGTCCGCGATCGCGGGCACGGCGGCGTGATACTGGTCGAGAAGCGCGGTCACCGAGGGGCCGATCAGATCGGTCACGAGGCTCGGGTAGACGCCGAGGATGAGCGTGGCGGCGATCAGCGGCGCAAAGATCGCCTTCTCGCGCGTGTCCATGTCGGTGATCGTTTTCAGGCTTTCCTTGATCAGGTCGCCGAACGCCACCCGGCGGTAGAGCCAGAGCGCGTAGCCCGCCGACAGGATCACGCCGGTCGCGGCCACGGCGGCGGTCCAGGTGTTGGCCTGGAACATGCCGACCAGGGTGAGGAATTCGCCGACGAAGCCGGAGGTGCCCGGCAAGCCGACGTTGGCCATGGTGAAGAACATGAACACCAGCGCATAGGCCGGCATCCGCACCGCGAGGCCGCCGTAGGCGTCGATCTCGCGGGTGTGCATGCGGTCGTAGATCACCCCGACCGCGAGGAACAGCGCGCCGGAGACGAAGCCGTGGCTGATCATCTGGAAGATCGCGCCGTCGACGCCCTGCTGGTTCGCTGCGAAGATACCCGCCGTCACGTAGCCCATATGGGCCACCGACGAATAGGCGATCAGCTTCTTCATGTCGTCCTGCACCAGCGCCACCAGCGACGCCCAGACGATGGCGATCACGCTGATCCAGAGGATGAAATCGGTCATCACCGCGCTGCCCACCGGGAACATCGGCAAGGAGAACCGCAGGAAGCCGTAGCCGCCCATTTTCAGCAGGATCGCCGCCAGCACCACCGAGCCGGCGGTGGGCGCCTGCACGTGGGCATCGGGCAGCCAGGTGTGCACCGGCCACATCGGCATCTTCACCGCGAAGCTGGCGAAGAAGGCGAGGAACAGCAGCGTCTGCGCGCCGCCGACGATGTGGATGCCGAGCACCGAGAGATCGCCCGAGGCGAAGGAATGGTGCATCAGGGTCGGGATGTCGGTGGTGCCGGCCTCGACATACATGAAGACCATCGCCACCAGCATCAGCACCGAGCCGAGGAAGGTGTAGAGGAAGAACTTGAACGCGGCGTAGATCCGGTTTGCCCCGCCCCAGATGCCGATGATCAGGAACATCGGGATCAGACCGGCCTCGAAGAACAGGTAGAACAGCACCATGTCGAGCGCGACGAAAACGCCGATCATCAGCGTCTCAAGCAGCAGGAAGGCGATCATGTATTCCTTGACCCGGGTTTTCACCCCCCAGGTCGAGGCGATGGTGATCGGCATCAGCGCCGTCGTGAGCATCACGAACAGCACGGAAATCCCGTCGACCCCGAGCTTGTAGGTGAAGCCCATCAGCCAGGTTTTCTGCTCGACCATCTGAAAGCCGGTGTCGGCCGGGTCGAAGCGAAACAGAACCGCCAGAGAGATCAGGAAAGTCGCGGTGGTGGCCGCCAACGCCAGCCACTTGGCGTTGCGCCTGGCCGCCTCGTCATCGCCGCGCAGGAAGGCCGCGAGGATGGCCGCCGCGACCAGCGGCAGGAAGGTGACGATCGAAAGCAGGTTGTCCATCAGTTCGCCCCTCCGGTGATCGCCATGATGGTGATGAGCACGACGATGCCGATGACCATCGCGAAGGCATAGGTGAAGACGTAGCCCGACTGCAACCGCTGCGCGGCCCGCGTGAAGAAGGGCACCACGCCCATCGCCACCCCGTTGATCGCGCCGTCGATCACTTTGCCGTCGCCGCGCTTCCACAGGAACCGCCCCAGCGCCTTGGCCGAGCGCACGAACAGGAAGTCATAGGCTTCGTCGAAATAGTATTTGTTGAGCAGCAGCCGGTAGAGATACGGCTGGCTTTCGGCGAGCCGCTTGGGCAGCGACGGGTTCGCGATGTAGAACCAGAAGGCGGTGAGGAAGCCGATCACCATGGCGACGAAGGGCGAGACTTTCACCCAGGTCGGCGCGTGGTGCGCGTCCGCCAGCACGGTGTTTTCCGGCCGCATGAAGATCGCCCCCACAGGCGCGGTGCCCGTGGCGTGCGCGCCCTCGGCCGGGGTCGCGGCGGCAGCGTGCTCGCCCTCTGCCGGGGCAGCGGTGGCGCCTTCGGCGGCGTGGCCGGCGTCGGCCTCGGCGACATGCGCCGGGATGCCGAAGAAGGCGTTCACCTTGTTGTGGTCGCCAAAGAACGAACCATACCAGACCATGCCCGAGAAGGCCGCCCCGAGCGCCAGCACGCCAAGCGGCACCAGCATCACCATCGGGCTTTCGTGCGCGTGCTCATGGGTGTGCTTGTCGCCGCGGGGTTTGCCCCAGAAGGTGAGGAACATCAGCCGCCAGGAGTAGAAGCTGGTGAACAGTGCGGCGATCACCAGCGCCCAGAAGGCGGCACCGCCGTTGGTGCCGGCCCAGGCGCTCTCGATGATCGCGTCTTTCGACAGGAACCCGGCGAAACCGATGGTGGTCAAAGGGATGCCCACGCCGGTGATCGCCAGCGTGCCGATCATCATGATCCAGAAGGTCACCGGAAACTTGTCCTTCAGCCCGCCGTAATTGCGCATGTCCTGTTCGTGGTGCATGCCGTGGATCACCGAGCCGGCGCCAAGAAACAGCATCGCCTTGAAGAAGGCATGGGTGAGCAGGTGGAACATCGCCACCGAATAGACCCCCACGCCGGCGGCGACGAACATGTAGCCGAGCTGCGACATGGTGGAATAGGCGATCACGCGCTTGATGTCGGTCTGCACCAGGCCGATCGTGGCGGCGATGAAGGCCGAGGCGGCGCCGATCACGACGATGAAGGTGGTCGCGGCCGGGGCGTATTCCATCAGCGGCGACATCCGGCTGACAAGAAAGACGCCGGCGGTGACCATCGTGGCGGCGTGGATCAGCGCCGACACCGGGGTCGGGCCTTCCATCGCGTCCGGCAGCCAGGTGTGCAGGAACAGCTGCGCCGATTTGCCCATCGCGCCGACGAACAGCAAAAAGCCGATCAGGTTGGCGGCGTTCCAGTCGGTCCACAGGAAATGGAGCTGGGTTTCGGCAAGCCGGGGCGCGGCGGCGAACACGTCGTCGAGCTTGATCGAGTCGGTGAGGAAGAACAGCGCCGCGATGCCCAGCATGAAGCCGAAATCGCCGATCCGGTTGACCACGAAGGCCTTGATCGCGGCGGCATTGGCCGAGGGCTTCTTGTAGTAGAAACCGATCAGCAGGTAGGAGGCGAGGCCCACGCCCTCCCAACCCATGAACATCTGCAACAGGTTGTCGGCCGTCACCAGCATCAGCATCGCGAAGGTGAACAGCGACAGATAGGCGAAGAAGCGCGGCCGGTAGCTGGCCGGCTCGAACTGCGGATCATGGGCCATGTAGCCCATCGAATAGAGGTGCACGAGCGCTGAGATCGTGGTGACGACAATCAGCATGATCGCCGTCATCCGGTCGAGCCGGATCGCCCAGTCGGCCTGGAGCGAGCCGCTGTCGACCCAGCGCAGGATCTGGATGTGCTGCGTGCCCTCGGGCAGCCACAGGAACACGATCCAGCTCAGCAGCGCGGACAGGAACAACAGCGCCGTGGTGAGCCATTGCGCGCCCTTGTCGCCGATCACGCGATGGCCGAAGCCCGCGACGATCGCGCCGAGAAGCGGGGCAAAGAGGATGATCTGGACCATGGGGCTCAGCCTTTCATCACGTTGACGTCTTCCACCGCGATCGTGCCGCGGCCGCGGAAGAAGGTGACGAGGATCGCCAGGCCGATCGCGGCTTCGGCGGCGGCCACCGTCAGCACGAACATCGTGAAGACCTGGCCCTGCAGGTTGCCGAGGTGGGTCGAGAAGGCCACCAGGTTGATGTTCACCGCCAGCAGCATCAGCTCGATCGACATGAGCAGCACGATGATGTTCTTGCGGTTGAGGAAAAGCCCGAAGATGCCGATCACAAACAGCGCCGCCGCGACTCCCAGGTAATGTTCAAGTCCGATCATCATTTTGCGCCCTCGGATCCAGGATAGAATTTTTGGCACGGGCATTGGATATCTGCGGCCACTGACGGCGAGACAGACACGAATAGCCCTTTCCATTTTTCGTTTTCGATGCGTGCCAAGCCCGCGACTTGCTTCCCGATTTCGGTCAAGGCAACGAAATCAATGAAGGGCGTCGGTTCGCGCAATGCGCGGACAAGGGTGTCCGGATCGCCCATCAACATCGCGTCCGCACAGGCATCCATTTCCATCGTCTCACATTTAGCCCATACGGTAACCGTAGCATCGCAAGAGTAAATCGCCACACCGGGAGACGCGCTCTTCTCGGGCTGCGCGACATAACCATTGCCGAGATCGCGGACAGAAAAAAACGTTGTAGTTCCGTTATTTCCTTCAATGACCTTCTCACAAGCTGCTTGGGCGCCTGACGACGAGGCAAGCATCAGGCTCACCGTTGCCACTAATCCGTGGAGGTAGCTCTTAACAACCATGTCGTCCCTCTCGTCTGGCCCTTCGGCCTTGTCTTTTCAGAGCCCCTGACCGGGCTTCACATCCACCAGCTTGATCGCCGCTTTCGGGTCGCGCTGCATCTGGTCGACCACGTTCTGGCGCTTCACGTCCTTGCGGTGGCGCAGCGTGAGCACGATCGCCCCGATCATCGCCACCAGCAGGATCAGCCCGGCGAGTTGGAACAGCAGCAGGTAGTCGGTGTAGACCACCAACCCGAGCGCCGTGGTGTTGGGCACGTCGCTCACCTCGGGGCGCGCCAGCATCGCCACGCCGTCTGCGGTCACCCAGGTGCCGAAGATCATGCCAAGCTCCAGCAGCAGGATCACACCGATCAACAGCGCGATCGGCATGTATTTCGCCATCCCCGCTTTGAGCTCGGCGAAATCGACATCGAGCATCATCACCACGAACAGGAACAGCACCGCGACCGCGCCGACATAGACGATCATCAAGAGCATCGCGAGAAACTCCGCGCCCATCAGCACGAACAGCCCGGCCGCGCCGATGAAGGCCGTAATCAGCCAGAGCACCGAGTGCACCGGGTTGCGGCTCACCACCGTGAACAGCCCGCCCGTGAGCACCGTGAGCGCGAAGACGTAGAATGCAAATCCGGCGACACTCATGCGTCCCCCTCCTCGTTCATTTCCGCGAAGACACTCTGGGCGAGCTCCAACGCGCGGTTCATGGCCGGCAGGCCCCCCAGCATCGACATCTGGTAGATCACTTCGGCGATTTCTTTCTCGGTGGCGCCAGCTTCCAGAAGATGGCGCACGGTCACCTTGATCTGCGGCTCGGCCATCGCCCCGGTCGCCACCAGCCCGCCGAGCGTGACCAGCAGGCGTGTTTTCGCATCCAGCCCTTCGGGGTTGAAGGCGTTGCCGAACACCGCTTCCATCCAGTCCTTGGGCATGGTCGGGAACAGCTTGTCAAAGCCCTGCGGCGTGAAATCGGCCAGCGCCGGATTCATCGCCCGGGCCATCGCGGCCCCCTGCTCCATCATCGCGGCATATGTCTTGGCGAAATCGCTCATCGGTAGGGCGCGTCCAGCTCCAGGTTGCGGGCAATCTCGGCTTCCCAGCGCTCGCCGTTGTCGAGCAGCTTCTGCTTGTCGTAAAACAGCTCCTCGCGGCTTTCGGTGGCAAACTCGAAGTTCGGCCCCTCGACGATCGCATCGACCGGGCAGGCCTCCTGGCAATAGCCGCAGTAGATGCACTTGGTCATGTCGATATCGTAGCGGGTGGTGCGGCGCGAGCCATCGTCGCGGGGTTCCGCGTCGATGGTGATCGCCTGCGCCGGGCAGATCGCCTCGCACAGCTTGCAGGCGATGCAGCGCTCTTCGCCGTTCGGGTAGCGGCGCAGCGCGTGCTCGCCGCGAAACCGCGCCGACAGCGGGTTTTTCTCATAGGGGTAGTTCACCGTGAACTTCGGCTTGAAGAAATACTTCAGCCCCAGCCTGAAGCCGACGATGAAATCCCAAAGCACGAAGTACTTGGCGGCGCGGACGTAGTCGAAAGCCATGGATCAGCCCCCCGTGGTCCAGCGCGCGTAGGTTCCCCAGAACGCGCCGTATTGTGCGAAGAAGGCCACCAGAACGACCCAGGCGAGCGACAGCGGCAGGAACACTTTCCAGCCGATCCGCATGAGCTGGTCGTAGCGGTAGCGCGGGACGACCGACTTGGTCATCATGAAGATGAACCAGAAGAACGCCATCTTGAGGAACAGCCAGCCGATGCCGTCGGGCAGGCCCGGGATCGGCGACAGCCAACCGCCGAAGAACAGGATCGAGATCAGCGCCGTCATCAGCGTGATCGCCACGTATTCGCCGATCATGAACAGCAGGAAGGGCGTGGACGAATATTCCACCTGGTAGCCCGCGACGAGCTCGGATTCCGCTTCCGGCAGGTCGAACGGCGGGCGGTTGGTCTCGGCATGGGCCGAGATGATGAACAGGATCATCATCGGAAAATGCGGGATCCAGTACCAGCTGAGCAGCCCCGCGCCGCTTTGCGCATGGACGATGTCGGTCAGGTTCATCGAGCCGGTGGAGAGGATCACGCCGATGATGATCAGGCCGATCGACACTTCGTAGGAGATCATCTGTGCGGCCGAGCGCAAGCTGCCCAGGAACGGGTATTTCGAGTTCGACGCCCAGCCGCCCATGATCACGCCGTAGACCTCGAGCGAGGAGACCGCGAAGACGAACAGGATCGCGACGTTGATATCGGCCAGCACCCAGCCCTCGTTGAACGGGATCACGCTCCAGGCCACCATGGCGAGCACGAGGCTGAGCATCGGCGCGAGGAAGAAGACGAACTTGTCGGCCCCCGCCGGCACCACGATCTCTTTCAACACGTATTTGATGAAGTCGGCGAAGCTTTGCAGCAGCCCGAAAGCGCCCACCACGTTGGGGCCTTTCCTGAGCTGCACCGCGGCCCAGACCTTGCGGTCGGCCCAGAGGATGAAGGCGAGCGCCACGAGAAGCGGCACGACGATCAGAAGCACCTGGCCCAGAACGAGCAGGGCGATCCCGAGATTGGTGGTGGTGAAGAATTCATACATGGTGCATGGGCCTCAAATCGTCGGTATCCCGTTTTCCTCGCAGGCGGCGACGGTCACTTCCGCGTCGATCGTCCGCAAGCCTTCCGGCAGCGCGTCGGAGATGACGTAGACCGCCTCCCCCAGCCAGCGGCCGCCCGCCTGTTTTACATTGGTGCGCACGTGGCGCGCAAAGCCGTAGCCGCGGATCAGCGCATAGCGCGCCGCCGCGCATTCACCGTAGTCCGCCACGTCCTCGTTGTCGCGCGCGCCGGTCATCGTCACGTCGAACTCGACCAGATCACCGTCGAGCAGCGCCGTCTCGATGCCGAGATAGCCGGGCGCGAACGGCTGGGCGGCGCGCGAGACCGTGTCGGTCTCGGCGCAACCGGCCAGCGCGAGCGCGGCAAGGGCGATATGGGCGGCGGGGCGCATCATTCGGCGGCCACGTCCTCTGCCTTGCGCGCCTTGGCCTGGGCCGAAAGCTCACCCATCAGCGCAGACGCGCGCGCGATCGGGTTGGTCAGGTAGAAATCGCGGACCGCATTGCGGAACGCCGCCTTGGCGGGCTTCCTGGCCTTGACCGGCTGCCAGTCGTTGGCGATCACCTCGTCGATCTTGTGCAGGTGCGGCACCGCGGCGAACATCGCCGAGCGCAGCGCCGAATGCGTGTCCCAGGGTTGGGTCGCGCCCAGCTCGCCGCTCAAGGCGCGCAGGATCGCCCAGGTTTCCTTCGCCTCGCCCGGCGGGAAGGCGGCGCGCAGTGCAAGCTGCGGGCGGCCTTCGGTGTTGACGAAAATCCCCGTCTCTTCGGTGTAGGCGGCGGCGGGCAGGATGATATCGGCGCGGTGCGCGCCCCGGTCGCCGTGGCTGCCGAGGTAGATCACCTTGGGCCCGGCCTCGATCTCGATCTCGTCGGCACCCAAGTTGAAGATCACGTCGGCGTCCTCGGTCGCGGCTTTGAGCCCGCCCTCGGTGACGGCCCCCACGTCCATCGCGCCGACGCGCGCGGCAGCGGTGTGCAGCACCATGAACCTGGAGTTCGAGTTCTGCGCGAGCTGCATCGCCAGCGCCAGAACCGCCTCGCCGTCGGCCTCGTTGATCGCGCCCTGACCGATGATGACCACCGACGGCACGTCCTTGGTCGCTCCGATGTCCTTGGCCGCGAGCTCTTCGAGCGCCGCGCGGTCGGTGCCGACATGCACGTAATCATACGTGAGATCAACGGCTTCGCCGACCAGCCCCACGGTCGCGCCGTTCAGCCAGGCCTTGCGGATGCGCGCGTTCAGCACCGGCGCTTCGTCGCGCGGGTTGGTGCCGATGAGCTGGATCATCTGCGCGGTATCGAGGTCTTCGATCCGCGCGGTGCCGACATAGGCCGAGCGGTTGCCAGCCGGCAGACGCGCCCCGTCGACGCGAGACTCGACGGTGCCGCCCTGCCCCTCGATCAGCTGCTTGAGGCTGAACGCCGCCTCGGTCGAGGCCAGATCGCCGACCAGGCCGGCGAGCTTTTTCGCGCCCTTGATCGCCGTCGCGGCCTCGGCCAGCGCGATCGGCCATGTGGTGGGCTTCAACGACCCGCCCCGGCGCACGTAGGGCACGTCGAGCCGCTGGCGCTTGAGCCCGTCCCAGATGAAACGGGTCTTGTCGGAGATCCACTCTTCGTTCACGCCGTCATGGTTGCGCGGCAGGATGCGCATCACGTCGCGCCCCTTGGTATCGACCCGGATGTTGGAGCCAAGCGCGTCCATCACGTCGATGGTTTCGGTCTTGGTCAGCTCCCAGGGCCGCGCGGTGAAAGCGTAGGGCTTGGAGGTGAGCGCGCCGACCGGGCAGAGGTCGATGATGTTGCCTTGCAGGTTACTGTCGAGCGTTTCGTTCAGATAGCTGACGATCTCGCCATCCTCGCCGCGCCCGGTCTGGCCCATCTGGGTGATGCCGGCCACCTCGGTGGTGAAGCGCACGCAGCGGGTGCAGGAGATGCAGCGGGTCATGTGCGTGGCCACCAGCGGGCCGAGGTCGATATCCTCCGCCGCGCGCTTGGGCTCACGGTAGCGCGAAAAATCCACGCCGTAGGCCACGGCCTGATCCTGCAGATCGCATTCGCCGCCCTGGTCGCAGATCGGGCAGTCGAGCGGGTGGTTGATGAGCATGAACTCCATCACCCCCTCGCGCGCCTTCTTCACCATCGGGCTGTTGGTCTTCACCACCGGCGGCGCGCCGTCCGGACCGGGGCGCAGGTCTTTCACCTGCATCGCGCAGGAGGCAGTCGGTTTGGGCGGGCCACCGACCACTTCGACCAGACACATCCGGCAGTTGCCGGCGATCGACAGCCGCTCGTGGTAGCAGAAGCGCGGCACCTCGATGCCCGCCACTTCACAAGCCTGGATCAGGGTCATCGCCCCATCCACCTCGACTTCCATGCCGTCGATGACGATTTTCTTGAGGTCGCTCATCTGCCTGTCCTCACTCCGCCGCCACTCGGCCGGCCTTGTTCGCCTTGATGCGGTCTTCAATCTCGCCGCGGAAGTTGCGGATCAGGCCCTGGATCGGCCAGGCGGCCGCGTCGCCCAGGGCGCAGATCGTGTGGCCTTCCACCTGCTTGGTCACGTCGAACAGCATGTCGATCTCTTCGATCTCCGCCTCGCCGCGTACCAGCCGCTCCATCACCCGCATCATCCAGCCGGTGCCTTCGCGGCAGGGCGTGCACTGGCCGCAGCTCTCGTGCTTGTAGAATTTCGACAGCCGCCAGATTGCCTTCACGATGTCGGTGGATTTGTCCATCACGATCACCGCCGCGGTGCCGAGGCCGGAGCCCAGCTCGCCGCGCAGGTAGTCGAAATCCATCAGCGCGTCGCGCATGTTTTCACCGCGCACCACCGGCACCGACGAGCCGCCGGGGATGACGGCAAGCAGGTTGTCCCAGCCGCCGCGAATGCCGCCGGCGTGCTTCTCGATCAGCTCTTCGAACGAGACCGACATCGCCTCTTCCACCACGACGGGGGTGTTGACGTGGCCGGAGATGGCAAACAGCTTGGTGCCGGCATTGTTCGGCCGCCCGAACCCGGCGAACCAGTCCGCGCCGCGGCGCAGGATGGTCGGCACCACGGCGATACTCTCGACGTTGTTCACCGTGGTCGGCGCGCCGTACAGGCCCGCGCCGGCCGGGAACGGCGGCTTCATCCGGGGCATGCCCTTCTTGCCTTCGAGGCTCTCGATCAGCGCGGTTTCCTCGCCGCAGATATAGGCGCCCGCGCCGTGATGCACGAACAGGTCGAAATCCCAGCCGGACTTGGCGGCGTTCTTGCCGAGCAGCCCGGCGCCGTAGGCTTCGTCGATCGCCGCCTGCAGCGCCTCGCGCTCGCGGATGAACTCGCCGCGCACGTAGATGTAGGCCACATGCGCGCCCATCGCGAAGCCGGCGATCAGCGCGCCCTCGATCAGCGTATGCGGATCGTGGCGCAGGATCTCGCGGTCCTTGCAGGTGCCGGGCTCGGATTCGTCGGCGTTGATCACCAGGTAGGCCGGACGGCCGTCCGATTCCTTGGGCATGAACGACCACTTGAGGCCGGTGGGAAAGCCCGCGCCGCCCCGCCCGCGAAGGCCGGACGCCTTCATCTCGTCGACGATCCAGTCGCGCCCCTTGGCGATGATCGCACTTGTGCCATCCCAATGGCCACGCGCCTGCGCCCCGGCAAGGGTGCGCTCGTGCATGCCGTAGAGGTTGGTGAAGATCCGGTCCTGGTCCTTCAGCATTCGCCTTTATCCTTCATCCTTCTGGCGCCCACGCCAGATCCGCCAGGTCACCACCAGCGCGAACACGAAGCCCGCCAGCGCCGCGAGATCGACCAGCGCGCGGGTGCGCTGCGGCCAATCCCAGTGGTTTCCCGCCCAGGTAGCCCCGACCCAGAGCGCGCCCGTCATGGCGATCACCAGGCCGGCCAGCCTGCCCTGCGCCATGCGCGCGTTATGATCCGGATCGGTGCTCATTCTTTGAAGCCCTTCAGCCCCTTACGTCTTGTCGTACTTGCCGGTCTTGGCGGCGCGCTTGGAAAACTCCGTGGTGCCGCCCTTGGCCAGCGTCTTGGCTTGCTTGATCCAGTCGTCGCGCTCGATCCGGCCCTTGAACGACAGGTTGTTGTCGACCCACTCGACTTCTTTCTTGCGCCACCCGGCGATCTGCTCGTAGTGCCAGACGCCCATCTCGTTGAGCGTCTGCTCGAGCTTCGGGCCGACGCCCTTGATCAGCTTCAGATCGTCGCCCGCGCCGCCTTTCGGCTTGGTGAGCAGCTCCGGCTTACCGTCTTTGGCCACCGGCTTGCGGTCCGCCTTGGCGGTCGCCGTGGCCGACTTGGTGGCCGAGCCCTTGGCCGTGGCCCCCTTGGCCCCGCCAGTCGTCGCGGCCTTCGGCTTGGCCGCCGGCTTCGCCTTGGCCGCCGCGGGGGCGGTTTGCATCTCGGCATGGGTGCGGGCCGGGGCATCGGCCTTCACCGCCGCCGCGTTGAGCGCTGCCGCCGGGGTGGTCCGCCCCCCCTCGCCGGCGATGCCGGACGCGGTTTCTTCGTCGCCCATCATCGCCGAGGCCGCCGCATCGGCCGCCGCGCGCGAGCGGTCGTCGTCGGAATGATCGAGCGCCGCCGAGGGCCCGGCCCCGGTGGTTACCGCCGCCGTGTGGGCGACGTGATGGTGCGCCATGCCCACGCCGGCGGCGCAGAACAGACGCAGCAGCACCAGCGCCACGCCAACAGCCAGCACGAGGCCGCCGACGAGGCCCGCGAGCACGTTGACCTTCATGATCAGCAGGAAGGCCGCGAGGCCCAGCAGCGCCCCGGCGATCCAGCAGGTGTTGCGGCAGGAAAACAGGCCGCCCTCTTTCTCACTCATCGTTCAACTCCCCGTTCTTGGTTGGTCCACTCGCACCCGGGCGTGGCCGGTCGGCTTGTGCCGTTTGTCCTTGTGTCCACGTCCCCACAGACCGCGCCGCCTAGTAGACGTCGCCCTTCTTCACCTTTTTCGAGAAGGCGGTTTCGCCCCCCTCGGCCAGCGTTTTCGCCTGCTCGACCCAGCCATCGCGGCTGACCCGGCCCTTGAAGCCTTCGATATTCTCGTCGACCCAGGCCACCTCGGCCCCGGTCCATTTCGCCACCTGGTCGAAATGGAAGAACCCCAGCGAGTTCAGCATCGCCTCGAGTTTCGGCCCGACACCCTTGATCTGCTTGAGATCGTCGGCCCCGGATTTACGCGGCGCCGACATCGTGCGCGGCTTTTTCTGCGCCGGGCCGGCAGCCTTGGCCTTGGCCTTGGCCGCTTTCGCCGGAGCGGCGGCCGGTTTGGCGGCCGGTTTCGGCTTGGCCGGGGCCTTGCGCGCGGTCACGTGCACCTTGCGCCCGCCCGCCGCCCAGGGCGTCGAGACCGGCTGCTCGGTGCCGTCGATCCGCTTGATCGTATCGCCCAGCCCGACCGCCAGCGCCACCGAGGCGTTGTATTGCGTCTTGCCGCTTTCGTATTCCTCGAGGCTGGTCAGCCCGGTGAGCGGCTCGGCGCCGTAGCGCCCGTTCTGCGGCCCCGGCACCGGCACATGGCCGGCGGCCATCTCGTCGATGATTTCGCCGAACCGCGCGGTGGTGAGGTCTTCGTAGTAATCCTTGCCCACCTGCGCCATCGGCGCGTTGGCGCAGGAGCCGAGGCACTCGACCTCCTCCCAGGAAAACCGCCCGTCGGCGCTCAACTCGTGCGGGTTCGGCGCGATCTTGTCCTTCGCCACCGCGATCAGGTCTTCGGCGCCCATGATCATGCACGAGAGCGTGCCGCAGATCTGGAAATGCGCCACCGAGCCAACCGGCTGAAGCTGGAACATGAAGTAGAAGGTCGCCACTTCGAGCGCGCGGATGTGCGCGAGCCCCAGCATGTCGGCGACGTGCTCGATCGCCGGCCGGGTCAGCCAGCCCTCCTGCTCCTGGGCGCGCCACAGGATCGGGATGATCGCGCTGGCCTCGCGCCCCTCGGGGTACTTGGTCAGCTGGGCCTCGGCCCAGGCCTGGTTCTCAGGCGTGAACGCGAAGCTGTCGGGCTGTTCATGGTGCAGGCGTCGCAGCATGGTCACTCCATGGCATTCTTGAATTGGGTCGCGGGCACACACAGCGTGCTCGGCACGGTCTGGTCGGAGACCACGTCGTCGCCGGTGCGCAACGCAACGAAATAGTTGGACGAGATGTTGATCGCGCAAACCCAGCCGCCGTCGGGCTTGGCCACGAAAACGAAGGCGTCGGCCACCGTGGTCATCGCCGTCGCGCCTTGCATCACCTCGTCGAGCCCGGGATAGGGCGCGGCGTCTTCGGCCAGCGCCGGGCCGGCGATCAGGGCGAGAAGCAGGGCCAGGCGCGTCACCGGTCGATCTCCCCGAACACGATGTCGATGGTGCCGACCAGCGCCGCCACGTCGGCGAGCTGGTGGCCCTTGGCGAAATGGATGAGCGATTGCAGGTGCGGGAACCCCGGCGCGCGGATCTTGCAGCGGTAGGGCCGGTTCGAGCCGTCCGCCACGAGGTAGACGCCAAACTCGCCCTTGGGCGCTTCGATCGCCGTATAGGTCTCGCCGGCGGGCACGTGAAAGCCCTCGGTGTAGAGCTTGAAGTGGTGGATCAGCGCTTCCATCGAGGTTTTCATCTCGCCACGCTTGGGCGGTGCGATCTTGCCGCGCGTGAGCACATCGCCCTGCCCGGCCGGTTCGCGCAGCTTGGCAATCGCCTGGCGCATGATCTTCACGCTCTCGTACATCTCGGCGATGCGCACGTTGTTGCGGTCATAGGTATCGCCGTGGGTGCCGACGGGGATGTCGAAGGCGAACTCGTCGTACAGCTCGTAGGGCTGCGAGCGGCGCAGATCCCATGCCAGCCCGGTGCCGCGCACCATCACGCCGGTGAGGCCCCAGGTCTGGATATCCTCCTCGGAGACGATGCCGATATCCACCGTGCGCTGTTTGAAAATGCGGTTCTCGGTATAGAGCGCGTTGAGATCGTCGAGCGCCTTGGGGAAGGTGTCGCACCAGGCCTCGATGTCGTCGATCAGGTCGGGCGGCAGATCCTGGTGCACGCCGCCGGGGCGGAAATAGTTGGCGTGCAGGCGCGCGCCGCACGCGCGGTCGTAGAAGCTCATCAGCTTCTCACGCTCGACATAGCCCCAGAGCGGCGGCGTGAGCGCGCCCACGTCCAGCGCCAGCGAGGTGGTGTTGAGCAGGTGATTGAGAATGCGCCCGATCTCGGAATAGAGAATGCGGATCAGGCTGGCGCGGCGCGGCACCGGCGTGCCGGTGAGCTTCTCGATCGCCAGGCAGAACGCATGCTCCTGGTTCATCGGCGCGACGTAGTCGAGCCGGTCGAAATAGGGGATGTTCTGCAGATAGGTGCGGCTTTCCATCAGCTTTTCGGTGCCGCGATGCAACAGGCCGATATGCGGGTCGGCGCGCTCGACGATCTCGCCGTCAAGCTCCAGCACGAGGCGCAGCACGCCGTGCGCCGCCGGGTGCTGCGGGCCGAAGTTGATGTTGAAGTTGCGGATCTTCTGCTCGCCGGTCTCGGCGTCGTGGAAGCCCTTTTCGCCGTCCATCATTCCTTGGCCTCCCCCTTCTCGTCACCGGGAAGGATGTAGTGCGCCCCTTCCCAGGGAGACATGAAATCGAACTGCCGGTATTCCTGCATCAGCGAAACCGGCTCGTAGACCACGCGCTTCTCGGCCTCGTCGTAGCGCACCTCGGTATAGCCCGTGGTGGGGAAATCCTTGCGCAGCGGATGGCCGCGGAAGCCGTAGTCGGTGAGGATGCGGCGCAGGTCCGGGTGGCCGGTGAAGATGATGCCGAACAGGTCGAACACCTCGCGCTCGAACCAGTTGGCGCCGGCATGCACGCCGGTGATCGACGGCACCAGATCGCCCTCCGCGACCGGGCATTTCACCCGCACGCGATGGTTCTGGTACATGCTGAGCAGGTGATAGACCACGTCGAACCGCTGCTCGCGCTCGGGCCAGTCGACGGCCGTAATGTCGATCAGGGTCGAAAACTTGCAGGCGGAATCGGCTTTGAGAAACTCGATGAAGCCGGGCAAGGCGCTGGCGCGGATTTCCACTGTCAGCTCGTCATGCTCCACCGACCAGGCGGTGACCTGCTCGGGGCGCTTCGCTTCGATCACCGCGCCAAGTTCGTTCAGGGCATCCGACATGGGCGTTACCTCGCGATCGTTCCGGTGCGGCGAATCTTCCGCTGGAGCTGCATGATGCCGTAGACCAGCGCCTCCGCCGTCGGCGGGCAGCCGGGCACGTAGACATCGACCGGGATCAGCCGGTCGACCCCGCGCACGACGGAATAGCTGTAATGATAATAGCCGCCGCCATTGGCGCAGGAGCCCATCGAGATCACGTAGCGCGGCTCGGGCATCTGGTCGTAGAGCTTGCGGATCGCCGGCGCCATCTTGTTGGTGACGGTGCCGGCGACGATCATCAGGTCGGACTGGCGCGGCGAGGCGCGCGGCGCGGCGCCGAAGCGCTCAAGATCGAACCGCGGCATCGCGCCGTGGATCATCTCGACCGCGCAGCAGGCGAGGCCGAAGGTCATCCAGTGCAAGCTGCCGGTGCGCGCCCAATTGATGATGTCGTCGGTGGTGGTGAGCAGAAAGCCCTTGTCGGCCAGCTGCTCGCCCAGCGCTTTCGCCCCGGCGTCCTTGTCAGCCCCGGCGGTGTTCCCGGTCATCACGCCCATTCCAGCGCCCCCTTCTTCCATTCATAGGCAAAGCCGATCGTCAGCACGGCGAGGAACACCATCATCGACCAGAACCCCACCATCCCGACATCCTTGAACGCGACGGCCCAGGGGAACAGGAAGGCAATCTCGAGATCGAAGATGATGAACAGGATCGAAACGAGGTAGAAGCGCACGTCGAACTTCATCCTTGCGTCGTCGAAGGCGTTGAAGCCGCATTCGTAGGCCGAAACCTTTTCCGGGTCGGGGTTGCGCACCGCCAGCACCCAGGCGGCGATCAGGAACACGAGGCCCAGCGCGATAGCGACGGCGAGGAAAATGACGATGGGGAGGTATTCGCGAAGAAGATCGTCCACGTAGGTCTCCTTTGGCGGGGCGACGCCCGCGTCAATTGCTCAGGCGCGGTTTACTCTCCGCATTCGGGGGGGTCAACCGAACCGCAAACACATTCGATCCTTAACATGCGTGGTGTGAAACGCCAGTTTTTCTGCGGGTTTTCGTTTGTATACCTTTGCTTACAAGGGCTGTCGCGACGCTGGGCCGCAGCACGCGCGCGCCGGTGGCAGAGGCTGTCCACAGGTTTTTTCCCCCGGACGGTCAGCCCAGCCCCACCCGGATCGCGCAGACCAGCATCGCCAGCGCCACCGGACCCCATATCCGGCGTTCGGGAATCGATGGCGTGATCAGGTTCAGCACCGCGCTCAGGGTGGACACGGCGACCACGATCCGGACCAGAACAGGCGGCGGCGGCGGGCTGACCACGCCCGCCCGGCCAAGGACCGCGACCGCGAAGAGGAGGAGCAGGCAAGCCTGAACCAGCGCCGCGATGCGCATCCTCGGCGGGAAGCGGCCCGGATAGCGCCCGCCCATCGCCAGGTGCCCCCAGGGCGCGCCGAGCGCGAGGGCGAGCTGGAACAGGATGACGACGAGGGCGAGCAGGGCATAGAGCCAGGCGGCGAACAACATGGGCGGTCCTTTCCCCCTCACCCTGCCCCGGCAGCGTGGCCTCGTCCAGCCAGTGGTGGCCCAGCCCCCTGACCTCGGCGCGTGGCCGGGCCGATCGGCCCGGCGTCCGACCATGTGTTGCGCGAGGCGGGCGTCGATGGCGCCGGGGCCACCTATTTCGGCAACCTCAGCGCGGCGCGAGCGCGCGGGTCTCAGGCAACGCCACAGCCGTAGAATTGGACAAAACAAATATCACTATTCGAACATTTTAACGTCCATCTTGATGGTAATGTGCAACTGCTTTCACTTTTCCAACATCACATTGCGCGTGTCCGTCTCAATGCCTCGCGGTGCAGATCGGCGCTTGCTTCGGAATAACAGCACAGCACGATCTTTTCCGGCAGGGCGCGCGCGTCTTTCCAGGCGATCGCCTCGCGCACCGCGATCTGCGCCGCCTGCTTCGCCGGGTAGCCATAGACGCCGGTCGAGATCGCCGGAAAGGCAATCGAGCGGCAGCCCGCCGCCTCGGCCAGCGTGAGCGCCTGGCGGTAACACGCGGCCAGCAATTCCGCCTCGCCCGCGCCGCCGCCGTGCCAGACCGGGCCGACGGTATGGATCACGTGCTTGGCCGGGAGATCGTAAGCCCCGGTCATTCGCGCCTCGCCGGTCGGACAGCCGCCAAGCAGGCGGCATTCGTCCAGCAGCCCCGGCCCCGCCGCGCGGTGGATCGCACCGTCGACGCCGCCGCCGCCAGAGAGGGATTCGTTGGCGGCGTTCACGATCGCGTCCACCGGAAGGCGCGTGATATCGCCCGTGACGATCTCGATACTCATTCGCACCAGCTCCTTCTTTTGCCGCCATCGTAGGGCCGCGCGAGGCCCGAGGCCACCATCCATCCGGCCACGTCTTCGCCGTCGAGCAGGAGCACCACCAGCCGCCGGCCATAACGGTCTGCGCCGATGTCAGCTGTCTCGATCCGCTCGGCCGCCCAGAGCGCGCGGCGCAGTTCCCAGGTGGCGCGAAGCCCCGCGCGCCGCTCCGACGCGCAATCCGGCGAGAAGATCTCCGGCGTATCGAATCCGACGAGCCGGCCGCGTGTCGCGCCACTGTCGGGGCAGGACAGCCGCACGGTGTCGCCGTCGACCACCCCGGTCACCCGGCAGCCGGTCGTGGGCGTGGTGTATCCGGTGACCAGCTCGGCGAGCCGAAGGGCCACCACCGCCGCGATCGGCACGAACACCAACGCGCGCCCAAGCCGCACCAGCGGCCCGGCCCGCCAAGCCTCGTTGCGCCGTGACCGGCGCCCCATCGCCTAGCCCCCGAACTCGACCGCCAGGCCAAGCAGGTCGCGCACCCGGGCGTAGGTCATGTCCGACAGGCAGGACGGATAATAGAGCAGCCGCATCGAGCCGCCGCCATGGATCGAATAGTCAAAGCCGCATTGCGCATCGCGAAAGGCGATCCAGGCCCGTTGCGCGGCGCGCAGCTTGTCTTCGCGCACCGCGTAGCCCGGGTCGATCGCGCGGTCGGCCGTGTCTGCCTCGGCCACCAGCGCCATCACCCGCGCCCATTCCTGGTTCAGCTTTTCGTCCCAGAACGCCGCCTCGGCGTAGAGGCATTGCGACATGCCGGTGTTGCTCATGCCGCCCGGCTCACCCTCCATGCACGCCTCGGACAGCACGCCGTTGCAGGCCTCGGCGCGCGCCAGATCGCCCTCGGCCCGGGCCCAGCAGGCATCCGCCGGACCGCGATAGGCCGCCAGCAGCGCGTCGTCGGCTGCGGCCGGGGCGGCCAGCGCGAGGGCCAGAAAAGCAAACGGAACATACAGGGTCATCACCGCCTCCAGGATCTCAGCTGCGCCCAGTCTAGCACCGGCGCGCGGGCGAATCCCACTGGTCGCGGCGCGGGGCTTGGGCTATTTCAGGGCCATGACCCAGAGCCTCACGATCCGCCGCCCCGACGACTGGCACCTGCATCTGCGCGATGGCGCGATGCTGCGCGCCGTCCTGCCCGAAACCGCGCGTCATTTCGCCCGCGCCATCGTCATGCCGAACCTCGTGCCGCCGGTGGTGACCGGCGCCGACGCCGCCGCCTACCGTGAGCGGATCCTGGCCGCGCTGCCGGCGGGGATGGATTTCGCGCCGTTGATGACGCTCTACCTCACCGAAGCGACCGACCCCGACGACGTGGCCGCCGCCGCCGCGACCGGCCTTGTGACAGCGGTGAAGCTCTACCCGGCGGGGGCGACCACCAACTCGGCCTCGGGCGTGCGCGATTTCGACAAGGTGCGCCCGGTGCTGGAGAAAATGGCCGAGATCGGGCTGCCGCTCTGCGTCCACGGCGAGGTGACCAGCCCGGAGATCGACATCTTCGACCGCGAGGCGGTGTTTATCGAGCGCGTGCTCGATCCGGTGCGCCGCGCCACGCCGGGGCTGCGCGTGGTGATGGAGCATATCACCACCAAACAGGGGGTGGATTACGTGGCGGGCGGTGGCGACGATATCGCCGGCACGATCACCACGCACCATCTGATCATCAACCGCAATGCCATCCTCGTCGGCGGCATCCACCCGCATTACTACTGCCTGCCGGTGGCCAAGCGCGAAGAACACCGGCTCGCCCTGGTCGCCGCCGCCACGTCTGGTGCGGCGAGCTTCTTCCTCGGCACCGATTCCGCACCGCACCTGACGGCGGTGAAAGAACACGCCTGCGGTTGCGCCGGGATCTTCTCGGCGACCAACACGATGTCATGCCTCGCCGAGGTGTTCGAGGCCGAGGGCGCGCTGGACAAGCTCGAAGCTTTCACCTCGCTGAACGGCCCCGCCTTCTACCGCCTGCCGGTGAACGACGCGGTGATGACCCTCACCAAGGGCGATCCGGTGATCTACCCCGCCGCGATCAGCACCGAAAGCGGCCCGGTGACAATGTTCGACCCCGGCTTCGCGCTGCACTGGCGCGTCGAGGCTTGATCTTTCATCTTGCTGGAAATATCCCCGCCGGAGGCATGAAATCCAATGCCGCGCCGTCACCTTTCTTGCCTTCGGCGAGAATATTTGGCGCCAGTTGAAAGCCAGAAAGGACCGCCCATGATCCCCTCATCCTACCCCGACAAGGCCGAGATCGCCCGCCTGTCCGCGCGGATGCTGCTGGAGATCGGCGCGGTGAACTTTCGCCCGGACGATCCGTTCATCCTCGCGAGTGGCCTGCCCTCGCCCACCTATATCGACTGCCGCAAGCTGATCTCCTATCCGCGCATCCGCTCGACGCTGATGGATTTCATGGCCGTCACGGTGATGCGCGAGGCGGGGTATGAGGCGTTTGACAATATCGCCGGCGGCGAGACCGCGGGCATTCCCTTTGCCGCGCTGGTGGCCGAGCGGCTCGCCCTGCCGATGACCTATGTGCGCAAGAAGCCGAAAGGGTACGGGCGCAACGCGCGGATCGAAGGGCAGATCAACGAGGGCGAGCGGGTGCTGCTGGTCGAAGACCTCACCACCGACGGCGGCTCGAAGCTCAGCTTTGTCGATGCGATTCGTGAGACCGGCGCCAGCTGCGGCCACACCGCGGTGATTTTCTACTACGGCATCTTCCCCGAGACCGAGAAAACGTTGGGCGATCATGGGGTTCAGCTGCATTACCTCTGCACCTGGCACGACGTGTTGGCCGAAGCCCGCGCGCAGGGCGCGTTTGACGCCTCGACCCTCAACGAGGTGGCCGCCTTCCTCACCGCGCCGCGCGAGTGGCAGGAAGAGCACAAAAAAGACTGACAAATCAGCATGCGCGAGCGGGAGCCCGCGCAAGATCTGGCCGGATGTGCGCAATCCCCGGCCAGATGTGGTAGGCTGTGGATCAATGCGGACTTGTCCACAGGATATCCAGATTGCCCGCCCCCGCGCCGGAGCGCTATGAGCATGTGGGCAGACCGGGGGACCAGATGAACGAAGTGACGGCGATCAAGGGCAACGCGGGCGCGGCCGAAGAGACGGGCGGCGCCGGCGTGGTGCCGCACAACATCGAGGCCGAGCAGCAGCTGCTCGGCGCGATCCTCACCAACAACGAGGTGTTCGACCGGATCGCCCAGATCATCAAGCCGGTGCATTTCTACGAGCCGGTGCATGGGCGCATCTACGAGGAAGCCACCAAGCGTATTGCCGCCAACATGCTGGCCTCGCCGGTCACGCTGAAAGCCTATCTCGCCGAGGATGAGGGGCTGAAGGAGCTGGGCGGGCCGGCCTACCTCGCCCGCCTCGCCGGCGCGGCGATCTCGTCGTTCGCGGCGCGCGACTATGCGCAGATGATCTACGAAATGCACCTGCGCCGCGAGCTGATGCATCTGGGCGCCGACATCGCCTCGAACGCCGCCCGCATGGCCGAGACCTCGGCCCCCGCCGAGCAGATCGTCGAGGCCGAACAGGCGCTCTACAAGCTGGCCGAGACCGGGCAGACCTCAAGCGGGTTCCAAAGCTTTCTCACCGCCGTCACCGACGCCGTGCGCGTAGCCAATGCCGCCTACCAGCGCGATGGCGGGCTCGCCGGGATCTCCACCGGGCTCACCGATCTCGACCAGAAGCTCGGCGGCCTGCACCGCTCTGACCTGCTGATCCTTGCCGGCCGCCCGTCGATGGGCAAGACCTCGCTCGCCACCAACATCGCCTTCAACATCGCCAAGGCCTACAAGAAGGGCAAGTTGCCCGACGGCACCGACGGGGCGATCAACGGTGGCGTGGTGGGGTTCTACAGCCTTGAGATGTCGGCCGAACAGCTTGCCGCGCGGATTCTCTCCGAGGCCAGCGAAGTGCCGAGCGAACAGATCCGCCGGGGCGACATGACGGAAGCCGAGTTCCGCCGCTTCGTCGAGGCCGCCAAGGCGCTGGAGGCCTGCCCGCTCTACATCGACGACACCCCGGCCCTGCCGATCAGCCAGCTCGCGGCGCGCGCGCGCAGGCTCAAGCGCATGCACGGGCTGGATGCGCTGATCGTCGACTACCTCCAGCTCGTGCGCCCCGCCACGGCGAAAGACAGCCGGGTGAACGAGGTGTCGGAGATCACCCAGGGCCTGAAGGCGATTGCCAAGGAGCTGGATATCCCGGTGATCGCGCTGTCGCAGCTCAGCCGGGCAGTGGAAAGCCGTGAAGACAAGCGCCCGCAGCTGAGCGACCTGCGCGAATCCGGTTCGATCGAGCAGGACGCCGACGTGGTGATGTTCGTGTTCCGCGAAGAATATTACGCCGAGCGCGAAAAGCCCGGCGACGACAAGCTCGACGCGATGGTGGCATGGCAGGAGCGGATGGACCGCCTGCACGGCAAGGCCGAGGTGATCATCGGCAAGCAGCGCCACGGCCCGATCGGCAACGTCGAACTCAGCTTCGAGGGCCGGTTCACCCGCTTCGGCAACCTCGTGAAAGCCTGGCAGCAGGGCGGCGGCGGGGGGTTCTGAGGCGTGGAAGGCCACCGAGAGCTGCGAGTCACTTTCGACGCCAACATACTAAAGGAATTGCCTTTTCCTTCCGAGATCGGGCGTGGCGGGACACCGAGCGCAATCGAGACAATCGCCCGTTCTCTTCTGTCTGGACGAGTTCGAGGCTTCGTGTCCCAGACCGTGTTTAGCCTGGAGAGCATCCCGCTTCGAGATCGCGCAAGCTTCCTGGCATCGCGGCGCCCCAACCTGCAATCACGGGAATGGACGGGCAAGAGCGGCAGCCTGCGAATGCAAGTGTCTCTGTCGACCGAGCACACTCGGCACCCAGGGTTTACTGGTGTTTTTGAACGTACCTTCGGCCTGGTCTACGCATACGACCTCAAACTCTTGGAGCATTATCGCGTTGGGTCGGTAAAACCGCCCGGGATTGCGCGCGACACCGACCCAAGCCTCTATGCGGCGCTTCCGGGGGATTTCTGGGAGTATTGCGACAGGGCCGCCAAGATTGAAGAGCGGTTGGCAAACCTTGGCGTTGGGAAAGCGAAGATCGGCCTGATCGACAAGCGGATCGAGACGCGGCTCCCTCCGGGGGGCGGCCCCCCTTGGATGTACTACGCCAACGAACGTTTCCTCAACAGAGACGAACAAAAAGAACTCAGTCGCGCGGTGTCGGAATGGTGCGATGGGGATACTGTCGTTGCGCATATCGCCCATTCGCTCGATGTCATTTGTTCAAAGGACAGAAACAAGGGAAGAAAGACGGGATCCGTATTCAGTTCAGATATCCGGAAAGCCCTCGCCACGGAATTCGGTCTCGTCGTCGAAAGCCCGGAAGAGCTGGCGAAAAGGTTAAGATAGCTTTGCGCTGAAACGCGAAACGCCGCCCCTTGAGGCGGCGTTTGCAGTGTTGAAACCTGAAATCAGTTCAGCGCGCAAGCTTCCAGATGCCCGGCACCACGAGGGCGGCCAGCACCAGCTTCAGCGCGTCGCCGATCAGGAAGTTTCCCATACCGTATTGGAACACCCAAGCCGCGCCCTTGTCGGCGAGGAACAGGTAGGCCATGCCCATGAGCCCGACGCCGTAGATGATCGCGGTGCCGATCAGCATCGCGCCGGCCATGCCGGCCACCGACTTGTCCCAGCCGCGCCGCGCCAGCGCGCCCATCGCGGCGGCGGCTACGACAAAGCCCGCGAGGTAGCCGCCGGTGGGGCCGGCGAGGTAGGCGAGCCCGGCGCTTTCGCCGGTGAACACGGCAAAGCCCGCCGCGCCCAGCGCGATGTAGCCCAGCACGCTCATCAGCCCGAGGCGCAGGCCGAGCCCGGCGCCGAGGGTGAGCACGGCGAAGGTCTGCATGGTGATCGGCACCGGCCACATCGGCACGCGGATCTTGGCCGCCAGCGTCAGCGCGGCGATGCCCGCGAGCACCAGCGCCACATCCTTGACCGCGCGCGCGGCGCCTTCCGTGGGGCCAAACGCCTCGCCCAGCACCTTGTTGATCGTCACGCCCATGGGTCTCTCCCCTTGAATTGTCTGTTGCCTGCCGTTTTGCCGCACCTGCGAGGATCGCGCAAGAGCGTTGGCGCTAAAGCCGGGTGAAGTCGGAGATCGACAGGTAGTCCTTGCGCGGCCCCCGCACCTTCCAGATCATCCGCCAGTCGGGCCAATGGGTGAAATTGTAGGTCACGTCGTATTCGTCGCCGCCGCAGACGTGCCAATCCTGCACCACCGTCGCGCCCGTCCGGATGCGGTGGAAAAACCGCCCGTCCTCATAGAGCACGGCAATCCCGCCCGGCTCGTCGCGCCAGAGATAGCGCCGGCTCGCCGCCATCGGCGCTTCCTGCGGCAATTTCAGCTCGCCCACCTCTTGGTAGCCGAGCCCGCGCGCGTCGCGCGAAAAACGGGCCACGCCTTCGAACAGCCCAGTCGTGCCCATCCACTCGTCTTCGATCCGGCGGGCAATCCGCCAGCGGCCTTCGAACTCTGTCAGTTGCGGCATCGCACCCGCCTTGTCCCATTCGCGCGCGCAGTTTATGACCGCGGCGACGCTGCCACAAATGGAAAGGTCCGCCGATGATCCCCCGCTATTCCCGCCCCGACATGGTCGCCATCTGGGACCCCGCCACCAAATTCCGCATCTGGTATGAGATCGAGGCCCATGCCTGCGACGCCCAGGCCGATCTGGGGGTGATCCCGCGCGAGAGCGCCGAGGCGGTGTGGAAGGCGAAAGACGTGGAGTTCGACGTGGCCCGGATCGACGAGATCGAGGCCGTCACCAAACACGACGTGATCGCCTTTCTCACCCACCTGGCCGAGCATATCGGCGGCGCCGAAGCGCGCTTCGTACACCAGGGGATGACCTCGTCGGACGTGCTCGACACCACCTTCAACGTGCAGCTCGTGCGCGCCGCCGACCTGCTGCTGGCCGACATGGACCGGCTGCTCGCGGCGCTGAAAACCCGCGCCTTCGAGCACAAGGACACGGTGCGGATCGGGCGCAGCCACGGCATCCACGCCGAGCCCACCACGATGGGGCTCACCTTCGCGCGCTTCTACGCCGAGATGGACCGCAACAAGAACCGGCTGGAAAAGGCGCGCTGGGAGGTGGCCACCGGCGCGGTCTCCGGCGCGGTTGGCACCTTCGCCAATATCGACCCGGCGGTGGAAGAGCATGTCTGCGAAAAGATGGGCCTGCGCCCCGAGCCGATCAGCACCCAGGTGATTCCGCGCGACCGCCACGCGATGTTCTTCGCCACGCTCGGCGTGATCGCCTCGTCGATCGAAAACGTCGCCACCGAGATCCGCCACATGCAGCGCACCGAGGTGCTGGAGGCGGAAGAATTTTTCTCGCCTGGCCAGAAGGGCTCAAGCGCGATGCCGCACAAGCGCAACCCGGTGCTGACGGAAAACCTCACCGGCCTTGCCCGCCTCGTGCGCATGAGCGTGGTGCCGGCGATGGAGAACGTGGCGCTCTGGCACGAACGCGACATCTCGCACAGCTCGGTCGAGCGCGCGATCGGCCCGGACGCGACGATCACCCTCGATTTCGCGCTGAACCGGCTTGCCGGCGTGGTGGAAAAGCTGGTGATCTACCCCGACAACATGCTCGCCAACATGAACAAGTTCCGCGGGTTGGTGATGAGCCAGCGGGTGCTGCTGGCGCTGACGCAAGCGGGCGTGAGCCGCGAAGACGCCTACCGCCTGGTGCAGCGCAATGCGATGAAGGTCTGGGAACAGGGCAAGGATTTCAAGACCGAGCTGCTGGCCGATGCGGAGGTGACGGCGGCGTTGAGCCCGGCGGAGATCGAGGAAAAATTCGATCTCGGCTACCACACCAAGCATGTCGACACGATCTTCCGCCGGGTGTTTGGCGAGAGCTGATTCACGCCGGTTTGTGACCCTTGAGCGGCCCGCCGGATCTGGGAGGATTCGGCGGGCTGCCCATGCCTTCACGCCCGCGTGATCCCGGGGGATGCGGATTCATGCTATCCTGACCGCACCAACCGGAGAGACCGCCATGAAATCCTATGCCATCCTGGCCGCTGCGCTCATCGCCCTCGCTCCCGCGGCCACCTTTGCGCGCGAGTGCAACAAGGAAACCGCCAGCGTCTGCGAGGCCGGCTTCACCTGGGATCACGAGGCCCGGGCCTGCGTCGAGATCGTGACCGGCTGAACCCGCCCGGCATTGCCTAAAATACCCGGCAAAACCTGCCTGATTTGAGCGGGTTGCGCTTGGTTGTAAGGCGCTTGTTAATCCCTCTCTGCCAGTCTGCGCGCATGTTTCGCGCTGTGACTGACCGGCCGGGAGAGACGATGTGACCGCTGCCTTGCCTGCCATCGGCGATGCCCCCCAGCTGCCCGCTCTGGGGGATTTCGGGTTTGACGCGCTCGATCCACTCGGCGCGCCGGGGCGCGTGGGCGTTCCCCGCAAGCTGCGCCGCAAGCAGAAGGCGGCGATCATCGTGCGGCTGCTGCTGGCCGAGGGGGTGAAGCTCTCGCTCACCGATCTGCCCGAGGATATCCAGGCCGAGCTGGCGCACCAGATGGCGACGATGCGCTTCATCGACCGGGGAACGCTGAAAGCGGTGATCGCCGAGTTCGTCGCCGAGATCGAGGATGTGGGGCTGTCCTTCCCCGGCGGGCTCGAAGGCGCGCTCACGGTGCTCGACGGCACGATCAGCGCGGCCACGGCGGCGCGGATCCGCAAGGCCAAGGGGTTTTCGTTTCACGGCAACCCGTGGGAAACGATTGCCGGGCTCGATCCCGAACGGCTGCTGCCGGTGCTCGAGGAGGAGAGCGTGGAGGTCGCAGCGGTGCTGCTCTCCAAACTCAAGGTGTCGACCGCCGCCCATCTCATCTCGCGCCTGCCCGGGCCGCGCGCGCGCCGCGTGGCCTATGCCGTGTCGCTCACCGGCTCGGTGGCGCCCGAAGTGGTGGAGCGGATCGGCCGCTCGCTGGCCGAACAGCTCGACGCGCAGCCGGCCAAGGCTTTCGCCGACGGTCCGGTGGAGCGGGTTGGCGCGATCCTCAATTTCTCGCCCGCCGCGACCCGCGACGATGTGCTCCAGGGGCTCGACGAGGAAGACGCCGCCTTTGCCGAAGAGGTGCGCAAGGCGATCTTCACCTTCGCCAATATCCCCGAGCGGATCGACCCGCGCGATGTGCCGAAAATCGCGCGCGAGGTCGATCAGGCGGTGCTGATCACGGCGCTGGCCGGCGCCACCGGGGAGCTCGCCGAAACGGTGGAGTTCATCCTCGGCGCGATGTCGAAACGCCTGGCCGAGCAGTTGCGCGAAGAGATGGACAACCTCGGCATCGTGAAGCCGAAAGACGCCGAGGCGGCGATGAGCAGCGTGGTCACGGCGATCCGCGAGCTCGAGGCGGCGGGGGAAATCCTGCTGATCGCCGGCGAGGAGGAATAGGCCCGGGCCCGGCGCCCGCCGGGCGCCGAGGATTTCACACCACGGACCCGCGTGAGGTATTTTGAAAACAAAGACAGGCAAACGCGCCGAAATGCGTGCCGCCGCGAGGGCGTGCGGGGAGCGGGACGGCAGGCAGGCGGTCGGTGCGCAGCGCGCTTGGACCGACCGCGTGGCACCTGGCCGGGCGCGGCGCTCCAGAGCCGGCGCGACCGCAGCCCCACGGCCGAACCGGAAACATAGCGCACGCCGCTGCTCCCCGCCCCACCTTGTCGTCGCGGCGGCACGCTGTTCGGTCCGAATGGCGGTTCCCCCGCTGCGCATTGCGCTCTAGGGTCGCCGCTGTTCCCGTCTGAAAGGCCCGCGCCCGTGTTCCGGCTCACCCCTGCCGCGTCCGGCATCCTGCTCTATGTGCTTGCGATCATGACCATGAGCGTGATGGACCTGGTCGCCAAGACGCTCGCGGCCGAGCTGCCGGTGGTGCAGGTGGTCTGGGCGCGCTACGCCGGGCAGACGGTGATCGTCACGCTGCTGGTTCTGCCGCGCCTTGGCCGCGTGGTGCGCACCCGGTATCCCGGCCTGCAGTTCCTGCGCTCGCTGTTCCTGCTTCTGGCCACGTCGATGTTTTTCCTTGCGATCAGCCGGATGGGGCTGGCCGAGGCAACCGCGATCATGGATGTGAACCCGGTGCTGATCACGCTGGGCGCGGCGCTGTTCCTGGGCGAGCGGTTCGGGGTGCGCCGGGCGGTCGGCATCGGCGCGGCGCTGATCGGCGCGCTGATCGTGATCCGCCCCGGCAGCGCGGTGTTCTCGCCCGACGCGCTGCTCCCGCTCGCCGCCGCGCTGTTCTACACCGGGTTCGCGCTGATCACCCGCCGGGTCGGGCGCGACGAGAGCATCTGGACCTCGCTGTTCTACACCGCGCTGCTCGGCGCGGCGGTGCTGAGCCTGGCCGTCGCGCCGGTCTGGGTGAGCCCGAGCGGGCGGGCGCTGGCACTGATGCTGGCGATCGGCGCGATCGCGGCGCTGGGACAATTCCTGCTGATCCGCGCGCTGATGCTGGCCGAGGCCTCTGCCGTCGCGCCGTTTACCTATGTCGGACTGTTGTTCGCCACGCTCTGGGGGGCGCTGTTTTTCGCCACCTTGCCGGACGGGCCGACGGTGCTCGGCGCGGGCATCATCGTCGCCGCCGGGCTCTATGTCTGGCACCGCGAAACCGGCGACGCCCGGCGCGCCCGACTCACGGCACCCTGATCGCCGCCAGCACCCGGCCCGGCCCCGACACTTGGACGATCACCGCCAGCGGCCCGTCGCCGGGCCTGGGGAGGGTGGCGTCAAACACACCGCGCCCGTCCCAAGTGCCGAGCCGGTCCCAGCTTTGCACGATGTTGGCATAGGTGATCGTTTTGCCGGCGTTCTCGCCGTGGTGGATCTCCACCGAGGCCTCGCTGAGATAGCCGACGAGATCGACGTTAATCGCCGCTGGCAGCTCGGCGCCGGGGCGCGGCAGGCAGCGGATACGCAGGCCTCCGTCGTCGTCGCGCTCGACCCGGACCTCCACCGGCACCGGCGCGCTGCCATGGGCCTGCACCAGGTCGGCCACCGTCATCGGCTTGAAGCCGACCACCTGCTCGACGCCTCCAACCACCATCTGCGGCGTGTAGATCGAGCCGGAATGGGCCATGTGGGCATAGGCCTTCTGGCGCGCGGTATATTGCGGCCGCGCAAAGCTGTCGGCCCAGCCGATGTAATCCCAGTAATCGACGTGCAGCGCCAGCGGCAGAACGTCGTCGCGCGCCGCCAGTTCCTCGATCAGCGCATCGGCCGGCGGGCAGGACGAGCAGCCCTGCGAGGTGAACAGCTCGACCACCACCAGCGGCTTGTCGCCGGCCAGACCGGGGGCCGCCAGGAGGGTGGTGATCAGGGTAAGGATCGCGATCGGGCGAAGGCGCATCGGGGTTCCGGTCCATTGTTGGTGTCCCTGTCTAGACCACGCGCGCCCTCACCGGCCAATCAAGGTTTTGCGATGTTCTGCAACACGGTGTCGCAGACGGGCCAAGACGGCGATTGCATTTCGGTGTGCAATGGTATACATCCGCCGCGAAGCCCCTTGCGTGCAACGGCGCAACCGGGCACATCAAGGAAAACCCGCTCGACCGAGGAGACGCCCGATGACCATCATTGTCGGCCACGACACCGCCAAGACCCGCCGCAGCCTGACCGCCGGCGGCGCAACCCTCGCCTATTACTCGATCCCCGCCGCCGAGGCCGCCGGCCTGGGCGAATTCGCCCGTCTGCCCGCCTCTCTGAAGGTGGTGCTGGAAAACCTGCTGCGCTTCGAAGATGGCGGGCGCACCGTGAGCGTGGACGACATCAAGGCGTTCTCCGACTGGGGCAAGAACGGCGGCAAGAACCCGCGCGAGATCGCCTATCGCCCGGCCCGCGTCCTGATGCAGGACTTCACCGGCGTGCCGGCGGTGGTCGACCTTGCCGCGATGCGCGACGGCATCAAGGCGCTCGGCGGCGACGCGAAGAAGATCAACCCGCTGGTGCCGGTCGACCTCGTCATCGACCACTCGGTGATGATCGACGAGTTCGGCAACCCGCGCGCCTTCCAAATGAACGTCGACCGCGAATACGAGCGCAACATGGAGCGCTACCAGTTCCTCAAATGGGGCCAGACCGCGTTTGACAATTTCCGCGTGGTGCCGCCGGGCACCGGCATCTGCCACCAGGTCAACGTCGAATACCTCGCCCAGACGGTCTGGACCGACCAAGACCAGGACGGCGTGGCGGTCGCCTACCCCGACACGCTGGTGGGCACCGACAGCCACACCACCATGGTCAACGGCCTGGCCGTGCTCGGCTGGGGCGTCGGCGGGATCGAGGCGGAAGCGGCGATGCTCGGCCAGCCGATCAGCATGCTGATCCCGGAAGTGGTGGGCTTCAAGCTTACGGGCGCGATGGTCGAAGGCACCACCGGCACCGACCTGGTGCTGAAAGTGGTCGAAATGCTGCGCAAGCACGGCGTGGTCGGCAAGTTCGTGGAATTCTACGGGCCGGGCCTCGACAACTTGCCGCTCGCCCAGCGCGCGACGATCGCCAACATGGCGCCGGAATACGGCGCCACCTGCGGCTTCTTCCCGGTCGACGACGAAACCCTGCGCTACCTGCGCCAGACCGGGCGCGACGAAGACCGCATCGCCCTGGTCGAGGCCTATGCGAAGGAAAACGGCTTCTGGCGCGGCGCAGATTACGCGCCGATCTACTCTTCGACGCTCGAGCTCGACATGGGCCAGATCGTGCCCGCGATCTCCGGTCCGAAGCGGCCGCAGGACTACCTGCCGCTGACCACCGCGGCGGCGGCCTTCAAGGACGTGATCAACGAGTATCGCGGCGGCATCGACACCACGCCCGAGGCGCGCGAGATGGTCGACGAAGGCCCTGCGCCCACGGCTGCGAACGGCATGCCCAAGAGTGCCGCGGTCGACGGCGAGGACTACGCCCTGCGCGACGGCTCGGTGGTGATCGCCTCGATCACCTCCTGCACCAACACCTCGAACCCCTACGTGCTGATCGGTGCCGGCCTGGTGGCGCGCAAGGCCCGCGCGCTCGGCCTCACGCGCAAGCCCTGGGTCAAGACCTCGCTCGCCCCGGGCAGCCAGGTGGTGACGCAGTACCTCGACGCCGCCGGCCTGTCCGAAGACCTTGACGCGATCGGCTTCAATCTCGTGGGCTACGGCTGCACCACCTGCATCGGCAACTCGGGGCCGCTGCAACCCGAGATCTCGAAAGCGATCCACGACAACGACCTGATCGCCACCTCGGTGCTCTCGGGCAACCGCAACTTCGAGGGCCGGATCAGCCCGGACGTGCGTGCCAACTACCTCGCCAGCCCGCCGCTGGTGGTGGCCTACGCGCTCTCGGGCGACATGAACATCGACATGTCGAACGATCCGATTGCCCAGACCCCGGATGGCAAGGACGTGTATCTGAAGGACATCTGGCCGAGCGACGCCGAAATCGCCGAGCTGGTCGACAAGGTCGTCACCCGCGAGGCGTTCCTGTCGAAATACGCCGACGTGTTCAAAGGCGACGAGAAGTGGCAGGCCGTAGACGTGACCGGCGGCGAAACCTACGACTGGCCGGTGTCGTCGACCTATATCCAGAACCCGCCCTACTTCCGGGGCATGGGCGCCGAGGCCGGGGTGATCTCGGATATCGCCGGCGCGCGTGAACTGGCGGTGCTGGGCGACATGATCACCACCGACCACATCAGTCCGGCGGGCAGTTTCAAGGCCGAAACCCCGGCCGGCAAATACCTCACCGACCGGCAGGTGCCGGTGCGCGACTTCAACTCCTATGGCAGCCGGCGCGGCAACCACGAGGTGATGATGCGCGGCACCTTCGCCAACATCCGCATCAAGAACGAAATGCTGGAGGGGGTCGAGGGCGGCTACACCAAGGGGCCGGACGGCACCCAGATGGCGATCTTCGACGCGGCGATGGCCTACCAGGCGGCGGGCGTGCCGCTGGTGGTGATCGGTGGGGTCGAATACGGCGCCGGCTCGTCGCGCGACTGGGCGGCGAAGGGCACCAACCTGCTCGGCGTCAAAGCTGTCATCGCCGAGAGCTTCGAGCGCATCCACCGCTCGAACCTTGTCGGCATGGGGGTGATCCCGTTCGAGTTCACCGGCGGCGACAGCCGCAAATCGCTCGGGCTGAGCGGCGACGAGGTGATCTCGATCGCCGGGCTCGCGGGCGATCTCAAGCCGCTGTCGCAGGTGCCCTGCACGATCACCTACGCCGATGGCACCGAGACGGTGATCCAGCTCAAGTGCCGGATCGATACCGAGGTCGAGATCGAATATGTCGAGAACGGCGGCGTGCTGCACTACGTGCTGCGCAACCTCGCCAAGAGCTGACACCTCTGAGAACAAGCAAAAGCCCCGCGACCGGCGCGGGGCTTTTTTGCTGCGCCGGGGCGGCAAGCCGGGTCAGGTGATCTCGGTCAGCGTCACGGCGGCCTCGGTGATCCCCGCATCGCCGTCGAGCGTGGCGATCCGGGCGCCGAAGAGGCTGACCGAGGTCGTGTCGGCATCGGCATCGTAGGCCACGGCAAGCCCCGGATCGATCGGATCGCCGGTGCCGGGGTCGTCCCGGCCGAAATACTGGATGTGCAGCGCGTCGCTGCTGGCATCGAAATCGGTGATGTGCGCGGGCGGCGCGTCGGGGCTGACGACGTCGTAGACGGTAAACACATCGGCCCCCTCCCCGCCCGTGGCCACGTCGCCATCGCCGAGGAAGATGTTGTCGTCGCCCGCGCCGCCATCGACGATGTCGAGGCCACGCCCCATCTGCGACGGGCTGGTGAGCGTGTCGGTCGAGATCGTGTCGTTGCCGTCGCCGCCATAGATCGTGTCGTCGCCGTAGCCGCCCTCGATCGTGTCATCGCCGCTGCCGCCCTGGATCAGGTCATCGCCGCCATGGCCTTCGATCGTATCGTTGCCGTCCTGGCCCCAGAGCGCATCATCGCCCTCACCGCCCCGGATCGTGTCGTCGCCGCCGCCGCCGGCCACCGTGTCGTCGCCATCGAGCAGGGTGAGGGTATCGTTGCCGTCGCCGCCATCGGCGTAGTCGTCGCCGTCGGTGGCGATCAGGGTGTCGTTGCCGCCGCCGAGAAAATAGGCCACCCCGGAGTCGTCGGCCCCGGCCACGGCGCTATCGTCGCCCTCGCTGCCGTTGACCCGCGCGGAATAGTCGGCGGCGACGTAGCTCGGGCCATCGGGATCGGGCCCCGGCGTGTCGGCCTCGCCGTCGAGAATATCTTGGCCGGGCGTGGCGGCGAACACGGGGGCGGTGGCGTCGTCGGTCTCGTCGTCACCACCGAACATGTCGAACACGCCGATATCGAGGGCAAATACCCCTGCGAAGAGGAGCATGTAGAGCATCAGTGACATATCGAACATGGCAACCCTCGGCACCTGGTGACGACACAATCACGGCGGACCGGGGCAAATTAAGGGATATTGCGCGTCAATTGAAAGGAACGGGCTGGAACATTTCGGAAACACTCAGTTTCCGCGCCGGTGCGGCCGTGGTTACCGGGCGTTAACCCCGGTGCGCCATGGTCGGGGCATGACACGTCGCATCCCCATCCCCGCCCTCGAGACTCTCGCCTTTGCCAGCTTCATTCTCGCGCTCGCGCTGGCGGGATGAACCGGGCCGATGGGCGCCCCGCGACCGGGGGCGCCCACCCGTTTCACTCGATCACGCGGACCGTTTCCATCACGTCCGGCGCACCGATCACCGCGCCGTTGCGCCCGGTGCCGCGCTTGATCGTGTTCACCACGTCCATGCCCTCGATCACCCGGCCGACGACGGTGTATTCGCCGTCAAGGTGGGTGGCCGCGTCGAACATGATGAAGAACTGGCTGTTGGCGCTGTCGGGATCGGCCGAACGCGCCATGCCCACGGCCCCGGCCACGAAGGGCTCCTCGGAGAACTCCGCCACCAGGTCGGGATAGCTCGACCCGCCGGTGCCGGCGAGCGACAGATCGCCGCCGAGCTTGCCGCTTTCCACGTCGCCGGTCTGCGCCATGAAGCCGTCGATCACGCGGTGGAACACCACCCCGTCATAGGCCCCGTCGCGCGCCAGCGTCATGATCCGCTCGGCGTGCTTGGGCGCGAGCGTGTCGAACAGCTCGATCACCACCTTGCCGTTGGCCTCGCCGGCGATGGTCAGCTCGATGCGCGGGCCACCGGCCTGCCCCGGCGCTTCGGTGACGACCTTGGGCTCGGCCCCGGGCACGGTCATGAAGTAGTAGAGCGCCATCAGTCCGACACCGGCCAGGAAGATGATCCAGGCCGCGAGGGTGGATTTAGACATCCGCCGCCACCTTCACCGAGATCATCATGTCGGGGTTCGCGGGCGGCTCGCCGCGGGTGACCTTGTCGACGAATTCCATCCCCGAAATCACCCGGCCATAGACGGTGTACTGGCCGTTGAGGAAGTGGTTGTCGCCGAAGTTGATGAAGAACTGGCTGTTGGCGCTGTTGGGGTTCTGCGAGCGCGCCGCGCCCAGGGTGCCCCGGTCATGCGGCAGCTTGGAAAACTCGGCCGGCAGGTCGGGCTTGGCCGAACCGCCGGTGCCGGCGCGGCGCAGATCGCCGCCGGCGTCGGCCTTGCCATGCTCGACGTCACCGGTCTGCGCCATGAAGCCCTCGATCACACGGTGGAACACCACGCCGTCATAGGCGCCTTCGCGCGCCAGCTCTTTCATCCGCGCGCTGTGCGCCGGGGCCACGTCGGGCAGCAGCTCGATCGTGACGGTGCCGTCTTTCAGTTCGATCAGAACGGTGTTTTCGGGATCCTTGATCTCGGCCATGGGGGCCTCCTTTTCCTGTGGATTGGGCGCAACCTATGCATGGTTGGCCGAAAGGAAAAGGGGCTGAGCGACAGGGGGATCGCGCTGGCGCGGCCTCACCTTTAATTTTCTTTTACGGAAACCAAAAAGAATTCATGCAAATGTTCTCTTTGACGCATTGACCGGGGCACACATCTCGGTGTGACTCGCGGCAACGAAAACTCGGGAGAAGTTCAATGGCCTGGAAAACGCTCGACGACATGGATCTTGCCGGCAAAGTGGTGCTGGTGCGGGTCGACATCAACGTGCCGGTGGATGACGCCGGCAATGTCACCGACGCCACGCGGATCGAACGCATCGTGCCGACGGTGAAGGATATCGCGGCCAAGGGCGGCAAGCCGGTGCTGATGGCCCATTTCGGCCGCCCCAAGGGGCAGGTCGTGCCCGAGATGAGTCTGAAGGCCGTGGTGCCCGCGCTCGAAGCCGCCTTTGGCATGCCGGTGAAGTTCGCCACCGATTGCATCGGCGGCCCGGCCAAGACCGCCGTGTCGGATCTCGCCGCCGGCGAGGTGCTGCTGCTTGAAAACACCCGCTTCCACAAGGAAGAGACCGACAACGACGCGGGCTTTGCCGCCGCGCTGGCGGCGCTTGGCGACGTTTATGTGAACGACGCCTTCTCGGCTGCGCACCGCGCCCATGCCTCGACCGAAGGTATCGCGCGGCTGCTGCCCGCCTGTGCCGGCCGGCTGATGGCCGAGGAG
>SWCD01003528.1_pt1 | contig 80297 bp, 80 predicted proteins | sample 4693011 | NCBI WGS metagenome assembly SWCD01 (sample SAMN10267278, study PRJNA491770) | bioreactor metagenome | isolation source: DHS bioreactor inoculated with marine | place: Japan: Omine Ridge, Nankai Trough | reverse complement strand
CCCCCCCCCCGCGTAGGGTGCGCGCCAATCGACAGGGGCCCGGCCCCGCTGACAGAGGACGACCCACATGTTCGTTACGCCCGCATTCGCTCAAGGAGCGGCGGCCCCCGTCGGGGGGATGCTCAATTCCATGCTGATTCCGATGATCCTGGTGTTCGGGATCATGTGGTTCTTCCTGATCCGCCCGCAGCAGAAGAAGATGAAGCAAGACGAGGCGATGCGGAATGCGCTGCGCCGGGGCGACAAGGTGCTGACCACCGGCGGCATCATCGGCAAGGTGACCAAGGTCAAGGACGATGGCGAGATCGAGGTCGAGATTGCCGCGAACGTGAAGGTCCACGTGACCAAGTCGTCGATCGTCCAGGTGATGTCGAAGACCGAGCCTGCCGCCGAGGGCTGAGCCCGCCGGCGGCCAGCGATAGGGGCCCTACATGCTGCAATATCCTCTCTGGCGGCGGATCGTCGTGATCGGGCTCGTGGTGCTGGGCCTCGTCTACGCCACCCCGAACCTGTTCTACCCGCGCGTCGAAACCCACAACGACGCGGTGGCGGCGATCGAGAAATTCGGCACCACCCCCGAGCGCGAGGCCGATCTTTCGGCCTGGCCCGACTGGATGCCGTCGAGCCTGGTCAACCTTGGGCTCGACCTGCGGGGCGGCGCGCATCTGCTCGCCGAGGTGAAGGTGGAAGATGTCTATGCCCACCGGATGGATGCCTACTGGCCGGAAGTGCGCGACGCGCTGCGCGATGCGCGCGACACGGTCGGCGCGGTGCGCCGGATCGACGCGCCCACGGGCCTGCTCAAGGTGCGCATCGGCGATCCGGCGGGCATGGCCAAGGCGCTCGACGCGGTGCGCGCGCTGGCCTCGCCGGTGGTCACCCTGACCGGTGTCGGTTCCGACGATATCGAGGTGTCGGGCGAGGGCGACGTGATCACGGTGCAGTTATCCGAGGCCGAGAAGCTCGCCACCGATGACCGCACCATTCAGCAGAGCCTTGAGATCATCCGCCGCCGCGTCGACGAGGTCGGCACCCGCGAGCCGACGATCCAGCGTCAGGGCGAACGGCGCATTCTGATTCAAGTGCCGGGCCTCGGCTCGGCCGAAGAACTGAAAGCGCTGATCGGCACGACCGCGCAGCTCACCTTCCAGCCGGTGGTCAGCCGCACCTCCGACGCGACGGCCCGTCCGGGGCCGCGCCAGGTGCTGCTGCCGTCGATGGACGAAGCCGGCATCTACTACGTGCTCGAGGAGACCCCGGTGGTGACCGGCGAGGAGCTGACCAACGCGCAGCCCACCTTCGACCAGAACGGCCGCCCCGCCGTCAACTTCAAGTTCAACGTCTCGGGCGCGCGCAAATTCGGCGAATACACCGCCAACAACGTCGGCTCCCCCTTCGCCATCGTGCTCGACGACGAGGTGATCTCGGCGCCGCGCATCAACGAGGCGATCCCCGGCGGTTCGGGCATCATCACCGGCAATTTCACGGTGGAAGAATCGACCAATCTCGCGGTGCTGCTGCGCGCCGGGGCGCTGCCGGCCGAGATGAGCTTTCTCGAAGAGCGCACCATCGGCCCCGAGCTGGGCGCCGATTCGATCGCCGCCGGCAAGATCGCCTCGCTGGTGGCCTTCGCCGGTGTGTTGGTCGTGATGGCACTGTCCTACGGCTGGTTCGGCCTGATCGCGAACGTCGCGCTGATCCTGAACGTCGGCATGGTGTTCGGGTTCCTGTCGGCGATCGGCGCAACCCTCACGCTGCCCGGCATCGCCGGCATCGTGCTCACCATCGGCATGGCGGTCGACGCCAACGTGCTGGTGTTCGAGCGCATCCGCGAAGAGCTGCGCGCCGGGCGGGGTCCGGCCCGCGCGATCGAACTTGGCTACGAAAAGGCGCTGTCGGCGATCATCGACGCCAACATCACCACCTTCATCACCGCCGTGATCCTGTTCGTGATGGGGTCGGGCCCGGTGAAGGGCTTTGCCGTCACCCTGGCGCTCGGCATCCTCACCTCGGTTTTCGCCGCGATCTACGTGACGCGGCTGATGGTGGTGATGTGGTTCGAACGCCGCCGCCCGAAAGAAATCGAGGTCTGAGAGATGCGCCTGAAACTCGTCCCCGACAACACCAACTGGGATTTCTTCTCCCGAATGCCGATCACGCTCGGCTTCTCCGGCCTGCTCGTGGTGATCTCGATCGCGTCCTTCTTCGCCTTCGGGCTCAACTTCGGCATCGACTTCCGGGGTGGTACCACGATCCGCACCCAGACCGTGGTGCCGGTCGACGTCGGCGCCTTCCGCCAGGCGATTGCGCCGCTGGGGCTCGGCGACATCTCGATCACCGAGGTGTACGATCCGAGCTTCGGCCCCGACCAGAACGTGTCGATGGTCCGCATCGAGGCGCAGAACGAAGAGGAATCGATCAGCCCTGAAACGATTGCGGCGGTCGAGGATTCGCTGCGGGTGATCGCGCCGAAGGTCCAGATCCTTTCGGTCGAGAGCGTTGGCCCGAAGGTGTCGGGCGAATTGGTGATGACGGCGGTCGAATCCGTGATCGCCGCGATCTTCGCGGTGCTGATCTACATCTGGCTACGGTTCGAGTGGCAGTTCGCCGTCGGCGCCGTGGTGGCGTTGGTGCATGACGTGCTGATCACCATCGGTGTGTTCGCGCTGTTCCAGGTTCGGTTTGACCTGTCGACCATCGCGGCCCTGCTCACTATCGTCGGCTATTCGCTGAACGATACCGTGGTGGTGTTTGACCGGGTGCGCGAAAACCTGCGCCGGTACAAGGTGATGGAGCTGAAAGAGGTGCTGAACCTCTCGATCAACGAGACCATGAGCCGCACGGTGATGACCTCGGGCACGACCCTGCTCGCCCTCATCGCCCTGCTGGTGCTCGGCGGCGACGTGATCCGGGGCTTCGTCTTTGCGATGACCTTCGGCATCATCATCGGCACCTATTCCTCGGTCTTCGTCGCCTCGGCCTTCCTGCTCAAGCTCGGCGTGAAGCGCGACTGGTCGAAGCCGGATGGCGAGGCCGGCACGCAATTCGCCGACGTGGATGCCTGATGCGCTGGCCGGGCTTTTCGAGACGCCCGGCCTGATCTGGCTTGCTCTCACCTTCAGCCTGGCCGGGCTCGTGCGCGGCTTCACCGGCTTCGGCACGGCGCTGATCTTCATGCCTGTGGGCGCGCTGTTTCTGCCGGTGCCGGTCGCGATTGCCGTGCTCATGCTGGCCTCGATGGTCACCTGGCCGCTGATCGTGCCGCGCGCGCTGCGCGAGGCCGACCGGCCACAGGTGAGCGTGCTGGCGCTGGCCGCCCTGGCCACCGCGCCGCTCGGTGTGTGGCTGCTGAGCTGGGCCGACCGCGACGCGTTGCGCTGGGCGGTATCGCTGGCGGCGGCGCTGACGCTCGCGGCGCTGGTTACGGGCTGGCGCTACCACGGGCGGATCCGCTGGCCCGGGCTGGCGGCGATCGGCGGCGTGGCGGGCGTGCTCGGCGGCACCACCGGGCTGACCGGACCGCCGGTGATCCTGTTCTACCTCGCCGGCACGCTGGGCGCGGCGGCGGTGCGCGCCAACACCATCCTGTTTCTCGCGGTGCTCGATATCGGCATCGTCGCCAACCTCTGGCTGCGCGGGCTGCTGAGCTGGGAGATCGTGCCGCTGAGCCTTGGCCTGGCGTTGCCTTACGGGGTGGGGATCGCGGTCGGGCAGGGGCTGTTTCACCCCGACCGCGAGCGTGCCTACCGGCGGCTGGCCTACGCGGTGATCCTCGCCGCGATCCTCACCGGCCTGCCGCTGTTCGACTGAGATCGGTGCGGATGCGGCGCCTCTCAAGCGTAGCGTTTCACTAACACTCTATCCGGCGATTCCGAAGAAAAACGTGTGATAACATTGCATTGGAGCGTTTCCAGTTTTCCGGTATTCCGGAATACCGGAAAACTGGAAATGTGCATATTTTAAGAGGTGTCTTGCGGCGCGAATGCCGCGGGCCGGGCCCGTCGTGCCGGTCGCCGTCGCCGCGCGTCTCGCCCGGTCACCGCCGCGCCCCGCGACCGCCTGACGCTTTCCTTCCCCCGCAAATCCCGCTACCAAGGCGCCCATGCAAGTGACCGAAATCACATATGCCGATGCCCGCCCAATCGACGGCTACGGCCCAGGCTTTTTCCGCGTCGGCGGCGAGGTTCTGCGCGGCGCGGTGGTGGTCACGGCGCGGGCCGCACGCGGCTGGGGCGGGATCGACGACGCCGACGCGCTCACCGCGCTGACGGCCTCGGTCGACGTGATCCTGCTGGGCACCGGGGCGGAGATGACCGGCGCACCCGCCGCACTGACCGCCATGGTCGAGGCCGCCGGCATCGGGCTTGAGCCGATGTCCACGCCCTCGGCCTGCCGCGCCTACAACGTGCTTCTGGCCGAAGGCCGCCGGGTCGCGCTGGCGGCGCTGCCGGTGTGAGCGGCGCGATGGAGCTGTCCGCCACCGACCTGACCGTTTCGCGCGGCGGCGTGCCTGTGCTGGAAGGGCTCACCTTCACCCTCACGCCGGGGCAGGTGCTGGTGCTGCGCGGCCCGAATGGTTCGGGCAAGACCACGCTGTTGCGCACGCTCGCGGGGCTTCAGCCGCCGATGGCCGGCACGATCAGCCTGCCGCCCGAGGCGATCACCTATGGCGCCCATGCCGACGGGCTGAAAGCCACGCTCACGGTGGCCGAAAACCTGGGCTTCTGGGCCAGCGTCCACGGCACCCATGACATCGAGCCGGCGCTCGCCCGGTTCAACCTGCTGGGGCTTCGGGGCCGGGCCGCGCAGAGCCTTTCGGCCGGGCAGAAACGCCGGCTTGGCCTGGCGCGGCTGCTCGTCACCGGTCGGGCGATCTGGCTGCTCGACGAGCCCACCGTCTCGCTCGACCAGGCCTCGGTCACGCTGTTCGCCGATGCCGTGCGCGCCCATGTGGCCGCTGGCGGCGCGGCGCTGATCGCCACCCATATCGACCTCGGGCTCGAAGCCGATATCTTCGACGTGGCCCCGTTCAAGGCAGACCCGAACGGCGCGATCCGCACACCCACCCCGTTTGACGAGGCGTTCGAATGATCGCGCTGCTGGCCCGTGACCTGGCGCTGGCGATCCGTGCCGGCGGGGGCTTCGGCCTCGGCCTCGCGTTTTTCCTGATCGTCTCCACACTCGTGCCCTTCGCCGTCGGCCCCGAGGCGGCGGTGCTGGCGCGCATCGCCCCCGGCATCCTCTGGGTCGGGGCGCTGCTCGCCTGCCTGCTCTCGCTCGACCGCATCTTCCAGCTCGATTTCGAGGACGGCTCGCTCGACCTGCTCGCCACCGCGCCGATCCCGATGGAGGGCACCGTGGCGATGAAGGCGCTGGCGCACTGGATCACCACCGGGCTGCCACTGGTGATCGCCGCACCGGTGTTTGGCGCGCTGATGAACATGGATGAGGCGGGCTACTGGTGGATCTTCGTCACGCTGCTGCTCGGCACCCCCGCGCTCAGCATGATCGGCGCCTTCGGCGCGGCGCTCACCGTGGGGCTGAAGCGCGGTGGGCTGCTGCTCAGCCTGCTGGTGCTGCCGCTCTACATCCCGACGCTGATCTTCGGCGCCGAAGCAGCCACGCGCGGGATCGGCGGGTTTGACAATTCCACCCCGCTGTTCATGCTCGCCGGCATCACCGCAGCCTCGGTCGCGCTGCTGCCCTTTGCCGCCGCCGCGGCGATACGTATCAACCTGCGCTGACGGGGATCAGCCAGCGCAATCGTGAACCCGGATACCTTGCGCCGACGCGCAACCGCACATAGAGAAACGCCATGTCAGACATGCATCGCACCAAGCAGGCCAAAGACCGGTTCAACTTCCTCTGGGAATGGGCGAACCCGGTCAAGTTCATGTGGTTTTCCGGCAAGGCCCTGCCGTGGCTGATCGCGCTCACCGCGCTCTCGCTGGCGGTCTCGCTCTACTGGGGCTTTTTCCTCACCCCCGAGGCGGTCAACTTCGGCTCGTCGGTGAAGATCATCTACGTCCACGTACCGACCGCCACGGTGGCGATCTCGGCCTGGTTCATGATGCTGGTGGCCTCGCTGATCTGGCTGATCCGCCGCCACCACGTCTCGGCGCTGGCCGCCAAGGCTGCCGCCCCCGTGGGCATGGTGATGACGATGATCGCACTGGCCACCGGCGCGATCTGGGGCGAGCCGATGTGGGGCACCTACTGGGCCTGGGATCCGCGCCTGACCTCGTTCCTGATCCTGTTTCTGTTCTACCTTGGCTACATGGCGCTCTGGGCCGCGATCGAGAACCCGGATACCGCCGCCGACCTTACTTCGGTGCTGGCCGTGGTCGGCTCGGTGTTCGCGTTTCTCTCGCGCTACGCCGTCAACTTCTGGAATCAGGGGCTGCACCAGGGCGCGACGCTCAGCCTCGACAAGGAAGAGAACATTGCCGACACCTACTGGATTCCCCTGGTGATTGGCATCGGTGGCTTCATGCTGTTCTTCGTGACGATGGTGTTCATCCGCACCCGCACCGAGATCCGCAAGCGGCGCATTCATGCGCTCGAACTTCGTGAAAGGATGGCCGATGCCTGAACTGGGAAAATACGCTGGCGCCGTTCTCGGTTCCTGGAGCGTCACGCTGGGGCTGCTGGCGCTGCTGGTGGCGGTCACCTGGATGCAATCGCGCAAGGCCAAGCAGGCGCTCGACGCGATCGAGGCGCGGCGCAAGGGCGGGGAGAGCTGAGCGATGAAAATCAAGCCGATGATGGCGCTGCCGCCGCTGATCTTCGCCGCCCTCGCGGCGATGTTCCTGTGGGGGATGAACCGCGACGACCCGACCGCGCTGCCGTCCACCCGCGAAGGCGGGCCGGTGCCGGCGCTGACGCTCGCCGCGTTCGACGGCGTGGCGCCCTTCACCGTCGAAGACCTTGCCAGCGGCGAGGTTCTGCTGGTGAACTTCTGGGCGAGCTGGTGCGCGCCCTGCCGCGCCGAGCATGAGCAATTGCTGACGCTGTCGCGCGACGGTGTGAAGATCTACGGCATCAACTACAAGGACACGCCGGCCAAGGCGCAGCGGTTCCTCGACGAGCTGGGCAATCCCTTCACCTGGCTGTCGGCCGACCCGTCCGGGCGCACCGGCCTCGATTGGGGTCTCTACGGCGTGCCCGAGACCTATATCATCGACGCCAACGGCATCGTGGTGAAACGGTTCGCCGGGCCGATCACGGCAAGCATCCTCGAAAAGACCATTCGCCCGGCGATCGAAGAGGCGCGCGCGCAGGCCAATTGAGCGGCGCCCCGGCGCAGGGTTCGCAGCCGTGGCGGCAACGCCTGCAAACTCCCAGGGGTTTCGAGCAAAAAATTAGGGGCAAGCCGCGTGGCCTGCCCCTTTTTCTTGTACCAACTACTCCAAGGTCCGGGGCGGTGCCCCGGTCCGACGGCTCAGCCTTCCAGAATCACCAGCGCGTGGCGCTTCTTGCCGGCCGAGAGCTTGATCGGCGCGGCCAGATCGGCGGCGGCGATCATCAGCCCGGCGTCGGTCACGTCTTCGTCGTTCATCTTCGCGCCGTTGTCGGCAATCAGCCGCTTGGCCTCCTTGCCCGATTTGGCCAGCCCCGAGCGCACGATCAGCTGGACGATCGAGATGCCGTCGGCCACCTCCGCAGGCGTGAGTGCGAGGGTGGGCAGATCGTCGCCCACGCCGCCTTTCTCAAACACTTCGCGCGCCGTGGCCTCGGCGGCTTCGGCGGCGGCGCGGCCATGCAGCAGCGCCGTCACCTCATTGGCCAGCACGATCTTGGCATCGTTGATCCCGGCCCCCTCGGCTTTGCCCAGCCGCTCGCACTCGTCCAGCGGCAGCTCGGTGTAGAGCTTGAGGAAGCGGCCCACATCGGCGTCGGTGGTGTTGCGCCAGAATTGCCAGAATTCGTAGGGGCTGAGCAGATCGCCGTTCAGCCAGACCGCACCGGAGAGGGATTTGCCCATCTTCTTGCCGTCCGAGGTGGTGAGCAGCGGCGAGGTGAGGCCGTAGATCTCGGCGTCGAGCACGCGCCGGGTCAGGTCGATGCCGTTGACGATATTGCCCCACTGGTCCGAACCACCCATCTGCAGCAGACAGCCATAGCGCCGGTTCAGCTCAAGGAAGTCGTAGGCTTGCAGGATCATGTAGTTGAATTCGAGGAACGACAGCGACTGCTCGCGGTCGAGCCGCGATTTGACGCTCTCGAAGGACAGCATCCGGTTCACCGAGAAGTGCCGGCCGATATCGCGCAGGAAATCGAGGTAGTTGAGCGCGTCGAGCCACTCGGCGTTGTTGACCATGACCGCGTCGCCGGCCGCCTCGCCGAAGGTCACGTAATGCGAAAACACCTGTTTGATCCCGGCGATGTTGGCGTCGATCTGCTCGGGTGTCAGCAGCGGGCGTTCGTCGGCGCGAAAGCTCGGATCGCCCACCTTGGTGGTGCCGCCGCCCATCAGCACGATCGGCTTGTGGCCGGTCTTTTGCAGCCAGCGCAGCATCATGATCTGGATCAGGGAGCCGACGTGCAGCGACGACGCCGTCGCATCAAAGCCGATATAGGCCGGGACCACACCGTTCAGAAGCGCCTCGTCGAGCGCCTGGTAATCGGTGCAATCGGCGAGAAAGCCGCGCTCGATCATCACGCGCATGAAGTCGGATTTCGGGTGGTAGGTCATCGGGTTTACGTCCATATTTTCGGCTGACGCCTCTATATCGGGGGCAGGGGCGAAGGGGAAGCCATGAAGCTTGCGGGGCCGGTGCGCGCGCTGGGGGCGATGTCGGGCACGTCACTCGATGGGGTCGATGCCGCGGTGATCGAAACCGATGGCGAGCGGCTGTTGGGCTTTGGCGAAAGCGGCTACCGCGCCTATACCGACGCCGAGCGCGAGACGATCCGCGCCGCCCTTGGGCACTGGCCCGGTGAGGCTGGGGTCGCGGGTGCGGCGCTGGTGGTCGAGACGGCCCATGCCCAGCTTCTGGAGATGTTCAAGGACGTGGTGCTGGTCGGCTTTCATGGCCAGACGCTGGCGCATGATCCAAGGGGGCGGGGCACCCACCAGGCTGGCGATGGCGCGCGGCTGGCGCAGGTGTTGGGGCGGGCAGTCGTCTGGGATTTCCGCTCCAATGACGTGGGCTTTGGCGGCGAGGGCGCGCCGCTCGCGCCGTTCTACCATTTCGCGTTGGCCAAGTGGATCGCCGCCTCGGCGCCGCTGGCGTTTCTCAATCTCGGCGGCGTGGGCAACCTCACCTGGATCGATCCGGCGAAGGACAGGCCCGAGGACGCGGGCGCGCTGCTGGCGTTCGATACCGGCCCGGCGAATGCGCCGCTGAACGACCTCGTCGCTGCGCGGCTGAGCTTGCCGTTTGATCAGGATGGCGCACTTGCCGCCGCCGGCACCGCTGACGAAAGCGTGGTCGCAGCCTTCCTCGATCATGCCTATTTCTACCGCATGCCGCCCAAGTCGCTCGACCGCAACGGTTTCGCAAACCTGGCTGATGCCGTGGCCGGTCTCGCCGATGCCGATGCCGCCGCCACGCTGGCCGCCTGCGCCGTCGCGGCCGTGGTGCGGGGGATGGAGCATTGCCCCAGCCCGCCCGCGCGCTTGCTGGTCACCGGTGGCGGGCGTCACAACGCGGCGTTGATGGCGGGGCTCTCGGTGGCGCTCGACATCCCGGTCGAGCCGGTTGAAGCGGTCGGCCTCGACGGCGACATGCTGGAAGCCCAGGCCATGGCCTTCCTCGCCGTCCGCGTCGCGCGCGGGTTGCCCACCTCCTGCCCGTCCACCACGGGGGTGGCCGCAGCGGTCGGGGGCGGGATCATCTCCGCGCCGGATTGACCTTCATCTTGGCGAAAATACTCGCGGCCCCGGGCTATCCGCCCGCGTCCAACGCCCGGGCGAGGGCGCAGAAGTGCTCAAGGTCGATCTCCTCGGCCCGCGACGTGGGCTTGATGTCGACGCTTTCCAACACCCGCTCGATCTCGGGGTGCAGGCCCTTCAGCGAGGCGCGCAGCATCTTGCGGCGCTGCTGAAAGGCCGTCGCGGTGAGGTGCTGCAGGGTCGCGGCCCTGGCCGGGAAGCGCGGCTCGGGCAACGCCACGAAATGCACCACCGCCGAATGCACCTTGGGCGGCGGGGTGAAGGCCTCGGGCGGCAGCTCCAGCACCACCCGCGCGTCGGTGCGCCACTGTGCCAGGATCGCGAGCCGGCCATAGGCCTTCGAGCCGGGTTTGGCGACGATCCGGTTGGCCACTTCCTTCTGAAACATCAGCGTGAGGCTTTGCCAGAACGGCGGCCAGCTCTTCGGCGTGAGCCAGCGCACCAGAAGCTCGGTGCCGATGTTATAGGGCAGATTGGCCACCACGCGGATCGGCGGGGTGAGATAGGCGGTCGGGTCGATCGCCAGCGCATCGGCGTTCAACACCTCGAGCCGGCCGGGGTAATGCGCGGCGATCTCGGCCAGCGGCCCCATCGCGCGGGCATCCTTCTCGACCGCCAGCACTTTGCGCGCCCCCTCCGCCAGCAGCCCCCGGGTGAGCCCGCCGGGGCCGGGGCCGACTTCCAGCACGTCCGACGCGCTCAGATCGCCGGCCTGGCGGGCGATCTTGGCGGTGAGGTTGAGATCGAGCAGAAAGTTTTGGCCGAGCGATTTTTTCGCCGTCAGCCCGTGCGTGGCGATCACCTCGCGCAAGGGCGGCAGCCCGTCGAGCGCGCTCATGCCCTGGCCTTTCCGGCGGCCATGTCGCGCGCCATGCGCAGCGCGGCGATCAGCGACGAGGGATCGGCGGTGCCGGTGCCGGCGATGTCAAACGCGGTGCCATGGTCGGGCGAGGTGCGCACGAAGCCGAGACCCAGCGTCACGTTCACGCCGGAGGCGAAATCGAGCGTCTTGATCGGGATCAGCGCCTGGTCGTGATACATGCACACCGCCACGTCGTAGCGCGCGCGCGCCGGCGGGTGAAACATCGTGTCGGCGGGCAGGGGGCCGGAAAGGTCGAACCCCTCGGTGCGCAAGCGGTCGAGCAGCGGCGCGATCATCTCGATCTCCTCGCGCCCCATCGCGCCCTCTTCGCCGGCATGCGGGTTCAGCCCGGCCACGGCGATGCGCGGCGGGCGGCCAAGCTCGGCCGTCAGCCCGTCGCGGGTAATGCGCAAGGTGGCTTCGAGCAGCTCGGGGGTGAGCGCGCCAGGCACGTCCGCAATCGGGATGTGGATCGTCGTCGGCACCACCCGCAGCTCGGAACAGGCGAGCATCATCACCACGCGCTCGACGCCCGCGAGATGGGCGAGGTACTCGGTATGGCCGGGAAAGGCGAAGCCCGCGCCGTCATGCAGCGCCTTTTTGTGGATCGGGTTGGTGGTGACGGCGGCGGCGCGCCCGGCCTGCACCAGCGCCACGCCCTCGCGGATCGCCTCGACCACATGCGCGGCGTGCCCCGGCTGCGCCACGCCCGGCACCCGGGGGCCAGCGAAATCGCGCGCCAGCACCGGCAGCCCGCGCGCCATCGCCGCGCCGGCCTGCTCGGGTGCGTCGATCAGCACCATCGGCGTGCCCTCGGGCAGGTGCGTCGGATCGCCGATCAGGAAAAACGCGAGCTCACCCTTGAGCGCCTGCCACGCCAACGCGGCGATTACCGGGCCGACCCCGGCCGGTTCGCCCGAGGTCAGCGCAATGGGACGGGCGGACATCGCGCTCAGTAGGTCTCGATACGCGCATTAGCGCGCTTTTCTTCGAGGAAGAACTGCGCCAGCGTGCCGGTGCGCTTGTTGCGCAGCTGGTCCTCGACCATCTCGCGGGTCAGCGAGCGCGGCAGCTCATTGCCGCGCGAACACAGCATCAGCACCACCATCGCTCCCGACGACGTGGTCAGCCGGGTCGAGATTTCGCCCGGATCCAGCCGCTCAAGCTCGGCCGCGTAGGTGCCGGGCACCTGGCCCGCCGGCAAGGTCTCACGCACCAGTTGCTCGGGCGGCAGGGCGCGGGCGATCGGGTAGAGATCGTCGCAGGAGGTGACGCGCGCGCGGATGCGGGCGGCCTCGTCGAGATTGGCCTGGCTTTGGCCGCCGGCCAGCAGCAGCGCGGCATAGTCCAGCGCGCTGCCCGGCGTGGTGTTCTTCACCTCTTCGCGGTCATGCATGAAGTAAAGGCGCAGCCCGTCCTTGTCTTCGATCACCCGGCTGGTCTGGCCCGGTTTCATCCCGCGCACGGCAGCGGCGGCGGCCGGCGGCAGGGCGGTGATGTCGATCCATTTCATCTTGCCGCCGTTGTTGCGCGACTGGCCGACGGAAAACCGCAGCGCGGCCTGGGCAAAACCGGTTTCGTCGAGCCCGGTGAGCCGCGCGGCGCGCGCCTGCGAGGCCTTGCGCGTGGCGGGATCGGCGGCGGGCAGCATGATTTCCGACAACAGCACCCGCAGCCCGGCCTCGGGCAGGGCAACCGCCATCGCCGCGTCGACATCGGCTTGCGAGATCGACACTTTCGGCAGGAACACGGCCTTCACGTAATCGCGCCAGGTTACCCCGGCGGCGACGAAATCGCGAAAGGTCTCCTCGGCGACCCCGGCCTGGCCCAGCAGTTGCAGCAACTGGTCGGTCTCGAGATTGCCGCGCGCGGCGAACTCGGCCATGCCGGCGCTGATCGCCTCGGCGTCGGCGGTGATGTCGGCCTTGCGGGCCTCGCGCATCTGGATCGTCTCGTTGATGAGCTGGTCGGCGGCAAGCTCGCGGATGTCGCCGGGCGCGCGCAGCAGCGTGAGGAACGCCTGGCGCTGGCTGAGCTCGTAGGTGGTGATCACCTCGCCGTCGACGACGATGGCGGGGCGAAACTGGTTCTGCGCCGTGGCGGGGGCAGGGCCTGTGGCCAGGGCAATGACCCCGAGCGCCGCGAGCGCGAGGACTCGTCGGACGATCCCCGCCTTGGCTTGCCGTCCGTTCGTCGCTTCTGCCGTGGTCCTCATCGCCGCCCCACTCTGTTCGTCAGCCTGTCTGTGATCCGGGCCAGCGCCCGATTGCGGCTACATTAGTCGAGGATCGGGAGCGGTGCGAGGGTTAATCGCGCCGATGCGCGGTGCGCGGGCGGGGATTTCCGGCGCGACAGGCGGTGCGGGCCGATTTTGCCACATCTGGTGGGGCGAGAGGCGGAGTCCGCTGGATATGGCGCGCGCCCGGCCAGCCTTACGCGAATCCCCTTGCGGCCGTCACGTCAGGGCGCAAGCGATCTGGCCACTTGCCCCGGGCCCGGCTAGATTGGGCCATGGCCGCCCGGCCGCTTCATGACGGAGACAGACATGACTGACATCCTCGCCCCCACTTTCATCCCGCTCGACATCGAGATGCTGGCCAGCGCCGAAGGGCGGGTCGTGGTGCTGTCCGAGGGGGGCACGCGGATGGACAAGGGCGCGCGCCGGGTGAACCGGCTGACGCGCGGCGCGCTGGCCCGGCTGATCGAGAGCGAGGACTACGCGGCGAAGAAACCGGGCGAGGCGGTCGAGTTGGCCTGGCCCAGCGGGATGGCGGGCGAGGCGGTGCAGGTGGTGAAGATCGACCGCAAGATGGACGCCGCCGCCGCGCGCAAGGTCGGCGCCGCGATCGGTAAAACGGCGCTCGGCGCGGATGTGCTGGTGCTCGCGGGCAGCATTCGCCACACCGCCGAGATCGCGCTGGGGGCGATGCTGCGGGCCTATGATTTCCGCGATCACAAGACCGGCGAGGCGGGCAAGGCGCCGGGTGGCAGCCTCACCTTCGCCGTCACCAACCCGGAAGCGCTGAAGGCGCAGGAGGCCGATATCACGGCCATCGCCGAAGGGGTGTTTTTCACCCGTGACCTGGTGAACGCACCGGCGAATGTGCTGACCACGACGAGTTTTGCCGAGAAGCTTGAGGCGCTGAGTGCGCTTGGCGTGCAGGTCGAGGTGCTGGACGAGGGCGAACTCGACAAGCTCGGGATGCGGGCGCTGCTCGGTGTCGGTCAGGGTTCGGCCAGCCCGTCGAAGGTGGTGGTGATGCAATGGCAGGGCGGGCGCGACGGCGCCGCGCCGCTGGCGCTGGTCGGCAAGGGCGTGGTGTTCGACACCGGCGGCATCAGCCTCAAGCCCGCCGCTGGCATGGAAGACATGACTATGGACATGGGCGGCGCCGGCACCGTGGCCGGGGTGATGAAAACCCTCGCGCTGCGCAACGCCCCGGCCAACGTGGTGGGCCTTGTCGGGCTGGTCGAGAACATGCCCGGCCACGAGGCGCAGCGCCCGGGCGACGTGGTGACCTCGATGAAGGGCGACACGATCGAGGTGATCAACACCGACGCCGAGGGCCGGCTCGTGCTCTGCGACGTGATGTGGTACGCGCAGGAGCGGTTCAAACCGGCGGGAATGATCGACCTCGCCACCCTTACCGGCGCGATCATCATCGGCCTCGGCCACGAGAACGCGGGCGTGTTTTCCAACGACGACGATTTCGCCAAGCATTTCCTCAAGGCGGCCGAGACCGAGGGCGAAGGGGCCTGGCGGATGCCGCTGGGCGAGGGCTACGATGCGCTGCTCAAAAGCCGGATCGCCGACATGAAAAACGTCGGCGGCCGCCCGGCCGGCTCGATCACGGCGGCGCAGTTTCTCGCCCGCTTCGTGCAAGAGGGCACGCCCTGGATTCACCTCGACATCGCCGGGGTGGCGAGCCGCTCGGACGATTGCGATTTGGCGCCGAAGGGCGCGACGGGCTGGTTCGTGCGCGCGCTCGACCGGCTGGTGTGCGACGGCTACGAGGGCTAGGCCCGGCATGGGCGAGGCCTACTTCTACCACATGACCCACACGCCGCTGGAGGCGACGCTGCCGGTGCTGCTGGCCAAATCGCTCGGCGCGGGCTGGCGGGTGGCGCTGCGAGGGCGCGAGCCGGCCCGGCTCGACTGGCTCGACCAGCGGCTCTGGCTCGGGGCGGAAGACGGATTTCTGCCGCATGGCCGCGCCGGCGGACCGCATGACGCCGACCAGCCGGTGCTGCTCACCGAGGGGCGCGAGGCCGCGAACGGGGCGACATGCATCGTCTCGGTCGATGGCGCAGAGGTGGACGCGGACGAGGTGGCGGCGATGGCACGGGTGATGATCCTGTTCGACGGCAACGACCCGGCCGCAGTCGAGCACGCCCGGGGCCAATGGCGCGCGCTCACCGGGGCAGGGGCGAAGGCGAAGTACTGGAGCCAGGAAGCTGGGCGCTGGGAGATGAAGGCAGAGAGCCAAGGGTAGGCGATAGAGATCCTCGACCGAAATACCCGCAGGGGTGACTGCCCGTGTGGCACGTCGCTGTTCTACCGCCACCGGGGGGAGCGCCCCGCTCGATCATGATCGGCAGCTTTGATCCGCCCGACATTGTGGCGCTGTTTTTCGAGTTCGGCATGGAGAGACGCCAGCCGCAGCTCGGCCGGCTCGGCCAGGTCGAGCAGTACACCAGCGACGATTTGATCGGCGCCGAGGGCATCGCCCGTATTCTTGAGACCTGACGGCAATACCGCCCGGATTGATCTTTCTACGTGCCAAGACTTCCCCGAAGTCAATCGCGCGAGTCGAGCGCCGCGCCCCTTACCGGGTCAGCACCAGCTTGTCGTCGGCGATCTCGATCTTCGAGAAGCGGCGCAGGTAGGCCATGCCGAGCAGCGACTGGTCCATCTCGCCGGCGTTGACGAACACCCGCAGGTTGCGGTCGGTGATGTTGCCCAGCTTCACCTCGGCCACCGTCGCGGGCGCGGTGCGCACGGTGCCGTTGGCGGTGTTGGCGCGGCCGGTGAAGGCGAGGGCGCCCACGTCAAGGCCCACCCGTTGCGCGTCGCCCTTGGTCAGCACCACGTCGGTCGCGCCGGTGTCGACGACGAAATCCACCGGTTCGCCGTTCAGCTTCGCGGTGAGGTAGAAATGCCCGTCAAACATGCGCGGCACCTCGACCTGGCCGGTGTCGAGCATCGCCTGGCGCGGGCGCAGATCGCGCTGGATGTCGCCCCACAGGCCGTAGCCGGCGATCACGCCGACGAAGATCAGCGCCCAGACCGTGCCCTGCTGGGCGAGCTTCGACCAGTTGCCCCGGTTCTGGGCCAAAAAATACCCCCCCACCGCGGCGGCGAGGATGACGAGATAGGCGAGGCGTCCGATTTCTGTGGTATCCATGCGGCCCATATAGGGGGGCGCGGGCCGGGCGCAAATGCGACGGGGTGTCTAATCAGCCGAGAAGGCCGAAATCCGCCAGACCGTCGAGCACGAATTGCACCGCCAGCGCGGCGAGCAGCATGCCGAGCAGGCGGGTGAGCACATTGATCCCGGTCTCGCGCAGCGCGCGCTCGAGCAGGCCCGAGGCGAGGAAAAAGGCAAACACCACGGCCAGCACCGCCAGCATGACGACATGCACCGCGACCAGTTCGAGCGGCGTTGCGGTCTGGCCCGCAAGCAGGATCATCGCCGCCATCGCGCCGGGGCCGGCGATCAGCGGGGTGGCGAGTGGAAACACCGAGGGGTCTTCGGCCGGGTCGAGTGCCGGCTCCGACTGGTCGCGCCGGCGCTGGGTGCGCCGCTCGAACAGCATGTCGAGCGCGGTCAGAAACAGCAACAGCCCGCCGGCGATGCGAAACGCGGGCATCGAGATGCCGAGAAACCCCAGCACCTGTTCGCCGAGCAGGCCAAACAGCGTGAGCAGCAGCGCCGCCACGGCGAGCGCGCGCAGGGCGATCACGCGCCGCTCGCCCGCCGTCGCGCCCTTGGTCAGCGCGACAAAGATCGGCGTGAGGCCGATCGGGTCGATCACCACGAACAGGGTGACGAAGGCCGGTATGAGAAGGACGGATGTCATTGGCGGCGAAGGTGACAGGGCGTTGCGCGGAACGCAAGGTGGGAACGGGGCCGGTGGGTGCGCGTGCGCGACGCGTCACGCGGGGCAGGGGCCATCGCCCCGGCGCCCGGCCTCATCCCGCGGCGGTGTCGAGCTTTTCCTGCGCGGCGAGCCAAAGCGCCTCGGCGCGGTCGAGCCCTTCCATTACCTCGGCGTATTTCTTCTGCCAAACCTCCATCTCGCCCACCCGCTCGGGCTCGTAGAGCGCCGGGTCGGCGAGCTTGGTGGCCAGCTTGGTGCGCATCTCGTCGAGCTTTTCCACCCGCACCTCGGCTTTGCGCAGTTCGGCGCGCAGGGCGAGGATCTCATCGCGGCTGGCCTTTTTCGGGGCGGGCTTGGGCTTGTCCGCCTTGGCGGGGTTGTCGGAGGTGAGCAGGAGGCGGCGGTAGGCTTCGAGATCGTCCTCGAACGGCGTAACCTGGCCGTGCTTGACCAGCCAGAGCCGGTCGGCCACCAGCGACAGCAGGTGCATGTCGTGGCTGACCAGCACCACCGCGCCGCTGTAGGCGGTGAGCGCTTCCACCAGCGCCTCGCGGCTTTCCATATCAAGGTGGTTGGTGGGCTCGTCGAGGATCAGGATATGCGGCGCTTCGAGGGTGGCGAGCAACAGGGTCAGGCGGGCCTTCTGGCCACCGGACAGGCGGCTCACCAGAGTTTCGGCCTGCTCGGCCATCAGCCCGAAGCCGGACAAGCGGGCACGGCCCCGCGCCGGGGTTTCGCCGGGCTTGAGCCGGCGCAGGTGGTCGAGCGGGGTTTCGTCGGCGCGCAGCTCGTCCATCTGGTGCTGGGCGAAATAGCCCACCCGCAGTTTCTTGGCGCGGGTGATGCGCCCGGCCAGCGGGTCGAGCCGCCCGGCGAGCAACTTCGACAGCGTCGATTTGCCCTCGCCATTGCGCCCCAGCAGCGCGATGCGGTCATCCTGGTCGATGCGCAGGGTCAGGCGACCAAGCACCGGGTGGCCATCGTAGCCCACCGCTGCGCCCTCCATCGAGATGATCGGCGGCGACAGCTCTTCAGGCTCGGGAAAGGAAAACTTGCGCAGCGCCGCTTCCTGCGGGGTCGAGATCAGCTTGATCTTTTCGATCATCTTCAACCGGCTCTGCGCCTGCACGGCCTTCGAGGCCTTATAGCGGAACCGGTCGACGAAGCTTTGCAGATGGGCCTTGCGGGCCTCGGCCTTGCGGTTTTCCGATTCGGCCACGGCAAGGCGCGCCGCGCGGGTCTCGGCGAAGGTGTCGTAGGGGCCGGAGTAATAGGTGAGCTTGCGGTCTTCGAGATGCAGGATGCCGGTGACGGCGCGGTTCAGCAGGCCGCGATCGTGACTGATGATGATCACCGTGTGGGGATACTTCGCCAGGTAGCTTTCGAGCCAGAGCGCGCCCTCGAGGTCGAGGTAGTTGGTGGGCTCGTCGAGCAGCAAGAGGTCGGGCTGGGAAAACAGCACCGCGGCCAGCGCCACGCGCATCCGCCAGCCGCCGGAAAAGTCCGAGCAGGGGCGCGACTGGTCGGGATCGTCAAAGCCGAGGCCCTTGAGGATCGAGGCGGCGCGCGCCTCCGCCGACCAGGCGTCGATATCGCCAAGCCGGGTCTGGATCTCGGCGATCCGGTGCGGGTCTTTGGCCGTCTCCGCCTCGGCCATCAGCGCGGCGCGCTCGATGTCGGCGGCGAGCACCGTGTCGATCAGCGACACCTCGGACGAGGGCGCCTCTTGCGCCACGCCGCCGATGCGCGCGCCACGCGGCACCGAAATCTCGCCGGTCTCGAGCGAAAGCTCGCCGCGGATCAGCCGAAACAGCGTGGTTTTGCCGGTGCCATTGCGCCCGACCAGGCCCACCTTGTGGCCTTCGGGGATCACCGCCGAGGCGTGCTCGATCAGCGGGCGGCCTTCGATGGCGTAGGAGATGTTGTCGATCCTGAGCATGGCGCATCCCTGACGCAACCGGGCAGGGGCGTCAATCCGCCCCGCTTCTTCTTTGCTGCGAAAATTCACGGGGGTCGGACGCGCCAATCGCGCCCTTCCCATTCCGCACGCCCCATGCTAGCAGGCGCGCGAGTTTCCCCGGGGGCTTCCCCCAACCGACAAGAGGACCGACATGGCCATTCAACGCACCTTCTCCATCATCAAGCCCGATGCCACCAAGCGCAACCTGACCGGCGCCGTGAACGCCAAGATCGAGGCCGCCGGCCTGCGCATCATCGCCCAGAAGCGCATCCACATGACCAAGGCGCAGGCCGAGACCTTCTACGGCGTGCACCGCGAGCGCCCGTTCTTCGGCGAGCTGGTCGAGTTCATGATCTCCGAGCCGGTGGTGGTGCAGGTGCTCGAAGGCGAAGGCGCGATCGCCAAGTACCGCGAAGTGATGGGCGCGACCGATCCGGCCGAAGCCGCCGAGGGCACGATCCGCAAGGATTTCGCGCTGTCGAAGGGCGAGAACTCGGTGCACGGCTCCGACGCGCCCGAGACCGCCGCCGAAGAGATCGCCTATTTCTTCGCCGGGCTCGAACTGGTCGGCTGAGCCTGCGCAATATGTGATGTGAAGGCCGCTCCCCGGGGGCGGCCTTCTTGTTTGCCGCTACCTGAATCGCGAGAAGAAGCCCCAGACCGCCGCCGCGCCGTCGATCTCGTAGGTGGTGGCGCCGGTCACCGGCAGGATCGGCCCGCCCGCAGGCCAGCGGTGGCCGCCGCCCTCGACCCGGTAGCCTTCCACGGCGCCGCGCCGGCAGTTATACCAGCCGCGCCGCGTTACCACCGTGCGGTCGGATTTCTCGTCCCAGGTCTTTTCCTGCGCTGCGCCGGTACAGCCGTTCACCCGGGTGAAGAAGGACAGTGCGCGCTCCCAGCCCATCAGTTGCATCCGCGCCAGCGGCCCCGAAATCACCGGCCCGCCGGCGAAGGGCACCACGTCATCGGCGGTGCCGTTGATCACCAGCACGCCCTCAGGCGGGTGGGCGCGGCAATCGTCGCGCAGCATCTCGGGCAGCGCCGAGGCGACCACGGCGACGGCGCGCACCAGCCCCGGGGTCTTGCAGGCGAGCGAAAGCCCGACCATCCCCCCCATCGAGTAGCCAGCGACGAAGACCCGGTCGGGGTCGATCGTCGCGCGTTTGCCTGCCTCCGCGATCGCGCGCCTGAGAAAGGCGAGATCGTCGCGTTTCGGCACAAGCCGGTCGGCGCCGAGCCCTTCGCCGAGGTTCCACACCCGGCCCCAGGCCGAGGGGTAGGCGACGACGAAGCCGTAGCGGTCGGCCAGCGCGTCGAGCCGCCCGCGGGTCACGCGTTTGCGCATCGAGGTGGCGTCTTCCAGCACGCCGTGCAGCGCGAGCATCAGCGGCACGGGGCCGCTCAGGCCGTCGGGCACGGTGAACAGGATCTCGCGCTCCAGCCCGTCCATCTCAAAAGTGACGTGCTCGGTGCCGGCGCGCGCGGATGGCGGCAGGGCGGCGGCAAGACCGGCCAGGACCACGGCGAGGAGAAGCGGAAAACGGGCCATCACGCCACCTTAGAAGTGGCGCTGGGGCGGGTCAATCGCGCCGGTCGGGATCGACCGGTGGGCGCAGGCCGATCTCGTCGAGGATGCGCTCGAACCCGGCCGGGCGCTCTGGCGAGGCGCCGGCCACGAGCGCGTCGAACCGGCGCCGCAGCGCGTCTTTCTCCGCGCCCTGGCAGTCGGTCCATGGCCGGCCCATCAGCCCGAGCACGAGCGCATAATAGCCAATGAAATGAGGTCTTTCGCCGCTTCGCAGCAGCCGGGCATAGGCGGCGTCGGGCCCGAGCGCGCGCAGGGCTTCGGCGCTGTCGATCCCGGCACGGGCAAAGGCCCGCTCGGTGGCGGGGCCAAGATTGCGGATGGATGAGACGGGCGCGGACATCGGCCGCGAGGTTAGCACGCGCCGGTCCGGGCTCAACCCCCGGTCAGATCATCGCCCAGTCGGTGTAGATCGGCTTCGGCGCCGGCTTTGGGGCGGGGCGCTTGGGTTTGCGATCCTGCGTCTCGGGTTTGTCCGTCACCCGGCGGGGTTCGGCCTTGGGGGCTTTTCGGGGGTCTTGATAGGACGCCATCTGCCTGCTCCATGAGCGGACCCGGCGTCGGTCGTCGGGCCCTGTTGAGGTTGCCCTGAGGCCTCCTCTGGCGGGAGGTCCATCCGGACAGACTCGCCGGGCAATGCGGGCAGATCATGTCGGAAAAATGGCGAGAATGGGGCATTTGCCGACACTTCGCGCGGTCCTGCCGGCAAGATCAGAGTAGTGCGCGGATCGCGCGCGGCGCGGCAAGCCGTGGCCGGGGGGGCGACATGGCACCCCCGCGCCGGTTGCGGACCGGCCTCCGGGCGACGCTCTGTCCGGTTCACCCGAGTTCCATGGTCGCGATGCCCTGGAGCGTGGCGCCGGTTGGCGGGGGTATGCCCCGGTACATGCGCGCGGTGGCGAAGGTCTCGCGCAGCCCGCGCGCGCCCAGCGCCTCGCTCATCGCCACGCTGGCTTGCGGGATGTCGATGATGGTGGTTTCGGCGGGCAAGGCGGCGAGCGCGGCCCGGGCGAGGCGTAGCCCGGTGCTCGCATCCGGGGCGATCAGCGGTCCGATCTTGGCGCCGGTGCGGCACCTGCGGATGGTGGCGAACCCCTCGGGGCCATGGCCGGTGTCGAGCACCAACGTGCGCCGGCTCACCGCAGCGGCGATCCATGCAGAGACGAATCGCGGGCGGTCAACGCCGTTGGCGGCGCGGTCGAGCCGGGTGAGGGCGTCGTGGTCCGAAGGCGTCGCGGGGCGAACATCGGCGGCGGGCGCGGGCGTGAGCGGGCCCTCGAAGCGGCGCGTGGCACCGGCGTGGACGAAGCCCGACTTCGCGTAATTGGCCTGTTGGGCGGCGACACCGTCAAGCCCCACGGTGCGCCTGGCGGCATGGCCGAGGGCATGGGCCCACAGCGCGTAGCCGATGCCCTGGCCGCGCCATGCGGGCAGGCACAGGTAGAGGCCGAGGAAGGCGAAATCGTCCGAGTGATTCACCACGGATATCGCCGCGACGGGCCGGTGATCGCGCAGCGCGACGAAAAAGCCGGCCGGGTCGGCGGCGCGGAAGGCGGCGGCATCGTCGAGGCCGGGGTTCCAGCCCTCGGCCGCGGCCCAGTCGAGGATCGCCGGCAGCTCGTCGGGGCGGGCCAGCCGGATCACGCGCCCAGTGCCTCTTTGAGCGAGCGGGCCGCCGAGGGCGCATTTCGCAAGTCGAGCGAGGTGAGCAGGTCGACCAGGTGGCTCTTCATCAACTCTTCCGCCAGCGCCCCGTCGTGGGCGGCCATCGCTTCGAGCAGCGCATGGTGGGCGTGGCTCTCGCACAGCGCATTCCGCCGCTGCCAGTAGAGCGCGATAATCAGCGAGGAGCGGGCGATGAGCTGGCCGATGAAGGCCTCGATCGTCGCTTGGTTGGCGATCCGTGCGATTTCGAGGTGGAACAGCCCGGAAAGATAGAGTGCGCGTCCGGCATTGCCATCGTCGGTCGCCGCATGTTCGGCGTCGATATGGCGCTGGAGCGCGGCGATGTCGTCTTGCGTGGCGCGTTCGGCGGCGGAGCGGGCGGTGCGCGGCTCGACCAGCGCGCGCGCCTCGAACACCTCGCGCGCCTCGCGAATGCTGGGTTGGGCGACGAAGGCGCCGCGGTTGCGTTTGAGTTCGACCAGCCGGTCATGCGCCAGGCTTTGCAGCGCGGCGCGCACCACCGTGCGGCTGACGCCATAGATCTCGCCCAGATCGTCTTCGCCGAGCTTGGTGCCGGGGGCAAGCCGGTGTTCGTGAATTGCGAGCTCCAGCGCCTCGGCGATCTCGACCCCGGGGCCCTTGTCGATGTCGATTTTGGTCATGACCGGCCTCCTGTCTCGAGTCTGTGCAGCCATCCAAGTGGGCGCAAGGGCATTTGCCCGTGTGGCAGATTGTATACGATCTTGTCGATAAAATCGTGCACCAAGAGGCCCCATCCGCCCAAAGATCGGGCAGCGCGTGTTTTCGCCTGCCGCCCCGGCACATTTTCCTGCCGCTGCGCCAACCGCCCCCGCAGTCTGGGGCCAGACCAGGGGTGAAGGCATGCGAACCGGACACGATCTCGAACTCGTCCATGTTACCAAACGCTACGGCGATACGCTGGCGGTGCGCGACGTGAGCCACGTCTTTCCGGGCGGCACCTATGTCTGTCTGCTGGGCCCCTCGGGCTGCGGCAAGTCCTCGACCCTGCGGATGATCGCCGGGCACGAGAGCGTGAGCGAAGGGCAGATCGTGCTCGATGGCGTCGATGTTTCCCAATTGCCGCCGGCCAGGCGCGGCACGGCGATGATGTTCCAGAGCTACGCCTTGTTTCCCCACCTTTCGGTGCGCGACAACGTCGCCTTCTCCTTGCGGATGAAGGGAGTCGACAAGGCCGCGCGTCACGCGAGGGCCGACGCGCTGCTCGACCTCGTGCATATGACCGACTTTGCCGACCGGCTGCCGGCACAGCTTTCCGGCGGCCAACAGCAGCGTGTGGCGCTGGCGCGCGCGCTGATCACCGAACCGAAGGTGCTGCTGCTCGACGAGCCGCTCTCGGCGCTCGACCCGTTCCTGCGCATCCGGATGCGGGCGGAACTGAAGCGCCTGCAACGCGAGCTTGGCATCACCTTTATCCATGTCACCCACGGCCAGGACGAAGCGCTGGCGCTGGCCGACGAGGTGGTGGTGATGAACGACGCGGTGATCGAGCAGGCGGGGGCGCCGCGCGAGGTGTTCAACGCGCCGCGCACCGAGTTTGTCGCCCGCTTCATGGGCGGACACAACGTGATTTCGCTCGGTGGCGGCAAGGTGGCCCTGCGCGCCGACGAGGTGAAACTCGCGCGCGACGGCCTCGCGGCGACCGTCACCGCAGTCGAATACCAGGGCGCCACGGTGGCGCTCAGCACGATCACCACCGGTACAGGCGAAGAAGTGCTCGCCCTCGTGCCTGAAGAGCAGTTTTTCAAGGCACCGAAAAGCCCGGGCGACGCCGTGCATCTCGCCTGGAACGAGGGGCGGCTGCACCGCCTCCAATCCTGAAACCTCCTCCAACCGATAGGGACAACACCGATGTCAAATATGAGATACTCCCGCCGCGCCGTGCTCAAGGGTGGCGCCGCCGCCGCCGCCGCAACGGCCTTTCCCGCGCCGATGGTCTGGGCGCAGGAGATCAAGGATATTACCCTGCGCCAGTTCGGCACCGGCGTCAGCAACCTCAACGAGGTGGCGCAGAAGGTGAAGCAAGACCTCGGCTTCTCGCTTGAGATGACCGCGCTCGACTCCGACGCGGTGACCCAGCGCGCCGCGACCCAGCCCGACAGCTTCGACATTGCCGACATCGAATACTGGATCGCCAAGAAGGTCTGGCCCACCGGTAACCTGCAGGCGATGGACGTCACCAAGATTGCCAACTACGACAAGATCGTCGGCATCTTCAAATCGGGCAAGCTGACGCCCGAAAGCGTGATCGCCCAGGGCACCGCGCCCCATAGCGTGGGCTTCGTCGAGGGCCCCGGCTCGACCGTCTTCGCGCCGGAAGAGACCGGCTGGATGACGTTGATCCCGACGATCTACAACGCCGATACGCTCGGCATCCGCCCCGATCTGATCGGCCGCCCGATCAACAATTGGTCGGAGCTGCTGAACCCCGAGTTCAAGGGCAAGGCCTCGCTGCTCGACATTTCGTCGATCGGCATAATGGACATGGCCATGGTCTGCGAGTCGATGGGCGAGATCTCTTATGCCGACAAGGGCAACATGACGCGCGACGAGATCGACAAGACCATCGCGATCTTCACCGAAGCCAAGAAGGCCGGCCAGTTTCGCGCCTTCTGGAAGACCTTCGACGAGAGCGTGAACCTGATGGCCTCGGGCGAGGTGGTGATCCAGTCGATGTGGTCGCCGGCGATTACCGCGGTCAAATCGCGCGGCATCGACTGCGTCTACCAGCCGCTCGAAGAGGGCTACCGCTCCTGGGGTGGCGGCATCGGCCTGTCGACCTCGCTGTCGGGCATGGCTCTGGATGCGGCCTATGAGTACATCAACTGGTATCTCGACGGTTGGGTCGGCGGTTTCCTGATGCGCCAGGGCTACTACTCGGCGGTGCCGGAAACCTCGAAGAACCACATGAGTGCTGACGAATGGGGCTACTGGTTCGAAGGCAAGCCGGCCGGGGGCGATATCACCAACCCGTTCGGCGACGTGCTGGCCCATGCCGGCGAAACCCGCGACGGCGGCTCGTTCTACGACCGGATGGGCGCGGTGGCCTGCTGGAACGCGGTGATGGACGAAAACCAGTACATGGTTCGCAAGTGGAACGAGTTCATCGCGGCGTGATGAGCCGGCGCGGGGGGCCGTTTGCCAGGGCGCCCCGCGCCGTCCAAACGACTGCCGGGGGGCGTGACCGGATCTCCGGCCCCCCAAGGCGTAGGTTTATCAAGATGAAGAGGGCTTCAGCGCGATGGGAAAGACCCTGATCGGATGGTTGCAGGCGGCGCCGCTGGCGCTGGTGCTCGCGGGTTTTCTCGTCGCGCCGATCGCGATGATCGTGGTGGTGAGCTTCTGGGGCGCGACCGAGTTCTCGATCTATCCCGCCTTCCTGTTCGACAATTACGCCTTCCTGTTCGGCTCGCCGGTGACCTACAAGGTGTTCTTCTCCACCTTCAAATACGCCGCGATCACCTGGGCGCTGACACTCTCCATCGGCTTCACGGTGGCCTATTTCCTCGCCTTCCACATCCGCAGCCAGACGATGCAGATCGCGCTGTTCCTGGTCTGCACGATCCCGTTCTGGACCTCGAACATCATCCGGATGATCTCGTGGATTCCGTTCCTGGGGCGCAACGGCATCGCCAATACCGCGCTGCTCGACTGGGGCGTGATCGACCAGCCGCTCGAGTGGCTGCTCTATTCCGATTTCTCGGTGATCCTCGCCTTCGTCCACCTCTACACGCTGTTCATGGTGGTGCCGATCTTCAACACGATGATGCGCATCGACCGCTCGCTTCTGGAGGCGGCCCGGGATGGCGGGGCGAGCGGGTTTCAGACGCTTGTGCACGTGATCCTGCCGCTGACCAAGCCCGGCATCATGATCGGCACGATCTTCGTGGTCACACTTGTGATGGGCGATTTCATCACCGTGCGGTTCATGTCCGGCAGCCAGAAAGCCAATGTGGGCCGGCTGATCTCGAACGATATCGCGCTGTTGCAATACCCGTCCGCCGCCGCGACCGCCGTGGTGCTGCTTGCCACGGTGCTGATGGTGATCGCCATCCTGCTGCGCTTCGTGAACATCCGCAGGGAGCTGTAAGATGGAAAAACGTCCACGCAGCTTCTACGTGCTTGCCGGGTTCTTCGCGCTGTTCGTGCTGTTTCTCTACGGGCCGACGCTGACCATCGCGATCCTGAGCTTCCAGGGGCCGAAGGGCGGCCTCACCTTTCCGATGAACGGGGTGTCGTCCTACTGGTTCGCCGATCTGTTCCGCGAGCAGGCGGTGGGCGACATCTGGGGCGCGTTCCGCCGCTCCTTCGCGCTCGGGCTGATGGTGATGGTGACGACGGTTGTGGTCTCGGTGATGGCCGGGCTGGCGTTTCGCAAGCGGTTTCGCGGATCGGGGGTGCTGTTTTACCTCGCCATTACCGCGCTGGTGATCCCCTCGATCCTGGTCTCGCTCGGTGTCGGCCTGATCTTCAGCCAGCTGGGGCTCAAGATCCACTGGGCCACCTCCGGGTTCGGCTCCCAGCTCACCTGGACGCTGCCCTTTGGCCTGCTGATCATGTTCGCGGTGTTCAACCGGTTCGACAAGAGCTACGAGGAGGCCGCCCGCGACCAGGGCGCGACCGCCTGGCAGACGATTGCCCACGTGGTTCTGCCGATCATCGCGCCGTCGCTGATCGGGGTGGCGCTGTTCGGCTTCACGCTCAGCTACGACGAGTTCGCCCGCACCTTGCTGACCGCCGGCAGCTACAACACCCTGCCGCTCGAGATCTACGGTATGACGACCAACGTCACCACGCCGGTGATCTACGCGCTCGGCACGCTGACCACGGCGTTTTCGCTGCTCATCATCGCGGTGTTTCTTCTTACCGCCTGGCTGCTCGCCAAACGCCGGGCGCGGTTCGGATCGGACGCGGGCAAGGGGGTGTGATGAAGATCGTCTACATCAACCCCAATTCCACCGCGGCGATGACCGAAAGCATCGTCGCCGTGGCGCGGCGCGCAAACCCCGAGGCCGAGATTCTCGGCTGGACCAATGACGGCGGCCCGCCTGCCATCGAGGGGCCCGAGGACGGCGCGGCGGCGGTGCCCGGGCTGCTCGCGTTTTTGCCTCGGGCGCGTGCCGAGTCGGCGGACGCCATCGTCATCGCCTGTTTCGACGATACCGGCCTTGCCGAGATGCGCGCCGGGGCGCATTGCCCGGTGATCGGCATCGGACAATCGGCCTATGTGGCCGCCGGCCTGCTCGGGCATCGCTTTTGCGTGGTGACCACCCTCGCGGTCTCCGTGCCGGTGATCGAGACCAACATCGCCGCGCAGGGCTTTGCCGCCAGCTGCGCCTCGGTACGCGCCAGCGGTCTGCCGGTGCTGGTGGTCGAAGAAGGGCGCGAAGACACGCGCGCACGCCTGGCCGAAGAGATCCTGGCCGCCCGGCGCGAGGACGGGGCGCAGGCCGCGATCCTTGGCTGCGCCGGCATGGCCGGGCTGCGCGACGATCTGGCCGGGCGCACCGGCCTGCCGCTGATCGACGGCGTCGCGGCCTCCGCGCGGCTCGCGTCCGTCGTTGCCGCGCTGGCCTGACCGGGGCGGCAGGTGAGTGGCGGCCTCGCCGAGGCCGCCGACCGGCTGAGGAAAACAGCCGTCCTCAGGTTCGACCGGAGAGATCTTGTCATTTACATCAATCTATTAAAGCGCTTCTTGTGCTGTCTGCGCCGGGCCGTGGGCGACGGTCGGGCCGGGCGGTCCCAGAGTGGACGGGCCGGGGCACAAACTGGCCGCGCACTGACCGGTCGCCCGTCCGAATCCGGCCCCACAGGCCACGCCGCGCGACCTCGCCGCCATGCGGCACGAGACGGCTACGGATTGTGCAGCGGATGCCCCGGCTGTGTGAAAAACGGGCGCGCGCGGTCCGGTGATCGAAATTCCCGATCCCAACGTTGCCTTGGCCTCGCCCGCGCCAAATTGTGCTCATGCCCGCGCGGTCGCGCCGATGTGAACGCAGGGGGTGTGTGACGGCCAAACGAAGCGCCACTCGGTCCGGCCGCCACACGGATGCAACCCTAGAAGTTGCGGGGGGACCCTGCAGGAAAAGGCCGGATCTGGCCTTGATGCAAGTCAACCGCCGCGCCAGGAGAGATAGATGAACTTTCTGAAATCCGCGCTCGCCAGCACCGTTGCCGTTGCCGCGATGACCGCCGCCGCCGCCGCCGCCGACTGCCCGATCAAGGTGGGCGTGCTGCACTCGCTCTCGGGCACGATGGCGATTTCCGAAACCACGCTGAAAGACACGATGCTGATGCTCGTCGACCAGCAGAACGCCAAGGGCGGGCTGCTCGGCTGCGAACTGGAAGCGGTGGTGGTCGATCCGGCCTCCGACTGGCCGCTGTTTGCCGAAAAGGCGCGCGAGCTGCTGACCGTCCACAACGTCGATGTGATCTTCGGCAACTGGACCAGCGTGAGCCGCAAATCGGTTCTGCCGGTGATCGAAGAACTCAACGGGCTGCTGTTCTACCCGGTGCAGTATGAGGGCGAGGAAAGCTCGAAAAACGTCTTCTACACTGGCGCCGCGCCGAACCAGCAGGCGATCCCGGCGGTCGACTATTTCCTCGAAGAGCTCGGCGTCGAAAAGTTCGCGCTACTCGGCACCGACTACGTCTACCCGCGCACCACCAACAATATCCTTGAGAGCTATCTGCAGATGAACGGGGTCGCCGCCGAAGATATCTTCGTCAACTACACTCCGTTTGGCCATTCCGACTGGTCCAAGATTGTCGCCGACGTGGTGGCGCTGGGCGCTGACGGCAAGAAGGTGGGCGTGATCTCGACCATCAATGGCGACGCCAACATCGGCTTTTACAAAGAGCTCGCCGCCGCCGGGATCTCGGCCGACGACATCCCTGTGGTGGCCTTCTCGGTGGGCGAGGAAGAGCTTTCGGGCCTCGACACCTCGAACCTCGTCGGCCACCTCGCCGCGTGGAACTATTTCATGTCGGCCGACACGCCGGAGAATGCCGAGTTCATCACGACCTGGCACGCGTTCATCGGCGACGGCAAGCGCGTGACCAATGACCCGATGGAAGCCCATTACATCGGCTTCAACATGTGGGTGAACGCGGCGACCGAAGCGGGCAGCACCGACGTGGACGCGGTGCGCGCGGCGATGTGGGGCCAGGAGTTTCCGAACCTCACCGGCGGGACTGCGGTGATGGGCGTGAACCATCACCTCTCAAAGCCGGTGCTGATCGGCGAGATCCAGGCCGATGGCCAGTTTGACATCATCAGCCAGACCGAGCCGGTGCCCGGCGACGCCTGGACCGACTACCTGCCGGAATCGGCGGTGCTGACCTCGGATTGGAAAGATCTCGGCTGCGGCATGTACAACACCGAGACCGAGACCTGCGTGCAGATCGGCTCCAACTACTGAGACTGGACGGCGGCGGGGCCTCTGCCTCGCCGCCCCCTCAATTTCCCAGGGCGTGGCATATGCTGAAACGGTTCTTTCTGATCCTGCTGACCGCGCTTAGCGTCGCGTCGCAGGCGCGCGCCGAGGGCGACAGCGGCCCGATGCAGGCGATCCTGCAAGCCCACGCCGAGGCGATCGTGAAAAGCTCGCGCAAGACCATCGGTCCGGCGGTCGACGCGGTCGCCGCCTCTGGCCTGGCGCAGGCGCAGGACGTGCTCGAGGCCTGGCAAGCGAAAGACATGTGGCAGCGCGATAGCGACGGGCTGTTTTTTCGCGCCGAGAAGATCGACGCGACCGCCTACCGGTTGGTCGATTTCGATACCGGTGCAGCGGTGGGCGAGGCGGACAAGGGCGATCTGACGCAGATCAAGCCGAATGCCGGTATCCGGGGCCTGCTCGGCACCGCGCTGGTGAGCTTCCAGCTCAACGACCCCGACCGCGCCCGGCGCGCCGATGCGCTGACCTCGCTGGAGCGAGACAAGAATGCCGATCTGCTGGCGCCGCTGCGCGCCTCGATCGAACCGGAGGCCGATCCTGATCTTAGAGCCCGCAAAGTCCGGCTCGAACGGCTGCTGACCATGGCCTACGACAGCGACGACAGCGCCCGGATTGCCGCGATCGAGGAGATGTCGGGCGATCTCGGGGTGGATGTGCGCGCCGCGCTGAACCCGCTCGTGGCCACCACGCTCAGGCTGTTCGAGGGCGCGGTGCCCGAGGGAACCAACCTTGCGCGGATCCTGCGCCCCGGCAGCGAGGCCCTGCCGCGCGAAGCGGCCTACGCGCTGCTGGCCGAGGCCGGGTTTGCCCCGCCGCGCGTGACCGACGACGCGGTGCGTGCGGCGCTGGGTGCGCATATCGAGAACGCATCCGTTGGCGGCGTCCCGGTCGCCGACCTGTCCGACCCCGACCGGCGGGTCGTGGCCTACGGGGTGTTGGCTGAAGCCGGCCTGGTGCCGCCCTACCTGAGCGACGATGAAATCAGTGCTTCGCTCAGCGCCTATCGCTTCGCCGAGGTCTACGCCGATCCGTCGCCGGCCATCACCGAGGCTGCCAACGCCGCGCTCACCCGGATCAGCACCAAGGTCGGCCTGGGTCAGGCGCTCGACCTCGGGCTCGACGCGCTCAGCCTCGGCTCGATCTACTTTCTCGCCGCCATCGGCCTGGCCATCACCTTCGGGGTGATGGGGGTGATCAACATGGCGCATGGCGAGTTCATCATGATGGGGGCCTATACCGGCTACGTGGTGCAGCAGTTCATCCCCAACCACACGGTGTCGATCGCCGTGGCGATCCCGCTCGCCTTCGCCGTCACCTTCGCGGCGGGCGTGGCGATGGAACGGCTGGTAATCCGCCACCTCTACAACCGCCCGCTGGAAACCCTGCTCGCCACCTTCGGCATCTCCATCGCCCTGCAACAGCTCGCCAAGAATATTTTCGGCACCCAGGCCCGTCCGCTGACCTCGCCCGACTGGCTCGCCGGGGCCTGGGTGCTGAACGACGTGGTGTCGATCTCCTATATCCGCGTTGCGATTTTCGTGCTCGCGGGCGTTTTCCTCGCGCTGTTCCTGTTCATCATGAAACGCACCCGGCTGGGGCTGGAAACCCGCGCGGTGACGCAGAACCCCGGCATGGCGGCGGCGATGGGGATCAACCCCGGACGGGTCAACATGCTGACCTTCGGCCTCGGCTCGGGCATTGCCGGGATCGCCGGGGTGGCGATCGGCCTGTTCGCCAAGGTCACCTCCGAGCTTGGGTCCGACTACATCGTGCAGAGTTTCATGACCGTGGTCGTCGGCGGGGTTGGCAATATCTGGGGCACGCTGCTGGGCGCGGGCCTGATCGGCGGGTTGCAGAAGGGGATCGAGTGGATGAACCCCTCGAACACGCTTGCCGCGCAGACCTACATGATCGTCTTCATCATTATTTTCATCCAGTTCCGACCGCGCGGCATTGTCGCGCTGAAGGGGCGAGCGGCAGGGGATTGAGCATGAGAGACGACATCCGAACGTTGCGGCCGTCTTCGCGTGCGCTCAGCCGTTCGCGCGGGGAAACGCCCCACCGGGGCCTTTCCTTGTCCGCGCTCATCATCCAGTTCCGCCCGCGGGGGATTATTGCCCTCAAGGGCCGCGCGGCGGGGGATTGAGCGATGCGCAACAGCTTTCTCACCCGTACCCCGTCCGTGCTCGTCTTTCTCGCCGTGCTGGCGCTGTTCACCCTCGCGGTGACGGTGTTGAGCGAAGGCTTCGGCATCGGGCTGATTTCGACCAGCTTCGTGAAGACCCTCGGCAAGACCCTCACGCTGGCCCTGATCGCCGTGGCGATGGACCTTGTCTGGGGCTATGCCGGCATCCTCTCGCTCGGCCATTTCGCCTTCTTCGGCCTCGGCGGCTACATGATCGGCATGTGGCTGATGTATGAGCGCACCCGTCAGATCGTTGTCGATTCGATGGCCCAGGCGGTGATCCCGCCGACCGATCAGGAGGTGGTCGACGCGATCGGAACACAGATTTTCGGCGTGGTCGGGTCATCCGACTTTCCGGTGATATGGGCCTTCGCCGACAGCCTCACGATCCAGCTTATCCTCGTCGTCGCAGTGCCGGGCCTGCTCGCGCTCATCTTCGGCTGGCTCGCCTTCCGCTCGCGCGTGACCGGCGTATATCTGTCGATCCTCACCCAGGCGATGACCCTCGCGCTCGCGCTCTACCTGTTCCAGAACGATAGCGGCTTGCGCGGCAACAACGGTCTCTCGGGCCTGCAAAACATCCCGCATCTCGACCATGTGCCGCAAGCGGTGCTGTCAGTGTGGTTCTTCTGGGCCTCGGCCGTGGCACTGGCGCTCGGCTACGTTTTCGCCGCCTGGATCGTCTCGGGCAAGTTTGGCAGCGTGGTGCGCGGCATCCGCGACAACGAGGCGCGGGTGCGTTTTCTCGGCTACCCGGTCGAAGGCTACAAGCTGTTCCTGTTCACCGTGACGGCAATGATCGCCGGCATCGCGGGCGCGCTCTATTATCCGCAGGCGGGGATCGTCAACCCGGCCGAGATCGCGCCGATCGCCTCGATCTATCTCGCCGTTTGGGTCGCCATCGGCGGGCGCGGGCGGCTCTACGGCGCCGTCATCGGCGCGGTGTTCGTCAGCCTCGTGTCCACCTGGTTCACCGGCGGCCAGGCGCCCGACATCAACCTCGGGATCTTCACGATCGCTTGGGTCGACTGGTGGACGGTGCTGCTGGGCCTGTCCTTCGTTGGCGTGACGCTGTTTGCCCCCAAAGGAATCGGCGGGCTGTTCGACCTCCTGGGCGGGCGGCGCAGCCCCGAGCGCCATGGCGCCGACCTCGGCCCCGGCATGGGCAGCCTGCGAGAGAAGGAGGCCGAGAAATGAGCGCGCTGCTGGAGGTTTCGGGCGTGTCCGTCACGTTTGACGGGTTCAAGGCGATCAACAACCTGTCGTTCGAGATCGGCGCGGCGGAGCTGCGCGCCATCATCGGGCCGAACGGCGCGGGCAAGACCACGTTCATGGACATCGTCACCGGCAAGACCAAGCCCGACGAGGGCCGGGTGCTCTGGGGCGAATTGGGCCGGTCGCTGTTGAAGATGAATGAAGCGCAGATTGCCCGCGAAGGGATCGGGCGTAAGTTCCAGAAACCGACCGTGTTCGAAGACCAGACCGTGCAGGACAACCTGCTGATGGCGCTGAAGAAAGATCGTGGACCGTTCCGGGTTTTGTTTTGGCGGGCATCGGCGGAGGACCTCGACCGGGTGGCGGAGCTGGCGGGCGAGATCGGCCTCGGTGAGGCGCTGACACGCAAATCGGGCGAGCTTTCCCACGGCCAGAAGCAATGGCTTGAAATCGGCATGCTGCTCGCGCAGGAGCCGCGCCTTCTGCTGGTCGACGAACCCGCCGCCGGCATGACCCCGGCGGAACGCGAACACACAACCGCGCTACTCGTCGAAGCCGCCAAGACCCGCGCCGTGGTGGTGGTCGAGCACGACATGGAATTCATCCGCCGTCTCGATTGCCGGGTGACGGTGCTGCACGAAGGCTCGGTGCTGGCTGAGGGTTCGCTCGACCATGTTACTGCGAACCAGGAGGTGATCGATGTCTACCTTGGGCGCTGAAGCGATGCTGGAGATCCGCGGGCTCACCCTGCATTACGGCCACAGCCAGATTCTCCACGGCGTCGACCTCACCGCCGCGACCGGCGAGGTCACCTGTGTCATGGGCACCAACGGAGTTGGCAAGACCTCGCTCATTCGCGCCATCGCCGGACGCCACAACCGGTCTGGCGGCAAGGTGGTTCTGGACGGCGAGCCGCTGGGGATCCTGCCGGCCCACCAGCTCGCGCGAAAAGGCGTGGCGCTGGTGGCGCAAGGGCGCGAGATCTTCCCGTTGCTCACCGTGCGCGAAAACCTCGAAACCGGGTTTTCGACCTTGCCGAAACCGGAGCGGGCAGTGCCGGAGGAAATGTTTGAGCTGTTCCCGGTGCTTAAAGAGATGCAGAACCGGCGCGGCGGCGACCTCTCGGGCGGCCAGCAACAACAGCTCGCCATCGCCCGCGCGCTGATCACCCGGCCGAAACTCCTGCTGATGGACGAGCCGACCGAGGGCATCCAGCCCAACATCATCCAGATGATCGGCGAGGTCATCCGCACCCTGCGCGACGAGGGCCGGATGGCCATCATCCTGGTCGAGCAATACTTCGATTTCGCCTACGATCTGGCCGACCGGTTCACGGTCCTGCGCCGGGGCGAAGTGACCATGGAGGGCACCAAGACCGAGCTGACGCGAGAGGCCCTGCTGGCCAACGTCTCGGTCTGATCAGGGCGGTGCCCCGGCACCCTCGGCCGCACACCCCGGCTGCACAAATGCCATAGCGCGCCGTATCCAGCCCGTGTGCCCGGCAGATCGCCGATCAGGGCCCGCGCGCCGAAGTAATCGCCGGTCTGTGCAAAGTGTCATGGACGTTCTGACGGGGGAAGGGCTGGGCGACATTGAGCGTCGCGCTTCGTCGTATGCCCGTGCGGGTATCGCTCAAATCTGGATACCCTTCCTAACGTCGAAGGTACGGGACGAAGGCGTGCCCCGGCATGGTGGTTGGTTTGTCGAACGCTACTCGCCCCGCACGTTTGTACGTTGGGTGCATGGCTTCAACGGCAAGAACGGAATGTGGATGTATGACCCGAACGACAAGGCGTTTTGGTTAGGTCGCTTGGCAGGGCACCAAACCTACGTCGAGGAATCGATGTGGTTTTCCGAAGGCGGCGAAGAAAACTACAGCGGCGGGTTCTGGAAGTATTCAAAGCGGTTCAAGGAACTGACCTTGGAAGGGCCGTTCAAGGCCGAAGACCTGTTGATTGCCGTGTCTAAGCGACGCGCTTCCTACAAGGCGGGCTACAACTGGCCCGCCGCCCGCATCGCCAACCTGACGCCTGCAAAGCCTTCTTAGACAGGTAGTAGGTTGTTAGTAGGATTCGTGTCGCGCCAATTTTCCCAATGGAATCAAGGGTGATTGGCTCCGGCGGTAGGGATCGAACCTACGACCAATTGATTAACAGTCAACTGCTCTACCGCTGAGCTACGCCGGAACACGAGGGGCGATTTAGCAACATGGATTACCCCGCGCAAGGGGGGAAATCGGTTTTCGGCCGTCAAATGCGTTCGAACCTCGCCTCGGGCGACAGCGCCGGGGTGGGGCGCACCATGTCGCGCACCGAGAGGTCGACCAGGTGGGCAAACACATTGCGCCGTGCCGCCGGCAGCAGAGCGGGCGGGGTGTCGGTGTAGATCGCGGCGGTGAGGGCCGGGATCGTCGCCGGTCGGTTGCCGAGGGCGGCGAGGATCTGCGCTTCGCGCTCGCCCCGGTGTGCCACCAGCCAGTCGAGCCGGGCGGCCGGGTCGCGCACCGGGGCGCCGTGGGCGGGGTAGAACACCCGGTCGGCGCGCGCGCGCAGGCGGGCGCAGGAGGCGAGAAAGGCGGTGAGATCCCCGTCGGGCGGCGAGATCAGCGTCGAGGCCCAGCCCATCACGTGGTCGCCGGTGAACACCGCATCGCCGAGCGCGAAGCTGAGGTGGCCAGCCATGTGCCCGGGCGTCCGGAGCGCCTCGAGCCTGCCGCCGCCGCCAAGATCCAGCTGCTCCCCATCGGCGAGCCTCTCGTCCGGGGCGAACCCGGAGTCGACGCCTTCGCCGCCACCCGAGAGCCCGCGCGCCGCCAGCTCTTGCATCACCTGCGACCGCCCGGCGGTGGCGTCGCCAAACGCGAAGACGGGGGCGCCGGTGGCCTCGGCGAGCGGGCGGGCGAGGGGGGAATGGTCGAGATGGGCGTGGCTGACGAGAATCCGCGCTACCCGCTCGCCAGGGGCAAGGCCGGCAAGAATCGCCCGCAGATGCGCCGGATCGGCCGGACCGGGATCGAGCACCGTCACCGCGCCGGTGCCGAGGATGTGGGTATTGGTGCCCCAATGGGTCATCGGCCCGGGGTTGGCGGCGATGAGCCGGCGCACGGCGGGACCGAGCGTGGCGATCTGGCCGGGGCGGGGCGGAGTGTCGGTCATGGCGCGAGCAAACAGCGGGTGCGGGCCAGAGGCAAGGGGCTTGCGCGACGGCGCGCGCCCCGCCTACACCGGAGGCGACCACAGACAGGAAAGCCCATGGCCCGCCGCCCCCGCAAGGACCGCACCTCCGAGACCCCGCCGGCGCCAAACGCCTTCCGCCTCGGCCTCGGTGCACCGCCGCGCCCGCGCTTCGAAATCGGCGGCGGGACGGCCCGCGCGGCGATCCGCGACCACGCGCTCAGGCTGCTGGAAGAGCACGGCGTGGCGGTGATCCACACGACCGCCCACGCGGCCCTGCTGAAGGCCGGGGCCAAGCCGGGCCCACAGCCCGACCGGCTGCGCCTTCCCCGCGCGCTGGTCGAGGAGGCGCTGCGCGAGACGCCCAAATCGGTGACCCTCGCGGGCAAGTCCCCGGCGCGCGACATCTCCCTGCCGCGGCGCGACAACGGCTTCGTGATGCGCACCGGCACCGGCGCGCACGGCTTCATCGAGATCGACGGCGGCAACTACCGCAACATGGACATCTCGGATGTCGAGACGATTGCCCGGCTCGCCAACGGGCTCGACCAGGTCGGCTTCATCGCGCACCCGTTCTCCTACGGCGTGCACGAGCTGACCAGCGACATCCATGGCGTCGGCGAACTCATCGTCAACACCGACAAGCACATCTGGCTGCAGCCCTACAACGTCGAAAACGTGGAATTCCTGGTGCGCATTGTCGAGGCGGCGGGCTCCACCCCCCAGCGCCCGATCGCCTCGATGATCATGTGCTCCTTCACGCCGCTGGAATTCAAGGTGATGGATGTCGAGGCGCTGATCCAGGCGGGCAGGGCGGGGTTGGCGGTGCATGCCTGCGCGCTGCCCTCGGCGGGCGGCACCGCGCCCCTGTCGGTGGCCGGTAATGCGCTGATGGCGGTGGCCGAGATCTTCGCCATGGTGGCGATGGGCCACGTGCTCGCGCCCGGCCTGGCGATGATCGCCACGCCGCTCATGTTCACTCTCGACATGGCCACGGGCCAGGCGCTGCACAGCTGCCCCGAGAGCCTGCAGGCCAAGGCGCTGGCGGTCGAGGTGCTGCACGCCGAGGGGCTGGTGACGCATACCTATGGCATGGGGTCCGACACCCCGGCGGGCGATATCCAGTCGATGGCCGAGCGCGCCATGCTGGGCCAGGCGGTGGCGATGGCGGGGGCGGACATTCTCGGCGGTGTCGGCCAGCTCCAGACCGCGACGGTGTTTGATCCGGTGCAGGCGGTGCTGGACGACGCGCTTGGCGGCTACCTGCGGGCGCTGATCGCCGCGCCGCAGGTGGACGAGGCGGCGTTCAACTGGGACGAACTCAGCCAGATCGCCACCGGCGGGCATTTCCTCGCTTCCGACCACACGCTCGCGCTGTGCCGCGCGCAATACCGCCCCGACGTATTCCAGCGTGAGCGGCGCGACGATTACGACAAGGCGAACCGGCGCGGCGCCTGGGAAGTGGCGCGCGACCGTGCCAAGACGCTGATCGCAGCCGATCTGCCCGAGGGCCTGCCGGACGCGCATGCGCGCGCCGAGATCCGCGCCTTGCGGGCCCGCGCCGACGAAGAGATTGCCGGCAAAGCCACTGTCGCGGGCAAACGCGCGATGGTCTGAGGCGCAGCCCTTTCATCTTGCCCAAGACTTGCCTGCGCCCCTGGTATGGGCGAACCAGCGAAAAGGCTGGGGACGGTGCGCGTGGGGCGGGCGAAACGAGAGCGGGGCGACCGACGCCGCCCCGTCCCGTGGTTCCGTCAGGGTGTGGCTTACATCGCCGAGGCGGTCCAGAGCCACACCGCGTTGTTCTCGTGCGCGCCGCTGTCTTCGCCGATCAGCACGTCGCCGTTGTCGCGCACCACGATGTTGTCGGGGTTCGCAATATTGCCGGGGGCGCAGGCATTGACCTCGGCGGTCTCGTCGTAGGGCCCGCCGGCAACGGCGGGCACCATCGCGGTAATGTTGAACGCTGGGTCGAGAGCGAGCTGGTAGACCACGCCGCATTTGTTGGCCGCCACCTGGATGTCGCCGGCGTCGTCCGCCATCGTCTTGGAGACCTCCGACATAGCCATGTAGGCGAAGGGGTGGCCGGCGGCGATGGCGGCGGCGTTGACGTTCACGCCCTCCATCTTGCGAAACTCGGCCGACGCGCCCTTGGCGGCGGCGGCCTTGCGGCTCTCGAGAAAGGCCACACGGTCGTCGCCGGCCTGCCCTGCGGCCCAGGTGGCCACCTCTGCGTCGGAGATATAGGAGCTTTCGCCCTCCTTGTAGTCAGTTTGCGTGATGCCGTCGTAGGCGGCGATCCAGGTTTCGATCTCGGCCTCGGAGGCATGGGCCAGCTCGATCCAGGCGACGTCGAAGCCGGTGCTGGCGGCGTCTGCGCCCGGCGCCGCCTGCTGCGTCACCTTCGCGGCGTAGAGCGTGCCCGACGAGAGATCGCCGGCGGTGTCGGCGACGAATTTGAAGAACACCACGCCGGTGCCGTCATCCGAGAGGTAGACGGTCTTGTGGTCCGGCATCACCACCGCGTTCTCATGGCTGAAGCGGCCCAGGGCGAAATGCTTGACGGGGATCGCAGCACCGGCCGGGTCGGTGATCTCGACGATATAGCCGTAGCGGTAGGGGTTGGGGTAGGCGCCGAGGTAGGAGACCAGGCCCGCAACGTCGGCGATCTCGCCGTAGCCGGGGTTGTTCCAGTCGGCGGTTTCGTCGAAATAGAGCTCTTCCGAGCTGAGCGGCGTGTTCCAGGGGCTGAGCGTGCCGAAGCAGTTCACCCAGGTACCTTGGACGCCGGTGAAGTCGAGCATGAGCGCATCGTCGCCGTGGGCGGCCCAGCTGCCGTCTTCGGCGCGGGTGAGCTTCACGCGGCTCATCCCGCCGGGCCGGTCTTCCCAGTTGGTGAACAGGAAGCCCGCCCCCGCGCCGGTGGCGACGAAGGCGTTGAAATCGGGGTCGTTCGAGGTGCGGATCACGCCGCCGGCGCCGGCGATCGACCCGATCACGTCGAAATCGCCTTCCTGCACCAGGATCTGGTAGGCGCCGAGCGAGGTGGTGACGCGGGTTTTCGCCTCGCCCTCGGGCAGGGCGATCTCGCCGGCGGCGAAATCGGCGTTGGCGACCACGCCGATGGTGGCTTTGGCGAATTCGGTGGGGAGGTCATTGTTCGGGTGCTGGACGTTGAAGAACAGATCGCCCGCGTGCAGGAACAGACCGGTGACTTCCGCGCCGAGCGGCACGGTGGCGATCCGGGTGAGGGGGTCGGCAAGTGCCGGGGCAGTCATCGCGGTGCTGGCGAGGATCGCAGAGAGCAGGGTGGCTTTCATCGGGTCATGTCCTGTTGGTTGGAACGGCAGATGTCAGGACGCTAGGAAGCGAGCGTGACCGATCCATGACCCGGTGGCAAAGGTTTTGTGACAACAAGACACGGCTCCGAAGCGGGCGGGGGATTGGTAGGCCCGGAGGGACTCGAACCCCCAACCAAGGCGTTATGAGCGCCCTGCTCTAACCAATTGAGCTACAGGCCCACCTGCGCAAAGCTCCTATCATTTCGGTCTGGCGGGTCAAGCCGCCGTTGCCTTTCGCGCCCCCTTGGGCTATCGCGGCGGCAACCACCACGGGGGCCGACATGACCGAGAAAAAAGCCGGGATCACCTATGCCGACGCGGGCGTCGACATCGACGCGGGGAATGCGCTGGTCGAGCGAATCAAGCCGGCCGCGCGCCGCACCAACCGCCCCGGCGTGATGGCGGGGCTGGGCGGGTTCGGCGCGCTGTTTGATCTCAAGGCGGCGGGCTACAGCGACCCGGTGCTGGTGGCCGCGACCGACGGCGTGGGCACCAAGCTACGCATCGCCATCGACACCGGCAATGTTGCTACGATCGGCATCGACCTGGTCGCCATGTGCGTGAACGACCTTGTGTGCCAGGGCGCGGAGCCATTGTTTTTTCTCGACTATTTCGCCACCGGCAAGCTCGAGACCGAGACCGCCGCGCGCATCATCGAGGGCATTGCCGAGGGCTGCACCGCCTCCGGCTGCGCCCTGATCGGCGGCGAGACGGCGGAGATGCCCGGTATGTACGAGGCCGGCGATTTCGACCTTGCCGGCTTTGCCGTGGGGGCGATGGACCGCGGCGCGGACCTGCCCAAGGGTGTGGCGGCGGGTGACGTGCTGCTCGGGCTGGCCTCGAGCGGCGTGCATTCCAACGGCTATTCGCTGGTGCGCAAGCTGGTCGAGGTCTCCGGGCTGGGCTGGGGCGATGCCTGCCCGTTCGGTACGGGCACCTTGGGCGAGGCGCTGCTGGCGCCGACCCGGCTTTACGTGAAACCGGCCCTCGCGGCGGTGCGCGCGGGCGGCGTGCATGCGCTGGCGCATATCACCGGCGGGGGGCTCACCGAGAACCTGCCCCGCGTGCTGCCCAACGGGCTTGGCGCGCTGATCGACCTCGACGCCTGGGCGCTGCCGCCGGTGTTCAAATGGCTCGCCGAGACCGGTCAGATGGAGCAGGCGGAGCTTTTGAAAACCTTCAACGCCGGTATCGGCATGGTGCTGGCGGTTGCGCCGGGCGAGCTGCAGGCGGTGCGCGGCGTGCTGCAAGAGGCGGGCGAGACCGTGTTTCAAATCGGCCGGGTCCAGTCCGGGGCCGGCGTGAGCTATCTCGGGAGCCTCGTGTGACCAAACGCGTCGCCATCCTGATCTCGGGCTCGGGTTCGAACATGGTGTCGCTGGTCGAAAGCATGCAGGGCGATCACCCGGCCAGGCCGGTGCTGGTGCTGTCGAACGTGGCGGACGCGGGCGGTCTGGCCAAGGCCGAGGCGCACGGCATCGCCACGGCGGTGGTCGACCACAGGCCGTTCGGTAAGGACCGTGCCGGGTTCGAGGCGGCGCTGAGTGCCACGCTGGAAGCCGCCGCGCCCGATATCATCTGCCTCGCTGGGTTCATGCGCATTCTGACGCCCGCATTCACCGCGCGCTGGGCCGGCAGGATGCTGAACATCCACCCGTCGCTCTTGCCGAAATACCGCGGGCTGCACACCCATGCCCGCGCGCTGGAGGCGGGCGACGCCGAGGCCGGCTGCACCGTGCACGAGGTGACGGCCGAGCTCGACGGCGGGCCGATCCTGGGCCAGGCGCGGGTGGCGATCGAGCCGGGCGACACCGCCGAGACGCTGGCGGCGCGGATCCTGCCGTGGGAGCACAAGCTCTATCCGGCGGTGCTGCGCCGCTACGCGACCGGCGACCGCACGCCGGTGATGCTGAGCTGACGCCGGGCGGCTTGTGCGTTTCTCCAATGGCTTGCGGCGCGCTTTGGCGTGAGAAAAACGCTTTTCAAACAGGATATTGAGGCGGATCTTACCGGAATACCGGAATACCGGAATACTGGAATACCGGAATACCGGAATACCGGAAAAGTAGAGCCACGATGTTGAGGCGCAGGATCTTTTCGTGCGCCGATCTGCGCCGGATCGGGTCTGTCTGGCGGCGGAGCCGCGCCGTTCAGAGGTGCGCCAGGAACAGGGCTGTGCTGGCTTCGAAAAACCGCTCGCGGATGGCTGGGCGTTCCATCATGATCTCGTGCTCGGAGCCGTCGAGCATCTCCAGCTGCCCGTCGCTCCAGCGCCGCATCAGCCGCTTGATCGGGCGCGGCAGCACGATGCGTTCGTGGGTGCCGAGGAAGGTGAGCGCGGGCAGCCGGGGCGGCGTCATGCGGGTGAGAGCGCGGGTCTCGAACAGCGCCGCGCGCAGCCAGCGCAGGGTGGGCCCGCCGAGGATGAGATCGGGGTAGGTGTCGAGCTGGCGGCGCATGAAGTCCCACATCCCGCGGTCGGTGGTGAGATCGTTGCCTTCGAACGGATCGGCATAGAGTGCGTGGTCGAGGTCGGTGCGCGGGGTGAGCCGGCCACCGACGCCGGGCAGGGGGGCGGCGAGTGCGCTGACCCAGGCCAGCGGGCGCTCCCACGGGTCCATCTGCACGCCCCACATCGGCGCGGAGAAGGCGACCGCGCGCACGGGCAGACCCTCGTGCAGGGCGCGCAACCCGATGCAGCCCCCCATCGAATGGGCGACGAGGAAGAACGGCTCGGGCAGCTCGAGCCAGGCGGCGAGGTTCATCGCCGCGGCGAGATCGCGCTGGTACTCGTCGAAATCCACGACATGCCCGAGCCGCCGGTCGGTCATGGCGCGGGCGGTCAGGCCCTGGCCGCGCCAGTCGATCGTCAACACGGCAAACCCCTGGGCGGTGTAGGCCTGGGCGGCGGGGCCGTATTTTTCGATATATTCGGTGCGGCCGGGAAACAGCAACACCGTGCCGCGCGTTGGCGTGCCGGTGGGCACCGGCCAGGCCGCGACGCGGATGCGCATCCCGTCAGCAGCGGTGAGCCACCAGGCCTCGCCACCGGGCGGGCCGCCTGCCACGTCCTCGAACAGGGGCGCGGCCTCCATCGGTCAGCCGAGCAGACCGCCAAGGCGCATGGCGGCGCCCATGTCGCCATCGACAGCGAGTTTGCCGGACATGAACGCGGCTGTGGGGTTGAGCTCGCCGCCCATGATCGCCTGGAACACATCCGGCGCGGCGGTCAGGGTCACGTCGGCCGTCTCGTCGCCGGCGCGTGCGCCGGCGCTGTCGACCATCACCGCGCCCGCGCCCTCGAGCACGAACTTGGCCACGGCGTCAAAGCCGGCGCCGCCCAGTTTTTCGTTCAGCGCGACCACGGCCGCTTCGATCACATCGCTCATGTCTGCCATCCTTTGACAAATTGCGGGTTGGCGGCAAGCTTAGCCGCTCCGGCGCGTGCGCGGAACCGATTTCGCGGAATTTGACGCAAGGGCAGGGGCGCACGCGAAGGTGATGGGCAACGTCCCCGCCTCTGCGCTAGGATCGGGGCATGACACGCCTTGCGATCCTGTTTGCCGCGCTGATGGCCTTCACCGCGCCCGCCTGGGCCGAAGACGACCGGCTGGATGCGCTGTTCGAGGCGCTGCGCACGGCCGATGCGGGCAGTTACGAGCGGATCGAGGACCAGATCTGGGCGCTGTGGTCGCGCTCGGGGTCGGCGTCGCTCGACTACCTGCTGGAGCGGGGGCGCGACGCGATCGCAGCCGGCGAACAGGCGGCGGCGATCGAGCACCTGACCGCGCTGGTCGAAAACGCGCCGGACTTCGCCGAGGGCTGGAACGTGCGCGCCACGGCTTATTACCAGGCCGGGCTGGTCGGGCCGGCGCTGGCGGATATCGCGCGCACGCTCACGCTGGAGCCGCGCCATTTCGGGGCGCTGTCGGGGCTCGGCCTGATCCTCGAGGAAACCGGCCAGACCGAGGCGGCGATCCGGGCCTACGAGGCGGCGCTTGCTATACATCCGAACCGTCCCGATCTAAGAGAGGCCGTAGAACGCCTCGAAGAGGATCTTCAGGGCGAAGCGATCTGACGCCGGGCAGGAGATGGCATGACGCGGATCACCGCGGTCCTGGGCCCCACCAACACGGGCAAAACCCACTATGCGATCGAGCGGATGCTCGGCTATCGCAGCGGTGTGATCGGCCTGCCGCTGCGCCTGCTCGCGCGCGAGGTCTATGACCGGATCGTCGCGGTGCGCGGGCCCTCGGTGGTGGCGCTGGTCACCGGCGAAGAGCGGATCGTGCCCGACCGGGTGCAATACTGGGTCTGCACCGTCGAGGCGATGCCGGAGGGGCTGGGCACCGATTTTCTTGCCGTCGACGAGATCCAGCTTTGCGCCGATCCCGAGCGCGGGCATGTGTTTACCGACCGGCTGCTACATGCGCGCGGGCGCCACGAGACGCTGTTTCTTGGCGCCGAAACGATGCGCGGCGCGATTGCGGCGCTGGTGCCGAAGGCCGATTTTCTGAAGCGCGACCGGTTCAGCGCTCTCTCCTACGCAGGTTCGAAAAAGATAAGCCGGATGCCGTCCCGGAGTGCAATCGTCGGGTTTTCGGTTGATAATCTATATGCGATTGCAGAATTGATGCGCCGCCAGAAGGGTGGCGTGGCGGTGGTGATGGGCGCGCTCAGCCCCCGCACCCGCAACGCCCAGGTGGAGATGTATCAAAACGGCGATGTCGACTACCTGGTCGCCACCGACGCGATCGGCATGGGGCTGAACCTCGATGTGAACCACGTCGCCTTCTCGGCGCTCAGCAAGTTCGACGGGCGGCGCATGCGCCAGCTTGCGCCGAACGAGCTGGCGCAGATCGCCGGGCGGGCGGGGCGCTACCGCACCGATGGCAGCTTCGGGGTGACCGGCGAGGCGCCGCCCTTGGAGCCGGAGGTGATCGAGGCGATCGAGGAGCACCGGTTCACGCCGCTCAGAAAGCTCAACTGGCGCAATTCAGATCTGCGGTTCGGTTCGGTCGAGGCGCTGATCCGCGCGCTGGAGGAAAGCCCGGATGACGAGCGGCTGGTGCGCGCGCGCGAGGCCGATGACCTGATCGCGCTGAAGGCGCTGGCGGAGGATGCCGTGCTGCGCGCCCGCGCGACCGACGGCGCCTCGGTGCGGCTGCTGTGGGATGTCTGCCGGGTGCCCGACTTTCGCGGCATCAGCCACGCCGAACACGCCAACCTGCTGATGACGCTCTACACCGATCTGCACGAGCATGGCCGGGTGCGCGAGGACTGGTTCGCGGCCCAGGTGGCGCGGATCGACCGCCCGCACGGCGATATCGACACACTATCGAAACGACTCGCTTATATCCGCACCTGGACATATGTCGCGCAACGGAATGGCTGGTTGGCTGACGAAGGCCATTGGCGCGGCGAGACGCGTGCGGTAGAAGATCGCCTGTCGGACGCGCTTCATGGCGCGCTGACGCAAAGATTTGTTGACCGGCGGACCTCTGTCTTGCTCCGCCGGTTGAAGCAGAAGGAGAGCCTTGTGGCCGAGGTGAACGACAAGGGCGAAGTGCGCATCGAGGATCAATTCGTGGGTCGGCTGGAGGGGTTCCGCTTCCGCCAGGACGCGTCCGCCAGCCCGGAGGAGGCCAAGACGCTGCGCGCGGCGGCGGTGAGCGCGCTTGCGCCCGAGTTTCACCTGCGCGCCGACCGGTTCTACAACGCCCCCGATACCGAGCTCGATTTCACCGAGCAGGGCGGACTGATGTGGGGCGAGCACGCGGTGGGCAAACTCACCCGCGGCGACGACATTCTCAAGCCGCGCATCGAGGTGTTTGTCGATGAAGAGGCGGGGGCGGAGGTGGCCGACAAGGTCGCGCGCCGGTTGCAGCATTTCATCGACCGCAAGGTGGCGGCGCTGTTCGAGCCGCTGATCGCGATCGGCAAGGACGAGGCGCTGACCGGGCTTGCGCGCGGTTTCGGCTTCCAGCTGGTGGAGGCGATGGGGATCCTGCCGCGCGAGCGCGTGGCCGAGGACGTGAAGGCGCTCGATCAGGATGCGCGCGGGCTGCTGCGCAAGCATGGCGTGCGGTTCGGCCAGTTCACAATCTTCCTGCCGGCGCTGCTCAAGCCCGCGCCGACGCGGCTGCGGCTGGTGCTTTGGGGGCTGCAATCAGGCGCCGAGGAGTTTGCCGAGTCACCGCCGCCGGGCCTGGTGACGATTCCGGTGATCGAGGGCATCGCGCCCGAGGTCTACAGTCTGTCCGGCTATCGTCCGGCTGGGGCGCGGGCGATCCGCATCGACATGCTGGAACGTCTCGCCGACCAGTTGCGTGCGCAGAACACCCGCGCCGGCTTCGAGGCCAACCCCGACATGCTGTCGATCACCGGCATGACGCTGGCGCAATTCGCCGACCTGATGCAGGGGCTGGGCTACAAGGCCGAGCGCGGCCACCGGCCGAAGGTGCGCAGCACCGACCACGCCGCCGATGCGACCGGGCCGTCCGAGGTCGAGGCGCAGCCCTGGTCTGACCGGCCGGCCGAGCCCCATCCCGGCGAGCATGGCGTCAGCGAGGTCGAGGCGATCCCCGAGGCCGATGGCGCTGGCCATTCGAAGCATCTGCACATCGACCACCTGGAGGGCTCCGGCTTTTCGTCGGTCGAGGCGCAGCCGGATGTGGACGACGACGATGAATTCGAGCCGCATCCCGGCGTGCACGGGATCAGCGAAGCCGAGACCAACGTCGAGCCGGGCAACGAGCCCGAGACCTTCTTCACCTTCTCCTGGGGTGGATTCGCCAAGCGCCAGGGTGGCGACGGCACCGGTGGACGGGGCGGCAAGCCGCGCTCGGGCGGCGGTGGGGCCAAGGGTGGCGGCAAGCCGCGCAAGCCCCGGGGCGCACCGAAGGGCGGTGGCGGCGGCGGAGCCGGCAAGGCGCAGAACTTCCAGGCGCGCCCGCCGAAGAAAGACAGGCCGATCGACCCCGACAACCCCTTTGCCGCGGCGCTCATGGGGCTCAAGGACAAGACATAGGTGCCAAGCGGCACGCCGGATACATCCGCCCCACGCGCGACGATTCGCGCCGACAAATGGCTGTGGCACGCGCGGTTTTTCAAGACCCGCGGGCTGGCGGCCAAGGTGATCTCGGGCGGCCACCTGCGGGTGAATGCGGCCAAGGTGCACAAGCCGGCGCAAGGGGTGGCTCCGGGCGACGTATTGACATTTGCGCAAGGCCGGCGGATCCGGGTGGTGAAGGTGCTGGCGCTCAGCGAGCGGCGTGGCCCGGCCCCCGAAGCGCAGGCGCTTTACGAGGATCTCTCGCCAGCGTCCGGGCCTACCCCAGCCAGCCCGCGCTATGACGGCAAGGGCCGGCCAAGCGGGAAAGATCGTCGCAACGCCCGGCTTTTTGACCCTTCCCAGCTTGATTGATGCGATCAAGCCGGTTAGCTAGGCAAAATCCAACGGCTTAGGGTGTCCCATGACCTATATTGTCAACGACAAATGTATCGCCTGCAAATACACCGACTGCGTGGAAGTCTGCCCGGTGGACTGCTTCTACGAAGGCGAGAACATGCTGGTGATCCACCCCGACGAGTGCATCGACTGCGGTGTTTGCGAGCCGGAGTGCCCGGCCGACGCGATCCGCCCCGACACCGAGCCGGACGCGCAGAAATGGGTCGAGTTCAACCGCAAATACTCCGAACTGTGGCCGGTGATCGTGTCGAAGAAAGATCAATTGCCGGACGCCGAAGAGCGCGATGGTGAAGAGGGCAAGCTCGAGAAGTACTTCTCGGAAAAGGCCGGCGGCTGAGGCCTGCGCGCCTTCAGGCAGGCAAACGCAGCCGGGCGCGCCCGGGGTGCGGGTGCCGCGATGCGGCATGATTTGGAATCCCGGTGATTCTGTGTTATATTCATCTTCCTGTATGGAACCGGAGATCTGAGCGCGTGGCGTGGGGCTGCACGTTCCGCCACGACAAGTGACTGAGAGAACGACGCCGCAGCGGCAGGCATGGCCCGCCGCCGGAGCGTTTTCACGCTCCAGGGTTCCGGGTATTGAAAGGAATACAAAACACATGAGCAAGGCCAAAAAGCTGGATTTCCGCCCGAACGAGTTCGTCGTCTACCCTGCCCATGGCGTGGGAAAGATCATCTCGATCGAGGAGCAGGAAATCGCCGGTCTGTCGCTTGAGCTGTTCGTGATCTCGTTCGAGAAGGACAAGATGACCCTGCGGGTGCCGACCAACAAGGCGACCGAGGTGGGGATGCGCGGGCTGTCGAGCCCGGATGTCGTCTCGAAAGCGATGGACACGCTCAAGGGCAAGGCACGGGTGAAGCGCGCGATGTGGTCGCGCCGGGCACAGGAATACGAGCAGAAAATCAACTCGGGCGATCTGATCTCGATCGCCGAGGTGGTGCGCGACCTGCACCGCAACGACGACCAGCGCGAGCAGAGCTACTCGGAGCGCCAGCTGTACGAAGCGGCGCTGGAGCGGCTGACGCGCGAAGTGGCGGCGGTGTCGGGGGGTGACGAGCTCGCGGCACAGAAAAAGGTCGGCGATGTGCTGACCTCGCGTGCGGCCTGAGACCAAGGCGACCCACCACGATCAAAAGCAGAAACCGCCGTCCCATCCGGGGCGGCGGTTTTCGTTTGGCCGGTCAGGCGAGGGTGGCGGCGAGGGCGAGAAGCGCGGCGATTTCGCCGATCTGCTGGCTGGCGCCGAGAATATCGCCAGTCTGGCCCCCGATCTTGGCCTTAGCGAGCGCGGCCACGGCGATGGCGGCGAGCGCGGTCCATAGCGCGGGGGCAAGCATGGTCCAGCCGACCGACAGCAGCGCGAGCAGCACGGCGAGCGCCACGGCGAGGGTCGCGGTGTCCTGGCCCGGGCGACCGACATGCGACGACAGCCCGGCGCCGCGCGCGTTGGGCAGGGCGGCGGCGAGCACGGCCATCGGTGCGCGCGAGAGCGTGGCGGCCGCGATCAGCGGGCCGAGCAGCCAGCCCGCGCCGATCAGCACCGTGAGCGCCGACCAGCGCAGGATCAGCGCGAGGCCAAGGGCGAGCACGCCGTAGCTGCCGATATGGCTGTCTTTCATGATCTCGAGGCGGCGCGCGGGGTCCTGCCCGCCCCAGAGCCCATCGGCGCTGTCAGCCAGCCCATCTTCGTGTAGCGCACCGGTGGCGGCGATCTGGGTGGCGAGCACCAGAGCGGCAGCGAGGGGGGCGGGCAGGCCGAGGGCGAGCGCCAGCCAGCCGGTGGCTGCGGCCAGCACCGCAACGATGAGCCCGGCCAGCGGCCAGGCCCAAGCCGCGCGCGCGCCGCGCTTGCCGCGTGTCTGCACCGGCAGGCGAGTGAGCAGGGCGAAGGCCTCGGCAATATCGCCGGGCTGGGCGAGGGCGTGTTTTGAGTCAGGCATCGCGGTTTACAGTTTTTCCACTTCGACTCATTCGGTAATGGGGGCGGGCAGGCAGATCAACAGGAGACCCGCAATGGACGACGCCCCGTTTTCGACACTCGACGAGTTCCGTGCCGTTTTGGCGGGCGCGCCGGGACCAGACAGCGCGGCGCGGGCCGGGGCGCAAGCGCGCAACGGCCAGCTCACCAAGCCGCCGGGCGCGCTGGGGCGGCTTGAGGATCTGGCGATCTGGTACGCCGGCTGGCGCGGCGATGCGCGCCCCTCGCTGACGGCGCCGCAGGTGATCGTGTTTGCCGGCAACCACGGGGTGACGGCGCAGGGGGTCTCGGCTTTTCCGGCGGAGGTGACGGCGCAGATGGTGGCCAATTTCAAGGCCGGCGGCGCGGCGGTGAACCAGCTCGCCGCCGCATTCGGTGCGTCGATGGACGTGGTGGCGCTGGCGCTGGACCGCCCGACCGCGGATTTCACCCGAGGCCCGGCGATGAGCGCGGCGGAGGTGGTGGTCGCGCTGGTAACCGGCTGGGCGGCGGTCGACGCCGCGGCGGATCTGCTGGTGGTGGGCGAGATGGGAATCGGCAACACCACGAGCGCGGCTGCCCTGGCGCATGCGCTGTTCGGCGGCGCACCGGAAGACTGGACCGGGCGGGGCACCGGCGTGGACGATGCCGGACTGGCGCTGAAGGCCCGGGTGGTGGGCGAGGGGCTCGCCGCCAATCCGGGCGCAGCCTTGGAGCCGCTGGAGGCGCTGCGTTGCCTCGGGGGGCGCGAGCTGGCGGCGATGGCCGGGGCGATCGCGCGCGCCCGCGCCGAGCGCATTCCGGTGATTCTCGACGGGTTTATCTGCACCGCCGCCGCGGCCGTTCTGGAGCGGGCGATGCCGGGCGCGCTCGATCACGCGGTGGCGGGGCATGTCTCGGCCGAGGCCGCGCATGGGCGGCTGTTGGAGCGCCTGGGCAAAGCCCCGTTGCTTTCGCTCGGCATGCGGCTGGGCGAGGGCTCGGGCGCGGCACTGGCGATCGGCGTGCTGAAGGGGGCCGTCGCCTGCCACTCGGGGATGGCGAGTTTTGCCGAGGCGGGCGTGTCGGACGGCTGATCAGCGCCTGCTGCGGCGTGGGGGCGTTTTCGCGTCGCCGGCAGGGGCCTCGGCAGGGGTGCCGGGCCCGGTATCCATGATCCCGCCCATCGCGCCGCGCGCCGCGCGTTCTACCGCCTCGGCGGCCAGCGCCGCGCGCTCGCGCTCCAGCGCCTCGTCCGACATGAGCTGGGTGAGCAGGGCGGCGTGGATGTCCTGCTCAAGCGCGATGGCCCGGTCGAGATAGGGCTGGTTTTCGGCCGAGGGCACGCCCGGCTTCCACAGCTCACGAAGCTCGCGGATCGTGTGGCGGTCATGCTGGTAGAAGATTTCCTCGGCCTGCGCCGCCTCGTATTCCGACAACCCGACGTTTTCCAGCACGTAGCGCCCGGCACGCAGCGATGAATCGAACAGCTCGCGCACCACGTGGTCGGCCCCGGCGTGCAACAGCTCGTAGGTGTGGGCACGGTCGCGGGCGCGCACGATGATGGTGATCTCCGGGTTCACCTGCTTGGCGTGGCGCACGATTTTCACCGCGCCCTCGGGATTATTGATCGTGATCACCAGCACCTTGGCCGTGGCAAGCCCCGCGGCGCGCAACAGGTCGGGCCGGGTCGGGTCGCCCAAAAAGGTCTTCACCCCGAGGCGGCGCATGTAACGGACGCGCTTGAGATTGTTGTCGAGCAGGGTGGTGCCGAAGCCGGCCGAGCGCACCAGCCGGTTCACCACCTGGCCGAACCGGCCTGAACCGACGATGATCACCCGGTGTTGCTCGTCGATTTCGTCGTTGTCGGGGTGGTCGACCTTGTCTTGGCGGCGGCGGGCGAGCAGATCGTGGGCGATGAAGGCGAGCGGGGTGAGCAGCATCGACAGGGCGATCACGGTGAGAAGATCGCCGCCCACGAATTCGGTCAGAACGCCCTGTTGCAGCGCGAAGGTGACGAGGACGAAACCGAATTCGCCGGCCTGGGCGAGGCCGAGGGTGAACAGCCAGTGATCGCGGCGGCGCAGGCCGAAGGCGCGGCCGAGGATCGCGAGCACGCCAGCCTTGCCGGCCATCAGCGCGAGGGTGAGCGCGATCAGGCGCAGCGGGTCGGCGAGGAAGCCGGCAAGGTCGATACTGGCGCCGACGGTGATGAAGAACAGCCCGAGCAGCAGGCCCTTGAACGGCTGGATGTCAGTTTCGAGCTCGTGACGGAACTCGGAGCCGGCGAGGATGACGCCGGCGAGGAAGGTGCCGAGCGCGGGTGACAGGCCGACCAGGCTCATCAGCAGGGCGATGCCGACGACCAGCAGCAGCGCGAAGGCGGTGTAGATCTCGCGCAGACGGGCGGCGTCGATGAAATGGAACGCCGGGCGCACCAGGAAGCGCCCGCCGAGGATCACCGCCGCCACCGCGCCGAGGGTGACGAGGGTGGCGCCCCAGCCCGGCAACCCCTCGACCAGGGACAGCGAGGCGGCATTGGCGCCGTCGGGGATATGGGCCCGGCCGGAATAGGACGGGGGGGCGAGCAGTGGCAGGAGCGCCAGCATCGGGATCACCGCGATGTCCTGGGTCAGCAGGACGGAAAAGCTCGATCGGCCCCCGGCGGTCTGGAACAGGCCCTTCTCGGTGAGGGTCTGAAGCACGATGGCGGTGGAGGAGAGGGCGAGAATCATCCCGACCGCGAGCGCGGTTTGCCAACCTTCGCCCATCGCGATGACGGCGACGAAGATCAGCGCCGTGGTCAGGGTGATCTGCAACCCACCGAGGCCGGTGAGGCGGTGGCGCATGTCCCACAAGGCGCGCGGCTCGAGCTCCAGCCCGATGAGGAACAGCATCATCACCACGCCGAACTCGGCGAAATGGCGCAGATCGGCGGTCTCCGACCCGGTGAGCCCGGTAATCGGCCCAATGACCAGACCGGCGAGCAGGTAGCCCAGCACCGACCCAAGGCCGAGCCGCGCGGCGATCGGCACGGCGATTACGGCGGTTGCGAGGTAGATCGTGGCGTCGAGCAGGAATGGTTCCATACTGGCGGTATTGCAACCGGGACCGGCTTTGGCAAGAACCCGCGCGCCGCGCGCGTCAATGGGTGAAGTTGAGGATGTCCTGGCTCTCGGAGGCGATGCGTTCGAGCTTGGCGTTGATGCGCTCCTGGAACGTGCCGAGCTGGCTGATGATGTCCGACAGCGCATCGCCGGTGCCGATGGTGCGCCCGCTCTCGATCTTGCACAGCACGCGGGTGGTGGAGAGGCCGAGCACATGGCGCTGCATCGTGTCGCAAGCGCGCCGGATCCGGTCGGCCTCTTCGCGCACGCGGGAGATACCCCGGCGCGACTTGTCGACGTAATCCGCCACTTGGCGCGAAAGAATGCGGCGTTCGCCTTCAAGATCGACCTCGCCAAGCTGGCGCCGTTCGTCGTTCAGCTGGACTTCGCACTCATGCAGGATGCGCGCGATCCCCTCGAGAAACATCGACGCGTTGACCGTGCCGTGGATGGTGGCGAAGGTCGACCCGGTGCCGACCACGTTGGCCTCGAACCAGTCCGACATTTCGCGCGAGATCGCGCCGTAATTCTTCGACAGGGTCGAGACCGGACCGCCGGTCGGCTCCAGGCGCGAGGCGATCACCTGCATGTTGTGGGGGATCGTGCGCATCGCGTGGAACTCGTCGACCAGCGCCGCGGTTTCGTTCTGCAGCCGGTCGGCGGCTTTGAGAATTCGGCGAAAGCCGAGTATCTTGGTGTCTTGCGCGATCGACAGGCCCTGGTCGCGCGACAGGATTTCGTGGCTCAGCGCATGGGCTGCGAACTTGTCGTAGTCGGCGAAGCCGAGCTTTTTGAGGCGGGCGAGAAGGCGCTTCGCGCTGTCCTCGGGCGATATGTCCTGCTCAAGCTCCAACGCGCGCAATGCCGCGTATTCAGCTTCGATCAGCGCGAGCAGGTCGCTCGACGGTTTGATCCGGGCCGAGAGGTAGCCGTCGCCGGCCGGGGCGACGACCGCGTAGACCCAGTAGTAAAGACCATCGCGCGCGCGGTTCTTGACGTAGGCGCCGATCGGCTCGCCGCGCCTGATCCTGTCCCACAACAGCCAGAACACGGCGCGCGGCATGTCGGGGTGGCGGATGATCTTGTGGGGCGCGCCGAGGATTTCGGCCCAGTCGTAGCCGGCGACGCGGCGAAACACGTAGTTGCCCGCCTCGATCACCCCGCGCGCGTCGGTGCGCGAGAAGAACACCTCGTCGAGGCTGAACGGGGCCTCGCCGGTAGCGGGGCGAATCTCATTGCGTTTTTCGATGTAGCTCAAGGCTATGGCCCCCGCAGGTCTGGCCAGGTGCGCGCGTCACCCGGGTCTGCCCTAGTTTAGCGTCAATCCCTTGCGGCTCGGTTAATGCGCGATGGGAAATCGGCCGCGCGCCGCGCGGTTCGGCGCGCAGCGGGGGACGTCAGCGGTCCGGTGGGGGGGGGTGGGGCGAGGCCTCAGCCCAGCGGCAGCACTTCGAGCGTGTAGGCGCGGCTGCCCTTCTGGTAGGTCAGCTGCGAGGTTGAGATCGATGTGACCTTGCCGCCGTCGAGCCGGTCGCCGATCTCGACTTTTACGTAGCGGCCATTGTCGAGGCGGACCAGCGCGCGGCGGGAACTCGAGCTGCCGTAGATGCCGATCAGGTTGATATCGCGCAGGTTCAGCGCGTTCTCCGTCGTTGCGCGGGTGGCGACGCTGGCGGAGGTGGGGATCGACGGCGTGACCGTCGCCACCGCGGCGATCACCTGCGAGCCATCGGAGGCGCTGTCGCGGGCCGAGGACACGATGCCCGCGAAGTTCGTCGGCCGGGGCGACGGCACGACCGAGGCCAGAACGGCGAGCTCAGTGGCGTTGACCAGGGCGGCGTCGACCACATCCTCGACGGCGGCGTCGATCGCGGCGGTGTCGGTGGTCGGGGCGGCATCCTCCGGGCGCGGCGTGGGGCGGATCAGCGCGGCGTTGTCGTCGGTCGCCGCCGGGTCGGCCGGAGCGGTGGCGTCGGCGGGGGCGGGCTCGACCAGTGCGGGCACGGGTGCGGGCGGCACGAGGTTGGCCGGGCGCAGGAGTGGGCGGGTGCGCGGGACGCCGGGCAGGGCGTAGGGCGTCGCAGGTTCGGCCGGGGCAATGGCGGCGGCAGGATCGACGGCGGCGGCTGGATCGACAATAGCCGGGTCTGGCGGGTCTGCCGGCGTCGCGTCCGGTGCCGGTGCCGGCGCCGCGTCCGGTTCCGGGGCCGGAAACAGCCCGGCGGGCGGGGCCGGCGGCACGGCGGGGGGCCGGCCGCTGTACACGAGGATGCCGGTCGGGCTGAGCGCGCCCTGTGGGGTAGGCACGACAAGGCCGTTCGCATCGAGATCGAAGGTGGTGCCGGGCGGCGGTGGCGGCACCGGGTCGGCCAACGCTGCCTCGCGCAATCCGCCACCGGTGGTATCGGGCAGCGCGGCGGGTTCGTGCGCGGTCACGCTGTCGGCGAGCCCGGCGATGTCAAGCGCGTCAAGCCGGGTGGTTTCCGGTTCGCTCGGGGCGTCGGGCGCGCGCTGCCAGATGCCGGTGGCGGCGTAGCGCGCCTGGGCGGCTTCGGGCGACAGCACCTCGGCCGTGGCGGGCGGCTCGGGGATGATCGGGTCGGTCGCTGGCGCGGCCGGATCGGCCACAATGGGCGTGGCGGTGCTCTCGGTGGCGACCTCCGGACCAGGATTGAAAAGGCTGGTCTGGCCATCGTCGATCACGAAGCTCGACCAGATCGCCACCGCCGCCATCAGCAGAAGCAGGACGAGGGTGAGAACGAGGCCGAGGTATTTCGGACGGTTCGCGGCGGCCTGTGGCTTGCGCGCGCCGAAGACGGTGAGCGCCTCGGCTTCGCGATCGCGTGTTTTCTCGGCCTCGGTGCGTTCGCGCGCGCCGAAAAAGCCCTTGCGGGGCGGGGACGCGGGGACCTCGCGCGGTGTCTCGGGGGCCGGGGCGGCCTGTGCCTTGGCCTCGGCGGCTTCGGCTTTGCTGGCGGCGCGTTTTTCGCGCTGGGCGACCGCGCTGTCGCGCGCGGCGGCGGCGGCAGACCCGGCACGGCCGGCGACCGTCTGCGCCCGCCCGGCGAGGCGGTTCAACAGGCCGGGGCTTTTCTCCGGAGGTTCAACGGGCGCACCCGGGCGCGGCAGCGGCTTGGCCAGCGCCTGGGCCATCTCGGCGCGGAGCCTGTCGGGCGACCGGACAGGGGGCAGGGTGACGGGCGGCGCGGCGGATGGGGTCGGTGCGGTCGCGCTTGGCGATACCTCTTCCGGGGCCGAGTCTTGCGCGTCGGTGATGCCGATTCGCGGCGACATTGCCGCAAGCCGTTGCGCCGGCTTGGTCTCTTTTTCGCCTGTCGCCGGGGCGATCGGCGCGGCGCGGGTGCTGGCGAAAGACACGCTGGACGGTGCGGTCTCGGCTTTGCCTGTGTCGGGATGCGCCGCATCGGCGGGCATGGCGGGCGCGGGCGTGGCGGCCGGCGCCGGCCGGGGCGCTTTGGCCGCGGGCTTGGCCGGCTTCTCCGGCTGCGGGATGAACGGGCGCGGCGTGGGCATCGGCGCGGCGGCGGCTTCGTCCGGTGTGGGCGGGAAGGGCGCCAGAACCGGGGCCGACACACGCGGCGCGGTGCCATCTTTGCCGACAACGTCGTCGCGTTTGCGGCGGGGTTTGGGCGGCGCCTTGGGCGCTTCGCGCGGGGCCGACGGAACGGTCTCGCCCGAGAGCTCGGCGGCAAGCTTGTCAAGCTCGGCAAACGGATCGTCGGGATCGTAGTCGAAGGACGCCGGCGGTGCCGGGGGCTCGGTCGCGTCGGGGAGCGGGGCGCTGAGCGGCTCGGGCACGGGCGCCGCGTCCGGCTCGAAAGCGGGTGCGGCCTCAGCGGGCGGCGCGAGATCGACGCGCGCCTCTTCGGGCAGTTCCTTGGCTTTCGGGTTGCGCGGCACCGGGCTCGCGTCGGGTTCGATCCGCTCGCCGGGGGGCAGAATCCGGTTGGCGGCCCGGGTCTTGCCGAAGAACGGCTCGCCGGAAAACTCGCCGCGCCCAGGCCGGGCCACGAAGCTGACCGGGTTGAACTTGTACTGGGCGGCGAAGCCCTCGGCCTCGTCCATGGTTTCGCGCGCCAGAACCGCCACGCGCGCCTCGTCACCCTGGGCGCGCCAGTCGAACACCAGCTCGCCCACCGGGTAGGGGGTGAGCCCATCGAGCGCGGCGCGAATCTGCACCTCGCGCGCGATATCGTCGGGGCCGGGGGCGGCGACGGTTGTGTAGAGGATCTGGCTGTCGGGGATGATCACCTTGGAGGTGATCCCGCCGCTTTCGAGCATCGCCGCCGAGCGGCGCAGCTCGTCGAGCCGCGCGCCCATGTTGGGATCGTCCAACGCGACGCTGCCCACAAGTGTCCACCCGCCCTTGGAGCGGTGCAGCAGATTGATGCCCTCATGGCTGAGGTCGAGCGCGAAATTCGGTTTCATATGTTAACGAGCCGTACACGTCCCCTCGCGCCGCGAGCCATCGGGCGCGTTAGCCAACCTAGCGTAGGAGCGGCGACAAGGGAAGGGTAAGTGGACGCCTTTGTGCGCTTGGGCAGGTTCCGTCCGATGCGCGGGCTCGCGGGACGGAACATCACGGAAACAAACGGGATTTTCCAGCTTGGCCCCGAACGCGCGGCGGGGGTGATTCCACGGCGAAAAGGTTCGAATTGTGTAAACGGGCCGAGCGCAACCGGAGCGCGCAAATTTGACTTTTGGAACGCCCTGAAGTAGAAAGATGGCAAGCTAGATGATCTGACTCAACGGCCCGGCCTCCGCCGCGGCCGTTTTTTCATGTCGCGCGCACGGGGGCAATCGAAAGAGGCAAAGACAACAATGAAAAAAAGCAGCCCGAACGAGAAAGAAGCCGAAACAGGCGAGATGCTTCGCCTGGCCGAGAAGAACCTCGAACGTGTCCTGCGCGAGCTCGACGCGACGATCGGGGACCTCGAGGCCAGGGGCGAAGGCGCGCAGGGCCGGGCGAAAGCGGTCACGACCGATGTGCGCAAGGCGATCCAGACCGTATTCGACGAAAGGCACCGCATTGAAAAACTCGACGAAAAGAACGGCGACACCGGCGCGGGCGAGGGGTTTGACCTCGACGCCGCACGCGCTGAAATCGGGCGCAGACTTGCTCGCCTCCGTGAGCGAAGCGCGGCAGGCGAGGTTTCTGGCCAGCCTGACGGATGAAACCCTGCAGGCGCTGCCATGGCTGTGGGAGTTCTGGGCGCTCGACCATCAGCTGGCGCCCGAGGGCGACTGGCGCTCTTGGGTGATCCTCGGCGGTCGCGGTGCGGGCAAGACCCGCGCCGGGGCGGAATGGGTGCGCGCGCAGGTGGAGGGCGCGCGGCCGCGCGATCCGGGCCGCGCGCGCCGGGTCGCGCTGATCGGCGAGACGATGGACCAGGTGCGCGAGGTGATGGTGTTTGGCGACAGCGGCATCATCGGCTGTTCGCCGCCCGACCGCCGGCCGCGCTGGGAAGCCACGCGGGCGCGGCTGGTCTGGCCCAACGGCGCGGTGGCGCAGGCATTTTCGGCGCATGAGCCGGAGGCGCTGCGCGGCCCGCAGTTCGATGCCGCCTGGGTCGACGAACTGGCGAAGTGGAAGAAGGCGCAGGCGACCTGGGACATGCTCCAGTTCGGCCTGCGCCTCGGCGACCACCCGCAGCAGGTGATCACCACCACGCCGCGCAACGTCGGCGTGCTGAAGACGATCATGGCCAACCCCTCGACGGTGATGACCCACGCGCCGACCGAGGCGAACCGGGCCAACCTGGCCAAGAGCTTTCTCGAGGAGGTGCGGGCGCGCTACGCCGGCACCCGGCTCGGGCGACAGGAGCTGGAGGGGCTGCTGATCGAGGAGGCCGAGGGCGCGCTGTGGACCTCGGCGGGGCTGGAGGCGGTGCGGCTCGATGCGCCGCCTCAGTTCAGCCGCGTGGTGGTGGCGGTCGATCCGCCGGTAACCGGGCACAAGGGCTCGGACGACTGCGGCATCGTCGTGGTCGGGGTCGTCGCCGACGGGCCGCCGGCCAACTGGCACGCCGTGGTGCTGGAGGACGCCTCGGTTTCCGCCGCCAAGCCCACGGTCTGGGCCCGCGCGGCGCTGGACGCGGTGGAGCGGCACGGCGCCGAGCGGCTGGTGGCGGAGGTGAACCAGGGCGGCGATCTGGTGGAAGAGGTGATCCGCCAGATCGACCCGCTGGTGCCGTTTCGCGCGGTGCGCGCGACGCGCGGCAAGGTGGCGCGCGCCGAGCCGGTGGCGGCGCTCTACGAACAGGGCCGGGTGCAGCACCTGCGTGGCCTCGCCGAGCTCGAGGACCAGATGTGCAGGATGACGGCGCAGGGCTTCGAGGGCGCCGGCAGCCCCGACCGGGTGGACGCGCTGGTCTGGGCGATCCACGAGCTGATGATCCAACCGGCCCGCTCGCACCGCCGCCCGCAGGTGCGCGCGCTGGGTTAAAGGCTTTTTTAACCCGCCGTGGGACATTGCCCCCATCGCGAAACGGCCCCGGCCCCGGTCGGCGCCACGTGCGGTTCGAAACAGATGCAGACATCCGGCGTCCGGGGGCACCCCTGCGGGCGGACGGGCGGGGTGTGCCGGATGCGTCCGGCCCCGCAAACAGGAAAGGCGAGGAGCGACACGGCATGGCGATGTTCGATTTTCTCAAACGCGGGGCGGCCGAGGGCGCGCCGGATACCAAGGCCTCGGCCACCGGGCCGGTGATTGCCTATTCCGGTTCGGGCCGGGTGGCCTGGAGCCCGCGTGACACCGTGAGCCTGACCCGCGCCGGCTTTTCCGGCAACCCGGTGGGCTTTCGCGCGGTCAAGCTGATCGCCGAGGCCGCCGCCGCGCTGCCGCTGGTGTTGCAAGACGCCACCACGCGCTACGACATCCACCCGGTGCTTGCCCTGATGGCCCGCCCGAACCCGGCGCAGGGCCGCGCCGAGCTGCTTGAGGCGCTTTATGGCCAGCTGCTGCTCTCGGGCAACGCCTACGTGGAAGCGGTGGGCGGCGAAGCGGGCGCGCCGGCGGAGCTGCACGTGCTGCGCTCGGACCGGATCAGCCTGGTGCTTGGCGGCGACGGCTGGCCGGTCGCTTACGACTATACCGTGGGTGCGAAGAAGCACCGCTTTACCGTCGGGGAGGGGCCCACGCCGATCTGCCACATCAAGAATTTCCACCCGCAGGACGACCATTATGGCCTGTCCGCGTTGCAGGCCGCCGCCAGCGCGATCGACGTGCACAACTCCGCCTCGGCTTGGTCGAAGGCGCTGCTCGACAATGCCGCGCGGCCCTCGGGGGCGATCGTCTACAAGGGCGCCGACGGCGAGGGCACGCTGGCGCCGGACCAGTACGAGCGGCTGTTGGCGGAGATGGAGGCCTATCACATCGGCGCGCGCAACGCCGGGCGGCCAATGCTGCTGGAGGGCGGGCTGGACTGGAAACCGATGGGGTTCAGCCCCTCGGACATGGAATTCCAGAAGACCAAGGAGGCTGCCGCGCGCGAGATCGCCACCGCCTTCGGCGTGCCGCCGATGCTGCTCGGCATCCCCGGCGACATGACCTACGCCAACTACCAGGAGGCGAACCGCGCCTTCTACCGGCTGACGGTGCTGCCGATGGTCAGCAAGGTGGCGGCGGCGCTCGGGCATTGGCTGGCCGGGTTCACCAACGAGGCGGTGGGGCTGAAGCCCGACCTCGACCAGGTGCCGGCGCTGGCGGTGGAGCGCGACCAGCAATGGTCCCGCGTCGCGCAGGCCGACTTTCTTACCGAAGACGAAAAGCGCGCCCTGCTGGGGCTGCCGAAACTCGGCGAGGGGTGAGCCACCCCTGCGCCCGCCGGGCGGGGTCACTGGCGACAGAACAAGGACAGACAATGAACGATTTCAATGACATGGGTCTCGAACACAAGTTCGTGGCGCTGGGCGCGACCGAAGAGGTCGAGGGCGGCATGCGGATCGAGGGCTACGCGAGCTATTTCGGCGAGGTGGACCGGGGCGGCGATATCGTCGCCAAGGGGGCCTACGGCGCATCGCTCGCCGCGCTCTCGGCGCGGGGCGGCCAGGTGAAGATGCTCTGGCAGCACGACCCGGCGCAGCCGATCGGTGTCTGGGACGAGGTGCGCGAGGACGCGCGGGGCCTGCACGTGACGGGCCGCATCCTCTCGGACGTGGCGCGGGGGCGCGAGGCCGCCGCGCTGATCGCGGCCGGCGCGATCGACGGGCTGTCGATCGGCTACCGCACGGTGAAAGCCACCAAGGACGACAAGGGCCGGCGGCTCTTGCACGAGCTGGAGCTCTGGGAGGTGTCGCTTGTCACCTTTCCGATGCTGCCCAGTGCGCGGGTCGGGGCGAAGGGTGACAGCCCGGAGGCCGAGACCTTGCGCGAGCTGGCGGACGTCTTCAACGACGCGCGCCGCATGCTGGCCCCGGGAAACTGAGCCAGCGATCTGACCCCTCGAAAGGTACATTCCATGAGCAATGACAAGACGAAAGCTCAGGGCCAGACAGGCGCGCCTGCCGGCCTGTCTCCGGCCGCGGAGGTGAAGACCGCCTTGGCCGGTTTCATGAGCGATATCAATATGTTTCACGACGACATTCAAACCAGGATCAACAACCAGGAAGAACGACTGACCATGCTGGACCGCAAATCCCACACCCCCGCCGCCGCCACCCGCCCGGCGCTTGCCGCCCAGGCGGACTTCGACGCCCCGCACCAGAAAGCCTTCGAGGCCTATGTGCGCACCGGCGATGACGATGGCCTGCGTGGCCTTCAGCTCGAAGGCAAGGCGCTGAACACCGCCGTGGCCTCCGACGGTGGCTATCTCGTCGACCCGGAAACCGCCGCCAACATCGCCTCGGTGCTGGCCTCGACCGCCTCGATCCGCGCGATCACCAACGTCGTCAATGTCGAGGCGACCTCCTACGACGTTCTGATCGACCATGGCGACGTCGGTTCGGGCTGGGCCACCGAGACCAGCTCGGTGTCCGAGACCGCGACGCCGACGATCGAGCGCATCACCATTCCGCTGCACGAGCTCTCGGCGCTGCCGAAAGCCTCGCAGCGCCTGCTCGACGATTCGGCCTTCGACATCGAGGCCTGGCTGGCCGGGCGGATCGCCGACAAGTTCGCCCGCGCCGAGGCCGATGCCTTCATCAACGGTGACGGCGTGGACAAGCCGACCGGCTTTCTCACCCATCCCAACGTCGACAACGCCGTCTGGACCTGGGGGGCGCTCGGCTATGTCGCCACCGGCACCGCGGGCGATTTTGACGCGACCAACCCGGCCGATGCGCTGATCGACCTGGTCTATGCGCTCGACGCCGAATACCGCGCCGGCGCGAGCTTCGTGATGAACTCGAAAACCGCGGGCGCCGTGCGCAAGATGAAAGACCTCGATGGCCGCTTCCTGTGGTCCGACGGGCTTGCCGCCGGCGAACCGGCCCGCCTTGCGGGCTACCCGGTGCTGATCGCCGAGGACATGCCGGAGATCGGCGCCGACACCACGCCGATCGCGTTTGGCAACTTCGCCGCCGGCTACACCGTGGCCGAGCGCCCCGACACCCGCATCCTGCGCGACCCGTTCTCGGCCAAGCCGCACGTGCTGTTCTACGCGACCAAGCGCGTCGGCGGCGACGTGAGCGACTTTGCCGCGATCAAGCTGCTGAAGATGTCGGCGGCGTAAGCCAACACAGCTCCGCGTCTGCCCCGCTTGGGGTGGGCGCGGTTGGTGGGCGCGTGCCAGATGCCCCGCGTTGTCTAGCTGCTCCCCCTCCGTCCGAGCAACGCAAGGCGGCGCGCGCCCACCCCGTTCGTGATGCGAGGGGCCCGAATTTCGGAGAAGATCCATGATGTTAGTCGAGCAGACCACAGTGCCGGGCACGGCCCTGCCGGTCGCGGAATTCAAGGACCACCTGCGGCTTGGCACCGGGTTTGCCGATGATGGGGTGCAGGACGAGCTGCTGGAGGCCTACCTGCGCGCGGCGATCGCCGCGGTCGAGGGGCGCACCGGCAAGGCGGTCCTGAGCCGCACTTTCGCCTGGACGCTGACCGCTTGGCGCGACCTCGCCCGGCAGGTGCTGCCGGTGGCCCCGGTGAGCGCGATCGCCAGCCTCAGCATCGTCGACCGGCTCGGCGCGCAAGAGGTGATCGACCGGGCGCGCTACGCGCTCGAGCCCGACACCCACCGCCCCGCGCTGGTCGCCGCCGGGCTGACCCTGCCGGTGATCCCGGTTGGCGGCAGCGCCGTGATCGAATTCGACGCCGGGTTCGGCGCGGACTGGAGCGCGGTGCCGGCGGACCTCGGCCAGGCGGTCCTGATCCTCGCCGCGCACCTGTATGAGACCCGCGGCTCCGGCTCGGGGGTGGACGCGGAGCTGCCGATGGCGGTGCAGATGCTGCTGGGCCGCTGGCGCAATGTGCGCCTGTTTGGCGGAGGTGCATCGTGAAACCGCCGATCCTCAATCGCAAACTCGTGCTCGAAGCGCCGGTGCGCGCGCCGGACGGGGCCGGGGGCTTTTTCACCAGCTGGGAGGCGCGCGGCACGCTCTGGGCCGAGGTCCGCCCCGGCACCGGCCGCGAAAAGGCGGCGGAGTTCATGACTGTCGCGACCATTCCGTTTCGCATCACCGTGCGCGCCGCGCCCGAGGGTGCCCCGTCGCGGCCCGAGCCGGAGCATCGCTTTCGCGCCGGCGCCCGGATCTTCCGCATCCTCGCGGTGACAGAGGCGGACGCGGGCGCGCAGTACCTCGTGTGTTTTGCCCAAGAGGAGGTGAGCCAATGACCTATGGCGTGGCGGTGGCGCTGCAACAGGCCGTCTACCAGGCGTTGCAGGCCGACAGCGCCCTGACCGGGCTGGTGGGGGCCGCGATCTACGACGCGGTGCCGCCGGGGATCGTCTCGGGCACCTACGTGAGCCTCGGCCCGGAAGATGTGCGCGAGGCCTCCGACAAAACCGGTCACGGCGCGCTGCACGAGATCACCGTGAGCGTGGTCACAGATGCCGCCGGGTTCTCGGCCGCCAAACAGGTGGCGACGGCGGTGTCGGACGTGCTGGTCGACGCGACCTTGCCGCTGGCGCGGGGCGCGCTGGTCTATCTCAACTTTCACCGCGCGCGGGCGCGCCGGGTCCAGGACGCCGACGTGCGGCGTATCGACCTGAAGTTCCGCGCCCGGGTGCAGGACAGCTAACAACTTATTCCCAAACGGAGTTTTCGCCATGGTTGCCCAGAACGGCAAGGATCTTCTCATCAAGCTCGACATGGACAATTCGGGCTCATTCGACACCATCGCGGGGCTGCGCGCCACGCGGATCAGCTTCAACGCCGAAACCGTCGACGTGACCAGCCTCGAAAGCCAGGGTGGCTGGCGCGAGTTGCTGGGCGGCGCCGGGGTGAAATCGGCGGCGATCTCGGGCTCGGGCATCTTCCGCGACGAGGCCACCGACGAGCGCGCGCGCCAGATCTTCTTCGACGGCGAGGTGCCCGACTTCCAGGTGATCGTACCCGATTTCGGCATCATCGAAGGGCCGTTCATGATCACCTCGATCGACTATTCGGGCTCCTACAACGGCGAGGCGACCTACGAGCTGGCGCTGGCCTCGGCGGGCGCGCTCACCTTTACGGCGCTCTGAGCATGGCCAACCCCTGGACCGGCGAAGTGGTGCTGACCCTCGATGGCGAGGCGCGGGTGCTCAAGCTCACCCTCGGCGCGCTGGCCGAGCTCGAGGACAGCCTCGCGACCGGATCGCTCGTCGCGCTGGTGGAGCGGTTCGAGACCGGGGCCTTTTCCACCCGCGACGTGCTGGCGCTGATCGTCGCGGGGCTGCGCGGCGGTGGCTGGCGCGGGCGTGCGAGCGATCTGGTGAGTGCCGAGATCGCCGGCGGGCCGCTCGAGGCGGCGCGGGTGGCGGGCCAGTTGCTCGCGCGCGCCTTCGCGCTGCCCGCCGATGGGGCCGGGACGGGGCGATGAAGTTCGACTGGGCGGGGCTTATGCGCCTCGGCCTGCGCGGGCTGGGCCTGAAACCGGCCGAATTCTGGGCGCTCACACCGGCCGAGTTGATGGTGATGTTGGGCAAGGACGGTGGCGGCGGCGCGCCGCTCGGCCGGGCGCGGCTGGAAGAGCTGGCGCGGGCATTTCCCGACCGGGTGTCGGGGCAGGAAATGGAGTGATGACATATGGCTGATCTGGAAAGTATCGACGGGTTCGACGACCAGGTTGCGGCGCTCGAAGGGAGCCTGCAGGGGGCGACGGTGATGACCTCGGCGTTCAGCGCCGAACTTGACCGCATGGGCTCGACCATCGACGAGATATCGACCGACGTAAGCGTGCTCTCGGGCGGGTTCAGCCGGGGCCTCAAGGGGGCGATCGACGGGCTGGTCTATGACAGTGCCTCGCTTGCCGACACGCTGAAAAACCTGCGCCAGGCGATGATCGACACGGTTTATGACGCCTCCGTCAGCCCGGTGACCGACCACGCCGGCGGGCTTCTGGCCGAGGCGGTGGGCGGGCTGATGAACAGCCTTCTGCCCTATGCCAACGGCGGGGCGTTCAGCCAGGGGCGGATGATGCCGTTCGCGCGGGGTGGGATCGTCTCCGGCCCGGTCACCTTTCCGATGCGCGGCGGCACCGGGTTGATGGGCGAAGCCGGCCCCGAGGCGATCATGCCGCTCACGCGCGGCGCCAACGGCAAGCTCGGGGTGCAAGTCGAGGGCGGCGGACGCCCCGTCAACGTGACGATGAACATCACCACGCCGGATGTCGACGGCTTCAGGCGTTCGAAGGGCCAACTTGCGGCGCAGGTGAGCCGCGCGCTGGCCCGCGGCAACCGCTACAGCTGAGGAGGGACAGAGATGATTTTCCATGAGGTCCGGTTTCCCCCGAGCCTGAGCTTCGGCTCGGTCGGCGGCCCCGAGCGGCGCACCGAGGTGGTGACGCTCGCCAATGGCTATGAAGAGCGCAACACGCCCTGGGCGCAGTCGCGCCGGCGCTACGACGCGGGCGTGAGTATGCGCAGCCTCGACGATGTCGAGACGCTGATCGCCTTTTTCGAGGCGCGCCGGGGTCAGTTGCACGCTTTCCGCTGGAAGGACTGGGCCGACTACAAGTCCGGCCTGCCGTCGAAAGAGGCCAGTTCCGAGGATCAGCTGATTGCTTGGGGCGACGGCGAGACGACCGCGTTTCAGCTCATCAAAACCTATAAATCCGGCGGGCACGAATATGTGCGGCCGATCCAGAAACCGGTGCTGGGCACGGTCAAGCTGGGGCTCCAGGGCGATCCGCTGGTCGAGACCATCCATTATACCGTCGATACCACCACCGGGATCGTCACCTTTGCCGATGCGCCGGCGAAGGGGGCCGACATCACCGCCGGCTTCGAGTTCGACGTGCCGGTGCGGTTTGACACCGACCGGATCCAGACCTCGGTGGCCTCGTTCCAGGCCGGTGACGTGCCGAGCGTGCCGGTGGTGGAGGTGCGGGTCTGATGGGCGTGTCCGACAGCCTGCGGGCGCATCTGGAGAGCGGGGCGACGACGCTGGCGCGCTGCTGGGCGCTGACCCGGGCCGATGGCACGGTGCTCGGCTTCACCGACCATGACCGCGATCTCGCCTTCGACGGCATCACCTTCCGGGCCGATACCGGGCTGACCGCGCGCGCCCTGCAGCAGACGACCGGGCTTGCGATCGACAATTCCGAGGCGCTGGGCGCGCTGTCGGATGCCGCCGTGACCGAGGCTGATATCCGCGCCGGGCGCTACGATGGTGCCCGGATCGAGGCCTGGCTGGTGAACTGGGCCGCACCTGAGGAGCGGGTGATGCAGTTTCGCGGCCAGCTCGGCGAGATCACCCGCGCGGCGGGCGCGTTTCAGGCCGAGCTGGTGGGGCTGAGCGAGGCGCTGAACGCGGCGCAAGGCCGGGTCTACCAGACGCCGTGCAGCGCCGTGCTGGGCGACGCGTCGTGCAAACTCGATCTGGGTAACCCCGCGTTTCACGTCACCGGCACGATCGGCGCGGTCGAGGCGCAGAAGGCATTTCTGATCACCGGGGCCGAGACCTTCGCCTCCGGCTGGTTCACGCGGGGCCGGCTCACCGTGTTGAGTGGCGCGGCCGAGGGGCTTTCGGGCGTGATCCGCCGCGACAGCCTGGCGGACGGTCTGCGCGCGGTCGAGCTGTGGGGGGGCCTGCGCGCCGAGATCGCGGCGGGCGACAGCGTGCGGCTCGATGCGGGCTGCGACAAGACCCAGGCCAACTGCAAGACGAAGTTCAACAACTTCCTGAATTTCAGGGGTTTTCCCGATATTCCCGGCGAGGATCGGCTGTTGTCGATCCCGGTGCGCGGGCGGGTGACGACCTCTGGCACCGGCGGTTCGAAATGACCCGGCCCGATCCGCAGGATCGCGCGGGCGAGATCGTCGCCACGGCGCGCGGCTGGATCGGCACGCCCTACGTGCACCAGGCCAGCCGCAAGGGCGCGGGCGCCGATTGCCTCGGCCTGGTGCGCGGGGTCTGGGCCGAGCTGGGCGGCGACGCGCCCGCGACCGTTCCACCTTACACGCCGGACTGGTCACAAGGGCCCGGCGACGAGCTGTTGCTGCGCGAAGCGGCGGCGCGCCTGACCCGGCTCGATCCGGCCGAGGCGGGGCCGGGCGACGTGATCGTGTTCCGCATGCGCCGGAGCGCGGTGGCCAAGCATCTCGGCATCATCGCCGAGACCGGCACGGCGGCCACATTCATCCACGCCTATTCGGGGCACGCGGTGCTGGAAAGCCCGCTGACCCCGCCCTGGGCGCGCCGCATCGCAGCGTATTTCAGATTTCCTTTGAAGGGGTAAGACATGGCGACGATAGTTCTCTCCGCAGTGGGCGCGGCGGCGGGCGCGTCGATCGGTGGCGGCCTTCTCGGCCTCTCATCGGTGGCGATCGGCCGGGCGGTGGGCGCCATCGCCGGCTCGATGATCGACCAGTCGGTGATGGGCGGCGGCTCCGAGACCGTCGAACACGGCAAGGTCGACCGGTTTCGCATCACCGGCGTGTCGGAAGGCGCGCCGATCCCGCGGGTCTATGGCCGGATGCGGCTGGGCGGGCAGGTGATCTGGGCCTCGGGCATCCGCGAGACCGCGACCGCCACCCAGGACAGCGACGGCGGCTCCGGCAAGGGGCTGCTCGGCGGCGCCTCCGAGACTACGACGACGGTGGAATACCGCTACAGCCTGAGCCTGGCGATCGCGCTCTGCGAGGGCGAGATCACCCGCATTGGCCGGATCTGGGCCGATGGCGACGAGATCGAGTCCGAGCGGCTGAACCTGCGAGTCTACAAGGGCACCGAGTGGCAACAGCCCGACCCGAAGATCGAGGCGGTCGAGGGCGCCGGCAATGCGCCGGCGTATCGCGGCGTGGCCTATGTGGTGATCGAGGATCTCGACCTGACCGCCTATGGCAACCGCGTGCCGATGTTCAATTTCGAGGTGTTCCGCCCCGAGCAGCGCGACCAGGACCGCGAGATCGCACGCGGCACCCGCGCGGTGGCGATTATCCCCGGCACCGGCGAGTATTCGCTCGCCACCAGCCGCGTGCACCACGGTAGCGCCCCCGGTGAAAAGCGCCCGATCAACGAAAACACGCCGCTCGGCAAAACCGACTTCGCCGCCTCGCTCGACATGCTCGACGAGACGCTGCCCAACCTCGAGTCCGCCTCGCTGGTGGTGTCGTGGTTCGGCGACGATCTGCGTTGCGCCGCCTGCGACATCACCCCGCGCGTCGAAAACCATAGCGACGACGGCCACGAGATGCCCTGGCGGGTCTCCGGGCTTGGCCGCAGCCAGGCCCTGCTGGTGCCACGGAACGATGACCGCCCTGTGTATGGCGGCACGCCCACCGACCAGTCGGTGGTGCAGGCGATCGGCGCGCTGAAGGCGGCTGGCAAAGCGGTCACCTTCTACCCGTTCATCCTGATGACACAGATGGCCGGCAACGCGCTGGTGAACCCCTGGACCGGCGCGGCGGGGCAACCCGTGCTGCCGTGGCGGGGCCGGATCACGCTGTCGAAGGCGCCGGGGCAGCCGGGCTCGCCCGACAAGACCGCCGCCGCTGCCACCGAGGTGGCCGCTTTCTTCGGCACCGCCCAAAGAAGCGACTTCACCATCTCGGGCAACACGGTCAGCTATTCGGGGCCGGCCGAATGGTCCTACCGGCGCTTCATCCTGCACTATGCGCATCTGTGCAAGGCGGCGGGCGGGGTCGATGCTTTTCTGATCGGGTCCGAGCTGCGCGGGCTGACGCAGGTGCGCAGCGCTGCCAACGCCTTTCCCACCGTTGTGCGCCTGAAACAGCTCGCCGCCGATGTGCGCGCAGTGCTGGGGGCGGGCACGAAGATCTCCTATGCCGCCGACTGGTCGGAGTATTTCGGCTATCACCCGGGCGGCGGCGAGGTGTACTTTCACCTCGACCCGCTGTGGAGCGACCCCAACGTCGATTTCATCGGCATCGACAACTACATGCCGATGTCGGACTGGCGCGATGGCCCCGACCATGCCGATGCGCAATGGGGATCGGTCTACGACCTCGACTATCTCAAGGCCAATATCCTCGGCGGCGAGGGGTATGACTGGTATTATCACACCGACGCGGCCGAACAGATCCAGTTGCGCACGCCGATCACCGACGGCGGCTACGGGAAAGACTGGGTGTTTCGCTACAAAGACCTGGTGAACTGGTGGCGCAATCCGCATGTCGAACGTCTGGGCGGCTACGAATTGTCGGATTTGCCGCTCAATGGCGAAGACAGCTATGACGGCGGGTTTTCCGATGGTGACGCCTATTGGCTCGGCAGTTACATTTTCGACGAAGCGGACCTTGCGACGGCCCCGTCGGTGGCCGAGAAATACGCGTCGGCCTCGGTTGAACACGTGCCGGGCGAAGGCAACGTGATCCAGGTTTCGTCGGCCTACCGGCTGATGAGCGAACGCGGCTGGCGGCCGTTCCTCCCGGGACAGACGGTTCGGGTGACGATCCGCACCCGCCTGCTGGCCGAGCCGACGGATGGCAATCCGCATTGGCACGTGCTCTATCTCGCGTTCCTCGGAGCGGATGGCAGCTACGGCGGCAACAAATCCGTCGGAAACTGGCAGGGGCTGCGGGTCGCGGACGGCTGGGTGGAGCACAGGGTGGACTTTGATCCGTCGGCCTGGCTCGGCGATCCGTTGCCGTCCGACCTGAAGGGCTGGCGCCTCATGGTCGGGGTGAACGGCTGGACCCCCTATAGCCCGGCGGGCGCGATCCAGCAGATTTCTTCGGTCACGGTCGATGTGCTGGACGGCGCCACCGACTGGGTGCCGGGCTCGAAGCCGATCTGGTTCACCGAGATCGGTTGCGCGGCGATCGACAAGGGTACGAACCAGCCCAACAAGTTTCTCGATCCGAAAAGCTCCGAGAGCAGCCTGCCGAAATACTCCAACGGCGCGCGCGACGATTTCATCCAGATGCGCTACCTGCGCGCGCTGCGCGAGTTCTGGGCCGACCCGGACAACAACCCGACCGACGCCGAGAGCGGGGTGCAGATGCTCGACATGTCGCGCGCCCATGTCTGGGCCTGGGATGCGCGCCCCTTCCCCTGGTTCCCGGCGCGCCGGGCGCTGTGGTCGGACGGAGCCAACTACGATCGTGGCCATTGGTTGAACGGGCGCGAGTCGAGCCGGTCACTGGCCTCGGTGGTGAGCGAAATCTGCACCCGGTCGGGTGTGCCCAACCACGACGTGAGCCGGCTCTGGGGCGTGGTGCGCGGCTACGCCGTCGACAGCGTGACCGGCGGGCGCAACGCGCTGCAACCGCTGATGCTGGCCTATGGCTTCGAGGCGGCCGAGCGCGAGGGCGTGCTGACCTTCTTCTCGCGCACCGGGCTGGCCGATACCACGCTGGACCAGGCGCGGCTGGCGGTGAACGACGAGCTCGACGGCACGATCGAGTTTGCCCGCGCGCCCGAGGCCGAGACGGCGGGCCGGGTGCGGCTCAATTTTATCGAGGGCAACGCCGCCTACCAGACCCGCGCCACCGAGGCGGTGTTTGCCGACGAGCCGACCCACGCGGTCTCGCAAAGCGAGCTGGCGCTGGTGCTGACGCGCGCCGAGGGGCGGGCCATCGTCGAGCGCTGGCTGGCCGAGGCGCGGGTGGCGCGCGATGGCGCGTCGTTCGCGCTGCCGCCGTCAAAGCTCGGCCTGCTGGCCGGTGACGTGGTGCGGCTGGATCTGCCCGGAGGCCCCGGCAATTTCCGCATCGACCGGCTCGAACAGGGCATCGGCGCGCTGGCGCGGGCGGTGCGGGTCGAGCCCGGCGTATTCACCCCGGCCGAGGCGCTCGACCTCGAGACCGAGCTGGGCGCCTACACGCCGCCGGTGCCGGTGCTGCCGCTGTTCATGGACCTGCCGTTGCTGACCGGCGCGGAACAGCCGCACGCGCCGCACCTGGCGGTGACGGCGCTGCCCTGGCCGGGGCAGGTGGCGGTATTCCGGGGCCAGAACGAGGCCGGCTACAAGCTGGTGCATATCATCGGCGCGCCGGCCCGCCTCGGGGTGAGCGAAACGGTTCTGCCCCGCGCGCGGCCGGGGGTGATCGACCGTGGCCCGGCTTTGCGGGTGCGCCTGACCAGCGGCGACCTGGCCTCGGCCGACCTCGACCGGGTTCTGAGCGGCGCCAACGCGGCGGCGATCGGCGACGGCAGCCCGGGCAACTGGGAGGTGTTCCAGTTCACCACCGCCGAGCTGGTGGAAAACGGGGTGTGGGAGATCAGCGGGCGGCTGCGCGGGCAGGCGGGCACGGATGCCACCATGCCCGAGGCCTGGCCGGTCGGCTCTTACGTGGTGATCCTCGACGCGGCGGTGAGCCAGATCGCCCATCCGGCTACGTTGCGCGGGCTCGAGCGCGATTTTCTCGTCGGTCCCGCCGCGCGCTCCTATGACGACGATACCTACGTGCACGAGGCGCATGCTTTTGACGGCATCGGCTTGCGCCCACTGGCGCCGGTGCACCTTGCGGCCCGCCGGGCGGCGAGCGGCGACCTCGCGGTGAGTTGGATCCGCCGCACCCGGATCGACGGCGACAGCTGGCTCAGCGAGGAGGTGCCGCTTGGCGAAATCGCGGAACGCTACGTGGTGCGGGTGATGGGGGGGGTGACACTGCTGCGCGAGGTCAACGTGACCGCGCCGGGCTGGGTCTACACCGCCCAGATGCAGGCCGAAGACGGCGTGGCGGGGGCGTTCGCCATCGAGGTAGCGCAGGTCTCGGCCAGTTTCGGGCCCGGGCCGGCGCGCCGGATCGCCGTGGCCTGAGATGCGCCCGGTGCTGCATGGTGACGTGGCGGTGGCGGGGCGGGTGCTGCTCGCCGCGCCGCCGCCGGCGCGCGCCGCCCTGCTCGCGCGGATGTTGCGCGAGGCCGATCTGGCCGACGCCTGGCGCCAGACCACCGGGCGGGCGCACCCGGTCTGGGGTGGTGGCAGCCTGATGGCGGCGGCGATGGCCCGCCCGCGCGCGCCCGAACCGTTCCTCGACGATCCCGACTACGCCGCCTGCCTCGCGCTGGTGTTCGAGGCGCTGGTGGCGCGGGCGGCGGGGTAGGGGTCCGGCGTCTCTGGTGCGGACAGGGAGGCTTGCCAAAGGGTTGATGCGCCAGGCAGGGCCTGAACAATGTCATTCAGTGACAATATGTTACCGGAATACCGGAATACCGGAATACCGGAAAAGGTCCGGGTGACGAGGCGCGCTGCGGGGCAGGCGGGATGGGGCGTTGCGGGCGGGGCAAGATCCAGGTGCCACCGCGGCGTTTCGGCCGAAAAAAAAATACGGGCGTTACCCCCGCGTGCAGGAGATGCAGGTGGGTACCGCCGGGTCGAGCTCCAGCCGCTTTGGCGCGATCTCCTCGCCGCAGGCGGTGCAATAGCCGAATTCGCCGGCGTCGATCCGGGCGACGGCGGCGGCAATCCGTCTGCGGCTAGCGTCGCGCCGGGCCTGGGTGGCCTTCGCCATCGCCTGGCCCTGCAACGCGTCCATCCGGCTGAGACGCCCGACGGCGCATTGATCGAGCTCGACGATCTTCGTGCCCTCTGCGCCGCGCGTGTCGCCGGCGTCGAGCGCGTCGCGCATCTCGGCGAGCCTGGCCCGGAATGCGTCCAGCTGTGCCTCGTCCATCGCCGATCCTCCGCCTCACGGCTTTGTATTTGGAAATCCGACCATATCTGTCGTATATAATTCGGGCAACTCAGGAGGCCCCGATGCCGCAGACCCGCGCGAAACCGATCATGATCGACCCGGTCTGGGACCGGATCGCCGCCGAGGCCGAGGCCGCCGTGGCCCGCGAGCCGCTGATGGGCGGGCTGATCCATTCCACCGTGCTGCACCACGAGACGCTGGAAAAGGCGCTGTCGTTTCGCATTTCCTCCAAGCTCTGCTCGAACGAGATGTCGATGCTGGTGCTGCGCGAGGTGGCCGACGAGGCCTATGGCGCCGATTCCCGTTTGGCGGAGGCCGCGCGCGCAGATCTGATGGCGGTGCTGGAGCGCGATCCGGCGACGCACCGGCTGTTGCAGCCGATCCTCTATTTCAAAGGCTTCCAGGCGATGCAGGCCTACCGTGTCTCGCATTGGCTGTGGACGCAGGGGCGCAAGGATCTCGCCTTCTTCTTCCAGATGCGCTGCTCGGAAGTCTACGGCGTCGACATCCACCCGGCCGCGAAGATCGGCAAGGGGATCATGATCGACCACGCCCATTCCATCGTCATCGGCGAGACCGCCGTGGTGGGTGATAACGTGTCGATGCTGCACGATGTCACCCTTGGCGGCACCGGCAAGGAAGACGGCGACCGCCACCCGAAGATCGGCAACGAGGTGCTGATCGGCGCCGGCGCCAAGGTGCTGGGCAATATCGAGGTGGGCTGCTGCAGCCGGCTCGCCGCCGGCTCGGTTGTGCTCGAAGACGTGCCGCCGGCAATGACGGTGGCGGGCGTGCCGGCCAAGGTGGTCGGCGGCGCGGGCTGTGCGCATCCTTCGGCCGAGATGCGCCAGACGCTCGACACCGCGGGCTGAGGCCGCAAGCCAAGAACCGCCGATACCCCGCTGCGTTTGCACAAGCGCAAGACTCTTGTCGCGACTCACGCCAATGTCCGCCACGTCACTGACATGGGGGACAGACATGCTCCGTATGTGGATTGCCACCGTCGCCGGGTTTTCGGCGCTTTTCCTGGTGGCGATAGTGGTCGTCTGAGGCGGCCTGATTCTTGCCCCGCCGGATGTGCCGAAAGGCGGCTGGCGGGGTCGTTACTTCACAAACCCCTGATAAAACCAGTGCCGCCCGGCTATCGCCTGTGCGGCTTTTCGCCTGTTCGGTCCGGGCGGGCGATAGGGGGCGTCGCCTATCTGCGGCGAATCGGGCAGGGTAGGCGCGCGCGAGACAAACTTCAGGAGACAGGTATGAAACGAGTGATGATGGCGGCGGCGATCGCGGGCATGGTTGGCGCTGCGCCGGCCCTGGCCGCTGACGAGGACATGACCGTGCTGATGGGCGAGGCCAAGACCCTGATCGAGAGCTTCTCGGGTACGCTCAAGGGCGAGCTGATGGCGGCGATCAAGGCCGGCGGCCCGGTGAACGCCATCGGCGTGTGCAACGACAAGGCGCCGCAGATCGCGCTCGACGCGCCCACTGACCCGGCCTGGACGATTGGCCGCTCAAGCCACAAGTTGCGCAGCCCCGACAACGCGGCCGATGCCTTCACTGCCGCGGCGATCGAAGATTTCGTGGCCCGCGAGGCCGCGGGCGAAGCGCCCGATACGCTGGTGACCGCCGAGATCGTCGAACAGGACGGCGCGCGGATGTTCCGCATGGTCAAGGCGATCCCGACCGGCGAAGCTTGCCTGAACTGCCATGGCGGCGACGAGGTGACAGCCGAGGTGGTGGCAAAGCTCGCCGAGCTCTATCCCGCCGACCAGGCGCGCGGCTTCCAGAAGGGCCAGATGCGCGGCGTGTTCACGCTGACCAAAGTGCTCGACTGACACGAAAAAGGCCCCGGCATCGCGCCGGGGCCTCCAATCCATCGACAGCGAAGCCTCAGGCCAGCATCGCCAGCGGGTGCTCGAGGTTGTCCTTGATCGCGGTCAGCAGCTCGGCCCCGAGCGCGCCGTCGATCACCCGGTGATCCACGCTGAGTGTCACGCTCATCACCGTGGCGACGCCGAGCGTGCCATCGTCCTTGACCACCGGCTTTTTCGCCCCCGCGCCGACCGCGAGGATCGCGCCGTGCGGCGGGTTGATCACGGCGTCGAAATTGTCGATGCCATACATGCCGAGGTTGGAGATCGCGAACGATCCGCCGACGTATTCGTGCGGCGCGAGCTTGCGGTCGCGCGCCCGCGTGGCGAGGTCTTTCATCTGCTCGGACAGGGTCGAGAGGCTCTTGGTCTCGGCATCCTGGATCACCGGGGTAAACAGCCCGCCATCCACCGCCACGGCGATGGCCACGTCGGAGGGGGTGAGCTTCAGGATCCGGTCGCCGGCCCAGACGGCATTGGCCATCGGCACCTGTTGCAGCGCCAGCGCGCAGGCCTTGATGATGAAATCATTGACCGAGAGCTTCACGCCACGCGCTTCGAGCCCGGTATTGATCTGCGTGCGCAGGGCGAGCAGCGCGTCGAGCTGGATATCGCGGCGCAGGTAGAAATGCGGGATCGTCTGCTTGGCCTCGGTGAGGCGTGCGGCGACGGTCTTGCGCATGTTGTCGAGGGTGATTTCCTCGTAGGCCCGGCCCTCGTACATCTTGAACACCTGGGCCGTGCTCGGACCGGCGGGCAGCGCCGCTTTGGCCGCTTCGCCGACGGCGGCGGGGGCAGGGGCGGCGGCCCCCGGCTTGGCCGCGTCCACGTCGGCTTTCACGATCCGCCCGCGCGGCCCGGAGCCGGTGAGCGCGGTCAGGTCGAGGCCCTTTTCACGGGCAATCCGGCGCGCCAGTGGCGACGCGAAAATCCGCGTGCCATCAGGGGCTTGCGCCGCGGCCGGGGCCTGCGACGGAGCAGGGGCCGGCACCGACGGTTCAGGCGCGCGCGCCTTGGCAGCCGGCGCGTCGGCGACGATATCCCCGGCGCTCTCGCCCTCTTCCAGCAGCACGGCGATCGGCGTGTTCACCGCCACGCCCTCGCTGCCCTCGGCGATGAGGATCTTGCCAATCGTGCCCTCGTCGACGGCTTCGAATTCCATCGTCGCCTTGTCGGTCTCGATCTCGGCGATCACGTCGCCGGAGGCAACGGTGTCGCCCTCTTTCACCAGCCACTTGGCCAGCGTGCCTTCCTCCATGGTGGGGGAGAGCGCGGGCATGAGGATTTGTGTCGGCATGTCTCGCCCTCCTTACCGGTAGGTCACGGCGCGCGCCGCGTTCACCACGTCGTCGGCGGTGATCAGCGCGAGCTTTTCGAGGTTGGCGGCGTAGGGCATCGGCACGTCCTTGCCGGTGAGGTTGATCACCGGCGCGTCGAGCCAGTCGAAGGCCTCCTGCATCAGCACCGCCGAGATATGGTTGCCGATCGAGGCGACCGGCCAGCCCTCTTCGATGGTGACGCAGCGGTTGGTCTTCTTCACGCTTTCGATCACGCTCGCGGTATCGAGCGGGCGCAGCGTGCGCAGGTCGATCACCTCGGCGGAAATGCCCTCTTCGGCCAGCACGTCGGCGGCCTTCAGCGCGTATTGCATGCCGATGCCGAAGCTCACCAGCGTCACGTCGCTGCCCTCGCGCCAGATTCGCGCCTTGCCGAACGGGATCGCGTAATCGTCCAGCTCCGGCACTTCGAAGGAATGGCCATAGAGCAGCTCGTTTTCGAGGAAGACCACCGGGGTCTCGCCGCGGATCGCGGTCTTCAAGAGGCCCTTGGCGTCGGCTGCCGAATAGGGCATCGCCACGTGCAGGCCGGGGATATGGGCATACCAGGCCGCGTAATCCTGGCTGTGCTGCGCACCCACGCGCGCCGCCGCTCCGGATGCACCGCGGAACACCACCGGCACAGACATCTGCCCGCCCGACATGTAGCGCGTCTTGGCGGCGGTGTTGATGATGTGGTCGATCGCCTGCATCGCGAAGTTGAAGGTCATGAATTCGACGATCGGGCGCAGACCGCCCATCGCGGCGCCGGTGGCCAGGCCGGTGAAGCCATGCTCGGTGATCGGCGTGTCGATCACCCGCTTGGCGCCGAACTCGTCGAGCAGGCCCTGGCTGACCTTGTAGGCGCCCTGGTACTCGGCCACCTCCTCGCCCATCAGGAACACCCTTTCGTCGGCGCGCATCTCTTCGGCCATCGCATCGCGCAGGGCCTCGCGCACCGTCATCTCGCGCATCTTCGTGCCTTCGGGGATCTCGGGATCGCTCGGCACCACGGTCGCCACCGGCTGGGCCGCGACCGGCTCGGGGTGGTGGCCCGCGCCCTGTTCATGGGTCGCCGCGTGGGCGGCGGTGACCGAGGCGGCGGCATCGTCAGCGCTCTCGCCCTCTTCGATCAGCACCGCGATCGGCGTGTTTACCTTTACGCCCTCGGTGCCCTCGGCGATGAGGATCTTGCCGACGACACCTTCGTCGGCCGCCTCGAACTCCATCGTCGCCTTGTCGGTCTCGATCTCGGCGATCACGTCACCGGCGGTGACGCTGTCGCCCTCTTTCACGTTCCATTTCGCCAGCGTGCCCTCTTCCATGGTCGGGCTGAGCGCGGGCATGAGAATTTCGGTGGCCATGTCTCTGCTCTCCTCAGGCGTAGATGTCGGTCCAGAGCTGGTCGAGCGCCGGCTCGGGGCTCTCGCGGGCGAAATCGGCGGCCGCGCTGACGACGGCCTTGATCTCCTTGTCGATCGCTTTCAGATCGTCCTCGCTGGCGTGCTTGCCCTGCAACAGAAGCTCGCGCACGTGCTCGATGGCGTCGCGGGTCTCGCGCACTTTCTGCACTTCCTCGCGGGTGCGGTACTTGGCCGGGTCGCTCATCGAGTGGCCGCGATAGCGGTAGGTTTTCATTTCGAGGATGTAGGGGCCTTTGCCGGCACGGCAGTGCTTCACCGCGCGGTCGCCGGCCTCTTTGACGGCCATCACATCCATCCCATCGACCGCCTCGCCGGGAATGCCGAAGGCCTGGCCGCGTGTGTAGAACTCGGGTGTGGACGAGGCGCGGCTGACCGAGGTGCCCATCGCGTACTGGTTGTTCTCGATCACGTAGATCACCGGCAGGTGCCACAGCGAGGCCATGTTGAACGCTTCGTAGACCTGGCCCTGGTTTACTGCGCCGTCACCGAAATAGGTGAAGGTGACGCGGCCGTTCTCGTTGTATTTGTCGGCGAAGGCGAGGCCGGTGCCGATCGGCACCTGCGCGGCAACGATGCCATGGCCGCCGTAGAAGTGCTTTTCGACGCTGAACATGTGCATCGAGCCGCCCTTGCCCTTGGAATAGCCGCCCTCGCGCCCGGTCAGCTCGGCCATCACGCCTTTCGGGTCCATCCCGGCGGCCAGCATGTGGCCGTGATCGCGGTAGGAGGTGATGCGCTTGTCGCCCTCTTCGGCGGCGGCCTCCAACCCGACCACCACGGCCTCCTGGCCGATGTAGAGGTGACAGAAGCCACCGATCAGGCCCATGCCGTAGAGCTGGCCGGCCTTTTCCTCGAATCGACGAATGAGCAGCATCTCGCGGTAGAAATGCAGGAGCTCGTCCTTGGATGTGTTTGATTTTTTGGTGCTTTTGGCCGCTGCCATCGGCGTCCTCCTCACGAGTGCGTGAATTGGTTTAATGTTAAACTATCTCATACAGGAAAATTGCGGCGCAGGCGAGAGGGTTTTGGCCGGGCATCGAAAAACGGCCTTGCGAGGGGCGATTGGCTTGGGTTTGGTGTTGCGCGCGGGGGCGGCGCGCGGGTTCAACTCAATACCGGAATACCGGAATACCGGAATACCGGAATACCGGAATACCGGAATACCGGAATACCGGAAATGTGAATGTTTGAATGTGTTTCGGGCCCCGGAGCCGGCACAGCGCTGGTGGGCCGTAGCCGATTGGCGATGGCGATGCTCGGGGGGGGCGTCAGGTGTGGACAAGCTCGTGGAGGTGCCCGCCGAAGAGCCTGCCTAGCGCAGCACCACTTCGTCGCCGCGCACGAGGCCCAGCATCGTGCGGGCCTGTTCGTCGAGCAGGTCGAGATCGAGGTAGTCGTCCGAAAGCCTGTGGGTCTTGTTGCGCAGCGAGGCGATTTCCACTGCCAGCGCGTCGCGGTCCGCCGTCAGCGTCTCGGCCTCGGCGTCGATCCGCACCCGGTGGAACAGCCCGAAATCCCCCTGCACACTGGCGAAGGTGAAATAGATGCCGGCAGCGATGATCCCCAAAAAGTAGATCACCCCACCGAATCCGGATTGTCTGCGTTGAACGCTCATGCTGCCTCTGCTCGCCTCTGCCGGGCGTTGGACGGCACTATCGCACAGGTGATTCGGCTTGTGAATCCCCTTTCGGATCACCCCGCCGCCGCGTGCGGGTTTTGGCCGGGAAAACGCGCAAGGGCGGCCACGGCGGGCCGCCCTCGCAGATGGTTCAGCCAGGCCGGTTCAGGTGATCGAGGCCTGGTAGATGCTGTCGATCGCGGCGCCGATCGCGGTGTTAAATTCGTCGTCCGACATCCCGGCCGTCAGCCCCTCGGTCAGCGCGCGGCTGAACGAGGCGATCATGCCGGTGTTCTCGGCGAGCTTCGCGTTGGCCTCGTCGCGCGGGTAGCCGCCCGACAGCGCCACCACGCGCACCACCTTCGGGTGGCCGATCACGGTGCCGTAGTGGTTGGCAATCGTCGGAATGGTGAGCTTCAGCATCACCAGCTGGTCGTCGTCGAGCGCATTCAGGTGCTTGGTGATCTCTTCCAGCAGGATGTCTTCGGCATCGGCCTTCTCGGGGCAATTGATGCTCACTTCCGGCTCGATGATTGGCACCAGGCCCTTGGCAATGATCTGTTTCGCCACCGCGAACTGCTGGCTAACAACCGCCTTGATCCCGTCGGCGTTGGGCTGGCTGATCAGCGAGCGCATCTTGGTGCCGAAAATGCCGGCGGCGACGGCGCGATCGAGCAGCGCGTCGAGATCGGGCATCGGCTTCATCAGCTGGCAGCCGTTCACCTCGTCGGCGAGCCCCTTGTCGACCTTGAGGAAGGGCACCACGCGGCGCTCGCCCCACAGGAACTCGGCCGCCGACTTGCCTTCGATCTCGCGGTCCATGGTCATCTCGAACAGGATCGCGCCGAGCACCTTGTCGCCGGTGAAGGCGGGGGCGGTGGCAATGCGCGCGCGCATCGCGTGGATCTGGTCGAACATCTCGTCTTCGGTCGAATAGGCGCTCTCGTCCACGCCGTATTGCGCCAGTGCCTTCGGGGTCGAGCCGCCCGACTGGTCGAGTGCGGCAATGAATCCTTTGCCGCTGCGCATCTGGGCGAGTTGGTCCTGGTTGGGCATATTCCGATCCCTTTGTCTGGTTGACGTTGGGGCGATGTGTAGGCCGCCCGGCGGCCGGGTTCAATCGTGGTCGCGTCGGAACATGGCGGCTATGCGCTGGCCGGGTGTAACAGAAAGAGGGAGCGCACAAAAAAAGGGCGGGCCGCGGCGGGCCCGCCCTGTAGAGCTTGCGAAAAGCGCGGATCAGCCGCCGAGCGCGGCCACGCCGGGCAGAGCCTTGCCTTCCATCCACTCGAGGAAAGCGCCGCCGGCGGTGGAGATATAGGTGAAATTCGCCGCTTTCCCGGCGGCGTTGATCGCCGCGACGGTGTCGCCGCCCCCGGCCACCGAGACCAGTTTGCCGGCATCGGTCTGGGCCGCGATCTCGTCGAGCATGGCGAAGGTGCCCGTGCCGAACGGCTCCAGCTCGAACACGCCGAGCGGCCCGTTCATGATCAGGGTCTTCGCCCCGGCGATGACGGTCTTGATATAGGCCACCGTTTCGGGCCCGGCGTCGAAGATCATCGCGTCGGCCGGGCAGGCGTCGGCGGCCAGGGTTTCGTGCCTGGCGTTGGCTTTGAATTCCCAGGCGACCACCACGTCGGTGGGCAGGATGATCTCGCAGCCGGCCTTCTCGGCGGTGTCGAGGATCTTGCGCGCGGTATCGGCCAGGTCATGCTCGCAGAGCGATTTTCCCACGTCGACGCCCTTGGCGGCGAGGAAGGTGTTGGCCATGCCGCCGCCGATCACCAGGTGGTCGACCTTGCCGACGAGGTTGTCGAGCAAGTCAAGCTTGGTCGAGACCTTGGCGCCGCCAACGACGGCCACCACCGGG